>Ga0123328_1002803_pt1 | contig 15406 bp, 14 predicted proteins | sample BioC12SIPDNA_2_FD_89702 | JGI IMG/M metagenome (GOLD analysis project Ga0123328, IMG submission 89702) | Anaerobic biogas reactor microbial communites from Washington, USA - Biogas_R1_A C12 SIP DNA | ecosystem: Engineered > Bioreactor > Anaerobic > Unclassified | place: Washington, USA...
CGGGTGCCCAGAATCAGAAAACCCGCCGAGCAGTGACACTCGGCGGGTGGGTGACGTCAGTCAGTGGAGGGGATCACTGCCCCTCGAAGCGGCGACGGAAGTTCTCCTCCATGGAGCTGCCGCGGGATGCCGCCCGGCTGGGCTTGGACTTGACACCGGCCGGTTTCCCCACGCGGGGACCGGAACCGCCACCGCGGAGCATCCACACGCCGGCGCCGAACATGACCAGGAAGCCGACGACGCTCAACGCGATGAACCAGAGGCTCTGGGCCGAGAGCGCCACACCACCGATGAGCATGAGGAGCCCGACGACGGCGAGGGCGATCCCGCGGAGGGTGAGTCCTCCTGCGCCAGAGCCGGGGAAGCTCTGGCCACCAGACACGGAGGCCCCGAACTTGGGGTCCTCAGCAAGGAGCGACTGCTCGATCTCGCGCAACGCTCGTTGCTCCTGCTCTGAAAGCGACACTGTTCCTCCCGGATATGGCTGGGCGCTTACCTGTTACTACCTCAACGCCCAGCCTATCGGGATTGTTCCCGAGGACGCCAACCTCCGTTAGCCCCTGGTCAGGCGGCCACCGGGAACCACCCGGCGTCCGACTCGACCTCAGCGAGAAACTCCGCCGACAGTGCCATGACGTGATCCACGGTCACGGGCTCGACGTTTCGCTCCAGACCGGACGCCACCCGGGACCGAAGCCGGGAGTACTGACCGAAGGCGGCAGCCCACCGCTCGCCGTCCTCGTCGACCAGGCGAAGCTGCTCCCAGGCACTGGTGGGACGACGCTTGCGGGTAGCCACCGGCGACGCGGAGATCTTCGCCCCCGCGGTCCGCAGACCGGCCTGATAGGCGGATTCGAGCGCCTGGTCCCACTCCCCCGCCTCCCGGTGCCGTGCGGCCTGGGCCAGCAGAGCCCGGGCCTTGGCCAGGAAGTCGGCCCGACGGGTACCCCGACCCGCTCCGGAGAACCTGGTTGTTGCGGACATGATCTGTGCCATGGTGACCGACTCCTTTCCTTTTCCTCTCGGTCGTTGCTGTTGATGCTCACCGTAGAGGGAACACCAGACTTCCTATCCACATTTTAGAACGCCCATTCGAACACGTCAAGACTTGCCAGGTATCCGGGACATCTTTAGGTTCAGGTGTTCGACTGTTCTGCCACTCTGGTCGACAGGTCTCCACCCGGCGCGCGGCCGGTTCGTGGTTCAGTAGAGGTGTGACTGTGGAGATTCGCCGACTGACCGGCCCGGAGTTCGCGGTACTGTCCCCCCGGCTCGTCGAGATCTACATCGAGGCCATGGATTACGACCCGGCCATCAGCCAGAGCCGCACGGACGTGTGGCGCCGCGAGATCACCCAGCCCGGGTTCACCGGCCTGGTGGCCCTCGACGGTGACGCAGTGCTCGGGGTCGCCTACGGATACCTGGGCGCCCCGGATCTGTGGTGGGACCGTCAGGTGCGCCGGGGTATCCGCGAGGCGGGTGGCCCCGACACCGACCAGCTCGCTCTCATGCGCGACTACTTCGAGGTCGCCGAGATCCACGTTCGCCCTGGCCACCAGGGACGGGGCATCGGACGGAAGCTGCTGACCTCACTGCTGTGGAATGCCCCAGGCTCCCATGCGCTGCTGTCCACCCCGGAGGTGGATGACGAGGCCAATTTCGCCTTCGGTCTGTACCGCTCGCTGGGTTTCCGGGATGTCCTGCGCCACTTCTTCTTCGACGGGGACGCACGCCCCTTTGCGGTTCTGTCCGCTCCCCTTCCTCTGCCCGGACAGGGCCTGCGCTCGCCCGCCTGAGAGAACATGTCGGGGCACTGGGTATCCTGGCAACCACCGCACCCGAACTTTCCGTCGCACCCGTACCCGAAGGACCTGACGCGTTGACCTCCACCGATCCCCGCACGTTGACCCTCAACCAGATCCCCGACGCGTCGCGGGAGGTCCTGGCGGACTTCTTCGCCGAGCGGCGGTCGCAGATCGCGGCAATCGGTGCCCCGGTCACCGAGGCGGTCTCCCACCTGGAGTCCTTCGTCCTGGGCGGTGGCAAGCGCATCCGGCCGCTGTACGTCTGGGCCGGTTTCGCCGGTGGTGGCGGACTCGAGCGCACCGACGAGGACCCGCAGGCGGTGCTCCGGGCCGCGGCGTCCCTGGAGTTCATCCAGGCCTGTGCCCTCGTGCACGACGACATCATCGACTCCTCCGACACCCGACGTGGCAACCCCACGGTGCACCGCGCCGTGGAGCGTCGGCACGCCTCGGCCGACTGGTCCGGTGACGCGGCGCACTTCGGTGAATCGGTGGCCATTCTCGTCGGCGACCTCGCCCTGGTGTGGGCCGAGGACATGCTCCAGGATTCCGGACTGAGCACCGGGGCGCTCGCCCGAGCCCGCGATCCGTGGCGCGCGATGCGCACGGAGGTCATCGGTGGGCAGCTGCTGGACATCGCCCTCGAGGCCACCGCCGCCGAGGACGCGGAGTCCGCGGACTCGGTCAACCGGTACAAGACCGCCGCCTACACCATCGAACGGCCCCTCCACCTGGGTGCCGCCATCGCGGGGGCCGATGACGCCACCATCGCAGCCTTCCGCGGGTACGGCCGGGACATCGGTATCGCCTTCCAGCTCCGCGACGACCAGCTGGGCGTCTACGGTGACCCGGCGGTGACGGGCAAACCGGCCGGCGATGATCTCCGGGAGGGCAAGCGCACGGTGCTGCTGGCCACCGCCCTGCAGCGCGCCGACGAGCGTGACCCGGCCGCGGCCGCCGAACTGCGACGTGGCATCGGCCGGACCGACGACCCCGCGCAGCTGGCCCGCCTGGCCGAGATCATCGAGGAGACCGGCGCGGTGGCGGCCATGGAGGAACGGATCACCGCCCTCACCGAGTCAGGCCTGGCGTATCTCGACGCCGCCGGCACCTCCCCGGAGGTCACCGCGACCCTGCGTGACCTGGCGATGCGCGCCACGGCGCGCCGGAGCTGACCGTGACCGTCTCCCCCCGCATGCTGCCGGGCCCCGTGGTGCTCGGTGCGATCGGTTCCGTGCTCATCCTCCTCGGATCCTTCGGTGGCGGCGCCACCCGGAATCGCGGTGGCGTCCTGGAGGCTGTCGGTCTGGATTTCCTCGCGTACGGGCACGGGGCCGGCATCTCCAACACCGTGTTCTGGATCGGTGTGCTCGTCCTGCTCGCGGGGTGGGTGAGCCTGGGCTACCGCACGGTGATCGGTGAGGGTGGGCACGGGGGCGTCGACACGCGGACCGCGGCGGTACGGCGCAGCCTGTGGGTCTGGGTCGCACCGCTGGCGCTGGCCGCCCCGGTGCTCTCGCGTGATGTCTACTCCTATCTCATGCAGGGGGCGATGCTGCGTGACGGCTTCGACCCGTACCGGCAGGGTGCCGCGGTCAATCCCGGCCCGTACCTGCTGGAGGTCTCCCACGACTGGCGTAACACCACCACCCCGTACGGGCCCCTGCACCTGTGGATCGGGGAAGGCGTGACCCGGATCGTCGGGGACCACGTCACCGCCGGGGTACTGCTCTACAAGGCCATCTCCATCGCCGGATTCATGGCGATCGCGTGGGCGATGCCCAAGATCGCGCGTCGGCTCGGCGGAGACCCGGCGCTGGCGTTGTGGCTGGGCGTGACCAACCCGGTGATGATCCTCCACATGGTCGGCGGCATGCACAACGAGTCCGTCATGGTCGGCCTCGTCAGCGTGGGTCTGCTCGCCTGCCTGCGCCGGCGTTTCCTGCTGGGTGTCGCCCTCATCGCGGTGGCGGTCTCGCTCAAGGCGACCGCGGCCATCGCCCTGCCGTTCGTCGTGTGGATGGCCACCAACCACTACGCGGGTGAGTTCGCCACGATGCGCCGGCGAGTCTCGTCGTTCCTGGTCACCGGGTTCGTCGGGGTGGCCGAGACACTCGCCGTCGTCGCGGTGATCACCTGGGCCTCGGGCGCGTCCTGGGGCTGGCTGTCGGAGATCTCGGGCAACTCGAAGGTGATCAACCCCCTGGCCCTGCCCTCCCTGCTGGCCGGCGCGGTCACGCCGTTCATCCAGATGTTCAACGAGGACTTCGACTACAACGTCCCCCTGGCGGTGTTCCGCGACCTGTCGATGATCGCCATGCTCGTCGGACTGGTCATCGCCTGGTGGGTGTTCCGGCAGAACGACCGCCGCAACATCATGGGCACCGCCGCCGCTTACCAGGTGGCTTTCGTGTTCAACTCGGTGACGCTGCCCTGGTACTACGCGTCCGTCATCTCCCTGGTGGGCACCGTCCGCCCGCCCGGCTGGGTCCTGCGGCTGGCCACTGGCGCGTCGATCGTGGTCACCCTGTCCTTCACCGGCAGCGGCAACCACCAGCTGTACAACATCTGGTGGATGGTCCCCGCCATCGCCGTGGCTTGGCTGCTCACGGACATCATCTTCCGGGACGGGGCGGTGGGCCGCCGTGTCGCCGCGCTCGACCGGGCTCACCCGGCGGAGGAACCTGCCGGTGAGACATCCGCCTCGACCGTCTCACCGACCCGGACTCATCCCTAGATCGCCATCGCCTGGGCGCGGCGCAGCACCTCGCGTGCCAGCTGGCCCTGCAGCGCGTCGACGGGACGGCCCGGCAGCGAATCATCCTCGGTGAACAGGAACCGCAGGATCTCCTCGTCGGAGTAGCCGCCGTCGGTGAGCAGGGTGATCACCCCGGGGACGAACTTGCCCGAGGTGCCGTCCGCCCCGAACAGGGCGGCGGGAATGTACCGCTTGCCGTCGCGGACGTGGGCGATGAGCTTGTTGTCGTTGAGCAGGTCATGCACGCGGGTGACCACCACGCCGAGCTTCTCCGAGGTCTCCGGCAGTGTGAGCATCGGCTCGTCCGCCAGCAGGGTCTCCAGGGGGGTCACGTCAGAATTGTCATTGATCACGGGGACCACCTTACTGTCCCGCCCCGGCACGGGCCCGCCCACCGTTGGCGTGCACTGCGCGCGATAGACCATACTGGTCCGCATGGCTCAACTGGCAGTGGGAGACGTTCTGGAGGACCGCTACCGCATCGATCATCCGATCGCGCGGGGCGGTATGTCCATGGTCTACCGCTGCGTGGATCTCCGTCTGGGGCGGGCGGTGGCGGCGAAGGTCATGGACGACAGGTACGTCTCCGACCCCGTCTTCCGGCAGCGTTTCCGGCGGGAGGCCCGGGCGATGGCCCAGCTCACGCACCCGAATTTGGTCAACGTCTATGACTTCGGTTCCGACGGGGACCACCTGTTCCTCATCATGGAGCTCATCACCGGCGGCACTCTGCGGGAGCTGCTCGCCGAGCGTGGCCCGATGCCCCCGCACGCCGCGGCCGCGGTGATGCGGTCGGTGCTCACCGGCCTGTCGGCGGCGCACGCGAGCGGCCTGGTCCACCGGGACATCAAGCCGGACAACGTCCTCATCAACGGCGATCACCGCGTCAAACTCGCGGACTTCGGCCTGGTGCGCACCGCGAGCGCGTCGACACACAGCACGGACCAGATCGTGGGCACGGTCGCCTATCTCTCCCCCGAGCAGGTCGACGGTTCCGACATCACCCCGGCCTCGGATGTCTACTCCGCCGGCATCGTCCTGTTCGAGCTGCTCACGGGCACCACCCCGTTCACCGGTGACACTCCCCTGGCGCATGCCTACGCCCGCATCAACGGCGACGTCCCCGCCCCGAGTGCGCGGATCGCCGGAATCCCGCCGCTGGTCGATGCGCTGGTGGCTACCGCCACCTCCCGGAACCCGGCCGACCGTTTCGCCGACGCCACCGAGTTCCTCGCCGCGCTTGACGACGTCGCCGGGGACCTCGCCCTACCCGCCTTCACCGTTCCCGTCCCCACCAACTCCGCCGCCCACCGGGCTGCAGCGGTCCCCACCGACATCACCGACCTTGTCGGCCCCGCCACCGGGGTCATTGACACCACGGACACCACGGACACCACGGACACCACGCAGGAGTCGGCTCCAGCCCCCGTCGACGAGACCGCCGTCCTCGAACAGCAGCCGCCCCAACCGCTGATCCAGCCGCCCCTGACCCCACCGGCCACTCCCGGCCCGGCCGTCCCCGCCCGGATCCCGGACCGGGCCCCGGAGGAGATCGTCGACGAGTACACACCGGAACCGGAGCCCGCCGATCCCCCGGTGAGCAACCGCTCCACGGTGGGACTGTTCCTGTGGCTGTTGGTGGTCGCCATCATCACCGTCGCCGTGGCACTGGGCGCCTGGTGGTTCGGTTCCGGCCGCTACGGGGAGATCCCCCAGGTCCTGGGGATGGACCGGGTGGCCGCCGTCGCCGCGGTCGAGGAGGCCGGATTCACCCCCGCCACCCGCATCATCTACAGCGACGACGTCCCCGCCGACCAGATCGCCGGCACGGACCCGGCCACCGGGGAGAAGCTGGTCCGCGGGGAAGAGGTCACGGTCCTCGTCTCCCAGGGGCAGCCCACGGTCCCCGCTCCGGAGGGCATGGACGTGCTCGCCTATCAGGAGGCCGCCTCCGAACGCACCCTCGAGGTGACCACCGGGGACCCGGTGTACTCCGACTCGGTGACCGAGGGCCGCATCGCCACCACCGACCCGGCCGTCGGCGCGGCCGTCCCCATCGGCACGACCGTGACCGTGCACGTCTCCCGTGGCCCCGAGCCCATCCAGGTGCCCAACCTCAAGGGCAAGGACCTGTCCACCGCCGAGGCCGAACTCGCCGGGCTGGGGCTGACCGTCTCCGCGGTGGAACGCGAGTACGTCGAGGACGCCCCCGGTGGCGAGGTTCTCGAGGTCTCTCCCCCGGCCGGCACGACGCTCACCCGCGGCAGCGAGGTCACTCTCACGGTCTCCAATGCCCTGACGGTCCCGGACGTCGCGGGCATGGACCTGGACACCGCCCGCTCCACCCTCGAGGCCGCCGGGTTCACCGTCGGTGACACCGACCGGGACAACCCCGAGACCGCCGCCTCCGCCTCCACCGTCGTCGAGACCTCGCCTGCCGCCGGAACCAGCACCGACCCGGAGGACGCGACCGTGGACATCGTCCTGCCCGGCAAGGTGACCGTCCCCGACGTCGAGGGGATGACCGTCGCCCAGGCCCGGGAGACCCTCAAGGGTGTCGGACTGAAGATCAACGCCCGCGAGCGTGACGATGCCCGCCTCATCACCCGTCAGCGCCCCTCCGCCGGCGACGACGCCCGGGTCGACTCGACCGTCCGCGTCACCCTCGAACGCTGACCGTCAGAGGGGCGATCGTAATTACGACGTCCCCGACCGTCGGTGACGCGCTGTTTCCCCAGGTCGCGTCCGGCACGGCCTCTCCGAACCCGTCGTAATTACGAGACCGACTTTTACGACGGCACCCGGACGGCCACACGACGACGCCGCGCCCTCCCTCGTGGGGAACGCGCGGCGTCGATAAGCAGGCGACTAGTTGCGGAGCATCTCCGCGACGAGGAACGCCAGCTCCAGGGACTGCTGGGTGTTCAGGCGCGGGTCGCAGGCGGACTCGTAGCGGCCCGGCAGGTCCACGTCGGTGATGTCCTCGGCACCGCCGAGGCACTCGGTGACGTTCTCGCCGGTGAGCTCGATGTGGATGCCGCCCGGGTGGGTGCCCAGCTCGCGGTGGACCTCGAAGAAGCCCTGGACCTCGTCGATGACCTTGTCGAAGTGGCGGGTCTTGTACCCGTTGGAGGCGGTGAAGGTGTTGCCGTGCATCGGGTCGGACTGCCAGATCACCTTGTGGCCGGCGGCCTCGACGGCCTGGATGACCGGCGGCAGGACGGTGCGGACCTTGTCGTAGCCCATGCGGGCGACGAAGGTGAGGCGGCCCGGCTCGCGCTCGGGATCGAGCTTGGCGGCGTAGGCGACGGCCTCCTCCGGAGTGACGGACGGGCCGATCTTGATGCCGACCGGGTTGGCGATCAGCGCGGCGAAGTTGACGTGGAAGTCGTCGATGCCGCGGGTGCGCTCGCCGATCCACAGCTGGTGGGCCGACAGGTCGTAGAGGCGGGTGACGCCGTCCTCGTCCTCGTGCAGGCGGAGCATGGCACGCTCGTAGTCGACGAGGAGTGCCTCGTGCGAGCAGTAGATGTCGGAGGTGCGCAGGGAGTCGTCGTGGACCCCGCAGGCGTCCATGAAGCTGAGGCCACGCTCGATCTCATCGGCCAGGGCCTGGTAGCGGGCACCTGCGGAGGAGCTGGAGACGAACTCCTGGTTCCACTCGTGGACGCGCTTGAGGTCCGCCGTGCCGGAGGCGGTGAGCGCCCGGACGAGGTTCATCGCGGCGGAGGCGTTGGCGTAGGCGCGGACCATGCGGGCCGGGTCATGCCGACGGGCCTCCGGGGTCGGCTCGACGCCGTTGACGATGTCACCGCGGTAGTTCGGCAGCCCGTTGCCGTCGAGGTCCTGGGAGCGTGGCTTGGCGTACTGGCCGGCGATGCGGGCAAGCTTGACCACCGGGGTGGACGCGCCGTAGGTGAGGACGACGGCCATCTGCAGCAGGGTCTTGATGTTGGCGCGGATGTGCGGTTCGGTGTTCGACTCGAACGTCTCGGCGCAGTCACCACCCTGCAGGAGGAACGCCTTGCCGTTGGCCACGTCGGCCAGCTGACGCTTGAGCGCGGCGACCTCGGGGGCGACGATGATCGGCGGCACCGACTCGAGGATCTTGCGCACGTTCTCCGCCTGGGCGCGGTCCCAGCTGGGCTGCTGCTTGGCGTCCCGGGCGATCGCGTCCTGGAATCGCTCGTTGAGCCCGTCCGGCAGTGGCGGCAGGTCAGGGAGAACTTCTTTGGGGATGTCAACAGTCCAACTCACACCCCTATTCATAGCACGGACGTCCATACGTTCCTATGCCGAACCAGCTGAACCAGCTGAACCAGCCGAATCAGCCGGCCGGGTCAGTGCAGGACCTTGTTGCCCCGGCCCAGGGGGAGGGCCTTCATGCAGGCCTGGAACTTGGCCAGGTTGTGGCGGGCATCGACGAGCGCATCGTGATTGCCGTCGGGGATGCCCGGCAGGGCGGGCTTGCCGGCGAACTCCCAGTATTGGCGCAGTTCGCGGGTGTAGCGGGGCAGGGAGCGGGGCAGCCCGGCCATGTCGCCCCACAGCTGCGCGAGGACGACGTGGTCGTAGGCACCGACCCAGGCCCACAGTTCGGGGCGGCCGGACCCGGAGGTGAGGAACTCGAGGACCTCGCGGCGGATGGTGGCGTTCGACTTCCACACGTCCGAGCCGGGGTTGGGCAGCTGGTTGAGCACGTTCTCCCGCACCCAGGCGTTCGCCTTGGACGAGTCGACGTCGGTGGACACGGCGTAGTATTCCCGGCCGTCCTCGTCGACGATGCCGATGGAGACCAGGTCGATGGTCCGGCCGTCCTCGATGAATTCGGTGTCGTAGAAGTAGCGCACCGTTCCACCTGCCCTTTCCGCTGGCCCTGCCCCGGTCGGCAGGATCCCGTTCAGCCTAACGGGCGGGGCCCGGCGGACGGTGCTCGGGTATCACCTGCCCCCGGCTATAGTCTTTTTGTGCCTGCGACCAGTTCTGTTCACTTTTCAGACGCTCCCTCCGACCACCCCTCCGACCACCGCCCTGCCCGCCTGACGGGCACCCTGCCCCGGGTGGTCACGGTGATCGCCGTGCTGCTGGCGGTGGCGGCGGTGCTGCCGTGGATCATCGATGAGGGGCCGCGCTGGTACTACCACATCGACTTCGACGTCTACCGCAAGGGCGGGGAGGCGTTCCTGGCCGGGGACAACCTGTACACCCGGGACTACGAGATGCTGGGGATCAACCTCCCCTTCACCTATCCCCCGCTCGCGGCGATCCTCTTCGCCCCGTTGGCGTGGATCCCCTTCTCCATCGGCGCGCTGGCGATGACGCTGGTGACGGTGGCCGCGCTGTGGTGGTGCATCGTCATCGTGGCCCGCCACGCCCTGCCCGGCCGGGCGCTGACCGATCACCGGGTGCTGGCCACCTGGATCCTCCCGGTGGCGCTGGTCATCGAGCCGGTCCGGGAGACGCTGAGCTTCGGCCAGGTCAACGTGCTGCTCATGACGATGGTGCTGGTGGACACCCTCACCCGGCGCCCCTGGCTGCCCCGCGGCGTGTTCATCGGCCTGGCGGCCGCGATCAAGTTGACGCCGGCGGTGTTCGTGCTGGTCTTCGTGGTGCGCCGCCAGTGGCGGGAGGCGGCGACGACGGTGGCCTCGGGGGTCGGTTTCACGCTTCTGGCCGCGGTGATCAGCCCGGCCAACTCGCTGACCTACTGGTTGGACACCCTGTCGGATCCCTCCCGGATCGGCGGACTGTCCTTCGCCTCGAATCAGTCGGTCCGGGGCGTGCTCACCCGCTTCGCCGAGCCGGACGTGGAGTCCTCGAGCCTGCCGTGGCTGCTGCTCGTCGTGGTGTCCTTGGCGGCGATCATCACCGCCCTGGTGCTCATCGACCGTGCCGCTACCCGTACCGGCGGCTCCCCCACCGTGGGCATTGTCCTGGTCACCTCGCTGGTCGCCCTGCTGTGTTCGCCGGTCTCCTGGTCGCACCACTGGACGTGGCTGGCGCTGTTTGCGGTGTTCTTCGCCGCCCGCGCCTGGCAGGTGGCACCGGGTGCTTATCGACGCACCGCGGGTGTCCTCGCCGCGGGCATCTCCTTCATCGCCCTGACCGGGCCGCACTGGCTGCTGCCGAACCGGGAGAACCGGGAGCATGACTGGTCGCTGTGGGCCCAGCCGGTGGGTAACGCCTACGTGCTGCTCGCCGTGCTCATCCTCGTCACCGCGCTGGTGATGCCGCGGCTGATGGTCACCGACGACGACACCGCTGCGGCTGCGCCGACGACGGTGGAGCGGATCTGGTCGTGGGTATCGCTCGTGATCCTCGCCCCGATGCTGGTGACGGTGCCGTTCTACGCGTTCTTCTGATCCACCGGGTCAGGCTGCCGGTCCTTGCGGCCACGTGGCCAGAAGAGGATCGCGGCGATGGCGATGACGATGGCCGGGGCGACGATGCCCCGGTTGATCTCGAGTGCGGCGACGACGACGTAACCGGCGATGAGCAGCGCCACCGCAAGGATTGTCCAGAAGGTTCTGTTGCCCATGGCGGGGATGTTACGCCCCCGGTGTGCGAGCCCCGTGCACGACCGCGTCCCCGCGCTCCGGGCGGGCCGGCTCGGCGGCGACGGTGGACGTCGCTCCGGACCGGGCCGCGCGCGCGAGTGGCGGCGGCATGAGGGTCCAGCGCACGTAGGGCACGCGGGTGAGCAGCCAGAGGAACAGGGATCCGGCCACGGCGGCGACGGTCGCGATGACCATCCAGAACGCCGTGGAGCTGGTCCACACGTCCGCGTCGCGGGTGATCACCAGGTCCATGCCGCGCAGGTTGTAGTGGTAGAGCACCGTCAGGCCCAGGGCGTGGCCGAGGTAGATGACCAGGGTGTGGCGGCCGAGGAATTTGAGCACGTCGGCGAGCACCGGGATGCGGGCCAGCAGAACGGCGACGAGGATGGCCATCGGCAGCATGGCCACCTGGATCAGCGAGTTGACGATCAACCGCAGGTCCACGAAGCCGACCGTCTCCGCGCCCGGCAGGAGCCACGGGAGCACCAGTTCGTGCTGGAGGTTGTACCAGGCCCAGGCGGCCGAAGCTGCGAAGGCGGCGACGTAGAGGGCCGAGGCGTTGACGATGTTGCGCAGCGAGGCCCCCTCCGCTGCGAACGTCCCGATCCGCTCCCGCAGGTGTGCGCCGATGAGGAAGGCCGGCAGGTAGAGGACGGCCTTGCCCACCATGTGGTAGTCGAGGTGCAGCGGGAGGATGAGGATCGGGGCGAAGCCGACGGCGATGCCCGCCCAGGTGGGCAGTTTCCGGGTCAGCCAGAGGATGACGTTGAACACCACGAGGGCATAGAGGAACCAGTACATCGACTTGCCCACGGTCAGCTGGTCCACGTAGACCGACAGCGCCGGCATCGGGGAATGGTCGAACATGTGGTACTCGCGGAACTTCAGCCACAGCTCGACAGGCCCCCACACCAGATAGGGCACGAGGAAGAACCACAGGCGGCGCTGAAAGAGGTCGGCGAAGGAGAAGCGGAAGACCTTCGCGGAGAAGAAGCCGCTGACGAGGAAGAACAGCGGCATGCGCAGCGGGTCGAGGATCCGGTTGATCTGGGCTGCGGCGGTGTCCATGCCTTCGGGCACGGCGAGACTGACGTGGAGGAGGACCACTCCGACGATGGAGAGTCCCTTGGCCACGTCCGGCCAGTCCAGTCGCTGTCGGGTCCCGTTCGCTGACGCCACCCATTCACTCCGTTTGATTACGCATTCCGATAGATCGCCAGGTTGCAATCCAAGCGTCAACTATATCGGCAGGTCGCGCCCAGGCAAAGGGGATGACGATGTGAGACGCACTACGCCGGGCCGAGAACGGGCTGAGAAAAAACGTGGGAATTGGCTCAGGACGGTTCGGTGCCGTGGGGGTAGCCGTTGCCGGCGGCCAGGGAGGCCTTGACCTCGGCGGCGTAGACGTCGACGTAGGGCTGGTCGGCCAGGTCGGTGAGTACGGCCATGACGTAGTCGGTGAGCGGGCGGGCGGCGTCCCGGGAGTCCGGGTCGATGCCCAGGGAGGTGACGTAGGCGCGGCCGTCGATCGCCTCACCCACCTTCATGCGGACTTTGCGGGGGCGCGGGATCCACGTGCCGATGGGGTTGGCGTCACGGGAACCGATCATGGCGACGGGGATGATGGGCACGTCGGCGGCCAGCGCGATCCGGGCCATGCCGGTCTTGCCCTTGTAGATGCGCCCGTCCGGGGAGCGGGTGCCCTCCGGGTAGATGGCGAAGACCTCCCCGCGGTCGAGGATCTCCATCGCGGCGTTCTGGGTGGCCATGCCGGCGTCGGCGGCCTGTCGGTCGACGGGGACCTGGGCGAGCGCGTGGAAGAACCAGCGCTGGACCGCGCCGACGACGCCCGTGCCGGTGAAGTACTCGGACTTGGCGGGGAAGGTGACCTGACGGGGGCTCATGAGCGGGAAGAAGAAGGAGTCCATGACGGCCTGGTGGGTGGAGGCGACGATGGCGGCACCCTCGGCGGGGATGTGCTCCACGCCCTCGATCTCCGGACGGTTCCACACCCGCAGGAAGGGCCCGATGAAGATGTTCTTGAAGGCCCAGTACCACTTGTTCGTCATCTCAACTCCCGATTGTCGCTCTCACCTGCGGATAAGTTCGCGGGCCACATCAGCCACGCCAATCATACCCGCATCGGCACCCAGTTCCGCGCGCACAACCGCAGGTAGCGGCCGGTGTCCCGCGCCGACGATCTGCTCGGCCATCCGCTCCTGCGCGGCGGGCAGGTAGAGGTCAGCGTCGCGGGAGACGCCGCCGCCGAGGACGATGAGCTCGGGGTCGAGGACGTCGGCGACGAACGCCAGCCCCTCCCCCAGCCAGTGGGAGAAGTCCGCGAGCACCGCGAGTCCGAGGGCGTCGCCGGCACGCGCCGCCTGCATGATGTCGGTGCCGGTGGCCTGCTTGTCGACGACCCTCCTCCCCAGCGTCGTCTCCCCCAGCGCGGGGTCGGCGGCGAGGGCCTCGACGGCGGTGTCGACCAGGGCGGTGCCCGAGGCGTAGCGCTCGAGGCATCCCCGCTTGCCGCAGGCGCACTGGCGTCCGCCGGGGACGACGGTGAGGTTCCCGAACTCCGGGGCGGTGCCGTAGGCGCCGCGGTAGATGCGACCGTCGATCATCAGCGTGGCGCCGATGCCGGTGCCCACGGCGAAGAACACCCACGTGCCGGCACCCCGGGCGGCGCCGAAGCGGTACTCGCCCCAGGCCGCGGAGTTGGCGTCGTGCTCCAGACGCACCGGCAGGCCGAGGCGGTCCTCGAGGGTCGCGCGGACCGGGGCGTCGCGCCACGGAAGGTGCGGGGCGAAGCGGACGGTCTCGCAGTCCGGGTCGAGGAATCCGGCGACGGCCAGGCCGACGGCGACCGGTTCGTGGCGGGTGGCCAGCTCCGCGGTGATGCGGGCGATGGTGTCCTCGAGTTCGGTGGCGGTGCCGGGGGTGGGCGCCGCGAGGGTGTCGACGATCTCCCCGTCAGCCGTCACCAGCCCGGCCCGCAGGTTCGTGCCGCCGATGTCGAAACCGATCGTCAGATCAGTGCGGGGTTGAGCCACTTCAGCCACCTTCGGCGTCGATCGTCGGGATTGTTACAGACAACCCCGGAAGTATATCGGGGCGGACATGTCACGTTCACATCGGCGCGAGAAACCGCCGTAGCCGCTGCCCCATGATCTCCCAGGTCCAGTGCGCCTCCACGTGCGCGCGCCCGGCCCGACCCATCCTGGCACGCAGCGCGGGATCCCCCAGCAGCCGGCTGAGCGCCTCGGTGAGTGCGCCGAGGTCCCGGCCGTCGACGACGATGCCGGTCTCCGGGGTCACCGTCTCGGGGGCACCGCCCGAATCGCCGGCGACGACGGGCACCCCGCTGGCCTGGGCCTCGAGGTAGACGATGCCCAGGCCCTCGACGTCGAGACCCCTTCCCCGGGTGCGCGCCGGCATGGCGAAGATGTCCGCCGTGGCGAGGACGGCGCGCATGTCGGTGAAGGAGAGGCCGCCGGTGAACACGGCGGCGTCGGCAAGCTGCAGGCTCTCGGCGATGGCGCGCAGCCGCCGGCCGTAGTGTCCGCGGCCCACGATGACCAGTCGCGTGCCGGGGTGGCGGCGGCGCAGCTCCGGCAGGACGCGCAGCAGCTGATCCTGCCCCTTGCGCGGGACCAGGCGGGAGATGCACACGATGAGCGGCCCGTCCCCGAGCTCGAGGCGTTCGCGTATCGACGCCCCCGTACCCGGCGTGAACAGCTCCGTGTCCACCCCGGAGGGCAGATGTGCGAAACGCGGGCGCGGGCCGAAGGCGGAGCGGATGCGGCGGAGTGTGTAGTCGGAGATGTAGGTGACCACATCCACCCGATTGCCGATGATCCGGAGCACCTGCCGGGCCCCGGGCAGCATCGCCCACCCGACCTCGTGGCCGTGGGTGGAGGCGATAACCCGGCGGGCACCGGCCTGCCGCGCAGCCCCGTCCATGACGGCCAGTGGGGCGGCCGCACCGAACCACACGGTCTCGACCCCCTCCTCGGCGATGATCCGCGCCATCTCCCGAGCGGTCGCCGGCGTGGGCAGCATGACCTTTCGGGGCCACCGGATCACCCGGAAGGGCGCTTCCGCGTCATGAGCCCGCGCCGCCGCGGCGTCCTGGGTGGAGGCGAAGACGACGACCTCGGCCGGGTCGAGGCAGGCGAGGAAGTCACGCAGATACGACTGAATCCCGCCGAGGGTCGGCGGGAAGTCGTTGGTGACGAGGAGAACGCGGGGCACTAGTAGCGGACCGCACCGGCCCACGGCATGGA
>Ga0123328_1002806_pt1 | contig 15397 bp, 11 predicted proteins | sample BioC12SIPDNA_2_FD_89702 | JGI IMG/M metagenome (GOLD analysis project Ga0123328, IMG submission 89702) | Anaerobic biogas reactor microbial communites from Washington, USA - Biogas_R1_A C12 SIP DNA | ecosystem: Engineered > Bioreactor > Anaerobic > Unclassified | place: Washington, USA...
CTGGAGGCGAGGGACCTGCGCTCGCGCGAGGTCAAGGGCGTGTCGTTCGAGCTCCGAAAGGGCGAGATACTGGGCTTCGCGGGGCTGATGGGCGCGGGCCGCACCGAGACCGCCAGGCTCATCGTCGGCGCGGACAAACGCTACTCCGGCGAGATATACGTAAACGGCAAGAAGGCCGACATCAAGGACCCGTTCGACGCGGTCCGGGCCGGCATCGGGTATCTGTCGGAGGACCGCAAGCGGTACGGGCTGTGCCTGCCGCTGTCGGTCGCGGACAACGTCGCGCTCGCGACGCTCGAGGATTTCACCGGCACGCTCGTCGTCAACGACCGCAAGGTGCGGCAGATCGCGCACGAGTACCGCGAGCGCATCAGCATCAAGGCGCCGACGGTCGACACGAAGGTCGTGAGCCTCTCCGGCGGCAACCAGCAGAAGGTCGTGGTCGCCAAGTGGCTCGTGCGCAACTGCGACATTTTGATCTTCGACGAGCCGACCCGCGGCATAGACGTCGGCGCGAAGTCGGAGATCTACAAGCTGATGCACCAGTTGGCCGACGAGGGGAAGTCGATCATCATGATCTCCTCGGAGATGCCGGAGCTTCTGCGAATGTCCGATAGGATACTCGTCATGTGCGAGGGCGAAAAGACCGGCGAGCTCGACATCCAGGAGGCCACGCAGGAAAAGATCATGGCGCTTGCCGCGCCCAGAATTTAGGAGGGGTAGCATGCAAAACTTGGTCGGAAAAAAGAAGATCGACTACCAGAAGCTGCTGGCTCCGGCGGCGCTCGTGATCCTGTACATCTTTTTCGCCATCTTCGGAAAGAACTTCTTCAGCTACGAGGGGTTGAAGCAGATCTTCCAGTCCTCGTACTACATAGGCTTCATGGCCGCGGGCGTCACGTTTGTGATCATCACCGGCGGCATCGACCTCTCGATCGGAACGGTCATGATGTGCTCGGCTTTGATCGGCGGGCTCGCGTTCTCGAACTGGGGCTGGCCCGTGTGGCTCGCGCTGTTCCTGGTGCCCCTGGTCGGGCTGTTCTTCGGCTTCGTAAACGGCATCTTGGTCGCGAAGCTGAAGCTGCCGCCGTTCATCGCGACCTTGGGCACGATGCTCGTCTCGCAGGGGTTCGGCTCGATCGTCTCGGGCGTGCGCACGATGTATTACCCGACGGTCGGCTCTCCCGACCAGTGGTTCCGCTCGGTGTTCTACATCCACAACAACCTACCGGTTGGCATGCTCTGGCTGTTCGGCGCGTTCTTCCTCGCGGCGTTTTTGCTCAACAAGACGCGCTTCGGGCGCTACAACTTCGCGATCGGCTCGAACGAGGAGGCCGCGCGGCTCTCCGGCGTCAAGGTCGACAACTGGAAGATCGCAATCCACGCGATGTGCGGGCTGTTCGCCGGGCTCGCGGGCATCTTCTACGGCGCCGCGTACACGACGATCACGCCGGGCAAGGGAAACGGCGAGGAATTGAACGCGATCGCCGGCGTCGTCATCGGCGGAACCTCGATGTCCGGCGGCAGCGGCACGATGGCGGGCACCCTGATCGGCGTACTGATCATGGCGACGCTCAAGAAGGGGCTCTCGTCGGTGGGCCTGCAGGCGCACTGGCAGACGTTCTTCACCGGCTTCGTCGTCATCGGCGCGGTGCTCCTGGACAACGCGCGCAACCGCGCGGCGAACCGCGTCCGGATCGAGGCGCCCGCGGCGGCCGCAAAATCATGAAATTTCAACGCGAAAGCGATTGAAATAAAAAAACAGGAGGGAATTATCCATGAAGAAGGTCTTTGCACTGGTGCTGGCCCTTATGCTCGTGCTCGGCATGACTGCCGTCGCCGAGGCGCCGATGTACATCTCGGTCATCTCCAAGGGCGAACAGCACGCGTTCTGGCAGGCGGTCCGCAAGGGCTGCGACGACGCGGCCAAGGAATACGGCGTCGAGATGTACTACTACGGACCGCCGTCCGAGGCGGACATCCAGCTGCAGGTGGAAGCGGTCAACGGCGAACTGATGAAGCAGCCGGCCGCGCTCGCGCTCGCGGCGCTCTCGACCGAGTCGGTCATGGCGCAGCTCGCGGAGTGCATGGAGAAGGGCATCCCGGTCATCGGCTTCGACTCGGGCGTGCCGAACGCCCCGGCGGGCTCGATCTACGCGACCGCCTCCACGAACAACAAGAACGCCGCGGCGCTGGCCGCCGAGGAGTTCTCGAAGCTCGAGGGCTTTGTGGACGCTTTGAAGGCCGGCACGCCGGAGAAGCCCGTCGTGATCGCGGTCCTCTCGCAGGACGCGACCTCCGAATCCGTCACCGGCCGCACGACCGGCTTCGTCGACAAGATGAGCGAGATCGCCGGCCAGTACAACACCGTCGCCGTCGAGGGGCATGACCTCTGGGCAAAGCCGGCGGAGGGCGCGGGCGTCATCATCCACACCGAGATCGCCGCGACCCCGGAGATCACCGACGTGACGAACGCCGCGAGCGCGATCCTGAACCTGGACAACCTCTACGCCGTGTTCTGCTCGAACGAAGGCGCCGTGAACGGCTTCCTGGCCGCCACGTCCTCCGGAGCGGACCTGGCTGACGGGGCTCCCTTCGGCGACCTGATCGTGGCCGGCTTCGACGCGGGCTCCCCGCAGAAGAACGCCGTCCGCCAGGGCTGGTTCGTCGGCTCCGTCACGCAGGACCCGTACAGGATCGGCTATCTGGCCGTTGAACTGGCCGTCAAGGCCGCGAAGGGCGAGGAAGTCGCCGACGTCGATACCGGCGCGCAGTGGTACACCGCCGCGAACATCGACGAGCCGAACATCGCGCTGCTCGTGTACGACTAATCTCCCTTGACCGCCCACTGCCGCCGCGCCGATTCCGGCGCGGCGGTCGTTGTTTGCTCGGGAGCGGGGGCTGCCGGCGGCTCCGGCTCGGCGGCGGTTTTCGCGGGGAATTCCGAAATGGGTTTGAATACGTGATCGTACTCGTACCCGCGCAGCGTGAACTGCTCGGCCTCGGAGCCGGGCTCGCCGTAGAGCACGCACTCCGGGTCGACCGCGAATTCCGCGATCCTGCGAACGGTCGGCGGAACGACGATGCCGGTGAGCCGATTCCACTCGAACACCGCGGTCTCCAGCACGCGCAGGTTTGCCGGGATGTTCGCGGAGGTCAGGCTGTTGAACTGGAACGCGGCGTAGCCGATTCGCTCGACGCTGTCGGGGATTCTGATTTCCTCGAGCGCGCAGCCGCCGAACGCGTAGTCGCCGATCTCTTTGAGGCCGTCCGGCAGCTCGACCGCGCGCAGACTCTCGCAGCCGCAGAACGCGTTCATGCCGATCCGCTCGGTTCGGTGCGGAAGCGTCAGCGTCTCGACCGGCCGGTCGATCTCCTCGGTGTACTCGATCTGGCCGCGCGCGGCGAACTCCTCCTTCGTCAGCATCCTGTACCACGCGCCCGCCTCCTCGGCGATGTCGGTCACGGGGTAGCCCTCAAGAAACGTGGGAAGCACGACGTCCTTCGCGTCGGAGCGGTAGGACGTGATCGTCGCGGCCTTTGCTTCGTGGTCGAGCGAATATCCGACGTCCGTCGCCCACGTGTTCACGTCGACAAACGCAAGCCCACGGTCCCCGGCGAACCGCTCGGCGGCCGAATCCTCGCCGCTGAACAGCGTGAGCCCCGCGTCGCAGTGGTCGAACGCCCACTTGCCGATGTTTTCGGCGGCGGAGGGGATCAATACGTCCCGGAGGCGCACGCAGTTTTCAAACGCCGATTCGCCGATTGTCTCGAGCGCGTCCGGGAACACCGCGTACTCGAGCGATTCGCAGGAAAAAAACGCGCGCTCGCCGATCTTCCGGAGCGCCGCGCCGAACGACGCGCGGGACAGGCTCTTGCAGCCGTAGAACGCGTAGCCGCCGATGCGGAACAGCTTGTCCGGGAGCTCGATTTCCCGAAGCGCGTAGCAGCCAAAGAACGCGTCGTCCTCGATCCACTCCAACAATGCCGGGAATTTCACGCGCTCGAGCTCCGCGCAGCCCGTGAACGCCGAATCCGTGATGACGCGCACTTCGTCGGGGATGTCGATTTCTTTGAGGGAGATGCAGTCGCGAAACGCCATCTCCCGGATGCCGAGAAGCGTCTCCGGGAGCGACACGGATTCAAGCTCGAATTCGTCCGCAAAGACGCGCGCGTAGAGCACCTGCACGCCCTCGGGGACGACGACGGACGTGAAAGTCACCTCGCTCAGGAGCGACTCCTCGCCCGCCGGGTCGCCGATCGCGGTCACGGGGTAGCCGTCGATCTCGGCCGGGAAGCAGATGTCCGTCGAGGCGCCCCTGTAGCCGGTGATGGTCGCCGCGCCGTCCTCGACGATGTATTCATAGTCCTCCGGCACCGAGAAGCGCATGCCCATCTCCCGGCACGCGCGCTCGGCCTCCGAGCCCGCCCGGCCGTAGACGATCAATTTCTCCCGGCAGCCCTCGAACGCGGTCGGCGCGATCTCGGTCACGCTCGCGGGGATTTCGATGCTCCCGAGGCTCCCGCAGTTTCCGAACGCGAGCGCGCCGATCGACAAAAGCCCGTCCGGCAGGATCACCCTCTCGAGGTTGATGCAGCCGTAGAACGCCATGTCGCCGAGCGCGCGCACCTCCGGCCCGACGACGACGCTCTTCAAGCTCTCCGACTCGCGGAACGCGCCGTCGCCGACCTCGACGACGTAGACGCCTAACACGCGCTCCGGGATCGCGACCTCCTCGGCGACGCCGTCGTACGCGCTCATCAGCGCGCCGCGAAGCCCCCAGCGGTAGAACGCGCCGGTCAGGGACGGTATGCCGGTCGTCCGGTTGACCGCCGCGACCGCGGACATGCAGACCGCCGCCGCCGTGACGCCCGCGGACAATCTCACAAGCCTGCGCCTTTTCTTGATCTCCTCCGGCAGCGGCAGGTTGTAAAGCTCCGAGCGCAAAAGCTCCATGCTCTCGGTACGGCCCTTGACCTGCGGCGAGAGCCCGTGCAAGAGCGCGCGCTCCTGCCGGCGCGTCATCTTCACGCCCTTCATGCGCGGCGGCGCGAGCCTGTCGGACTTGAGCCTTTCGAGCGCGTCCTGCGGCGCCTCGCCGGTCAAAAGCCTGTACATCGTCGCGCACAGCGCGTACACGTCCGTCCAAGGGCCCTGCTCGCCGCGCGCGGTATATTGCTCGGCGGGCGCGTAGCCGTATTTCAGGATCACCGAGAGGCTGCGTCCGTCCGACCCGGGCATGTCGTCCGCCGCGCCGAAGTCGATCAGCCGTATGCGCCTGTCCTCGCCGACGAGCAGGTTGTCGGGGCTGATGTCGCGGTGCAGAAGCCCCATCCTGTGCACCTCCATCAGCGTCTCGGTCAGCGGCTTTATCAGCTGGAACAGCTCGTCCGCGCGGATGCCTCCCCGATCCCTCGCGTGCTCCGCGAGGCTCTTTCCGCGGATGAACTCCATCGCGATGTAGGCGGTGCCGTTCTCCTCGAAGCAGTCGACGACGGACACGATGCCCGGCGACGTGTTGAACATCGCGAGCATCCGCGCCTCGCGCAAAAACCGCTTCCTCCCGAGCTCGAACGCCGCCCGGCCCCTGTCGTCGGTCGGCGCGTCGAGGCTGAACGTCCTCTCCGCGTCGCGCGCCGCCTGCTGCTGGGGGAAGTACTCCTTGATCGCGACCGGCGCGTTCAAAACCGTGTCCCAGCCGCTGTACGTGATCCCGAAGCCGCCCTCGCCCAGCGCCATGCCGACGAGGTACCGGCGGTTTAAGATCGACTCCGGCGGCAGGTGCGAGAGCCTCGGCCGGTATTCCGCTTCGTCAAACCCGCAACAGGGGCAGACGCCCCCGGATTCGGATATCCTGAGGCATCGCATGCACAGCTTTTTTCCGTCGAGTTCCATCGGATCGCCCCCCCTGTTATACTATAGCGGATTGGAGTTCCGCTGTAAAGCCTCCGGCGAGCCCCCGCTCGATCGCGCGGAAGATCTTTTTCGGGAGAGTGCCCTGCTTCGCCATGCCGATGCCCGACGTCACCGCGAGCGGCCACAGCACGAACATCGAAACCGCCATCACGACGCCCTTGTCGGCCCACTTGCCGCCGCCGATCTCGACCGACACGTGGTCGCTTCCGACCGGCTCGATCTTGACCGAGGTCGCCTTGTCCATGCCGAGGAACTGCATCGCCTTGCCGCCGCGGCCGCGCCCCTGCAGGATCACCGCGCCGTCCTCGAGCCTGAGCACCTGCGTCTCCATGTTCTCCTGCCTCGTCAAAAAACCGTTCACGATGCCCGCCACCATCGCCACGCCCCTGCCGCCCTCGACCTTGTAGATGTTCGCCATGTTCTTATCCTCCTCAATTCGCTTTGTTGGGTGCATTGTACCGCGATTTCCCGATCGCGTGGTGGACACCGTGTCGACTTCGGTTTCGGTTGACGTTTTTCCATTTCGGACGTATAATTGCTATATGTTAGCAGAGGAAAGCGAGGGGGCCGCCGTGTTCACATCCCGCCTGAAGAGCGAGCGGACCGACGCGCTGGTCAAGGCGCTGATCGCCTTGGACAGCGAGGAGAACGTCTACCGGGTGCTCGAGGATTTGCTCACCATCCGCGAGGTCTCGGACCTGTCGCAGCGGCTGGAGGTCGCGTTTTTGCTCCGGGACGGCGCGACGTACGCCGAGATCGTCGAAAAGACCGGCGTGTCGACCGCGACGATCGGGCGCGTGAACCGCTGCCTTCACTACGGCGCGGGCGGCTACCAGCTGATCTTTGAAAAACTCGACAAGGAGAAATCATGATCGATCTCAACCAACTGAACCCCCAGCAGCGCCTCGCGGTCGAGACGACCGTCGGGCCGCTGCTCGTTCTTTCGGGCGCGGGCAGCGGAAAGACGCGCGTGCTCACCTATCGCGTCGCGCACCTGATCGAGATGGGCGTGCCCGCGTGGAAGATACTGGCGATCACATTCACGAACAAGGCCGCGAAGGAGATGGCCGAGCGCATCAACATCCTCGCGGGCGGGAGCGCGAAGGACGCGTGGGTGTCGACGTTTCACGCCTGCTGCGCGAAGATCCTCCGGCGCGACATCGAAAAGCTCGGCTACAAGCGGTCGTTCTCAATCTACGACGACGACGACCAGTTGAGCCTCATCAAGGCCGCGCTGAAGGACATGGGCCTCTCGGACAAGGAGTACCCGCCGCGGCAGGTGCGCGCGGCGATCTCCGACGCGAAGAACCGGCTGCTCTCGCCGGACGAGTGGCTCAAGGAGGAGGGCGGCGATTTCCGCAGCAAGAAGATCGCCGAGGCGTTCCGCCGCTACCAGGACGCGCTCCGGGGCAACAACGCGCTCGACTTCGACGATCTGCTCCTGAAGACGCTCGAGCTCTTTTCCGCGCACCTGCCGGTCCTGCAGTATTACCGCGACCGTTTCGACTACATTCTCGTCGACGAATACCAGGACACGAACGCCGCACAATATGAACTGGTGCACATGCTCGCGGGCGAGAAGCGCAACCTCTGCGTCGTCGGCGACGACGACCAGTCGATCTACGGCTGGCGCGGCGCGGACATACGCAATATCCTCGACTTCGAGAAGGACTACCCGGACGCGCGTGTCGTAAAGCTCGAGCGCAACTACCGCTCGACCGGAAATATCCTCGACGCCGCGAACCAGGTGATCGCGCACAACAAGGGGCGCAAGGAGAAGGCGCTCTGGACCGAGGCGCCCTCGGGCGAGAAATTGACGCTGTACCGCGCGCTCGACGAGCGGGACGAGGCCGCGTTCGTCGCGACGACGGCAAAGGCGGTCGCGGGGCGCGGGAAGGCGTCCGAGATCGCGGTGTTGTACCGGATGAACGCGCAGTCGCGCGTGCTCGAGGAGGCGTTCGTGCGCTCCGGCATCGCCTACCGCGTCTACGGCGGGCTCAAGTTCTACGACCGCAGGGAGGTCAAGGACCTGATCGCCTACATGCGCGCGCTCGTGAACCCGGACGACGACGTGTCGGTGCGCAGGATCATCAACGAGCCCCGGCGCGCGATCGGCGACGCGACGGTCGACATCCTGAACGAATACAGGCGGTTGAACGGCATGTCGCTGATGGGCGCGGCGCTATCGTCCGCGGACGTGCCGCTGCCCGCGCGCGCGGCGGGGGCGGTCAAGGGCTTCGCGGAATTGATGATCGACCTGACGGAGCTGCTCTACGCAAAAACGCCGTCGGAGTTCCTGGACGCCTTGATCGAAAAGACCGGGTACAAGAAGCAGTTCGAAGCCGACAAGACCGACGAGGGCGCGGAGCGGCTCCAAAACATCGACGAGCTGCGCGGCGCGGTCGTCGAGTTCGAGCGGCTGAACCCCGAGGGGACGGTCGCGGACTTCCTCGAAAACGTCGCGCTGATGACCGACCTCGATTCGATGGACGGGCGCTTAAACGCGGTCACGCTGATGACGCTGCACTCGGCGAAGGGGCTCGAGTTCGACTGCGTGTTCCTGGCCGGCATGGAGGAGGGCATCTTCCCGATCACGCGCGCGCTGTTCGACGACGACCAGCTCGAGGAGGAGCGCAGGCTCTGCTACGTCGGGCTGACGCGCGCCAGGAAGAAGCTGTTTCTGTCGCTCGCGCACAACCGCATGCTCTACAACGCCCGCAGCGCGAACGAGCCCTCGCGGTTTCTGACCGAGATTCCGCCGCGTCTGCTCGAGCGCGGGTTCGCGCCGAGCGTGCGCACGGTTCCGTCTCCGAGGCCGACGCCCGCCGCCCGGCCCGCTGCCAGACCCAATGCGCTCGGCATCCCGGGCGTCTCGAAGGGGTTTTCCGCCGCCCCGCAGCCCGCGGCGATCTTCCGGGCGGGCGACAAGGTCGCGCATCGCGCGTACGGGCGCGGCGACGTCGTCGAGGTCGTCGGCTCGGGCGACGACCAGCGCGTGCGCGTCAAGTTCGACGACGGCTCGGTGAGGCTCTTCGCGGCGAACGCCGCGCCGATCACAAGGATTTCGGGGTGATTGCATGGACATGCGCGAACTGGTGGACCGGCTGAACGAGCTCTCATACCAGTACTACACGCTCGGCAAGTCGGCCGTGCCGGACGCCGAGTGGGACCGTATGTACGACGAATTGCGGCGGATGGAGGAGTCGGCCGGCGAGCGGCTCCCGGATTCGCCGACCCGCCGCGTCGGCGGCGCGCTGCTCGCGGGCTTCCGGCCGCATGCGCATCTCTCGAGGCTCTGGAGCCTCGACAAGGCCCAGTCCGAGGGCCAGCTTCGCGAGTGGGCGGCGCGCGTCGGGAAGCTCGCGGGCGAGCCGACTTCGTTCGTCGTCGAGCACAAGTTCGACGGGCTGACGGTCAACCTGACGTATGAGGGCGGTCGGCTCGTCCACGCCGCGACGCGCGGAAACGGCGAGGTCGGCGAGGAAATCCTTTCGCAGGCGCTGACGGTGCGCTCGATCCCGCTGTCGATCCCGTTCCAAGGGCGGATGGAGGTGCACGGCGAGTGCTACATGCCGCTCTCCGCGTTCAACGCCTACAACAAGACCGCCGCGGAGCCCCTGAAGAACCCGCGGAACGCCGCCGCCGGCGCGCTTCGAAACCTCGACCCCGCCGTGACCGCGAGCCGGAGGCTCGACGCGCGGTTCTACGGGATCGGCTTTCTCGAGGGGGTTGCGCTCCGCGACCAGTGGGAGATGCTCGACTTCCTGCGCGAAAACCGCGTCCCCGTGCCGGACTGCGAGCGCAGGGCGGATACGATCGACGAGGCGCTCGCGCTCGTCCGCGAGATCGAGGAGAACCGCAGCGACCTCGACTACATGATCGACGGCGCGGTCGTCAAGATCACGGACTTTTCGCAGCGCGCGCGGCTCGGCAACACCGACAAGTTCCCGCGCTGGGCGATCGCCTACAAGTTCGAGGCCGAGGAGGCCGCCTCGACGCTCGAGCGCGTCGACTGGCAGCTCGGGCGCACGGGCAAGCTGACGCCGCTCGCGCACGTGAGCCCGGTCGAATTGGCCGGCGCGACGATACAGCGCGCGACGCTGAACAACTACGGCGACATCCTTAGGAAGCGCGTCCGCCTCGGCGCGAAGGTGTGGATACGGCGCTCGAACGACGTGATCCCCGAGATCATGGGCCGCGTCGACGAATATGTGCCGGGCGAAAGGGACATCGAAAAGCCGGCGTTCTGCCCGGCGTGCGGCTCCCCGCTCGTCGAGCGCGGCGCGCACCTATTCTGCGAAAACCGCGAGAACTGCCGCCCGCAGCTGATCATGCGGCTTTCGCACTTCGCAGGGCGCGACGCGATGGACATCGAGGGCTTTTCCGAAAAGACCGCCGGGCAGTTGGCCGACGCGGGGCTGCTGCACGAGCCCGCCGACCTCTATCGGCTCACGCGCGAGATGCTCGTGCCGCTCGAGCGGTTCGGCGACAAGAAGGCCGACAACCTGCTTTCGGCGATCGAAGCCAGCAAGCGCCGCGAGCTCGACCGGTTCGTGTTCGCGATCGGCATCCCGAACGTCGGCAAAAAGACCGCGCGAGACCTCGCCGAGCGGTTCGGCTCGCTGGATGCGCTGATGGAGGCCGACCGCGAGGCGCTGCTCACGATCGACGAGGTCGGGGACATCGTCGCGGACTCGATCGTCTCCTATTTCGCGGACGAGATGTATCTGAAGGAGCTGCGGGCGCTGCTGGACGTCGGCGCAATGCCTGTTTGGACCGCCCGGAAGAAGGGAAGCGCGCTTGCCGGCATGACGGTCGTCCTGACCGGCACGCTCCCGACGCTCTCGCGCAAGGACGCCGAGGCGCTGATCGAGGAGCACGGGGGCAAGGCCGCCGGCAGCGTCTCGAAGAACACGTCGCTCGTCGTCGCGGGCGAGGCCGCGGGGAGCAAGCTCGCGAAGGCGAACGAGCTCGGCGTGCGCGTCGTCAATGAGGCGGAGTTCTTGAAAATGCTCGAATAAACAAACGGCCGGTCCCGCTCGGGGAACCGGCCGCTCGCTACAGCAGAAAATTCAGAAGGATCACCAGCACCGCCCCGGGCAGCCCCAGAAACCCCACCGCGAGCGCGGTGAACGGATTGACCGCGACGGAAAAGCCGAACATGCCGCCGAACAGGTTCACGACCATCAGCACGACCGCGCCGAGCACGCCGCCGGCCGCGAGCCGCCACAGGAAGCGCATCGGCACGAGCAGCAGATACCCCACCAGGCACATCAGCGCCAGGCCGATCGAGAACGCGAGCACCATTTCCCACGGAATCCGCATCAAAACACCTCCGCACAGCGCATTGTATGCGGAGGTGTTCGGCATTACAACCCCTTATAAGAGCAGCATCGCGTCGCCGAACGAGAAGAAGCGGTAGCGTTCCTTGACGGCCTCTTCATAGGCCGCGAGCGTCCCCTCCCGCGTGTGGAACGCGCTCACGAGCATCACGAGCGTCGACTCCGGCAGGTGGAAGTTCGTGATCAGCGCGTCGACGAGCCGGAACTTGTAGCCGGGCGTGATGAAGATGTCCGTCCAGCCGCTGCCCGGTTGGAGCTTTCCGTCCCGCGCGGCGCTCTCGAGCGTGCGGACGCTGGTCGTGCCGACCGCGAACACGCGAGCGCCGGACGCCCTCGCCCCGTTGACCGCGCGCGCGGCGGCCTCGGTGACCTCGTAGTACTCGGCGTGCATGCGGTGGTCCTCGACGTCCTCGGCCTTGACCGGTCGAAACGTGCCGAGGCCGACGTGCAGCAATATCGGCACGACTGCCACGCCCTTTTCGCGGATTTTTTGGAGCAGCTCCGGCGTGAAGTGCAGCCCCGCGGTCGGCGCGGCGGCGGAGCCGTCCTGCCGCGCGTAGACGGTCTGGTAGCGGTCGCGGTTTTCGAGCTTCTCGTGGATGTACGGCGGCAGCGGCATCTCGCCCAATTCGTCGAGCAGCGCCTCGAGCGTGCCCTCGCAGAAAAACTCGACGATCCGCCCGCCGGCGTCGGTCGCCTCGAGCATCTTCGCGACGAGCTTCCCGCCGCCGAACGACGCCTGCGCGCCGGGCCTCAATTTCTTCCCCGGGCGCACGAGCGCCTCCCACTTCTTCGGGCCCAGTTGCTTCAAGAGAAGAACCTCGCACGCCCCGCCCCCGGCCCGCTCGCCGGTCAGCCGGGCGGGGATCACCTTCGTATCGTTGACGACGAGCGCGTCGCCGGGGCGCAGGTAGTCGAGTATGTCGTAGAAATGCCGGTGCTCGAGCGCGCCGGTCGCGCGGTGCACGACCAGCATGCGGCTCAAGTCGCGCGGCTCGATCGGCGTCTGCGCGATCAGCTCCTCCGGAAGCGCATAAAAAAAGTCACTCGTCTTCATGTCCGATCAGCTTCAAAAGCCCTTCCACCAGATATTCGATGTTCTTCTCGTCGAGCACGGTGTCCCTTCGCGTGTGGATTCTGCCGAGCGCGTAGCCGAGGAATTTCGTCTTATGGAGCGCCGCGACCGCGACCGACTTCGGGAAGCCGAACTGGTCGGACGGGTACAGCGCGCTCCCGGCGCGCACGTGCAGCGGCGAGAAGCCGTCCTCATTCCGGAACGCGTCCCTCGTGCGGCCGTAGAGCGCCTCGTCCTCGCGGTACGAGCGGCTCGCGGCGAACAGCACGTGCCGCCCGTCGCCGACGCAGTCGAGGTTGATCATCGGCTTCTCCCGGATCGCCTTCCTGTATTTCCTCCGGAACAGCGCGGAGCCGATCAGCCCCACTTCCTCGTTGTCGAACAGCACGACCGCGACGCGCCTGCGCTGCTTCGGCGTCATGCGCTCGAGGAGCGTCAGAAGCACCGCGACGCCGGAGGTGTTGTCGTTCATCGTGCTCGGATTCGCGGGCCCGGCGATCATCCAGATAATAAGCGCCGCGACCGCGATGCGGAAGACCGCGGAGACGGCGACGGGCCCCGCGCCGAGCAATCTCGCGATGCCGGCCGGAACGAGCGCGGCGGCGCACAGGGCCGCGTAGATCAGCAGTTGAAAGGCGACCGACGCCGTCCAGTTGAGCGGCGCGACGAAGTTCGGAAACGGAAGCTCCGCGCAGGTGTCGTAGTGCGCGCCGAGGATGAACTCGGCGGTGCGCACGTTCCCAAAGACGAGATTCGCGTTTGGGATCAGCCCCTTCGCGCGCTCCTCGCGAAAAAACACGCCCTTCTCGCGAAGCGCCGCCTTGACCATTTCGCGGAACGCCTGCTTGCGTTTTTGCCCCTTGCGAACCATGTGTTCGCGGACGACCTTCGTGCAGAGCTCCGTCATAGCTCCATCCTTAGCTGCGGGTCGTCCGGCTTCGAGGGCGGCGGCGTGAGCCCCAGGTGCTCGTACGCGCCCGGCGCGGCGACGCGGCCCCTCGGCGTGCGCATGAGGAAGCCCAATTGCAGAAAGTACGGCTCGTACACGTCCTCGATCGTCGTCGCGTCCTCGCCGGTCGCGGCCGCGAGCGTGTCGAGCCCGACCGGGCCGCCGCCGAACTTCTCGATCAACGTGCGCAGCATCGTGCGGTCGGTGTGGTCGAGCCCGAGCTCGTCGATCTCGAGCATCTTCAACGCGTCCTGCGCGACGGCGAGGTTGATCCTGCCGCCGGCCTCGACCTCGGCGAAGTCGCGCACGCGGCGGATCAGCCGGTTCGCGATGCGGGGCGTCCCGCGCGAGCGGCTCGCGATCTCGAGCGCGCCCTCGCGGTCGCAGTCGATCCGGAGGATGCGCGCCGAGCGCAGCACGATGGTCGAGAGCTCCTCGGGCGTGTAGAGCTCGAGCCGGAAGTTGATGCCGAACCGGTCGCGCAAGGGAGACGTCAGCATGCCCGCGCGCGTCGTCGCGCCGATCAAGGTGAATTTTGGCAAATCGAGCCGTATCGAGCGCGCGGACGGGCCCTTGCCGATCATGATGTCGAGCGCGAAGTCCTCCATCGCGGGGTAGAGCACCTCCTCGACGGGGTGGCTGAGCCGATGGATTTCGTCGATGAACAGCACGTCGCCCGCGTTCAGGTTCGTCAGGATCGACGCGAGGTCGCCCGGGCGCTCAATCGCGGGGCCGCTGGAGAAGCGTATGCTGTGCCCCATCTCCTGCGCGTTGATGCCCGCGAGCGTCGTCTTTCCGAGCCCCGGAGGGCCGTACAGCAGCAGATGGTCCAGCGGCTCGCGCCTTGCGACGGCCGCCTGCATGTAGACGCTCAGGCTCTTCTTGAGCTTCTCCTGCCCGAAGTACTCCGAAAGCGTCCGGGGCCGGAGCGACTGCTCGGCCTGGTCGTCCTCGTCCCGGAAGCCGGTTGTGATCAGCCTCTCCTCGTCCATCATTTGCGTTTCCTCTCCTGTTCAGGAAGTCCTTGAAGGGCGTTATGCCGACGAGAAGCCCCGCGGCAAGGTACGCCAGAAGCCCCGCGCCGCCGGCCGCCAGAAGCCTTACGATCGCGAACATCCGCCCGTTCGCCTCGGGGAGCGCGCGCCCGACGAAGTAGCTGACCGCCGCGCCGGCCGCGCTCGCCAGGCATATCTTCAATACGTCGGGAACGATCTGCCGCATGCCCAGGTGGCGGAGCTTTTTCCGGAGCAGGAAGAACAGCACGACCGTTCCGATGCTCCCGGAGATCGACGTCGCGAGCGCGAGGCCCTTGACGCCCATGAGCCAGCGCAAGAGGAAGTTGAACCCGAGGTTCAGAAACAGTATCAGCACGGACACCCACATCGTCGTCTTCGTGTCCTGCATCGCGTGGTAGGCGCGGTTGAGGAGGTCGCGTATGCCGAAGGCGATGATGCCCACGACGTAGCAGATGAACACGCCGGTCGTCACGGCGACGCTCTGCGAATCGAACCGGCCGTTCATGTAAAGCGCCTTGATCACGTCCGCGCCGAGCACCGACGCGATCGCGGTGACGGGCAGCATCACGAGCGCGATCAGGACCGTCGAGCGCCGGACGATCTCGAGCACGCCCCTGCGGTCGTTCGCGACGGCGAGCTTGCTCATCCGGGAGAACATGATCGTCGTCAGCGGCACGATGATCACGCCGGTCAAGAGCGTGATGACCTTGTAGCCGTAGTTCAGGGCCGAGATGTCGCCGTCGACGGCGGAGGCCATCCACTGGTCGACGAGGTGGCTCAACTCGCTGACCGCCATCGCGAGCACCGCCGGCGCCGCGAGCACGACGAGCCGGTGCAGCCGCTTGTCGCGGAAGTTGACGACCGACGAGTACGAAAACCAGCCGCGCATCGGCGGGACGAGCACGAGCGCCTGCAGCACGTTCGCGGCGAACACGCCCCACGCCAGCGCCTCGACGCCGTACTGCTTCGAGAACGCCGCCGCCGCGATCATCACCGCGATGCTCAACGGGAAGCCGGTCAGCTGCGCGGAGATGTACTTCTCGCGCGCGTTTAGGAGGCTCGCCATCGCGATCGAGGCGATGTTGAACGTCAGGGTCA
>Ga0123328_1002811_pt1 | contig 15376 bp, 12 predicted proteins | sample BioC12SIPDNA_2_FD_89702 | JGI IMG/M metagenome (GOLD analysis project Ga0123328, IMG submission 89702) | Anaerobic biogas reactor microbial communites from Washington, USA - Biogas_R1_A C12 SIP DNA | ecosystem: Engineered > Bioreactor > Anaerobic > Unclassified | place: Washington, USA...
CTTGATGCGCCCTGTTTCCTCCGGCGGATTGGCCGGTCAGGTTCATCAGCATCCTGTTGCTCTCGGCCGTCGCGTATACAATGGGGCCTCAACCGGAGCATCTTCCCAGCTATCCGTAGCCGCAGAGCACTCCACCGCTGACCTTGATCGCCATGCAGATCGGCGCTGCACATCCTCCCACAGCACTTGGTCAACCACAAACCGAACCGGGATCGGGAAGCACCCGACAACTCGCCACAGACCAGCGCATTTACCATCAAGATGCGCAACCGTCCACGCTTTTTGGGTCGAATTCTGTGCTCCCCCGTACGAGAAGTAGATTGTCTTTCCCATACTTCTTCAAGATGTGTCGCCGGGCGGGCCTGGTGCCACGGTCCGGCACGGCTACGTGCCAGCAAGGCTGGTCGCAGCTACGACGCCATCCGGCTGCAGCGTAATACGGGGCCTTGACCTGGTCTGAATTGCGCAACGCCTGCCGTGGTCTCCGCTTGAAGTTGGCCATTTCTTGGTGTCGTTCACGGCTGGTAAGCGCGGTGTCACCCAAGGGCAGACGGCCACGACTGCCACCGCTCGTTTCTCTCGCAGAAGACCGGCCTCTCTTGAGCGACGCAACCGCCTGCAGTGCATGCAGAGTATCCGGATCAACCAACTCGTTCTCGACCGCCCACTTGAACATGCGACGAATCCGGTTGACCCGAGCATTGACAACCCCGTGGCTGAGACCGTCATCGATCATCTTCTGACGAACTGCCTTGAGACTGCGCGCTTCGAATTCGTTCGCTGGAGCCGAACCATAGAGACCCTTCAACGGACGGTAGGCGTCCCGAATATTCTGCTGCTCTCCGGTGGGGCAGCCGTTCTTGACATAGTAGCCCTTCACGAACGACCAGTAGGCCACGAACAGGCCATCGACAGTCAGAGCATGCGACCCCGTTTTTGAGCCCGCATGGCTCACCTGCCCATGGTTGGCCAGCCACTCGGTCACGATCCGCTGGTAGGCCTCGAGGCTTTCCGGCGTGCCATATTTGCCGAGGTAGAAGTCGCGGCCGCTGATGCGGACGAGGCCGAGCCCTCTCGGTTTGTAGAGACGGTACTTGGGGACTTTGGACAGAGTCTTGTCGGGCATGACTGCTCCTCCAACCCGAAGGGGGTACCGGTACCCCCGTTGTTGGGTTTGTGAGCAGCACTGCCCGACGCAGGCAGGTACGCTAAGTTGCGTTCTGACAAGCCATTATATCACAGCGGGCGATCGGATTCGAACCGACGACGTCCAGCTTGGGAATCGGCCGGGGGCGGTTCCTAAAGATTGTGATAGACAACACTTAGAGGTGGGGGCGGGAGCGGTCTGCCCTCCAGTATGCCTCGGTAATCCGGAACAGGCGCGGGAGCTTCGCGAAGTGGCTGCCTCCTGGGTGGCACTGCCGGCCCATGTGCGGCAGTCGATCCTGGTGGCGATCCGCCTGGCGACAGGGCAGGAGGTCAAGGCAGGCAAGTAAGGTGTGCGCAGAGTGACATAGCAAGACAGGGTACGCCCGCAGTCAGTTAGGCCCCGCGTCGGGGCGTCAGCCAGCCATGGGCGCTTGATCGTGCGGACGCACGAGAGAGCAGCAGCGCCATGGCGGCGACGTCGGCTGGAACGGGTTTGTTGGGAGGGGCGGCTGTGGCAACGCCGCGGCCGGCGGCCGGGGCCCCCGCCCTGCGGGCGCGGGGTAGGCCGCCGGTCCGCGACGTTTCACTTGAACTATATCGCAATAGTGTAACAGCGGGCGATGAGACGCTGCGGCTCTTCGAGCTGAGCAAGTGCCGGTGCAACTGCTGGTTCTGCCCGGATTGCTGCAAGTCCAAAGGGTACAACCTACGGGCGGAGTTGGTGCCGATCCTGGAAACGTTCGCGGGTCTGCTGCTGCTCACCTTCACGGTCGATCCGGAGCTCTTCCCGTCGCCTCAGGCGGCCTTCGAGTACTTGATGGACAACCGCTGCCTGTCCCGCACCATGCAGGATCTCCGGCGGGCCTCGGTCCTCAATAGCAATCGCTATTTCTACGTCGTCGAGTGGCAGGAACGGACCGAGCAGGTCCATTTCCATGTCCTGGTCGATGCGACCTTCGTCGCGCACGACCTGTTGACCCGGTGCTGGGGCAAGAACCGACCGCCAGGCCTCGGCCCGCCTCGGGACGGCCGGCCCGCGATCGGCTTTGCCTGGATCTCGAAACCGAGTTTCGAGGGCGGCCCCCTGCACGCGGCCCGGTATGTGACCAAGTACCTGACCAAGGTTCCGCAGAAGGGCTTCCCCGGTTGGGTGCTCGCCATGGGCGTCCAGCGCCGCGTCCGGCGGTACGGCACCAGCCGGGGTTTCTGGGACCGTGTATCCCTGCCCTCCGAGCCATCCGGCCGGAAACGCCAACGGCGCGAGTTATCGTATGCCGAGCGGCTGAGCGAGTGCGGAACGACGCTGAACGTCTGCGAAGTCTGCGAGGACATCGACCGCTACACGGGCGAAGTGACCATCGGCCGAGAGTGGCTGGGCCGTCTGGCCGTCGGCTGCGAAGTCCTCGATCGATTCGAGGATCTCGGCGACCCCCGGCGACGCCGGCGATTCCTCGTGGGTTATCTCGTCTGCGACGTTCTGGAGCAGGTCAGCGAGCGGGCAGGGTTCGCTGTCCGCTGGGTGGGCAGCGTTTGGAAGCCGGAAGCGGCGGCATGGTCGACGAAGCCCTGACGCTATGACACCTCACCCAGTGCTGGGGGCAGCTACCTCTTCGACTCCTCCATCAAGACACTCTCCGGTCTTCGCTCCGGACGCGGGCCAACCGGATTCGCCGGCCGGATTTGTGGCACCTTCTCTGCGGGCGCGATGTCGTCTGGATTGCCAGCTATCGCCGGTATTGCTTCCTGGCGACCCGGCCCGCAGACGCCGGCACTCTGGCTGCTCCGCGCCCGCGCTTGGCGGGCTGGTGTCGGGCCTGGGCTTCCTGAATCCGCTCCAGCAGAACCGAGGCGGGCTCATACTCGCGGCCCTCGGCGCGAGCGAGTTCGGCCTCGGTGGGAACCAGTTCGCCGCGGAAGGCGCGGGCGAGGATGGCTTGCGGCAGCCGCTCGGCCCTGACCGTCGCCGCGCGGACATGGGCTTCGATACTGTCAGCAAGAGCGAAGAGGGTAGTGACGCGCCTCGCAATCTCTTTTTGCTCTTCAATTGGTGGCACGAGAAGTAGAAACTCTACCTGTTTTGTTACACTCACTTGATTTCGCGTAGTCTGCTCCATGACACTTCGCAACTGCCGCTGCCACAGCTGCGCCTGCATGGCAAAGCATAGGAACTCCGGCAGCAACACCTGAGGGCGTGTGCGATAGTACGTGACCGATGTCCCCAGGATTACGTCTCCTTGATACTCCGGAAGAATCGCAACCCGGCCGACTGTTGCATTGTGGGTTAGCAGGACGTCTCGGGGTTTGGCGAATCCAATCCTCAGGGACTTGGCTTTGTCGGTCTTCAGGAGGGGCGTCTCGTCGAGTAGCACTCGATTGTCGAAAACCTGCGCCGCCGTAAGGAACTTCACCCCCGTGTCGCCAAAATCCGACGCCCGTGGGTACAGGGAACCGTGATTCCCATCCTGAAAATCCAGAATTGCGCCTGCCTCAACAAGCTGTCGTACAGTACGGAGCACCCAATTGGGTGGCGTTTCGAACTCTTCGGGTTCTGGCAATCCACTGGAACCACGTCGAACAAGATGCTTGATCGCTTTGGGGTCTACATCTCGGCCTGATCGTTTCAGCGCTAGCTCAACCGGTTCACAGTCGCTCGAATCTCGCCACTCGGCGGTGAGTTGGCCGGAGCAGGCGGCGGCGAGGACGGATTGGCGGAAGCGTTTGAGGATGGCGGGCACCTTGGCCAGCCGCGCCCCGGCCGCGTTCACCCGCTCCAAGAGCGCCTCCACCTTCGCCACAATCCGCTTCTGCTCGGGCAGAGGCGGAAGCGGCAGTTCGAAATCCTTCACATAATCGGCGGGTACGCGAAGTTGCCCCACGGCACCCGCCATGTGCGCCTGGGCGTCATCGCGGAATGACTGCTGGCGAATGTAGTGATAGAGGTAATCTGCCATGAGGGCGCCGTCTGGGCGGAAGACATGAAACTCGGTGGTGCCAAATCCCAGTTTGTTCGTGAGTCCGCGTGCGACCGCCGCCTTGCCGTTCTCCATGCATGGCGTAATCTTGGCAAAAAGCACATCGCCTTCGGCAAAGGGTGTGTAGCTCTTGGGCCGGATCTCCCCGAAGGGTCGATCCTCCGGTGCGGTGATGGCCCCCAAGTTCTCATCAACCGCTGCCATCGGTACGAACGTCACAGGCGCATCGGCGGGCAAGGCATCAGCAACAGGCTTGCGCGGGTTTATCTCGCAAACGTCCTGCGCATGGACGAGCGCCCACCCCTCGGGCAGTTCGGTTTCGGCCGGCGTCGTCGGCGCCTGGGTGGGCCTGGTCTTGCTCATGCCGTGCCCTCGCCAGGTGATGTGGAAACGGGAGGCGTCGCCAGGGCGCTCATGATCGGCTTGGCCAGCCAGAACCGACCCCACTCGCGGCCGGTGACCTCCTTGAGGATGCCGATGCGTTCGAGTTCCCCGATGGTCTTGCTGGCGGTGGGGGCGGTGACACCCAGGCGTGTGGCGGCGCGGGCGACGGTGGTGTAGGGGTTGATGAACAGTTCATCGACCAGCGTGAGGGCGCGGTGCTGCTTGTCGAGTCGGCGGCGGAAGCCGTCGCGCAGGTTGAGGATGGCCTGGCTCTGGTCGATCGCGCTGCGGGCGGTGTCACGCACGGCGACGAGGAAATAGCGAATCCAGGCGGGCCAGTCGCCATGGGTGCGGATGCGTTGAAGCAAGGCGTAGTAATCGGCGCGGTGCTGCTCGATGTGGCTGGACAAGTACAGCAGCGGCTTGCTCAGCCGGCCACGCTCGATGAGGAACAGGGTGATGAGCAGCCGGCCGATGCGGCCGTTGCCGTCCAGGAAGGGGTGGATGGCCTCGAAGTGCTCGTGGATCAGGGCGCACTGGATGAGTTCGGGCATGGTGTCGCGCTGGTGGAGGAAGCGTTCCCAGAGCGTGAGGCATTCCTTCATCTCATGCTCGGGCGGCGGGACGTAGGTGGCGTCGGCCAGCGTACAGCCGGGTGGGCCGATCCAGTTCTGGCTGCGGCGGAACTCGCCGGGCGTCTTGTCATGCCCGCGCACGCCCGCCATCAGCACCGCGTGGATGTCCCGCAACAGGCGGCAGGACAGGGGGAGCTTCTCCAGGTCGCGGATCCCGCGGTTCAAGGCGGCGACGTAGTTGCGGACTTCGAGCACGTCGGAGCCGGGGGGCGTCCACTTGGGCTCGATCTCGTCAAGGAGCAGGTCGGAAAGGTCGGCCTGCGTGCCCTCGATGCGGCTTGAGGCGACGGCCTCGCGCTTGACGTAAGGGGCGATCAGCAAGTCCGGGTTCGGCAGGTAGCGGCCAAGGCCCGAGAGCTCGCTGAGGGCGGCATCCGCCTGGGAGAGCAGGAGTGTGGTCGGGGCGTCGTACTGGATCGGGGGCGGCAGCGGAGCCGGCACGAAAGCCCAGTAACCGGTCTCCGCCTTGACCGCACGACCGGCCGCCGGGCATGTAAAGTCCTGTGGGTCCATGTGTTACCTCGGTCATGCGGCTTTTTCAAAGGGTGCACGGCTTTGCAAAAAACTGCCAAGAGTTTACAAAGCTGCCCGGGCAAGTAAAGCGCCTTTCAAAGCCGCTCCGCCGGGGCACCTGGGGCTCGACCGCAGAGGCTGGGTGGCTCACTTCCTGCCGCCTTTGCCGTTCCCGTTTCCATTCTCCAGGGCGACGAGGACGGCACCGAGGTCCTCGACGGCGGCGCGGAGTTCGACGATGGCGTCGGTGGCCAATTCTTCGGGTTCGGGCAGTTCGTCGCTGTTCTCAAGGTCCTCATCCTTGAGCCACTTGAAGCCGTCGAGCTTGAAGTTGCGCTGGCGAACCTCGGCGATGGTGAACTTACGCCAACGGTCGCCGCCCAGCCAGCCCTTACCGGCGGGCGAATCGCCTTCCTTACGTTTGGCCCGGCCGTTGGGATCGGAGCCAAAGCACTTCTCGAATTCGGCGAAGTGCTCGGACGTAAGCGGCCGGTCCTTCTTGGTGATGCCGGGGACATTGGTGCGGGCGTCGTAAATCCAGGTGGTTTCGGTCGCTGGACCTTTGGTGAAGAAGACGACGTTGGCCTTGACGCCCTGGCTGTAGGGGGTGAACGTGCCGCGGGGCAGGCGCAGGACGGTGTGCAGGTCACAATCCTCGGTGACGATCTTCATGACCTCGCCGGCCTTGTCGGCGAAAAGGCAATTGTCGGGCAGCACCACGGCCGCCCGGCCGCCGGGCTTCAGGATGCTGTGCACATGCTGCAGGAAGTTGAGCTGCTTGTTGCTGGTCTCGATGGTGAAATCGTCACGGGTCGGGGCCTGGCCGGCGCCCTTGGTGCCGAACGGGGGATTGGTGAGCACCACATCATGTTTCTGCCCGGTGGGCGGATCATAGATGGTGTCGCCGAGCGTGATCTGCGGCTCGATGCCGTGCAGATACAGATTCATCAGGGCGAGCCGTCGCGGCGTCGAGCCGATGTCCTGGCCGAAGTAGGTCGAAACCGTGAGCCGCCTGGCGACGGTGCGCTCAATCGCGCCGCCGCCGGTCTGGTCCATGAGCCACTCGTAGGCACAGACGAGGAAACCGCCTGTGCCGCACGCGGGGTCACAGATCGTGAAATCGCGAGCCGTCCGGGGATCCGGCTGCATACAACGGACGATGGCTTGGATGAGCACGCGAGGGGTGAATAGCTGCCCCGCGCCTTTCTTGCCCTCGCTGGCCGCCTTTTCGAGCAGGCCCTCGTAGGCTTCCGCCTTCACGTCGACGTTGAGGCTGGTCCACTCGATTTCGTCAATCAGGTTGATGAGCCGCTTGAGGCTGGTCGGCTTGGTGAAGCGAGACTGCGCTTCGGCGAAGATGTCGCCCAGAATTGTCTTCTGCCTTCCGAGCTTGCGTAGGATGTCAACGTAGCGGTCGAGCACTTCCGTGCCGGACTCGTCGCGAAGCGCGGGCCAATCACAGCCGGCCGGAAGCTCAATCTTCTTCCGCTCGTCGGCCATCTTCAGAAACAGCAGGTAAGTGAGCTGTTCGACGTAATCGGTATAGCCCACGCCGTCATGACGGAGCGTGTGGCAGTAACCCCAGAGTTTCTGGACGATGTCGGTCACAGGGTTCAGCCTTCCAATATCGCGTGTTCCCAAAGCTCAAGTTCTGCATCAAACCAGTCCGTCCAATCGTCGCCGTAAGGGCGCCTTCGCTTCTCCCACTTCTCGTATGCCCGCAACCTAATAGCATGATCGTCAGGTATCTGATCTTCTTCCTCAATCTGCTTTCGAAGCCACTCTTCCATTTCTGCATCATTGGGCGACCAGCCAAGATATTCGGGAGGACGCTTATTCAAGAGCGGAGGAATTCCATAGATCTTGTTAAATGCCCCCAGCAGGTTTCCTTCTTCTGAAAAGGTGGCTATCGCGGACTGAATAAGTCGATCCTCGTCCGAATTCGGCTGCTTCTCCCCCAATCCCTTCGGCAGTGTCCCGCTGTCAGGCCATAGAGCATGTAGCTGCTGTTGCCAGCTCGCTCCGGGCTTGAGGCCCAACTTAAGCTTCTCCCTGAACTCGACCCAGTTCATCGAAGCCAGTGGTTTGTACCGGCACCGTACCTCTCCGGGGCAGAAGCGCTCCTTGGCTTCGAGGTGGTTCTGGTTGTAGGTTTTCCGCGAGCCATGGCGCGGCACAGACGTACCTGAACACCAGCTTTGGACCAAGAGCCAGTACCGTTCCTGCAAACAGATTGCCTTGCCGATATAAACGACACCTTGGTAATGCGGCTCCTTCCTAAGTAAATGGCAGTTCGAAGTGGTCGGAGAGTACAGCTTGGCCTGCTGTTCGTTTCTAAACACTGCAAGTTGATATACGCCGGGTGACGGCAAAATGTCTTCCTGCTTCCAATCGTTCGGCGATTTCCAATCGCTCCAATTGCCAACTGCCTTGCCCACAGGTTTGATTTTCATGCCGCCACCACCTCGTTGATTCTATGGAGCAGACCGTCCAGCCGGCCGCCGAAGACACGGTCAGCGACGTTCCAGCCGCCCTCCCGGGCGAAGATGGGCACGTCGTCGAAGTCTTCCCGGTCAATGGACAGATTCTCGATCATATGGGCTCGTATCCGTGTGAGCCATCGCCGCTGGTCGTCGGTGAACTGCTTCAGCCAGGTGTCTCCGACCGCCGGCTGCGGGGCGAGCTTGCGGAGGGCACGGTCGACCCGCTCGGCCGCCGTGAGCAGCGGCTCCTCTTCGCGAGCGGCGTGCTTGACCATCGAGATCACCTCGACCAGCGCCTTATGGTAATGCAGGGCATGGGCTCGCTGGAGCGCCTCGACGGTGAAATGCTCCCGTGACGCGGCCAGTTTTTGCCGTAGCTCGTCAATGGCCGCCGTGCCCCAGTCCTGCGGACGGTTGAGCAGAATCTCGATGGCCGAGATCTGCGCGGGGTTTTCGCGCACGAATACGGCAAATGCGGCCAAATAGTCTGCCGGCTTGTGCTCCTTGCCGGTACCGTCGCGGATGAGCCATTCGGATGAGACTTCGTCAGCCGCCTCATAGGCGATGAGGAAACGGCGTTCGGGACGGGGATAATTGACCAGCAGATCCTGGAAGGCCGGGTCGCGCAGGAGCTTCATCGTTTCCGAAAAGTTGGTGGCCAGTGCCCGGAACAGGCCGGCGCCGAACTTGCCCAGATCGCCGTCGGGGATGTAGGCGGCGAAAAGCTGGCGAGCGTCCCCCGACATCTCCTTGTTGATGCGGTGCAGGCGTTTGACCAGGCAACGGGTCGAGTAGTCGCGATCTCGGTTCTGCCAGATGTCTTCGATGAGCTCGGCGATGGTCTTGGCTGTTCGTTGCGGTGGGTCTATGTCAAAGGCCGACGCGCTGCGGAAGTACTCCAGCAGGGTGCCATCGAAGCAGTCAAAGACGACGAAGTGCGACTTATCCGGGTACTTCTCTCCCCTTCGCGTGCCGCGGCCGAGCATCTGCTCGAAAAGGATGCGGCTCTTGACCGGGCGCAGGAATACGATGAACTCAAGATCGGGGATGTCCACCCCCGTGGTCAGCATGTCCACCGATACCACGATGCCGGGGTTGGGGCGATTGCGGAACTCGCGGATGCGTTGCAGCGGCCGGTCCACGGTGGGGCTGCCGGTGATCTTCTGCACGAAAGAGTCGCCGCGGCCGAAGACTTCGCGGCAGGCGGCCACGAGCTGGTCGGCATGTGACACATGCGGCAGGTCATTGGTGGCGAAGATCAATGTCTTGGGAAAGCGGCCGTGTTGCTGCTCGTGTTCGAGGGCATAGCGTTTGATCTCCTCAAGAATCTTGCGATTTGAATCGGGTACGGTGATGTCCCGCTCGATCTGCGTGGCATCAAACTGCCGCTCGTCTTCGAGAATGTCAAGCTGCTCCGTCCCCTTCGTTGGGTCGATGAGCCCAACGTGCTCGCCCTCCTTGAGAAAGACGCCGTCGATGCGGACGCCGGACTTGATGCGTACCGCGTCGTAATCGACGAGATAGCCCTCCCGGACTGCGCGGTCGTACTCATATCGGTAAACGACGTTCTTGAAGTACGCCGTGGTGTGGGCCGCGGGTGTGGCCGTCAAGCCGATATTGATCGCATCGAAGTGCTCCAGGGTATTTCGCCAGACGGAAAGCTCTGCTGCGGTGTACCCACGGTGACATTCGTCCGCAATCACCGTGTCGAATGCGTGAATCGGAATGTCGAGTCGCTCTTCCGCATCATCATCAAACGGCTCGTCGCCGGCGTGGATCGCGGCATCCCGGCCGAAGAGGTTCATGGCCATCCGCTGGATGGTGCACACGTAAACAAATGCGTGCTTGGGCTGAGGATCGAGCAGATACTCACAGGGCAGAACGCTGGGGTCGAACGGCTCGTCTTCGCCCCAGTCTTCGCGACGGAAGCGCTGACTATAGACCTCATAGATGCTGGGGAATCTCAGCCCCGGTTCCGGCTCAAAGGCGGCGAAGGCCCGCACAGCCTGAGCGGCCAACGCACGACGATCCACCAGGAAGAGCACGCGCCGGGCAACGTCGGCCTTCATGAGCCGGTACGTCTGATTCACCATCACGAACGTCTTGCCGGTGCCGGTGGCCATTGCGACCAGCATGCGGCGCTTGCGCGTACGGATGGCGGCTTCGATCGCGGTGTTTGCTTCTCGCTGGTATGGACGAAGACGTGGGTGGTCATTGGGCGTGTCCGCGAGCTGTCCGCAGGCCACGTCAAGCTGTCGAGAAAGGGCATCCCGGAGGGCGTTCGGTGTCGGGAAGTCAGATACTTGGCGCGAGGCGTTCAAGGGGCTCCGCACGTCATGGAACCAGATGACCTCGCCGTTGGTCGACCAAAGAAAGGGGGCCTTGAGGCCGTCGAAATTGAATGGCGTGCCGGCCAGCCCACGAGCGTATCGCTCGGCTTGGGTGAGAACGTTTTGCGGTCCCAGGGAGACCTTCTTGGCCTCGACAACGCCCAGTAATTGCCCATCGACGATGAAGACATAATCAGCGGGACCACTCGCGGTTTCGTACTCAGTGACAGCGTGCTTGGTAAGATTGCCGATCTGAAGGCCCGGCTGATATGGCAAAATGGTCCAACCCCGCGCCCGAAGGCGTGTGTCGATGCGAGTTCGGCGAGTTTGTTGTTCCGACTCGGACACGAGGGTACTCCAGATGCGCCAGCGGGACACCTTGACCTACTCGGTGGGCTGGGGCCGGCCCGAGTAGCCCGATTCTACAGGCGGGGAGCGGGGTGCACCAACAGGTTGAGGCTGCAACCGCCCTGCGGCGGGCCTACGGGGCGGGGCGGGGCTTATTTTGTTTGTTTCGCCTATTGCGTTTATTGCGATAAGGTGATGTACTTGGGTCAGGAGGATGTGCTCATGACCACGCCCCTTGAACCGGTAGCCCCGACGGAAGCCGAAGCGACGCTGGCCCGCGAGTCGAGCCGGATCCTGGCGACGCTGCTGGCTGGAAAGCGTGAAGTGCGGGTACGGCTGCAGCCCGTGGGGCGACGAAAGGAGGAGCTGGTAGTCCTGCCGGCCGCGGCGATGCGGCTGCTGGTCGATATGCTGACCCAGATGGCCCAGGGCCACGCCGTGACCGTGATGCCGGTTCACGCGGAGCTGACCACGCAGCAGGCGGCCGACCTGCTGAACGTCTCCCGGCCATTCCTGGTCAAGATGCTGGAAGAGGGCCAGCTCCCCTGCCGCAAGGTGGGCACCCATCGGCGTGTCCTGCTCAGCGATGTGCTGGCCTTCAAGCGACGAAGCGACGCAGAGCGGAGCGAGGTGTTGCAGCGATTGACGCAAGAGGGCGAAGCCCTGAACATGGGCTACTGATGCTGGTAAACTCTACGGTCCTGAACGTCAATCGCTGACGGAGACGGTGGCGACCTTGCGGAACTTCGCCGACCCGATCTGAGCATCACGCATCTGCACCGCCTGCCACATCGGGAACGCTTGTCTGGGGATGAGGTCGTGTGTACATGAGGCGTGGAGGAACAGGTTGAACCCCGGGGCGAACGGCTTGGCGGGGGCGTGCCGTGTGGTGCTGTCGTGAGGCAGGGCTGGGGACAGTAGCCTATGCAGACCGCCGGCCGGAGCCGGCGGCCTTGCCGCTCACTCGACCGGAGCCTCGGCGATGGCGGCGATGATCGCGGTGGCGGTCTTCTGGATGCGGTCGAGAGAGGCGGCCAGCGTGTCTTCGTCGCCGTTGTAGAGCTGGATGTAGTCGGCGGCGGCACCGTTGGACGCCAAACCGATCGCCTCGCAAACGACGAACGCGACGGCTTCGGCTTCGGTCTCGCGGACGGTCTTGCTGGGGCGGGGACCGTTGTCGGCGTGATGGAGCATCTCGTGGGCGGCCTCGTGGGCGAGAACCGAGAACTCCTTGGCCGGGGTAAGACCGGTGTGGAGAATGATCCGTCCGCCGGCAGAGGCTCCGTCGGCACCGTCCAAGTCGTCCGCGTACTCCAGCGAGATGCCCTGCTGAGCGATGAAGGCCTTGAGGCGGTCGGTATGGCCGTTGGGGTTGCCGGAGACCGTGGCGAATTCGGGGAGCTGCTGGCCATCGGTCTGGCTCACATCGAAAACGTAGACCGCCTTGAACCGCAGAAGTGTGCGCGGCTCCTGAGAAGCGGTATCCGCGGGCTGGTCCTCTTTCGGCCGGATGACGATAGGGGCAAAGATGAGGATGCCCTTCTCGCCGGCCTTGACCCAGCGGCCGAGCTTCTTCCAGGTCTGGAAGCCGGCGACGCGGGTGGCATCGGGCTTCTGGGAGGCAATGAGCATGATGTTGCCGAAGCTGTAACGGTGGAAGCGGGCCATGGTGGTCAGGTACGCGGTGAGTGTCTCGCTTCGTCCCTGCTCGAGGGCGGTGGCGAGGTTGGCCAGTGATTCGTCGGCGAGTTTCTTGGCTTGTTCTGCTTTCATGGTTTTGTCCTCCAGGTAAAAGGGGTTTTTCCGTTCGCTCGCAAGAGATTGGCGAACGAAAGGCCCCTGCCGGAGGACATGGGCGCAGCGGACGTCGCGAACAGGTCGAGGAGTAAGCAGCGGGCGTGACAGGCCCCGCCCTAAGGCGGGCTCTGCTTGGCCTGGCCACGGCCGATGCTGACGAGACCGGCAGTGAGCCGCGGGCCGCGAAGCTTGGCGAAGAAAGCAGAACAGACCAGCAACGAGCTGATGGGGCTGGCGAACCGCGGCGACCGTCCCGTGCAGGGCGAACGCCCGAAGTCGTCAGCGTGTCCCGCCACCATTCATCGCGTCCCGGCTAAGCGAGCAGAGCCTCCTGGACACGCTCCACCCGACTGTGGACGCTCCCTGCCAGGAAGGAATGGGACCGCCGCCCGGCAGGGCTCATGCGGTCATATCATGCTGTGAAGACGATAGTTATGTCCGATCTGGGCCTGGGCGGAAGGTGGTCCTCCGGGGCTGGAGAAGCGGGCTGGTGGGAGGCTTGATTCAAGTTGGAGGTCGAGGCAAAATTCTTCAGGAAATGTCCAGCATAACCTTGACGGAACATGAAGGTCTGCTACAATGCCGGCATGGTGAGTGATGACTTCAAGTTCGTGCGGTTGCCGGCGGTGTGGGCGAAGTCGGAACTTGTCACGCAATTGCACGAAGGGACGCGGTGGTATGTGCGGCGCGGCTCAGTCATTGAGTTCAGAAGCTGGGTACGTGAACTGCGGGACTTCTACAAAGGCAATCTGATCCCGTTCTCGTGGGTGCCGGAGTATGTGGGCGTGTCACGGTCGGCAGTCCACCAGCGGGCGCGGGCGGGTGGTCTTACCGTGTTTACCTTCATCGTGAAGCAGCAGAGCCAGACCTTCCTGGGGGGGACACGGGAGCGAGACACACGGCGTCGGTACGATTATGCAACGCTAAGCGAATGTGAAGCGTGGAGCTGGGCGGTTCGGGAGTGGGCCGATGAACAGGAAGAGAAACGTAGGGGAGATACCGAAGCGTGACCTTGGAAGTGAAGACCTTTGAATGGGAAGGCCAGTGGTATGTGGTCCTGGTCCGGGGATGCCGGACGCAGTTCTACCAGATCAAGGCGAGCGCGAAGAAGTTCAGCGCTCAGATGGAGAAGGTCTGTGAGTCGGCGGTGCCTGCGGCGTTGCGCCGATCATTGGGAATATAGGAACGGCGGTGGACCCGCAGCCAGCTAAGCCCCGCGGCGGGGCGTCAGCCAGCCATGGGTGCTGAAGAGAGCCAAGCAATGGAAAGGAACGAAGGCATGGCTGGGAATGAGCAGAAAGAATCGGGGCTGGCCGTCAGCCAGAGACTGTGGACGGCTGAACACGTGGCGGAGTTCCTGCAGGTGTCAGCCCGGAAGGTATGGCGGATGAAGTCCGCAGGGCAGATGCCGGATGCGGTAGTCATCGGCGGTCGGACGACGCGGTGGGATCCGGACGCAATCATGGGATGGGTGCGGCAGGGATGCCCGGACGTGTCCAGCTTCAAACGGGGGGCGTGAAATGGCGAGCGCAAGGAAGAAGACCTGGACGAAGACGCTGCCGACAGGAAAGAAAGTCCGCTATCGTAGCACGAAGTATTACGCGTTCTATCGGGACGGCGCGGGGGGCCAAGGGCGGAAGGCGGGCTACACGGACAAGAAGGCCACGTTAGAACTGGCGCGGCGTCTTGAGGTAGAGGCGGCCCGGAAAGCCGAAGGGCTGATCGATGTCTCGCGGGAGCATCGCAAGAAGCCGATCGGGGAGCACATCGAGCAGTACAGGCTTTCGCTACAGGGCCGAGTCAGCGCCAAGCACTTGGCCGAGACGATGCGGCGGCTTGGGGGCATCATCGATGGGTGCGGCTTCAGAACGCTTCAGGAAGTGAATACAGACGGAGTGAGCGGCTACCTGCACCGCCTGCGGGTGGACGGCTGTGGGCCTCGCACCTGCAACACCTACCGAGCGAGCCTCCAAGCTTTCATGCGCTGGTGTGTGGAGACGCGACGGATTGAACGCAACCCGGTGGGATGCGTTAAACCCCAGCAGGAAGCGGACGATATCCGGCGCGAGCGGGGAACCTTCACCCCTGACCAGGTCGTGGCGCTGATAAATGCCAGCAAGAGACGGCCTCTCGAAGAAGCAATGACAATCAGAAGGGGGAAGAGAAAGGGGCAGCAGTGTGCAAAGCTGAGCGAACCGGAACGTGAGCGCTTGGAGCGGTTGGGCCTGGAGCGAGCGTTGATCTACAAGACGCTCGCATTGACCGGGCTGCGCCGTGGGGAGCTTTCGCGGCTGCGCTGGGGAGACCTGGTGTTCTTCTCCAACAAGCAGGCGATGGCTACGGTGAGACGTGAGTCGGCCAAGGCGCGGAAGGCTCAGCAGGTGACTCTGCGGGCCGACCTGGCGGAGGATCTGCGGGAATGGCGGACGCTGAACGGGGAGCCGGGGAATGCGCAGCGGGTTTTCCGGGTGCCGGGTGAGTTAGTCAAGATCCTGAAGCGTGACCTCAAGGCGGCGGGGATTCCATACAAGGATGAGCTGGGCCGCTTCCGCGATGTCCACTCTCTGCGGCATACCTTCGGTACGTGGCTGGGCGAGACGGATGTCCCCGCACGGGTGGCCCAGGAAGCCATGCGGCACGGTTCGATCGAGTTGACGGCCAATCGGTACATGCACCCCTCGCAAGGGCTGACCCGCAAGGCGGTGGAATCGCTGCCGATGCTGCCCTCGCCGCATACTGGCGGGCATGCCCTCCAGTATGCCCCC
>Ga0123328_1002813_pt1 | contig 15366 bp, 13 predicted proteins | sample BioC12SIPDNA_2_FD_89702 | JGI IMG/M metagenome (GOLD analysis project Ga0123328, IMG submission 89702) | Anaerobic biogas reactor microbial communites from Washington, USA - Biogas_R1_A C12 SIP DNA | ecosystem: Engineered > Bioreactor > Anaerobic > Unclassified | place: Washington, USA...
CGCTCGGAGACATAGGTGGCCACGGCGGCGGAAAACGCCACCCGCACGCGGAACGGCGGATCAAAGTCGAAACCGAAGAGCCCCTTGCGGCTCGTGTCCTTTCCGGGCGTGAAGGGGGTGTCCGTCAGCGCGGCGCGGACAATGCGGTGCACGGCCAGCGTGATCGGCTTCTTGTCGCCCGCAGGCGCGCCGTCGGCGGTGAAGCGCCGCCCGCGCACATAGAAGGCCTCGCGGAACGCGACCAGCTTCATCGGGCCGATGAGGTGCTCCTTCGTCTCGCCGCCCAGCTTGTTCCGGTAGACCACACGGCACAGGCGGTGGGCGGCCATGCCCTCCTGCAGCGTCTCCAGGTGGCTGTGGAAGGGCGTGTAGTCAATCATGCCCTTTCCCCGGCTCTCCGCGAGGGTTGGCGGCATGTCCGCCCCGTCCGTCGTGAGGAAGGCCGCCGCGCCGATGGTCCGGTTGATCTCCTCCTTCACCTTCGCGGGGAGCAGGTGCTGCACAATGTCCTTGCACAGGCACAGGTAGCGCAGGGCGTGGGCGTCCACCGCCACCCCGGCGGGCACCGTCTTCGGGGTGACGCGGAAGAACCGGTTGTTCCCCTCCATCCAGCTCTCCACCGTGATCCCCGGCACCCGCTCCAGGTTCTCCAGCATCCGCAGCACCGTCTGCCGCGAGCAGCGGAAAATCCCCGCCAGCCGGGTCAGCGAATACTGCCGGCCGTTCGACCCCAGCAAGAGCAGCAGCTGCACGAGCCGCAGCCCCGGCGAACCGTATGTGTCCCGCGCCACGCGCAAACCCTCCGGATTCCTGCATCCGCACCGCAAACACCGGGGCCCATGATGCACCATTCCGCCCGGGGATGCAACAGGCTGCGGCGCGCCCGTGTTTCCTTTCCGGCCGGCCGCTGCACGCGCTGCTGTTCGCCCTGATCCTGCTGGCGGGGCTGTTGCCGCGCATTTACGGGCTGGAGCGCGAGTCCATCTGGTGGGACGAGTTCACCAGCGTGGTGCATCTGGAGCCGCCGTCGGACTGGAGCGCGGACCCGCAGTTTGTGCGGTGGAACCAGACGGTCATCCGGGACACGGCGCCGAGCCTCCTGGGGTTCTGGAAGCAGAACCGGTCCATGGACCCGGCGACGATGCCGCTCTACTACACCTTTGAGTACCTGTGGAGCCGCCACGTCAGCAACGACTTCGACACCCAGCGGTATCTCTCCATATTGATCGGCATGCTCCTGCTGCCCGCGGGCTACCTGCTGGGGCGGCTGTTCTTCGGCCCCGGCGGCGGGCTCCTGGTGATGCTGTGCGTGGCGCTCTCGCCGATCCACATCCAGTTCTCGCGCGAAATCCGCATGTACGGGCTGATGACCGTGCTGGCGGCGGTGTCGGTTTACAGCTACGCGAGGCTGGTGGGCGGCGGCGGGCGGCGGTGGTGGGTCCTCCACGGCCTGAACAACATGGTCCTCTTCTGGACCCATCCCTTCGCGGTGCTGATCCCCTTCACCGAGTTCGTCTTCTGGGCGCTCGCGTTTCCCCGCGACTGGCGGCGCATCGGCAAGTGGATCGGGCTGCATGTCCTCGCCGTGGCCCCGGTGGCCGTGTACATCGCCTCGATCCGGTTCTGGGACCAGTCGTCCACCGACACGTGGATGAAGGTTCCCAACCTGAACGAGCTGGTCGGCGACCTCTTCGCGGACGACGCCATCGGCATGACCTACCAGCTCAACGCGTCGGAGGCGTTCTGGAACCTCTTCCTCGTGCCGGAAACGGCGGGCGCCGTGGCGGGGTTCCGGTGGACCATCGGCACATGGTACATGGGCGCCGTGCTGCTGGCCCTCGCGTGGTTTTTCGCAAAGGACCTTTTCAGGGCCCGCGCGGGCGCCTGCGCGGCCGGCGCGTGCGCCGCGCCCCCGGCGGGCGGCGGGTGGATGTGGTCAACGCGGGCGTGTCGGGCATCAACTCGGACAAACGCGTCCTGAAACTGGCGGACTACCTCCTGCTGGAGCCGGACATGATCGTGGTGTACAACGCCGCGAACGACATCTGCCACGGCCTGTTTCCAAAATGGGTGAGCGAGACCTCCGCGTCCGGCCGGGTGGTGCGGAGCCTCCGCGCGCTGGACAAACGCCTCAACCCGCTGACCCTTCCCGGAGAGGCGGCGCAACGGCGGGACATCCGCGCGAAGATGGCCAATCTCGCCTTCCTGTGCGACCAGGCGGACAGGGTGCGCGGGGGCAAGGAGGTCTTCGGGGACATCTTCCACATGAAGAACCGGGGCATCGAGCGCAAGGCGCGCGCCATCGCGGAGATGCTGCTGCCCCTGCTGCCGGAGGGGCTCAGCGCGGACGCCGCGCCCCAAACACCCAGTAGCGGCTCGCCAGGTAATTGAAGGTGAGCCCCGCGAGGATGCCGAGCACGGCGGCCGCCTGCGGCAGCCCCGCCAGCGCGGGCCACGCCCGAACCGCCCCCAGTGTCACCGCGTAGTTCACCGCCCCCCCCACGGAGCACGCCGCAACGAACGCGCCAAGCTGCTTCATCACGTTCCCCCCGCGCGTCTCGGCGAAGGTGATCTGCCGGTTCAGCACGAAGTTGAAAAGCATGGCGATGAAGATGGCGAGAGCCACCGCGGCCTGGAGCGGCACGCCCGCCGCATCGAGCGCCGTGAGCGCGGCAAGGTTCACCAGCGTGCCGAGAAAACCCACGAGGGCAAACTGCGAGAAGTGGGCCAGGTGCCCGTACTTGAACACCGCCAGCCGCCGCAGGTGCCTGAGGTAAAGCAGCTGCTCGCGCAGGCTGAGCTTGCTCTCGCCGCGGTGGCGCTGCGCGAAATGGATGGGCACCTCCTCCGCGCGCCGGCAGCCGCATTTCACCAGCACCTCCAGACCAATCTTGTAGCCCACCGCGTTCAGCGGCGGGGCCGCGTCCAGCAGCGTCCGGGGAAAGGCAAAGAAGCCGCTCATGGGGTCCTTCACCCGCGTGAACGGGAGCGCCGGCAGCGTGGCCGCCCGGCTGTTGATCCAGCTCAGAAGCCCCCAGTCCTCGGCGGTGGTGCCGCCGGGGGCGTAGCGCGACCCGATGACAAAGTCGGCGCCCCCCGCGAGGGCGGCAAGCATCTCCGGAATCTTCTCGGGCGGATGGCTCAGATCGGCGTCCATCACCAGCACCACGGGCTTGTCTGCAAGTCTAAATCCGTCCATCACCGCCGCGCTCAGCCCGCGGTCCCTGGTGCGCACCGTCAGGCGGACCCAGTCCAACCCCGCCCGCGCCACCGCCTCCTCCGTGCCGTCCCGGCTGTCATCATCCATGAGAAACACGTCCAGATCGAGACCGTGCTCCCGGCGCAATTGGTCCAACCGGGCAAGCAGTTCCGGAAGATTGGCCGCCTCCCGATAGGTGGGCACCACCACCGAAACGCCCGGCAGGACCGGAAAGGGGCCGTCTTGCCTGGTGTTTTCGCTAGAACCCATGGAACTGGTCTCCCCCCTCGTCATGGCACGAAACCCCCTTCCTGTCAACTTTTGGCCGGACGGGGGACGGGCTGGGCAGCCCCCCGGAAAAATAGGCGAGAAAAGGGGTTGACAATCAGGGGAAAGTGTTGTAAGATAACAAGTGACGGAAGACGCACGCGGGCGTTTGCGCGTGGCTCGCGTCCCGCGGCGTTGACCGCAAGCATTTCTCGCATGTTGCGTGAGGCTTTGTGGTGTGGATGTATGAAGCCCAAATCGGTTTTGTAACCAAGGAGGACAGATTGTCATGAAGAAGATGCTCGTTGGACTTATTGCCCTTGCTGTCGCGCTGGTGGGTGCACCAGCCCTCGCGCAGTACACCCCCGTGCCGGATCTCACCGGGTGTCCGGCGGCAGGACAGCCGGGCCTGCCTTTCAGCCCGCTGCCCACGTTCAACATCATGGACGCCAACTACGCGGCGCCCGCCCTTTCCTGGCCGGCCGTTGGCGAGTATGACTTCTGCGCGATTCTGGACACGGTGTTCTGCTCGGCCGGCCCGCTGGGCGACCTTGCCGAGGAAGTTGAGCAGTTCGCCTTCCTGATCCAGTGCCTGAACGCCGACATCAACGGCCCGCTTAACCCTGACCCGGAGGCCGACATTCCGGTCCAGCCGAACGGCATCCCGGACGGGCAGTACGAGCTGGGGTTGCTGGGGCGCGTCCTCAACACGCCCAGCAATCCCTACCACGATGCCGCGCTGGCCGCCTTCCAGAGCAACACGCTCGCCATCAAGGCTATCGTGGTTGAGGCGCTGGCGAACGCCAGCTTTAAGAAGTCCGACGAGAAAGACATCCGTGCCCTGGTTGGCGGGATCGTCCCGCATCTTCTGGGTTCCCTTTGCTCCGTCCTTGGCGCGTTCCCCACGCTGGGCGACGCCACGACCAACGCCGCCCTGGATGAGCTGCTTGGCCTGCTGGAAGGCATCGGTGTTGACGCGCCTGATGGCGGCATTGGCGCCATCACGACCGCCGTGCCGCAGCTTGGCCCGGAAGGCGATGCGGACGGCGACGGCGCCTCCAACCGCAAAGAGTACAACTACTTCAAGGCTCAGGGTCCGGCGGCGACCATTGACGCCCAGCTTGACCCCCTCCAGACCCCCCCGAACCTTGCCTTCGTCACCGGTGCCGGCAAGTTTGAAGAGGGTACGACCGTCACCCTGCGCATTGCCTTCGTTGGCATGACCGGCGAGGGTGCGACCTTCCAGTGGTTCAAGGGTGGTGCCCCCATCACGGACGCCACCGGCTCCTCGCTGGTGTTCGACCCCGTCACCGTGGCCGATGCCGGCTCCTACAGCTGCGAGCTTAACATCCCGGACAAGGCCACCGTGTTCCTGACCGATCCGGCCGTGCTGACCGTCCTGCCGGAAGGCAGCCTCCCCGTTGCGGGCGGCATGGGTCTGGCCCTGCTGGCGGGCGCGTGCGCCCTGGCCGGCGCGGTGGGCATCCGCCGCAGGAAGTAAGTCTTTCCTCCTGACATTCGTCCGGCCACCGGGTTCCTCCGGTGGCCGGATTCTTTTTTGGGCGGGAGAGGTGGCATGGGGGGGGGATGGGAGGCGGTATCCCGACGGCGCTGGATACGGCTGTCCTGGCCTCGGAGAAGGTTCTGCTGCGCGCCGGGGAGCCTTGCCCGCGGGATGGGGTGTCACACCGGGTGCGGACGGCCTTTCCCTCCAGGCCGGGGCCGTCGCCGACGTCGGCTTTGCTCAGTCTGGACGGGAAGCGCCGACGAGGGTGTCATAGAGGGCCAAGAGCTCGCGGTGGGCCGTGAAGGGCACCTCCGGACGCGCGTCGCGTTTCACGAAGGCGAGGTCCAGAGCGTCGCTTCCGGCGCGCGGCGTGCCCCGCCAGCGCTCCACAAGGAAACCCAGCACGAGCACATGCCCGGAAAGGGCATTGTGGCCCGCGCCGGTCCCCAGGATGCGGCAGGACTCGGTTATCAGGCCGGTCTCCTCTTCCAGCTCCCTGGCAACACACTCCTCGGCGCGCTCACCGGCCTCCATAAAGCCGCCGGGCAGACTCCAACGCCCCAGCGCGGGCTCCACCGCCCGCTGCACGAAGAGCAGCCCGCCCGCGCCATCCTCCACGAGGACGCAGCAGGCGGGCACGGGGTTGCGGTAATAGAACCGGTTGCAGTCGCGGCACCAGGGACGCTCGCGCTCCCCGTCATGCGCGGATTCCAGCGGCGCGCCGCAGGTGCCGCAGTGGTTCCACGCGAAGGGTTTTGGGGGTATCCAGACCATGCCGCCACCATACTCCGCGAACGGGGCCGGACGCAACGCGCGCAGGGGGGCGGCACGGACCTCGGGCGGCCCGTGTCCCCTCTGTGCCCCCGCCCGCATCCCTTGCAGATGCCGCGCCTCAACCCCAGGAGCCTCCCGCTTTTGAAAGGGCGTCCGGCACCTTCCTTCGTGTGGAAAGCCGGTTATCTGCGGCTCGGGGCATTGTCTGTTTATTGGGTCTCCTCCTCCGATGCACGCACGGGTGAGCATGGCCCTGCATGGTGGTATTTTTTTTCAAGGATATCCTACCCTGGGGAAGGTTTTTCAAGATTCGGCGCACGCTCACCTCAGCCCCCCCCGATGCTTCGGCAGGTTCTTCATGCAGCATAACCCCTCATGGGACCCTGCGTTGCGCGTCCCCGGCATCCTTCCCCGAAAAACATGCAGCCGTTGGAATGCAAAGTGGCCCGGAACCTGCTCTGTGCCTGCTGGTGGCGCGGCAGGCCCGCCGCGTGGAGCGTTGTTGCCGGTTTGCCGGTTCACGTCTAGCCCGGACGCATCGCGGCCGTGACAGCGTGTCCGAGTCTCGGGCAAACGGTATGGTGTAGGCCGTTGTCCCCGTGGCCGGGTTGGTGCCGCGCCACCGCGGAGCAAACATTGACCAGTGAAGAATAGTGTGATAAACTTTGGCCGTCCAGGAGGGCCGGGCTCTCCCCGGAACAAACTGTGGGTCAAGGTCGGGAAATGCTTCCGGCACAGCGTGTGCCCGGGGCGCGGTGGATGAACCATAACAAGGAGATGCGATCATGGTGTTGACTTCATTTCTCACGGGACTCTTCGACTTGCTGGCGGCCTTCTTCACGGAGTATGTGATCGGGCTGCTGACCGGTCTGATCACGGGGGCCCTCGGTCTGGGCGCGTGAGGCGGCGCAGCCCCCTCGCAGTGACGGTGGAGACAACCGCGCCCAGGCAACGCCTGACGCGCTGAAAGAAAGGACTTTCCAATGGGTGCAGATCTTGCAACGTCCGTGATCGGATACTTTGTGGCCTTCGTTGTGGAGCTCGTGCTGGGCGGCATTTTCGGCTTCCTGGGCAACCTGCTGTTTGGCGGGGCCGGGGATCCCCTCGCCTAGGGCATCCGCGTGAGTTAAGACAACACGCCGCCCCCGGCGCACGATGCGGCGGGGGCGGCGTCTTTGCTCCGCGAACGGTGCCCGTCAGGGGGTGATGTCTATGCCGTAGACCTCGTTGCCGCAGGCGGCAAACAAGTCCCCCGCGAAGAACCCGGTGAACGCGCCGATCTGTCCGGGAAGTTCGGCAATGGTCTCAAAGGTGCCCGTGGCCGCGTCCACGCGGATGATGAAGGCGCCGGAGGGGTAGAAGAAGTACGGGCTGCCCGCGGCGATGATGGCCCCGCCCGTGACGGGCGGATAGGGCGTTTCCGGCGGCGGGAGAAGCTCCAGGGATGCGGTGTCCAGCATGCGGAACGCGTTGTCCACGGCAAAGGCCAGGCGCGGCAGTGCGGGGTTTCGGCCGAGGCAGGTGACGCCGGCGGACCCCTCGAAGGGGAAGTTCTTGTAGGGCTGGCGGGTGTCCACCCCCATCACGCCAAGCTGGGGCGCGGGGCCCTTTTCGCCGGGCTTCCCGGCGGGCTCCACGCTGGTGCCCACATAGATCAGCGACTCGTCCATGGCGAGGCCTGAGACGGCCTGGCGGCCAAAGGGGTTCTCCACCAGTTCCGTTTCACCGGTCTCAGGGTCCGTCACGGCAACGGCCCCGCCCGCGGTTCCGGGCTTTGCGGCCCAGCCGGAGTACAGTTTGCCGTCGTGTCCCATCAGGAGCCCTCCCCGGGGGTGCGTGTAGCCGCGGACGCCCAGGGACGCGATGGTGACGGGGTTCTTGCGCTCATACTGCTCCCAGGGCAGGTTGGGGTCCAGCCGGAAGATGTCCCCCTGCGCGTGGCACACGCCATAAACCATCCCCTTGACGATGACAAGGGCGTTTACGGCACCTTCGGCGTCCACCGCCTTGTCCGTGACGGTGTAGGCCTTGCTGTCGGGGGTCATCACAAACAGGCTGGGGCCGAAAAGGGGCGCTCCCCAAATCTGGCTCATCTCACTGTCCGCCGCAAGAAAGAGCGGGGGCCGGGGCGTGCCCTTCACCCGCACGGGCTTCCTCAGCATGGAGACGTTCCCCGGGCCGAAGGTGAAATAATCGCATCCCCGGACGCCGAACGCATCCCCCGAGGGCAGGCCTGCGACAAAGCGCCCGCCCCGCAGCGCGATGTCGGCCACGGGGGCGAGCACGGACTCCCCCGCCTGCGCGCGAAAGTAGGTGTCCCCCCGTCGGGACCAGAGAACGGACTCCGTTGTCGCCTCTTCAATCACGGCCCAGGGCTCCGTGTCCGATGATGGCACGGGAAAGGGGGGCTTCACCTCCGCGAGGGCGGCGTCGAAGAAGCGGTTCCCCGCCGCAAACAGGCCATTCCACACAACGCCCCCGAAAACGCCCTTCAGGGAGTCAGGCGGATCGGAAAACGTTTTGTCCTCCGGATTGAACAGGCGGACCGCCGGGGCTTCCTTGTCATACGCGCAGAGGAGCCGCCCGTCCGGCAGGACCGACACCCGCCGCAGCGAGGTGTTCGGCGGCGCGCCCGGGCCAAGCACCTCCACCGAAAGGTCCGCGGGGTTCAGGGCGCACAGCAGCCCGCCGGGATAGGTGCCGAAATAGAGGCGGCCGTCCCGTCCGGCGGCGAAGTTCCAGATGCAGGCCTGGCCCTCGACGGGAATCTCCTTGACGAAGCGGCCCTCGGTCATGTCAAACACCAGCACATGGCCGTTGAAATAGGCGCCCACGGCCACCTGGTTCGTGCCGGGAATCTGCGCGATCGCCCACGCGCCGGAGCCCGAAGGGGCCTGCACGGGGCGGACGTCATCATTCCCGGGGTTGATGAACAGCAGGCCCGCCGGTTCGGCTTCGCTGGCCGTTGACATCACCACATAGTCCACGTTTTCCGCCGTGTCGCGCACGGCCGCCCCCCCGAGATAGTGAATCGGCGTGCATGGACGGCCGAGGGACTCCACAGGAACAGCCTGGGCCGCGGCGGAAAGAAGCGCGGCGGCGAGAAGAAGGGCGGAAAAACGCATGGTCATCACTCCTGCGCAGCCCGGTCGCGCCGGGCGCGGTTCCATTGTGTCACGACTGCCCCTCCCCCATCAACGCGGCTCTCCGGGCGGCGTCCGGGCGGGTGCCGGCCCCCATGACGGCGCCGCCCTTGACCCCGGCGGCGCGCCGCGATATAGTGGGCCCGCGCGGGCCGTCCCCGGTGGCCCCGCCGGAGACCCCTTCCCTTGAGCGGAAAGTGCTGCAAGATCACCTTTGACCCCCCGGGACGCACCGTGGAGGCGCGCGCCGGCACGCCGCTGCTGGAGGCGGCCGCCCTGGCCGGATTCGCCGTGAACACGCCCTGCGGCGGCGCGGGCTCCTGCGGCAAATGCCGCGCCCGCCTCGACCCGGCCCCCGACCCGCTGCCCGCCGAACTCAAGACCCTCCCGCTGGAGGACCTCGGCGCCGGGTGGCGGCTCCTGTGCCGCCATCAGGTGTCCGGCGATCTCCGCGTGCATCTCCCCGGCAGCTCGCTCTTCGGCGGCGACCACCAGATTGTCACGGGGCACGGCGTCTCCTCCGGCGATGCGGCCGACCCCGTGGTCCGGCAGGCGCATGTCCGCATGACGGCCCCCTCGCTGGAGGAGGGGCTGCCTGATCTCCCCCGGCTGGACGCCGCCCTGCGCGCCGCGGGCGCGCTGGAAGCGGGCGCACCCCCCCTGGCCGCCGCGCCGGAAGCCCTCAACCAACTCACCGCGGGCCTGCGCGCCGCGGACTACGCGGGCGCCGCCGTGGTCCGCGAAAGCCGCCTGCTGGCCTTCCGTGGCGGGGCGGACACCGCGCCCAGTTTCGGCGTCGCGGTGGACGTGGGCACGACGACCCTGGCCGCCGCGCTGGTGGACCTGCGCGACGGCGCGGACCGCGGCGTGGCCGCGGCCATGAACCCCCAGACGGTCTGGGGGGACGACGTGCTCGCCCGCATCGCCCGCGCGGGACGCGGCGAGCAGGAGCGCCTGGAGATGCGCCAGGCCGTCTGCGCGGTCATCGCGGAGATGATCCGCGGGCTGTGCGCGGACGCGGGCGCCTCGCCGGAACAGGTCCACGCCCTCGCGGCGGCGGGCAACACGACCATGGAAAGCCTGCTCTGCGGCGTGGACCCGTCCCCCCTCGGCTGCGTGCCCTTCACGCCCGCCTTCGGCGACGGCCCCCGCCTGCGCGCGCGCGACCTGGGGCTCCCCGCCCATCCCGACGCGGAGCTGCGCCTGTTCCCCGTCATCGGCGGCTTCGTCGGCGGCGACACCGCGGCGGGCATCCTCGCCGCCGGGCTGGACAGCCTCCAGGGGGTCAGCCTCCTCATAGACATCGGCACCAACGGGGAGCTGGTGCTCGCCCACGACGGGGCGCTGCTCGCCGCCAGCACGGCGGCGGGCCCCGCCTTCGAGGGGGCCCGCATCTCCTGCGGCATGCGGGCCGCCCGCGGCGCCGTGGAGAAGGTGGTCCTCGGCGACGCGCCGGAGTTCTCCGTCATCGGCGGCGGCCCGCCCAGGGGCCTCTGCGGCAGCGGCCTCCTCGACCTCTGCGGACAGCTGCTTGCCGCCGGGCTGCTGGCTCCGGACGGAAGGCTCGCCGGACCGGAGGCGCTGTCCCCGGGCACCCCGGAGGCCGTCGCCGCGCGCGTGGCGCGCACCCCGGACGGCGGCCCGCTCTTCGTGGTCGGCGGCCCGCCGGAACGCCCCTTCGGGCTCACGCAGCGCGACGTGCGCGAGCTGCAATTGGCCGCCGGGGCCATCCGCGCAGGCATCCTGCTCCTCCTCCGGCAGGCGGGGCCCGCCCTCGACGGCGTGGACCGGGTGTTCGTTGCAGGCGGCTTCGGCCAGTACATCCGCCGGGAAAACGCCCTGCGCGTGGGATTGCTCCCCCGCGAGATTCCCGCCAGCCGCGTGCACTACGCCGGAAACACCTCCCTCGCGGGGGCCAAGCGGGTCCTCCTTTCGCGCGCGGACGACGCCCGCGTGGACGCCCTGGCCCGCGCCGTCCGCCATGTGGACCTCAGCACGGACCCCGACTTCGCCATGGAGTTTGCCATGGCCATGCACTTCCCCGGCTAGGACCGGTCGGACGGGTCAGGCCCGCCGGAGCAGCACCCCCTCCGGCGAGAGCGCGGCGGCCAGCGGAACGGCGGGATAACGGTCCGGGTCGGCGCAGAGGGGGATGTCGGACTCCAGGTGAATCCGGCGGAGTTTCTCCGCGTGGGGGGCCGTCTCGAAGAGCCGCAGGATGCCCTCCTCCGCCAGGCGCGCGGCATAGGCGGCGCGCAGGTCCCGCCCTTCGCCGATCTCCGCGTCCGGGCATTCTCTCCGCAGGCACTCCAGCAGGAACACGGCGGCGGCGCGGTCCTCCTGCGCGTCAAAGGCCGGATCGTCCATGAGCCCGGCGGGGATGAAGACCACCTCGCCGTCCGGCCCGGCCAGCCGGCGCGCGGCGGCCACGGCGGCCGAGGCGTTGACCACGGTGCCCATGAGCACGGCGCCCGCGCCCGCGCACTGGCTCAGACGGCCCGCGCCGGTGGTGGTGGTGAAGACCACGCGCCGCCCCGCGGCGTGATGCGCCTCGGCGGGGCTGTTGCCATGGTCAAACCCCTCCGGGGGCAGGCCGCCGCGCTCGCCGTAAAGCAGGGCGTCCGGGCGCTCCCGCCGGGCGGCAAGGGCGCCCCCGACCCCGGGCACGGCGAGGATGTCCACCGCCCCCGCGTGGAGCAGGGCGGCGGCTGTGGCGCTGGCGCGCAGGGCGTCCACCACGACGGCCACGGCGCGGCGCCCGGCGGCAAACGCGCAGCCTCCCGCCCCCTCGATCACATGAACCCGCATGAAAGTGCCTTTCCGCCGTCTACCGGCGCGCGCCGGGGTGGGCCACGGCGAGTCTTTTCTCGGTCCAGCGGGCGAGCCGCACGAAGGGCAGGCCGAGGAGGAGGTAGATGGCCGCCACCATGAGGCCCGTGCCAAAGTAGTCGTAGTAGGTGATGGCGAGCATCTGGTAGGTCTTGGTCAGCTCGATCATCGTGATGATGGACACGAGGGACGAGTCCTTCAGCAGGGAGATGAAGTCGTTGGTGACCGGGGGCAGCACCACGCGGAAGGCCTGGGGCGCGATGACGTGGCGGATGGACTGCCAGCGGCTCATGGCCAGCGCGAGGGCGGCCTCCATCTGAGAGTGCGGCACGCTGATGAACCCGGCACGGTAGTTCTCCGCCTCATAGGCCGCATAGTTCATGCCCAGCCCCACCACGCCCGCCCAGAACGGCGAGAACCGGATGCCGACCGAGGGGAGGCCGTAGAAGATGAAGAACAGCTGGATGAGCACCGGCGTGCCGCGGATGATCTCGATGTAGAGCGTGGCCAGCAGGGACAGCGGACGCGGGGCGTACACGCGCACCGTGGCCAGCAGGAAACCCAGCACAACGGCGAAGAACATGGAGAGCAGGGAGACCTCCAGCGTGATCAGCGCGCCCCTGCCCAGCACCGGCAGAAAGCCGATGTAGCGTTTGATCTTCTCCGGGAACCCCGAAACCTGCCCCTGCTGCGCGACCCACTGGTCGTACAGGACGGGGTCGCTCTTCGGGGGGCCGTAGTCGCCGAACTCGGCGGCGACCAGGGGGTTCCACAGGTTCCACCGGTCCAGGATGCGGCGCAGCTCGCCGTTCCCGCGCATCTCCATGAGAATCTCGTTCACCCGCGCCAGCAGCTCCGGCTCGTCCGCGGGGAAGGCGAAGCCGTAGCTGATGCGGCCGATCTCCTGCTTGATGAACTTGACGCCGGGGCGCGGGCCGCCGTAGTAGAGGGCCACGGGGCCGTCGAAAAGCACCGCGTCAAGCCGCCCGTTCTCCAGGTCGTTGAAGCCGTTGACCTCGGTGGAATAGGCGCGGATGTCCACGCCGCCCAGGTCCGCAAGAATGTAGTAGGAGAGCGACGCCTTGAGCACGCCCACGGTTTTCCCCCGGCAGTCCGCCAGGGAGGACACGGCGAAGGTGTCCTGGCGCACGCAGAGCTGGAGGGCGGTGACGTAGTAGGGCACGGAGAAGGCGACGGCCTCCTCGTGCTCCGGCGTGATCTCCTGGCCCTGGATCGCCATCTCGTACAGGTCGCGGTTGAGGCCGGGGATCAGCTTGTCCCAGTCGTTCTGGACGAAGACCGGCTTCCGGCCGAGCTTCCCCCCGATGTGGTCCATGATCTCGACCTCGAAGCCGACCAGGGTGCCGGGGTTCTCCGGGTCGTCGTAAATGTAGGGCACGCCGCCCTCGAGGTCCGCGCCGTAGCGCAGGATGCCCGCGTCGGCCGCGGGGGCCTCCACCCCCGCGAAGTCCGCGTCGGTGTACTCCACCGTTTCCTCGGCCTCCGCCGCCATCTCCGGCGTGATGGGGACGCCCTCCGCCTCTTCCTCCTCCTCCGCGGCGGCGGATTCTGTTTCGGGGGCTTCCACCACGGCAACGGCGGCGGGGTCGGCGGCGGGGGAATCCGTCTGCGCGGGCGCGGCCGACGCCCCCAGGATCAGCAGCAGAACGGCCGCCAGCGCCCCGGAGACGCGAAAAAGGGAACCGCTCATCATGCCGTCTCCATGTACTGCCGCAGGAAGCGGCGGGTCCGGTCATCCTTGGGGTTGATGAAAATCTCATCCTCGTCGGATATCTCGACGATCTCCCCGTGCTCCATGTAGACGATGTAGTCGGAGGCGTTCCGGGCGAAGCGCATCTCGTGCGTCACGACGACCTGCGTCATGCCCTCGTTGTCCAGGTCGCGCATGACCTGGAGCACCTCGTCCACCAGCTCGGGGTCGAGGGCCGAGGTGGGCTCGTCGTAGAGCATGACCTTGGGGTTCATGGCGAGGGCGCGGGCGATGGCCGCGCGCTGCTGCTGCCCGCCGGAGAGCTGGTGCGGGTGGCGGTTCTCGTGCTTGGACAGCCCCACCTTCGCCAGCAGCCGCCGGGCGTTCGCCACGGCCGCGTCCTTCGGCTCGTTTTTCACGATCATCGGCGCGAGGATGATGTTCTCCAGGATCGTCTTGTGCGGAAAGAGGTTCAGCGACTGGAACACCATGCCCACCTCCGCGCGGAGCCGGTGCGCCTGGTCCGCGAAGAGGCGGTCCGGCTGGCTGTGGCGGTCCTGGCGCTCCAGGGCGACCCCGGCCACGCACACGCGGCCCGAGTCCAGCAGCTCCAGGCAGTTGATGCACCGGAGCAGGGTGGTCTTGCCGCAGCCCGACGGGCCGATGACGGACACCAGGTCGCCCTCCTCGATCCGGAGGGTGACGTCCCGCAGCACGGGATGCCCGTCGAAGGATTTGGTCAGCCGCTCCACCGAGATGAGGGGGGCGGCCTGCTCTGCTGCTGCCATGGCGGACTCCTCTGCCCCCGCAGACCGGGGGCGCGCGCAAAACAACGCTGCGAAAAGATACCCGCCGCACACCCCCATGTCAAGCGCGGCGCACCGTCCCGGGACAGGGGGCGGGGTCAGTCGGCGTGGAGGATGCCCTCCAGCCAGGTGAAGACCTCGCCCATCGCCTGGGGGTGCGCCGCGAAGAGGTCGGCGCCGGATGCCGTGCCCCGGTAAAGCCGCACCTCGCTGAAGACCGGCGCGGCGGCCTTGAGCGCGCGCGCCGCCGCCGCGCCGAGGCCGTCGTTCTCCGCCGCCACGAAGAGCGCGGGGCAGTCTTTCAGGTCGCGGACCACCCGCTCCGCGTCGAGCCCCCCCATTTCGAGGACCGGGGAGACGCCAACCACCGCCTGGACGGCCGGCTCGGCGAGGGCGTACAGGAGCGCGAGGGTCGTCCCGAATTCCTCGCCCGCCACGGCGAGGTTCTCCGGGTCGGCGCCCGCCGCCACGAGGGCCTCCCGCGCGGCGGCCAGGTCGGCCAGGGCCGGGTGCCCCCTCTCCGGCCCGCCCTTCCCGGCGGCGCGGTCGGGCACGCCAGGGCCGCGCGGGTCCACGACGGCGCACAGATACCCGCGCGCGGCGGCGGCGGCGGCGAACCCCTCCCAGACCCCGTGGTCCCGGCCGGGGCCGGGAACCAGCAGCAGGCTGGGGGGGCGTTCCCGCGCGGCGCGCGGGTCCGGCGCGTGCAGCACTGCGGTCACGGCGGCCCCGTCCGCCGTCCGCAGGGTCAGCGGGGCGGGTTTCGGCGGTCCGGCGGGCGAGCACGCCGCGTGCAGCCCGGCGAGGGCCAGGCACAGGACCACGGCACCCAGGCGCCGGAGCAATGCGGGTGTTGCCATGAGCAGTGAGGTGTCCCGGAAGCCCGCCGCAGCCTGCGGCCGGATTCCCCTTCCATGATACCCCTTCCCGGGGGCGGGGTTCCCGCTTGCCGGCACGGTCCCCGAATCGTTGGAAAGACGACGGCTTTCGGGCCCGCTCCAGGGCGCGGCAAGCGGCGCCCCTACGAGAGGATCTTGGTGTTTTCGCGTATGCCCGGGGCCTGGGCAGGCAGGGCGCGGCAAGCGGCGCCCCTACGAGAGGATCTTGGTGTTTTCGCGTATGCCCGGGGC
>Ga0123328_1002815_pt1 | contig 15351 bp, 14 predicted proteins | sample BioC12SIPDNA_2_FD_89702 | JGI IMG/M metagenome (GOLD analysis project Ga0123328, IMG submission 89702) | Anaerobic biogas reactor microbial communites from Washington, USA - Biogas_R1_A C12 SIP DNA | ecosystem: Engineered > Bioreactor > Anaerobic > Unclassified | place: Washington, USA...
AGGGAATAAATGCCCGGCAGGTCGGTCACGCTGGTATTGGCGTGGTCGCGGATCCTGCCGTCCTTGCGGTCCACCGTGACCCCGGGGAAATTGCCCACATGCTGGTTGGCGCCGGTCAGCTGGTTGAAGAGCGTCGTCTTGCCGCAATTCTGGTTGCCCGCAAGGGCGAAGGAAAGCACCGTGCCTTCCGGCAGGGGATGTTCCCGTGATCTGTCGTGGTATTTCCCTTCCTCGCCATAGCCCGGGTGGGCAACGGCTTCCACCGGATTGACCGAAGGGTCATCAACGATATAGGGCTGGGTTCCGGACAGGTCCGCCACCGGCTCGACGGTGATCTGCGCCGCATCCGCGAGGCGGAGCGTAAGGGAATAACCGCTGACGAGCAACTCCATCGGATCGCCCAGCGGCGCATACTTGACGAGTCTCACCGGAGCCCCCGGAATAAGGCCCATGTCCAGAAAATGCTGCCGCAGGGCGCTTTCGCCGCCGACAGCCTGGATGACGGCGCTGCCGCCTACAGGTAGTTCTCGAAGAGTCATCGTGTTCTGCTGACAACTTGCAAAGTTCGCTCGCGCGCGGAAAACATGCAATACCCATTTATGGGGATTATCCCGGCCGAAACGGCGTCCGGCCGGGCGACAGTCGCAAGTTTTTGCTATCTTTGCGCTGATGGAAACGCCGCTGGTCAGCATCGTCATCGTGTGCATGAACCGATTGGACAACCTGTATCCCTGTCTGGAAGGGGTGCGGGCGCACACGGGCGTCCCGTACGAGTGCTTCGTGGTGGCCTACCGTTTCTCTCCGGAGAATCTCGCACGGGCGCAGGCCAATTTCCCCTGGGTCAGCTGGATTGTCAGCGACGGGATCCGCGGCTTCGCGGAGAACAACAATCTCGCCCTCCGGCAGGCACGCGGACGCTATTGTTTCGTGCTCAACGACGACACGGAGATCCGCCAAGACGTGATCGGGGCGCTGGTCGCGGACATGGAACGGCTTCCGCAGGATACGGCCATCGTCAGCCCGCGGCTGCTCAATGCAGACGGCTCTCTCCAGCTTTGCGGCCGCCCGCCTTATCCGGCGCGCTACTATGTGCTGCAGCAGTGGCACCTGTACAAGGAGCCCATCGACGACACGGTGGGCAAAACGCCCCTCTTCGGAGAGCTGTTCCGCACGTCGAACATCACCGGCGCGGCTTTTCTGATCAAGACCGCGGTGTTCCGGGAGCTGGGCTGGTTTGACGAGACCTATTACTTCACCCCCGAGGACATCGCCCTCTCGACGCTGGCGCGGAAGAGAGGATACGGCGTGTACGTGGACCGGGCCGTGAGCCTGACACACAAGTGGCGCACCACCGCCACGCGCATCTCCCCGGCCATCCGCCCGGCGGCCGTGCGCGGGTCGCTGATCTTTTTCAGCGGCGGGAGCCGCCTGAAATATTTCCTGCTGGCCCTGCCCGTCTGGCTGGCGGAGAGCGCCAAACGCGCCAAGGCCGCCTGCCGGCTGCGCCGCGATCCCTCGGAGGCAAACCGCATCGCCTGGGAGACTTTCCGCAACATCTCGCGGAGCATCTTCACCCGGCAGAGCCCCAAACAACTCTTCATGAAGTATTTCCATGGCTGATGTACTCGTCGTGATCGTCACCTACAATGCCTTGAAGTGGGTCGGCAAGTGTCTGCGGAGCGTGGAGCGGTCCACGTATCCGGCCGACGTGGTGCTGATCGACAACGGCTCCACCGACGGCACCCTCCCGCTCGTCCGGACGGACTTTCCGCAGGTGCGCATCATCGAGACGGGAGAGAATCTGGGTTTCGGGGCCGCCAACAACATCGGTCTGCGCATGGCCCTGGACGAAGGATATAGATTTGCCTACCTGCTCAACCAGGACGCCTGGCTGGAGAAAGACACGCTGGAGCGGCTGATCGCCGCGCACAAGGAAGAATTGGGCGTGCTGAGCCCCATGCAGCTGGATGCGCGCGGCCGGCGCGACAAGCGCTTCGACCGCAAATGCGGCAAATACATCGATGCCGCCCTGGGCGGCTACCACAAGGAAACGCTGGTCGTGGAGGTGCCTTTCGTGATGGCGGCGCACTGGCTGCTGAGCCGCAAGGCCATCGAGACCGTCGGCGGGTTCTCGCCGGCGTTCCGGCAATACGGAGAGGATGACAACTGGCTCCACCGCCTGCACTTCCACAAGCTGCTGTGCGGTGTGGTCCCGGCGGCGAAGGCGGTCCATGACCGCGCCGGCCGCCGCCCCGGCCGCGAAAAAAAGATGGCGCTGAAATGCATCTCTACGGTGGTGAAGCTCAGCGACCCGAACCGTCCCTGGCGCTGGATGCGCATCCGCGAAGTGCTGGAGCTGGTCGGGATGGGCATCAAGAACTTCTCGGCCATCCCGTGGCGTTACATCCGGGAGCTGCGGGAACGCTTCCCGGAACTGAAAGAGTACCGCGAGGCGTCGATGCGGAAAGGCGCCTTCCTGCCGGAATAATTTTCCCGGACAGGGGCCTCTTCACAGGAAGAATCAGAGCAGGCCTTCGGGGAGGTCCAGGTCGAGGGTCCGGGTCTCCGGATCGGCGGAGAGAATCAGGTCGGGATGCAAGGGGACAAGGGTCTCGCCGACATACAGGCAGAGATTGCCGGGAATGGGCTCCATGCCGGTCACTTCTCCGACGCATTCGCCCCGGTTGAGCAGGGTCCAGCCCGTGAAGTCCGTCTCCTCTTCCTCTTCCCACTCGCCTTCGATATAAAGCGCGCGGCCGACCACTTCCTCGGCATCTTCCAGCGTTACGATATCATTCAGATGGATGATGGCTTTCGTGCCGCCCCGCTGTCGGATATCCTGGATAAAGAAGGGAACCGGCAGTCCATCGAATTCGATGAACACCGGTTCCTGCAGATCGATCTGGTCGACCTCGATGTCGTACACCCCGATCAGGAGGCCGCCATCGGTGCCGTTGGATTTGAGGATCTTGGCAATCTGGAGCATCAGATGCTACTCGGCGGGAGCCTCGGCAGCCTCGGCGGCAGCGGGAGCCTCCTCGGCGGGAGCTTCGGCGGCAGCAGCCTCGGCAGCGGCTTCGGCAGCCTCGGCGGCCTTCTGGGCAGCCAGTTCGGCAGCCTTCTTGGCAAGCGCCTCGGCGCGGGCCTCGTTGACCTTGGCCTCCTCGGCCTTCGCAGCCTTGCGGGCCTCGATGTCTGCGGCCTTGATGCCGGACTTCTTGGCCTCGATCTTGGCATCGCGCTGGGCCTTCCAGTCATTCCACTTCTTGTCGGCCGCTTCCTGGGTCAGAGCCCCCTTGGCGATACCGCCGTCCAGGTGGTGGCGCAGCATCACACCCTCATAGGAGAGAATGCGGCGTGCGGTGAGGGTCGGCTCGGCACCCACTTTCAGCCAGGCGAGGGCGCGCTCGGCATTGAGCACGATCGTAGCCGGGTTGGTGTTGGGGTTGTAGGAGCCCAGTTGCTCGATGAAACGACCATCGCGCGGAGAGCGCGAATCCGCCACTACAATGTGGAAGAATGCGAAATTCTTCTTACCGTGGCGCTGTAAACGAATCTTAACAGCCATTGTGAATCTGTTGAAAAAATTAAACTTAACTCATTCCTACCCGAGGAATGGACGGCAAAGATAGGTCAATTTTTTTACTTATGCAACAAGTATTTGAAACCCGGATGGTTGCGGGTGTTCCGGCCGTCCAGCAGGCGGTCGTCCCACGCGACGCCGCAGCGCTGAAGGCACCAGCGCAGCGACAACTGGTCGCGGCGGCTCAGGTGCAGCACGCGGTCCCACCACAGTTCGTCCAGGGCCACGATCCCGGGATCCGGATGCTGCCGGAAAAGCAAGTTGCTCTCCATCAGTCCGGCGTGCCGCCGAAGACCATGGAAGAACAAGAATGCCCACACGCGCAGCAGCCCGGAAGCCGTCAGGTATTTCATGTCGTAGCACTTGCGCGCCTCGGCATAGCTGCAATCCCGGTCGGGGTGCGGCACGCCGCTGAACTTCGCTCCCGCTGCAACCCGGGCCTGGACCGCCTGGTAGAGCGAGCCGTCCAGCATGGCGATGTTGCCGTCGATCCACACGCTGCCGCCGTAGTCCGGCAGCAGGACGTGGGGATGCGTCTTGGCCCAGCGGGCGTCCATCGTCGCATCGCCCAGGGTCCGGGGCAGTTCGCGGATCTCCCACGCCCCGTCGCGTGCGCTGGTCTTCTCTCCCTTCCCGACGAAGCAGATGAAGTCGAAACCGGCCTGCAGGACGACAGGCTGCTTCAGCTCGTCGTAGCCGCCGACGATGCAGGTATAAATCGCTATTTTCCCCGTATTCATGGACGCGCTGTCTTGAAGTATTCTCCCAGCCGGAGATCCGCCTCGTCGGGCTCAAAAGGAACGAAACCGCCCCAGTGATAGAAGGTGTATTCGCCGAAGAGAATGCGGCCGTCCGGCATCTCGTAGAAGTCGATGCGCACCTGCGGGAAATCCCCGGCAAGCGCCTCCGCCAGACGGAGCATCTCCCCGAAATGCGCCGGTCTTGCGGGCGGAACGGCAGCGTTGGGATGTCCGTTGCGGATGTCCAGGTGATTCCAGGACAGGTCGAAGAAGTCGAAACAGGTCTCCTGGCCGGGGACGTTGCGGCCGGTCGCCACGAAGAGGAATTCCGGCTTGCCGCTGAAACAGAAGATCTTGTAGTCGACGAGGTCCGCGCCCAGATATTCCTCGGCGATGATGCGCGGCGGAACGCCCTTGTAGGCCCATTCGCGGTCGCGGCGCCAGTGCTCGCGATGCAGGGCGGCGGACAGCTTCGCGCAGGCGGTATCCCGGTCGAACGAGGTCTTGTCAGCACAGATTGCGATGCTTCCGCTGTCGTGCGTGCATTTCAGCACGAACTGTCGCGGCAGGGCGTCCCAGTCGATTTGCGACACCTCGTTCCACACGCCCAGGGTACGCACCACGTGTTCTTCTCCGATCCTTGCAGCCACGTAAGGCTTCACCTCCGCCTTATCCACCAGCGTGTGATAGAGCGGATTGCGGTCGCGCAATTTCTGCCACTGGAGCTTCTCCGTGAAATACACCGGCCCCGACACGGACAGCGGCCGGTCGTAAACGGCGCGGTATTTCGCTTTCAGGAACAGGCGGTCCGGCAGGAAGCGCCCGGTCTTGCGGAGCACGAAATCCCGTTCTCCGGCCGTCAGCAGATAACGCCAGGTGTACACGGCCATGGAGACCCAGCCCAGCACCGTGCCGAAAAGCAGGCGCCAGCCGGGAGCCCAGCCGAAACCGCGGGCGAAGAGGCAGAACATCATCGAGAAGCAGCTCGTCATCACCAGCAGCGCCAGCAGGCGGAGATACGGCCGCAGGGGGAAGTCCGTCTGGCGGTGCACCAGGATGAGCCGCTCCACAAATACGGCCGAATAGACCATGATGAAGATGTAATAGGCCCAGGCGGGACCGGCGCCCAGCCGGAAAGCGAGCCAGGTCAGCGGCAGACCCAGATAGGAGGTCAGACCGGTGATCAGGTAATACCGCCTGACGCGACCGGTGGCCTGCACCAGGGTCAGCAGCGAGTTGCCGGACAGATCGACGAACAGGCTGGCTATGGCCAGGCGGATGAAGGTCGCCGCATGGGGCGGCACCTTGTCGGGACCCAGCCACAGGTCCAGCAGCAGCTCCGTCTCGCCCAGCACGGGGATGGCACAGGCCAGGACCACGAGCCAGGCATACTTGGTGCCCTTGCGCACCAATTCGAAACAATATTCTTTGTCCCCGCCCGCCCAGGCTTTGGTGATCTGTGGATTGAGGGCGGTCAGGAAATTGGAGACGAACTGCTTGACGGTGTTCTCCACCTGCAGGGTCACGCCCCGGGCGGCGTTCACCGCCACGCCGAAGAAAAGGTTGACCACCTGTCCGGCACCCTGCGTGTTGAGTACATAGCCGCTGGATCCGAAGAAGCTCCAGCCGGCAAAGGCCGTCATCTCGCGCGTCAGCGCACGGTCGAACACCAGGCCGCCGCGGGTCTCCGCGAAACAGCGCCGGCAATAGAGACCGTAGGCCGTCCGCACCAGCAGCGCCACGCCCAGCATCAGGACGGCATAGCTGATCAGCTTGTCCCAGGGAGAGACATACAGCAGCAGCGCCACGCCCAGCTTGAGCGCCGCCTCGCCGAGACTGATCACGGCAAAGGCCGACATGCGCTCATGGGCGATGATGGCGGCGTTGTAGGGAACGGAAAGCAGCGTGACCACCAGGATCCCCAGGGAACACTGAAGCACCCAGCGGGCCGCTTCCAGACGCCCTTCCGGGATCACGAGACGGTGGTTCAGCCACCACATGCCGGCCGTCTCCACGAGCAGCACCAGCAGCAGTGAAAGACCCATCTGGATGAGCACGCCGGTGGAAAAGATGCGCCTGAGGCGCCCGGGGTCTCCCTGCCCCAGGCCCACGGCCAGGTAGCGGCTGATCGCCGCGGAAATCGCGGTCGTGATGAACGTGAAGACCGTCACCACCCCGCCCACGACGTTGTACACGCCATAATCCTCCACGCCCAGGGTCCGGAGCACCACACGCGAGGTGAACAGCCCGATGAGCAGCAGCATGAACATGCGGAAATACAGCATGAGCGTATTGCGCGCCAGCCGCCTGCTGTTCTCGGATAACTGTCCTGCCGGAGGAGTCATGACGGGAAAGGTTTATTTGCGGAACAGTCCGAACACGGCGGAGCCGGAGCCGGACATCGAGGCATACACGGCGCCGTCGGCATAGAAACGCTTCTTGAGCGCCTCCACCTCCGGATGAATGGAAAAGACGGACGGCTCAAAGTCGTTGTACAGCACGTCCGGCCACATCTCCGCCGGATAGCGGAGCGCCTCGCGCAGCGACGGGAGGGCGACGCGTTCGCGCGGGACAACCCGCGAATAGGCTTCGCTCGTGCTCACGCGCACTCCTTCCGGCACCTCCACCCGGATCTCGAACGCCGACAGGTCGAGGTCGTAGTCCGTCAGGACATCCCCGCGGCCGGTGCCGAACATCGGGCGGTTGTAGATGAACACCGGACAGTCGGAGCCCAGGCAGGCGGCATAATCCGCCAGCTGCCAGTCCTCCAGGCCCAGGTGGAACATCTCGGTCAGCGTCATCAGGGTGAATGCGGCATCGGCCGAACCGCTGCCCAGTCCGGCGCCCACGGCACTGCGTTTGGTCAGGCGGATCTCCACCGGAGGCAGGTCGAAATCGGCCTTGAGCAACTGGTAGGCCCGCACGCAAAGGTCGTCGTCCCAGGTCACGTTGTCCGAACCGACGAAACGGAAAGCCCCGGCCGGAACGATCTCCAGCACATCCGACATTCCGAAATACGGGACGAACAGGGTCTCGATATCGTGGTAGCCGTCGGGCCGCTTGCGCAGCACGCTCAGGCCCAGGTTGATCTTGACGTTAGGATAGACCAGCATGGATTTCTTCGATTAGCTCCTCCGGCAGGCGGCTGAGCACCGGAGCGAGGAAGGCGATCATCTGGAGACGCCGGGCCTCCGCCTCGGGGATGCCTCGGGAGCGCAGGTAAAACAGTTCGTCCGGGTTGAGATAGCCGGCCGTGGCGCCGTGCGAGCACTGCACGTCATCCGCATAGATTTCCAGCTGGGGGCGGGACTCCACCCGCGCGGATTCACTCAGCAGCAGGGTATGGTTCTCTTGATAGGCCTGCGTCTTCTGGGCGTCGCGGGCCACATAGATCAGGCCGTCGAAGGCGACGGAAGCCGTCCCGCCGACGATGCCCTTGAAGAGCTGGCGGGAGTGGCAGCCGGGCGCGGCGTGGCGCACCAGCACCCGCAGGTCCACCCGCTCATCGGCGGCACAGACGTACACGCCGGAAAGGTCCAGCGAAGCGCCGGGACCGTTCAGGTCCACTTCCAGGACCTCTCTCCCGCTCAGTCCCGGAGGAATGACCAGGGTCATCGAGAGCTCCTCCCCGGCTTCCAGCCGGAGATACTGCGGCGCACTGTCGCGTCCGAGGACATAGACCCGTCTATCCATCGATGCTCTCGTATCCTTCTTTTTCAATCAGGTCCACCAGTTCGCGTCCGCCTGTCCGGACGATACGGCCGTCCTTGAGGATGTGGACCACGTCCGGGACGATGTATTCCAGCAGGCGCTGGTAGTGGGTGATCACGATGGCGGCCGTCTGCGGCGTACGGAGGCGGTTCACACCCTCCGCCACGATCCGCAGCGCATCCACGTCGAGTCCGGAATCCGTCTCGTCCAGGATGCTGAGCGTGGGCTCCAGCATGGCCATCTGGAAGATTTCGTTGCGCTTTTTCTCGCCGCCGGAGAAGCCGACGTTGACTTCCCGCCGGGCGAATTCACCTTTCATCTTCAGCATGCCCATCTTTTCCTTGAGCAGCTTCAGGAACTCCGCCGGCGAAAGCTCCGGCTGTCCCAGCGCCTTGCGCCGGGCGCCCACGGCCGCTTTCATGAAATTGGTGATGCTTACCCCGGGGATCTCCACCGGGTACTGGAAGCTCATGAACAATCCGGCCCAGGAGCGCTCCTCCGGGCTGAGCGTCAGCAGGTCGCGCCCGTCGAAGGTCACGCTGCCTTCGGTCACGGTGAAGGTCGGGCGGCCCGACAGGACGCCGCCGAGCGTACTCTTGCCGGCCCCGTTCGGGCCCATCACGGCATGCACCTCGCCGCGGCGGACCTGCAGGTCCACCCCCTTGAGGATCTGCTTGTCCTCCACGCCGGCGTGGAGGTTCCGGATATCCAGTAAGACGTCGTTATTCATTCTTGTTGTAAAGTTTTTTCCAGGAAATGAGGGACCAGATGCCGTTCGCCAGATACAAGGCGCTGACAATCGGCATCAGGTATAGGCCGGAGCTGATATACAGGGCGATGTTGGCGGCGTTGACCACCAGCCATACGATCCAGCACTCCCAGCACTTGCGGGCGCTCAAGTACTGCGCCAGCAGGGTGAGCATCAGCAGGTAGGAGTCCAGCCAGGGGGCCGGATCCGCCTGGAAGACATTCGGCCACTTGACAGGCAGCCAGTCCAGGCACATCGCCCACGAGGCGCCCAGCACGCCGACGGTCAGCAGGATTCCCGGCCACTGCCCTTTCGTGATGTGGCCGACTTTGAGACGGGTCGCGTCGGAGGCGCTGCGTTCTTCCTCCCGCGGGTGCGTCCAGCGCCAGTGGCCGAAGGCGTTGATCGCGAACGACACCGGCTGGAGCAGCATCGCGCTGTACAGATGCTGCCGCCAGAAGAGGATGAACAGGAAAACGTTGTAGACGTAACCCACCCAGAAATTGTATTTGGAATTCCGTCCTGCAAGGAATACGCAGGACAAGCCCAGAACGGCTGATATGATCTCTACCCAACTCATCCGACGGAACCTTCAAGTGATACGGACAAAAGCTTCTGCGCCTCCACGGCAAATTCCATCGGCAGGCGCGAAAGGACCTCGCGGGCATAACCGCCCACGATGAGTGCGACGGCATCCTCGGCGGCGATGCCGCGTTGGGTGCAATAGAAGAGCTGGTCCTCGCTGATCTTGGACGTCGTGGCTTCGTGCTCCACGGTCGCCCGCGGATTGTGGCTGCGGATCACCGGGAAGGTGTGCGCGCCGCACTCGCTGCCGATCAGCAGGGAGTCGCATTGTGAGAAATTGCGGGCGCCTTCCGCCGCAGGCCCCATCTGCACGAGGCCGCGGTAGCTGTTTTCGCTATGGCCGGCGGAGATGCCCTTGGAGACCACGCGGCTGCGTGTGCCCCGGCCCAGATGGATCATCTTGGTGCCGGTGTCGGCCTGCTGCCAGTTGTTGGTCATGGCGACGCTGTAGAACTCCGAAGAAGAATAATCCCCCTTCAGGATGGTGCTCGGATACTTCCAGGTCACGGCGGAGCCCGTCTCCACCTGGGTCCAGCTCAAATGGGAGCCGGTGCCCTTGCACAGCCCCCGTTTGGTCACGAGGTTGAGGATCCCGCCGCGCCCCTGGGCGTCGCCCGGGTACCAGTTCTGCACGGTGCTGTACTTGACGTCGGCATCCTTCTCCACGACAATCTCCACCACGGCGGCATGCAGCTGGTTCTCGTCGCGCATCGGGGCCGTGCAGCCCTCCAGGTAGCTGACCGACGCACCCTCGTCGGCGACGATCAGCGTGCGTTCGAACTGTCCCGTACCGGAAGCGTTGATCCGGAAATAGCTGGACAGGTCCATCGGACACTTCACCCCCTTGGGGATGTAGCAGAAAGACCCGTCGGAGAAGACCGCGGAATTGAGCGCGGCGTAGTAATTGTCCCCCACGGGGACCACCGAAGCCAGGTACTTGCGCACCAGGTCGGGATGCTCGCGGACCGCCTCGGAGAAAGAGCAGAAGATAATGCCCCGCTCGGCGAGGGTCCTGCGGAAGGTCGTGGTGACGCTCACGGAGTCGAACACGGCATCCACCGCCACTTCTCCCTTGGGCTTCACGCCGGCGAGCACTTCCCGCTCGTGCAGGGGAATGCCGAGCTTGTCGAAGGTCTCCAGCAGGGCCGGATCGATCTCGTCCGGCCGGTCCTCGGGCCGCTTGGGCGCCGCCCAGTATATGATATCCTGAAAATCGATGCGCGGAAGCTTGAGGTGCCCCCAGTAGGGAGGGCGCATCCGCTGCCAGCGCCGGAAGGCGCCGAGGCGGAACTCCAGAAGCCAGTCGGGCTCCCCTTTCTTGGCGGAGATCAGGCGGATGATGTCTTCGTTCAGTCCCTTCGGAACAAACTCCTGGGCAACCTCGGTCACGAAGCCGTCTTTGTACTCCTGCGCAGATAGATCTTTGATTAAGTCGTCCATTGAATGGACAAAGATAAGGTTTTTGTTGTATCTTCGCGAATAAAAATGACCCCCGCGACAAAATATTTGATTGTCATCTGCGCGTATCTGGGCGCTGTGATCGGCGTCAGCTGGATCCTCTCCCGCCGCTCGCACGGGAGCGCCGATTTCTTTCGCGGCGGTCGCAAATCCCCCTGGTGGGTCGTGGCCGTCGCGATGGTCAGCACCTCCATCTCCGGAATCACCTTCGTGTCCGTGCCCGGGATGGTGGCCGCCTCGCAGTGGGCCTACCTGCAGATGGCCGTGGGCTTCGTCGCCGGCTATGCCGTGATCGCCTACGTGCTGCTGCCCCTCTATTACAGATTGAACCTCACCAGCCTCTACAGCTATCTGGACGGCCGTTTCGGGCATTGGAGCCACCGCGCCGGGGCGGGTTTCTTCCTGCTCTCCAAGATCCTTATCTGCGGCGTGCGCATGTATCTCACGGCCATTGTGCTGCAGCTGATCGTCTTCGAGCCCCTGGGCATCCCCTTCTGGGTCAACGTGGCCGCCACGATGCTCTGCGTGTGGCTCTATACCTTCCGCGGCGGAGTGCGCACCCTGGTGTGGACCGACATGATCCAGACCGTGGCGCTGATCACCACGGTGGTGCTCTGTCTCGTGCAGATCGGTCGGGTGATGGGTCTGGACTTCGGGGCGATGTACGGCAGCATCCGGGACAGCGGCATGGCGCGCATCTGGTTCTTCGACGACTGGCGCGAACCGCGCCTGTTCTGGAAGCAGTTCGCCGCCGGCATGCTGACCACCGTCGCCATGACGGGCCTGGACCAGGATATGATGCAGAAAAACCTCTCCTGCAAGACCTTGCGCCAGAGCCAGCGCAACATGATGAGCTATGGGGCCGCCTTCATCCCGGTCAACCTGCTCTTCCTCGCCCTCGGCGTGCTGCTGTATCAGTTTGCCGCTTCCCGCGGCCTTTCCGTGGCCAAGCCGGACGACCTCTTCCCCACCATCGCCTGCGGCACGGACGCCGCCGGACAGGCCTTCATGCCGCCCGTCGTCGGGCTGCTGTTCGCCCTCGGCCTCACCGCTTCGGCCTTCAGCAGCTCCGGCTCCGCCCTCACCGCGCTCACCACCACCTTCACCGTGGATTTCCTGCACGCGGACACGCGGCAGGACGAGACCGGACTGCGCCGCACACGCCGCCTCGTGCATGCCGGGGCCGCCGTTGTGCTCGGACTGGTGATCCTGGGTTTCCGCGCCATCCGCGACGGGAGCGTGATCGATGCGATCTACACCGTCGCCGGCTACACCTACGGCCCGCTGCTGGGCCTGTTTTTCTTCGGCATCCTGACCAAGCGGCGCGTGCGCGACGGCTGGGTACCCTTCATCTGCGCGCTCTCACCGGTCCTCTGCTTCATCCTCGCACAGCACAGCGCCGCCTGGTTCGGCGGCTACCGGATCGGCTTTGAACTGCTGCTCTACAATGCCATGATCACCTGGCTGGGCCTGTGGCTGAGCAGCCTGCGATTGCACAATTCATAATCATTATACCGATGAACAAAAAATCCCTCTTCCCTTGTCTTGCGGCAGCCTGCCTGTTGAGCACCGCCGCACCCACCGACGCCTGCGCCAATCTCATCGTCGGCAAAGCCGCCTCCGTGGACGGTTCCGTCATCTGTACCTACAACTGCGACGGCTTCGGCTTCGCCTCGCCGCTCAGTTACTCCGCGCCCGGCCGTCACGCCGCCGGAGAGATGATCGCCCTACGCGGCTATGGCCCCGACGCCCAGCCGCGCCTGATCGCCCAGGCCCCTTATACCTACGCCGTGGCGGGCCTGATGAACGAAAACCAGGTGAGCATCGTCGAGACCACCTGGGACGGCAGGGAAGAGCTGCGCAACCCCGAGGGCTGGCTCGATTATTTCACCCTGATGGATCTCACGTTGCAGCGCAGCGCCACCGCCCGCGAAGCCATCGCCGTCATGCACTCGCTCGTGCAGGAATACGGCTACGGCAGCACCGGCGAGTCTTTCGCCATCTGCGACAAGGACGAAGCCTGGATCATGGAGATGATCGGCAAGGGCCCGGGACGCAAAGGAGCCGTCTGGGTGGCCATGCGCGTGCCTGACGACGCCATCTGCGCCTATGCCAACGCCAGCCGCATCCGGCAGTTCCCGCAGGCCCGCAAGGCGGACAAGAAGCTCGGCTTCTGCGTCGTCGAGGGCGAATGCATGTATTCCGCGGACGTGATCTCCTTTGCCCGTGAGATGGGCTATTACAACGGCACCGACGCCGACTTCAGTTTCCGCGAGGCTTACGGTCCGCTGGACTGGAGCGCCATCCGCTACTGCGAGGCGCGCGTCTGGAGCTTCTTCCGCCACCACTTCGATACCGACGTCATCGACAGCTACCTGCCTTTCCTGAACGGCCAGCTGGATGTATGTGACCACCTTCCGCTCTGGATCACGCCCAAGGAGAAAGTGTCCGTGCGCGATATCATGAATGACATGCGCGACCACTACGAGGGCACGGCCCTGGACATGACGGCCGACGTGAGCGCCGGCCCGTGGGCGTCCCCCTACCGCAACCAGCCGGTCAACTTCGAGAGCAGCGACGGCACCCCCATGTTCCGCGAGCGGCCCATCGGCTGCCAGCAGAGCGGCATGACGATGGTCTGCCAGATGCGCTCCTGGCTGCCCGACGCCGTGGGCGGGGTCACTTATTTCAACATGGATGAGCCTCCATGGTCGCCTATGTGCCCGTGTATTGCGGCATCAACCGCGTTCCCGAGCCCTTCCGCCGGGAGAACAACAACATCCGCGAGTTCAGCACCGAGAGCGCCTTCTGGATGTGCAACTTCGTCGCCAACATGGTCTATCCGCGCTACAGCGCCATGATCGGCGACCTGCGCGAGGCCCAGCAGGAACTGGAAGATTACTACGCCGCGGACCAGAAAGAGGTCGAGGAGCGCGCCGCCGCCATGACGCCCGGCGAGCGGGCCGACTATCTCACGGGCAAGACCATCGCCTACACCGACAAGATGATGCAGCGCTGGGACAAACTCGCCCGCCTGCTGATCGTCAAGCACAACGACCAAATCATGCAGCCCAGCGAGAATGGCGTGGTCGTGTCCAGCCGCCGGACCTCCCCCGCCTACGCACCGGCCTTCATCGACGCGGTGAAAGAACAGACGGGCAGCCGCTACGTCAGGAAATAGATCCCGGAGCGAAGCCGAATGGAAAGAAGGAGCCGGTCCCCCAGGGCCGGCTCCTTCTGTTCATTATTCAACCAATCGCTTATTTCCAGTTAGAATACTGGGCAGAAGCATCGGTCCAGCCGGCGTTCTGCTTCAGCACACCGTTGGACAGGGTCACTTCCGAGCTCGGGATCGGGCGGAAGCCCCAGGTGGCTTCGTAGCGGGCCTCGTAGCCGGCACCCTGATCCTTCATCACAATCCAGGCACCACCGGCATTGCGGATGGGCTGGTTCAGCTGGGTCTTAAGGGCGGCCAGGGTGTAGGCTTTGCCGTAGCGGCGCATGTCGTTCCAGCGGATGCCCTCGAAGGCGAGCTCATGCTTGCGCTCCATCCGGATGGCGTCCACGCTGTAAGCCTTGTCGGCCAGGCCGACACGCTCGCGGACCATATTCATGCCGCTCTTGCCGCCGGGAAGCGCCTTGCCTTCCGTCAGCTCGGAGTGCATCAGGAGCACGTCGGCGAAACGGATAATCTGGACATTCTGCGGAGAGTGGCCACGGCCCAGGTCGGAACCGGCTCCGCCGTACTCGGGAATGGAAGAGAACTCATAGTAGAAGCTCCCGTCCACCATCGCGCCCCAGGCCTGGTATTTCTTCTGCCAGAACCCGCTCTCCTCCATCTGGTTGTCATTGCCCCAGGAGTACTTGGAAGGATCGGCCATCTCCTCGTCAACGCTGTAGATGGAAGCCGCCTTGCGGAGGTCTCCGGGCTCTTCGATCTCCCATTGCTCCCAGACATACGGATTCACGGTCGCCATGCCGTAACCGCGGCTGAACGGGAAAGCGTTGACCTCATATTTGCTGCGCTTGCGCACGCCCAGATACTGGTCGAACTTATTCCGGTTTCGACTGGACTCTGCCACGTTGGAGTAACAGATGCTGAACATCTCCTCGGGGTTTACATCGTCGGTGATCCAGGTGCCTTCGACACTCTGGGCATAGACGTAGTCCGCCTTGGTCGCGCTGTTCATGTACGGCCACATGAGGCGGAAGTCCGCCACCAGCTTGTGGCCGCTGTTCGCGATGCAGTCCTCCAGGGCGGTCACCACCTCATCCTTGCTGACGGTCTGGCCCGAGAGTTCGTTGGTCTCCAGGTCCACCAACGGAAGGGTGGTGATGGTCGTACCGTTCTTGTCACTGTAGAAACCCGTGTAGAAAAGGTAAACGCGCGCCAGCAGGGCTTCGGCATCCCACTTGGTGGCGTGACGAAGGCCCGATACGCACTCGTTCCACTTCTTGGCAGGCATAATGGCGATGGCCTGCTTCAGGCCGGCGGTGATGGTGCCGTAGATCTCCTCGATCGTGCC
>Ga0123328_1002816_pt1 | contig 15351 bp, 10 predicted proteins | sample BioC12SIPDNA_2_FD_89702 | JGI IMG/M metagenome (GOLD analysis project Ga0123328, IMG submission 89702) | Anaerobic biogas reactor microbial communites from Washington, USA - Biogas_R1_A C12 SIP DNA | ecosystem: Engineered > Bioreactor > Anaerobic > Unclassified | place: Washington, USA...
GAACATCGCATCGAGTATGTGAACACTTGTCTGAAAGAGACCTTCGGCGAGCCGGGAAACCGTACCTGCCATGAATACTTCAGCGGTTTATCCGAGCCCTGCCCCTGGTGCACCAATGCGCGGGTCTTCAGCGGCGAATCCGTCCACTGGCAGTGGCATTCGGAGAAAGCCGACCGCCATTACGAAATCGTCAACATCCCCCTCCGCAACGAGGACGGCACCCTCTCCAAAATCAAGGTCTTCCAGGACATCACCGAAAAAAAGCGGATGGAAGATTTCATGATCCAGAACGAAAAAATCATCTCCCTTGGCGAACTGGCCGCCGGTGTCGCCCATGAAATCAACAACCCCCTGGGCATCATCTCCCAGGCGGTGCAGAATGTCCTGCGCCGCACCCGTGACCCCATTCAAGCCAATCTGGCGGCAGCGGCAAAACATCACCTGCCCTTTGCAGAGCTCCAGGGCTACCTGGAGGAACGCAATGTCTTCCATTCCCTGGAAGCCATTCAGAATGCGGTGGCGCGTTCCGCTTCCATCGTCGCCAACATGCTCGAATTCGCCCGCAAGCCGGAAAGCAGTCCCAGCCTGCATGACGTCAATCGGCTTCTGGAAAAAACCATAGAACTGGCCGGGACCGACTACGACCTGAAAAAGAAATGCGATTTCCACAGCATCCGCATCGACGCCGATTTCGCTCTGCAAGAGCACATCCCCTGTGTCGCCTCCGAACTGGAACAGGTCTTCCTCAATCTGCTGCGCAACAGCGCCCAAAGCCTTCGCGAAGCACAGCGGGAGGCGCCGATCATCCGGCTGCGCACCCGCCGGGAAAGTGAATGGGCCGTCATCGAGGTCGAAGACAACGGCGTCGGCATTTCGCCGGAGATCCGCAAAAAGATTTTCGATCCCTTCTTCACCACCAAAAAAAGCGGAGAGGGGACCGGCCTGGGGCTTTCCATTTCTTTCCACATCGTCGTTCAGCGCCACCAGGGCGAGATGCTCGTCGAATCGAAGGAAGGGGCGTGGACCCGCTTCATCATTCGCTTGCCGATAGATCAACCGGAGCCGGAGGAGGCGAAAACAGGCCGGACCTAAACCGGGACACGCTTCTCAGTTATCCTGCCCAAAGCGGATTTCCGCACCACTGTCCGGCGCCTCAACGGAAGCCGTAACCGCCCGCCGCGGATTTGCTCCCCGCAGCACCCCCCGCTGAGCGCACCCTGGAAGAAGAACAACAGAGAATGTAAAAATTTCAAGAACGTCCCGGATCAGAGGTTCTTCGATGACCCGTATTACCTTTTTAATCGCCTTACTGGCCGCTTTCCCGCCCCTTTCCACCGATATGTACCTGCCGGCCATTCCCCAGTTGCAAGCGGAATGGAACCAGCCGCTGGTGATGGTCAACCTGACGCTGATCTGCTTCTTTCTGACCTATTGTCTCTTTATGCTGATTTACGGGCCGGTCTCGGACCGTTTCGGACGGCGTCCGCCGCTTTTGGTGGGAATCGTCATTTATATCATCGGCAGCTTGATGTGCGCATTCGCCGTCAACCTGTCCACCCTGATCGCCGCGCGCATCGTCCAGGCCTCGGGCGCGGCCTCGGCATCGGTGCTCAGCCTGGCCATTTCCAAAGACCTTTTCGATACCCGGAAAAGGGAGCAAATCATGGCCTACATTGCCATCATCATGGCCTTTGCGCCCATGTGCGCGCCGGTCATCGGCGGTTGGATCATCCACTACTGCAGCTGGCGGCTGGTTTTTGTCCTGCAGGCGGCGATGGGCGCAGCGGCCTGGATGGGGGTCTACCGGATGGCGGAACCGCTCCATAATTTTCAGGTTCTTTCTGCCACAACAGCCCTGACCGTCTATTTGCGCCTGTTCCGGAACCGGCGCTTTGCCGGCCTGATGCTGGCCCTGTCGATTCTTCCCTTCCCCCTTTTCGGTTTTATCGCCGGGGTTCCCGAGATCTACATGACCCGTTTCGGCATGGATGAACGACAGTTCGGTTATTTTTTCGGCTTCAACGCCATTGCCTCACTGATCGGCGCCTTCTCTTTCACCCGATTGTCCCGGCGATTTTCTTCAGCCTCCCTGATGACTACCTCCTTCATCGGCATTTTCGCGGCAGGCTGCCTGTTGCTGCTTTTACCCCATCAAAGCCCCTGGAGCCTGGCTTTTCCCATGTGGGTACTGACCCTTTTTCTGGGTTTGAACCGTCCACCCAGCAACAATCTGATGCTGGAGCAGGTGGAGCGCGACGTCGGCGCCGCCTCGGCACTGATAGTTTTCACCTTCATGACCGTGGGCGCCCTCAGCATGGCAATCATTTCCCTCCCCTGGGAGGACAAAATCACCGTTCTGGGGGTCATGGCCACCATTGTCGCCACCCTCACCCTGACTTTCTGGCTCCGCTTCAAAGACCGCTTTTTCCGCCGGGGCCAAGGGGAGGCAGAACCGCAATCGGCAATCGGCGCCCGGTAACCGGCCGCCGGCAACCGCTTTAACCCGTTACCGCTCCCTTTTAAGCGGGCTTTCGGGTGTCTGCTCCGCCAGCGCCAGATTGACCTCGATTCGGGACAGGCTGACCTCTTCGAGGCGCACCGTCACCTCCTGGCCGATGCGGATGCGCCGCCCGCTGCGCTCGCCGAGGAGTTCCTGCTGTTTCTCCCGATAATGGTAGTAATCGTCGCCGAGGCTGGAGAGACGCACCATCCCTTCCGCCATGACTTCCTTGAGTTCCACCCAGAAACCGAAGTCGGCCAGCGACGAAACGATGCCGCTGAAAGTCTGCCCCACCTTGTCCTTCAGAAAAAGGATGGTGAGGCGCTTGACGATTTCCCGCTCCGCTCCCACCGCCCGTCTCTCCATGCCGTTGACCTGTACGGCGACCTCTTTGAGCTTTCTCGGTCCGGCTCCGCCGCCGGCCTCCAAACCCAGCACCCCTTTCAGGGCGCGGTGCGTCACCAGATCGGCGTAACGGCGGATGGGGGAGGTGAAATGGCAGTAGCAGTCGGAGGCAAGGCCGAAATGTCCCTTGTTTTCCGGCGCGTATTCGGCCTGCATCATGGTGCGCAGGGCCAGCCGGTTGACCAGAAAGTCGATCTCCGTCCCCTGGGCGCCGGCGAAAAGCTTCTGGATTCCCTTGGCGTCCCTCTGCTGGGGAAGAAAACCGCCCAAAGGCGTGTTCCGGAGCAGGTCGAAAAGAGCATCGAGCTTGTCCGGGTCGGGTTCGGCATGGTTGCGGTAAAGAGGACGCCCCTGGCGGCTTTCCAGATAGCGGGCCACCGCTTCGTTGGCGGCGAGCATGAACTCCTCGATAATCTGGTGGCCGAAATGGCGGGCGCGGGGCCGGATATCCTCGGGGTGGTCGCAGATGTCGATGAGAATCTCCGGTTCCGGGAGGTCGAAATCAAGAGCCCCCCTTTTGACCCGCCGGGCCAAAAGGGCGCGGGCCAGCTTTTCGGCGTCGCGGAGCATCGCCAGGTGCTCCCGCAGGCGCTCCTGTTCCTCGGCTTCGTTGTCGAGGAGGACGCGCTTCACCTGTTCATAGGTGAGGCGGCCATGGCTGCGGATCACCGCCGGGTAGAAACGCTCCTCCTGCGGATCGCCGGCGGCGGAAAAGACCATTTCCGCCACCATCGCCAGCCGGGGTTCTCCCGGCACCAGGCTGCACAGACCGTTGGAAAGCTTCTCCGGGAACATCGGCTCCACCGACTGGGGGAAATAGTAGGAATTCCCCCTTTCCAGCGCCTCATCATCCAGCGCCGAACGCCGCGGCACGTAATGGGAAACGTCGGCGATAGCCACCCACAGCCGCCATGTTTTCCCCTCCGGGCGGACCAGAACGGCGTCGTCGAAATCGCGGGCCGAAGCGCCGTCGATGGTCACGAAGGGAAGTTCCCGGAGATCCTTCCGGTCACCGAAATCCTCGGCTCGGGGCGCGTCCGGCAGCGCGGCGGCCTGGGCCAGAACCCCTTCCGGGAAGGCGGTGGGAACCGACCAGTTGACCTTGACCAGAGCCTCCTGCACGGAGGCATCCTCCTCGCGGCCGAGGATCCGGTCGAGGCGCGCCGCCCAGGTTCCACTTTCGAGTTCCTCTTCCGGCTGCGCCAGGACGATATCGTCCACGCGGGGAACCTTCTCTCCGGAACCGGGGGTCAGCAATACATTGAAATGGAGGCGGGGATCGGTTGGCTGGCAGAAAAGGGTATCCTGGCCGACCCGGCGTACCACGCGCACGGCGATGACCGGTCGCGCCCGTTCGACGACGCGGACGATCCTTCCTTCCGGGTTCTTCCCCCGCCGCCGGGGAAGGATGGATACCAGCACCCGGTCGCCATGCCAGGCGCCGCCCATCTGGCTGCGGGAGATGAAGATGTCCTTGAGGCGCTTGTCCTCGGGAAGGACGAAGCCGACGCCGCTGCGCTGCACTTCCAAGGTTCCGGTGGTCATCGGCATTTTTTTCACCAGGCCGTAGCCGCGCCCGATGCGGATCAGTTTCCCCTGGGCGATGAGGTCGTCCAGGATATCTTCCAGTTCCTCCTTGCGGGCCTTGGGGATATCCAGTTCAACGCCGATATCCTTGCGGGTCAGCGGTCGGGAGGCCTGTTCAAACATCTGCAGAATCCGCCGCTCATGGGGAGCCGTTCTCTTGCTGCGCTTTTTCATGGCATCTCTTTTCGTTGGATGTTGGCAAACAACCGGCAATCGACTTCGCTCAGAAACCAGCGGCACTCCCCGGAAGAAGCGACGCGGAATGCCGGGTAGCGGGAGGCCGCGGCGCTGCGTTGAAGGATGGCAGCGACGGCTTTTTCCTTGCCTTGGCCGGAAACCAGAAAGAAAAGGGTGGCCCCCTGGTTGATGACGGGCAGGGTCAGGGTAAGCCGGGGAACGGCCGGCGCCGCCGTGGCCGGCGGCGAAACCGGCGCCACCCAGCGCACCGTTTCCCGCAGCACCGCGGAACCGGGAAAAAGGGATGCGGTATGGCCGTCTTCGCCCATCCCCAGAAGGATGAGGTCAAAAACGGGGAAGCCTTTCTGTGCCGCGGAGAAACCGAAAAATAAGCGCAGATTCCTTTCATAGCGGCGCGCCGCCTCTGCGGGTGCCGCTTCCTGCGCCATGGGAAAAACATTTTCCGGCGGGATCGGAACCTGGTCCAGCAAGGTCTCCCGGGCCAGACGGAAATTACTCTGGGGATGGTCGTAAGCGACACAGCGCTCGTCCCCCCAGAAGAGGAAAACCCGCTGCCAGTCGATCCGCGAACGACAAGGTTCCCCGGCCAGCATTCCATAGAGGCACCGGGGCGTGGAGCCTCCGCAGAGAGCCATGGTGAAACGCCCCCCGCGGGCGATGCAGGAAGAGGCGATGCGGACCACCTCGGCGGCGCAGCGCTGGCTGCTCTCTGCCAACGTGGGGACGCAGTCGATGAGAATCGTCATTTTCCTTCCTCTGCGCCGACAATCCGTTCCACCCACGGGGCGGCTCCTTGCGGTCCCCAGCTTCCCGCCGGGTAGGGATGAAGCAGGGTGGCGCGCCCGCGGCACGCTTCGCAGTCGTGGAGAATCGGCGTGAGCAGTTCCCAGGAGGCCTCGACCGCGTCCTGGCGCCAGAAAAGCATCTGGTCACCAGCCATGGCATCCAGCAGCATCTTGGCATAGGGGTCGAAGCCAACCTGGTCGCGGTAGCGGAAATCCATGGTGCGGGTTTTCAGGCACAGGCGGGGGCCGGGTTCCTTGGCCTGGAAGCTGAGCCGGATGTCTTCCTCCGGATAGATACCCATCTCCAGGCGGTTGGCGATGATCCTGGCGTCGAGGACATTGTGGAAGAGGGTATGGGGCACTTCGCGGAACTGAATCACGATGCGGGTCACCTTGCTTTTCATGCGTTTGCCGGAAACCAGGTAGAAAGGCACCCCCTTCCACCGCCAGTTGTCGACGAAAAGCCGCATCAAGGCGAAGGTCGGGGTCAGTGATCCGGCGGCCACCCCCTCCTCCTGCCGGTAGGCGGCCACCGGCATTCCATCGATCTTTCCCTCGCCGTATTGCCCCAGCAGCAGATTGTCGTCGGGCTTGAAACTGAAGGGACGGATGGAGCGCAGCACCTTGACCTTCTCGTCGCGCACCCGCTCCGCCTCGAAATGGGAGGGCGGCTCCATGGCGGTCAGCGCCAGCAGTTGCAGCATGTGGTTCTGAAACATGTCGCGGATCACTCCCGACTCCTCATAGTAGCCGGCCCGCTTGCCGATGCCGAGACTCTCCGCCGCCAGGATCCCTACATGGTCGATGAAATTGCGGTTCCACAGGGGCTCGAAGATGGCGTTGGCGAAACGCAGCATCAGCACGTTCTGCACCGTTTCCTTGGCCAGATAGTGGTCGATGCGGAATATCTGATCTTCGCGGAAGTGCCTGCGAAGGGTCTCATCGAGGCGGACGGCGCTGCCCAGATCCCGCCCGAAGGGCTTTTCCACGACGATTCGCGCCCAGCCGTTGCCTTCCTTTCCTGTGCCGCTCAGGCCGGCGCCGCCGAGGAGGCTGCCGATAGTGCCGTAGAGACTGGGCGGCACCGCCAGGTGAAAGAGGCGGTTTCCCCCCGTCTGCCGCAGCGCGTCCAAATCCCTCAAGTAGTCGGCCAGTCCGGCGAAGGATGCCGCGTCATAGTCGACATCGAAATAATGAAGATGGGCGGCGAACTCCGGCCACAGCCCGCCATTGAAATCGGCTTCCCGTTCCAGCCCTTGGCGCAGATGGCGGCGGAACTCAGCATCGTTCATCGGCGAGCGCGCACAGCCGACCACGGTGAAGGGATGGGGAAGGCTGCCGGCGCTGAACATGCGGAACAGGGCGGGAACCAGTTTGCGCAAGGTCAGATCCCCCGAGGCGCCGAAAATGACCAGCGTGCAGGGATCGAGCTTCCCCACGCTGCGGGCGTCACAGGAACAAAACCGGCCGCCGTCTTTCGGGGCGGGGCTGCTTTCCAGATCTTGGGTCATCGCCATCCTCCCTCACCGGGCCTTTTTTACGGCGTGGCCGCCGAATTCCCGGCGCAGCGCCGCCAGCACCCGGTTGGCGAAGCTATCGGGAGCCCGGGACTGGAAACGCTGAAACAGGGCCAGGGCGATGACCGGGGCGGAGACGCCGTTGGCCACCGCTTCGTCCACCGTCCACCGCCCCTCGCCGGAATCCTCCACATGTCCGCGGATCTTTTCCAGGCGGCCATCCTCGGCAAAGGCGTTCTCCAGCAGCTCCAGCAGCCACGACCGGATCACGCTGCCCCGGTTCCACAGGGCGGCAACGGCCGCGTAATCGAGAGAGTCGCGGTAGGGCGAGGCCTCCAGCAGAGCGAAGCCTTCGCCATAGGCCTCCATCATCCCGTATTCGATGCCGTTGTGGATCATCTTGACATAATGGCCGGCCCCTGTCGGCCCACAATGCAGATAACCCCGCTCCGGCGCCAGAGCGGCAAGGACCGGCTGCAGATAGGCGACATCGGCGGCAGCGCCGCCGACCATGGTGCAGTAGCCGACCTCCAACCCCCAGATGCCGCCGCTGACCCCGGCGTCCACATAGCGGATACCGGCCCCTTGCAGCGCCTGGGCACGGCGGATGTCGTCCCGGTAGTGGGAATTCCCCCCCTCGACGATGATATCCCCCGGCCGGAGGTGCTCCTTGAGCGCCTCGATCTGCTCATCGACCACCTTTCCGGCGGGAAGCATCAGCCAGACGACCCGCGGCGCGGGAAGCTTGCCGGCCAGTTCTCCCAGGGAAAAACTCCCCTCGGCCCCTTCTTCCATGATTTCATGGGTCTTTTCGGCGGTGCGGTTGAAGGCCACCACCTCGTGCCCCTTCCGCAACAGCCGCAGGGCCATGTTCCTTCCCATCCGGCCCAGCCCGATCATACCGATCTTCATCGGAACCTCCTTTCCTTTGTAGAAGCAATATCAGAGCGGCCGGTACGGCCGTCCTTTTTCCCGCGGACACGCCTTCAGGGGACGCTCGCTTTCCGCAAAAAGACCATAAATTATTGTTTCCAAATATAAATTTTTCTTGACGCAAGCCCGGATGCCCGTAATATGCTGGTTATTTAACTATCTCGACCAAGCCTTATCGGGAAAAGTATAGCCCTTTTGCCAAGAAAGTCTCCCTATCATGACCGACAGCGATTTCCAGAAAAAATTCGCCAAGCTCCCCGAGCGCCTGAAAGGGTTGGAAACCCTCGCCGGCAACCTGTGGTGGAGCTGGCACACGGAAGCGCGGATGCTGTTCAAGAACATCGACCGCCAGCTGTGGAAGGAAAACCGCCACAATCCGGTCAAGATGCTCGGCGAGGTTTCCGCCGAACTCCTTGAAAAAGCCGCCGGCAACCCAGAATATCTGCGCCATTACGATCTGGTGATGTCCAAGTTCCGCCGCTACATGGAAGAGAGGAAATGCCTCTTCATGAACGGCGGCTCCCATTCCAACATCAAGGCAGTGGCCTATTTCTCCGCCGAATACGGCCTCCACCATTCCCTGCCCCTCTATGCCGGAGGCCTCGGTTTCCTGGCCGGGGACTTTCTCAAGGAATGCAGCGATCTCCACCTGCCCCTGGTCGCCGTCGGCTTCATGTATCCGAAAGGATACGTCCGCCAGCGCATCCGCGCCGACGGCTGGCAGGAAAGCATGGAGGCCCCCCTCGACCGGGACGCCGCCACCATTTCCCGGGTGACGGATGAAAAGGGCAACCAGGTGGTGGTCCAGGTGCCGCTGATGGATCCGCCCCTTTACCTCACCGCCTGGCGCATCGACATCGGCCGCATCACCCTTTACCTTCTCGACACCGATATCGAGGAGAACGACCCCTGGAACCGGGGCATCTCCTCCCACCTTTACGCCGGGGACCGGGAACAGCGCCTGCGCCAGGAGATCGTCCTCGGCATCGGCGGCTCCAAGCTCCTCGACACCCTGGGCATCGTCCACTTCGTCACCCACCTCAACGAAGGGCATCCCGCCTTCGCCCTTCTGGAGCGGATTCTGCGGCGCATGGAGGACGGCCTTGGCTATGACGAGGCGCTGGAAAAGGTCCGCCAGACTTCGGTCTTCACCACCCACACGCCGGTTCCCGCCGGCCACGATGTCTTTTCCTATGAATTGATCGAGAAATATCTGGCTCCTTACTGGAAGGCCTTCGGCATCACCCGCGAAGAGTTCTTCAACCTCGGCCTCCATCCCGAGGAACCCCAGGCCGGCTTCAACATGACCGCCTTCGCCCTGCGCCTCTGCGAATACCGCAACGGAGTCAGCAAGAAACATGGCGAGGTGGCCCGCCGCATGTGGAAAAGCCTGTGGCCGGATCTGGCGGAAGAGGAAATCCCCATCGACTACGTCACCAACGGCGTTCATGTCCCCTTCTGGGTGGAACCGAAGATGGCCCTGCTTTTCAACCGCTATCTCGGTCCCAACTGGCTCAACGAACAGGACGACCCCTCGGTCTGGGAACTGGTGGAGGATATCCCCGACGACGAGCTGTGGCGCACCCATTTCTGGATGAAACTCAAGTTGATCCACTTCATCCGCGAAAAGACCCGCCAGCGCTGGATTCAGGAGTGTTCCACCCAGTACTGCCCCATCGCTTTCGGCGGCTTGCTCGATCCAACTGTTTTGACCATCGGTTTCGCCCGCCGCTTCGCCACTTACAAACGGGCCGATCTGATCCTCCAGGATCTGGAACGGCTGAAAAAACTGGTCGGCAACCGCTGGCGCCCCATCCAAGTCATCTTTGCCGGCAAGGCCCATCCCGCCGACGATCCGGGCAAAAGCATCCTGCAGCGGATCTACAACTTCGCCCGCGATCCGGAGATGGCCGGCCGCATCGCTTTCGTCGAAGATTACGACGAGCAGCTCGGCCAGTATATGGTCCATGGCGTGGACGTCTGGCTCAACAACCCGATTCCGCCCCTGGAGGCCAGCGGCACCAGCGGCATGAAGGCCGCCCTCAACGGCGTTCCCCAGTGCAGCGTCGCCGACGGCTGGTGGCTGGAGGGGTATAACGGCAGCAACGGCTGGTCCTTCGGGGAAAGGGATGTCAGCGGCAACCGGAACGCCGCCGACGCCGCGGAACTCTATGATCTCCTCGAAAAGGAGATCATCCCCCGCTATTACGACGCCTCCAGCCGGGGCATCCCCACCGCCTGGGTGCGGATCATGAAAAACACCATCAAAAGCGCCGGCGCCAGGTTCTCGGCGCGGCGCATGGTCAAGGAGTATATCGACAAGTTTTACACACGCGCCCTCAACGGCAACCTCAAGGGAACCAAGCTCAACGACGGCTAGCCCCATAAAGCAAAGCGGGCGTCCGGTTTTTGGCCGCCCGCTTTTTTTAATGGGCGGCGCTCCAGTTGGCGCCGCTCCCCATATCCACCGCCAGCGGCACAGCGAGGTTCACCGCCCCTTCCATCTCCCGGCGCACCAGTTCCTTGATCCGGGACAGTTCTTCCTCCGGCACTTCGAACAGCAGCTCGTCATGAACCTGGAGCACCATCCGGGAACGGAACTTCCCTTCTTCCAGACAGCGGTGGATTCGGATCATGGCCAGTTTGATGATGTCCGCCGCGCTCCCCTGGATCGGATAATTGATGGCGTTGCGTTCGGCGTTGCCGCGCACCGCTCCGTTCTTGCTGTCAATATCGGGAACCGGGCAGCGTCTTCCGAGAAGGGTGGTGACACAGCGTTTCTCCCGCGCCTCGGCGATGCAGATCTCCATGAAATGGCGGATACGCGGATAGCGCTCGAAGTAGCGGTCGATGTACTCCTGCGCCTCCCGGCGGCCGATTCCCAGCTGACGGCTGAGGCCGAAGGCGCTCATGCCGTAGATGATACCGAAATTGATCGCCTTGGCCTGACGGCGCTGTTCCGGAGTCACCGCCTCAGAGGCGACACCGAAGACCTCGCCGGCGGTGCGGCGGTGGATATCCTCGCCGCAGCGAAAGCTCTCCCGCAGCGCCTCCTCCTCGGCCATGTGGGCCAGAATCCGCAGCTCCACCTGGGAATAGTCGGCGGAAAGGAGCACACAACCTTCCCCGGGGATGAAGGCTTCGCGGATGCGGCGCCCTTCGGCGGTGCGCACCGGAATGTTCTGCAGGTTGGGATCGCTGGAGGAGAGGCGCCCCGTCACCGTCACGCTCTGGTTGAAGGAGGTATGAATGCGTCCCGTTTCCGGGTTGACCAGCTGGGGCAGCGCGTCGGCGTAGGTCGATTTCAGCTTGGCCAGGGAGCGGTGATCAAGGATGCGCGCGCAGATTTCGTGTTCCTCGGCCAGTTGGGTCAGCACCTCCACGTCGGTCGACCAGCCGGTCTTGGTCTTCCTGCCGCGGGGCAGTTTCAGCCTGTCGAAAAGGACCTCGACCAGCTGTTTCGGGGAGGCGACGTTGAACTCCACTCCGGCCAGGCCGTAAACCTCTTCCGTCAACAGGGCGAGGCGGGCCTCCAGATCACGGCTCAAATCCCCCAGAAGTTTGCTGTCGATGCGGATGCCGCTCCACTCCATATCGGTCAGAACCGCGAGAAGGGGCATCTCCACCTCGGCAAAGAGCTTCTCCAGTCCCGCTTCGGCCAGCCGGGGACGCAGCGTGCCCATCAGTTTCAGGGTGATGTCGGCATCCTCACTCGAGTATTCGGTGGCGCGGTCGATAGGCACCGCGGCAAAGTCCTTTTTCTTGCCGCCGGTGACCTCCTCGTAGCTGATCATCTTGTGACCGAGCAGATCGAGGGCCAGCCGGTCCAGGGAATGGGAACGGGAGCCGGCGTCGGTCAGATAGGAGGCGAGCATGGTATCGAAGACGATGCCGCGCAAGCGGATGCCCGCCCGCCGCAGCACCAGGGCGTCGTATTTGAGGTTCTGGCCGACCTTGGCCAGCGTCTCATCCTCGAGTAGTGGCTTGAGTTTATCCACCACCAGTTTCCGGTCGAGCTGTTGCGGCGCCCCTTCGTAGGCATGGCCGATGGGGATGTAATACGCCGCGTTCTCTTCGATTGCCAAAGAGATGCCGACCAGATCGGCGCGCACCGCATCGAGGCTGGTGGTTTCCGTGTCGATACAGACGGCCGGTGCCTGGCGGATGCTTTCCGTCAGCCGATCGAAGTCCATTTCCTCGACTACGGCCCGGTAGGCGGCGGTCCGCCGCGGCGCCTGGACGCTGTATTCCGCCAGCAGGGTATGAAACTCCAGCCTGCGGAAAAAGTCGGCCAGCGTCTCCGGATCGGCCGGCTTCATTGCCAATTCCTCCGGAGAAAGGTCGATGGGCACATTCCGCTCCAACGTCACCAGGCGCCGCGACAGCCGCGCCTGATCGGCGTAGCTCTCCAGGTTTTCGCGGCGCTTGGCGCCTTTGACCCGATCCAGAGAGGCCAGCAGCGTCTCCACATCGCCAAATTCGATGATCAGCTCGCGGGCCGTCTTCTCGCCGATTCCCGGCACCCCGGGCACGTTGTCGGCACTGTCGCCGGCCAGGGCCAGCACCTCCACGACCTTCTCCGGGCCACCGCCGAAGCGTTCCGCCACCTCCGCCGGGCCGAACACCTTGTTTTTCATCGTGTCAAGCATGCGCACCTTGGCGCCGATGATCTGCATCAGATCCTTATCGCCGCTGACCACGGTGATTTCTTCCCCGGACGCGGCCAGGCGGTGAGCCAGGGTGGCGATGATATCGTCAGCCTCGAACCCCTGCTTCTCGATCGCGGCCAGATTGAAAACCTTCACCGCCTCCTTGATCAGGGGAATCTGCGGCACCAGATCCGCCGGCATCTCCTTGCGGTTGGCCTTGTATTCCGGATAGAGCTCCTTGCGGAAGGACGGCCCCTTGGCGTCGAACACCACGGCCAAGCGGTCCGGCTTCTCCTCGCGAATGACCTTGAGCAGCATGGCGACAAAGCCGTACACGGCGTTGGTAGGAATCCCTTGCCTGGTAGAGAGGTGGGGAAGGGCGTAAAAAGCCCGGTAGATATAGGAGGAGCCGTCGATGAGATAGGTTCTGGAGGGAGGCGTCATGGTTTTTCCTTTGCCGGCGGGGCGAACGGCGGGTTCGCTGTGATTGAGAAAACCTTATCCCGTGCCGTCCAGGGGATTCAGCTTTTTTTAGCACATGAAAAAAAGAAAAAAGGGAAGCTGTCGCGGACCCAGGCTTCCCTTGTGGTTGTATGGCCTACGGAGGGAGATTACTTCTTCTCCGCGGCGGCCCCGGTTTTTCCCCCCTGTTTCGGGCGGGTCTTGCCGGAAGTTCCCCGCCAGATTTTGCCGCGGCGGCTGCGCTGATCACCTTTTCCCATGGGAAAACTCTCCTTTCAAAAGATTTTAACGGTTTGGAAAACTCCCGGCGCTCCGGGAAATCGATCATTCATCGCTGTTTTTTGCGGTCACCTCGTCCTGCCAGCCGCAGCGGGGCTCGATCACCTTGTCGAAGGTCTCGCAGTAGGCCTTGATGTCGATGACCGCCGAGCCGTCCAGAATATCGACACCGCGGACATGCAGGGTGTTCCCTTCTATCCTCAGCAACTCGACAATGCTGAGGCCGATGGGGTTGGGACGGCACGGAGCGCGGGTGGCGAAGATGCCGAACGCCTTTTCCGCCATGAAGGGTTTCACCTTGAGGGAAAAACGTCCGGGCCGGTGATTGTGATAGATGACATAGATATGGGAGAACCCCTCGAGCCCCTCGAGGCCCGCGGCGAACTCCGGAAGTATTTCGATGCTGCCTTCGGTGTCGTTGGCTATCAACGGCTGGGAGGGGATGTAACGGGCCTCCTGAAAGGGGCTGTTGACGAAACCGATCGGTTTGAAAATGATTTTGTCGGCGGCGAATTTCCCGTCCCCCTGGTTGGCAAAGAAGGTCTTTTCTCCCGCTCCCTGATCGGGCGTATCCCATTCTGATCTTCTGGCCATGATTCCACCCTCGCAAAAATGTTTTTTTCCCTGGCAGGGGAACGTGCCGCTGCCGGAACCCCTTCCCTCAGGTCGTTCCCCACGAACGGCGTGCAATAATCCCATATTACACACTGATCCCCAGCAAATCAATGCGCGGTGAAAAATTGGAACCCTCTTGACAGGGAAAGGATTCGCGGACCAGGGAGGCGCTAAAAGGCCGGATGGGAAATGGGTCAGGAAGATTTTCCCCGGCCGCTGCGGATAGCCTGGCGGGCCAGTTCATCGCAACGCTCGTTCTCCCGATGACCGGCGTGGCCCCGGACCCAGACCCACTCCACCCGATGCTTCAGGGACAATTCGTAGAGCCGCTCCCACAGATCACGGTTGAGGACCTCTTCCTTGCGGGAATTCTTCCACCCCTTGGCCCGCCAGCCCTCAATCCATTGGGTCATGCCGCGAAAGAGGTACTGGGAATCGGTAACCAGGCGCACCCGGCAGGGTCTTTTCAAGGCTTCCAGACCGGCGATGGCGCCCATCAGCTCCATGCGGTTGTTGGTGGTCTCCGGCTCATACCCGGAGAGTTCCCGCTGATTTTCCCCGTAGCGCAGGATGGTGCCGTAACCTCCCGGGCCGGGATTGCCGGAACAGGCGCCGTCGCTGAAGATCTCCACTGTTTTCGGAGGGGCTCGGTCGGTCATGGAATGGCCGCGAAGAAAAGTTCCGGAGACACCGTTCCCGGTGCTCGGGGACAAACTGGAAAGCCCCGCTGTCGGATGGCAGCGGGGCTCTGATAAGTGGCGTCCCCAGGGGGATTTGAACCCCCGTCGCCGGCGTGAAAGGCCGGTGTCCTAGGCCGGGCTAGACGATAGGGACTTGGGTGGTGAGCCGCGTTGGAGTCGAACCAACGACCATCTGATTAAAAGTCAGATGCTCTACCAACTGAGCTAGCGGCTCCTGCGCACAGACCCAGACTTATAAAGGAAAAACGGGCTCAAGTCAATATTTTTATCCATAGCACAGCACTTTTTTTACCCCGCCGCCGCTCCGTCCCGAAACCACTGCCAAAATCCTCAATCCCGCAGACCGAAGGGATTGACGATCTGGATCGTCTGATCGCGGCGCGGCCCCACGGAAACCAGCACCACCGGACAGCCGCTCATTTTTTCCACGGTATCGATAAAGAAACGGGCCTGTCGGGGAAGATCCTCCATGCAGGTGGTTCCGGAAATATCGCAACGCCATCCCGGCACCTCCTCCCAAACGGGCTCACATCGGGTCAGCATATCGACATCCGGGGGAAACTCGTCCACCAGCTGTCCATCGCAACGGTAGGCGGTGCAGATGCGGATGGTCTCCAGGCCGTCCAGCACGTCGAGCTTGGTGACACACAGGCCCGAGACGCTGGCGTGGATCACCGCGCGGCGCAGCGCCACGGCGTCGAACCAGCCGCAGCGGCGCGC
>Ga0123328_1002817_pt1 | contig 15341 bp, 5 predicted proteins | sample BioC12SIPDNA_2_FD_89702 | JGI IMG/M metagenome (GOLD analysis project Ga0123328, IMG submission 89702) | Anaerobic biogas reactor microbial communites from Washington, USA - Biogas_R1_A C12 SIP DNA | ecosystem: Engineered > Bioreactor > Anaerobic > Unclassified | place: Washington, USA...
AAGGGTCGGCAGACTCGCATACTCACAGTCGCCGGATTGGCTCAGGAATACATGCTGGACGTGGAGCAGCCACCAGGGGGAGGGCCACCAGCCGTTGCGGACGATGATAGCCGGATTGACTTTCCGGATGGCGGCCATGATCCGGTTCATGCGCGCCCTCCGTCATCGCTGCCCGGAACGGTCCGCATCGGCCGCCCGGCCCATCACCTTCGCGCGTGCGTACGCCGCCTCAAGATCCCGCATGACCTCCTGGCAGCGCTTGCCGGCGATCCCCGCGCGCGCGATTAAAATCACGTCCACATCCGGCGCCAAACGGTGCCGGCTCAACCGGAACGCCTCGCGCAACAGGCGCTTGGCCCGGTTGCGGTCGACCGCGCGCCTGAACGTCCTTTTGGAAACGACAACGCCGGCCCTGCGGCCGGCGTCTGTCCCGCGCGTCACCCACATCACCAGCGTCCGTCCGTAGACAGACCGCTTCAGGGCGAAAATCCGCGCATATTTTGCGGCGTCCAGTCGGAACGGCCCGGGCAACGGCCGCGCGCCGTCCCCGTTCAGAACAGGACCGTTCATGACGCCCACAGGCATCGCCCTTACACCTGCGTCAGGCGTGCGCGCCCCTTGCGGCGGCGTGCCCGGATAATCGCACGCCCGCCTCGGGTGGCCATGCGGGCACGGAATCCGATCTTGCGCACGCGCTTGATCTTTGAAGGCTGCCACATCATCTTCATGGTTATCGTCTCCTACTTGTCCATGTGAAAAAAGGACGATCAGGTTATCACACCGCCTCGGCACGGTCAACCCACCCCAAAAAAAATCTTAATCTGTCCGACAAACGCAGCTCTGACGCAATGAGCCTCATTTAAGATGCGTCGGCCCCGCCCCGAGGCTTGACTGTAACAGGTCTTGAGGAATAAGCTACGGGCAATCCTGAAAAATCCAATTCGTCTCAACTGTTCTTGGAGGAACATATAGTGTCATTCTCTAGCACTCGCACCCTGAGTACCCTGCTTGTGTGCGCGCTTTCGTTTGTGACGTGTCTGTTTGGTGCACCGGGTGATGCGGACGAACCGTTTGAGGCCAACATCAACGCGCTCGAACAAGGCGTGGTTATCGACGGTTTTTTATTTCAGGACGGGCTGCTGTACCTGGTGCCTCCATCCGGCTTCAAGGACCGTCCTGCGCATTACCGAATCGCCGGAACGGGGGCCGAGACGAACATTGCCGTCTGTGTCACGTCAGGCGCGGATGTCAGTGTCATTTTGGACAACGTCTGCATCAACCTGTCGGGCTATGAAAACAGGCCGCCTTTTTGCGTCTCGGACGGGGCCTCGGCCGTAGTGACGCTGGCCGGCAGCAACACGCTTGTCAGCGGTTACAATTATTTGTACGCCAGCGAATACGTGCCCGGAGCGGGCGCAAACCTGGGAGCGGGCTTTCAGGTCGCGGCGGGCGCGGCCGGCGGCGGCATCCTCGTGGCCGTCGGCTCGTCTTGCGGTGCCGGCATCGGCGGCGGTGACGGACAGGATGCCGGGACGATTGTAATCGCGGGCGGAACGATATGCGCTTATGGCGGAGTGGCAGCGGCAGGCATCGGCGGCGGGATGGGCGGCAGTGGAATCGGCGGCAGCGGCGGTGTGGTTACGATTACCGGTGGACACGTGACGGCATACGGGAATCACGGTGCGGCGGGTATCGGTGCCGGAGAGCAGGGCGCCTTCGCCGAGGTGGCCATTTCGGGAGGCGCCGTCATCGCCACAGGCGGGAGCTCGGGGGGTACGGCCATCGGCGGAGAAAGGCGTGTGACCGATTGGAGGGTGAACATTTCCGGCGGAGTCATTTATGCGTACGGCGGCGAAAGCATGGGGGCCATCGGTGCCGGCCCGTATGCCAATCAAACGATCGGTTCGGGCGTCATCGCGGGCAGCTACACTGTGGTCATCGCCGACGGGATCAGCCCCAACATCGTCTGCACAGGCGGGCTGGTTATCCAAGGAGCAACGGGGACCGTGACCGGAAACGTCACCGTTTTGCAGGATGTCGTCATTCCTTCAGGCACTGTTCTCACCGTCCCGTACGGAAGCGCACTCAGACTTCGGGACGGTGCGCGGCTGACCAACAACGGAACCCTCCGATTGGCCGGGACACTGGATGATGCAGGCGGAACATTCATTAACAACGGCACGGTGTATCACGCCGGGGATGCGGCATGGCCGATCGCCATCGACATCCAGGCGGCCACGATCCCGCCACTGGGTGTCACAGTTGCCAACGGTGTCATCTCCCTGACAAGCAACATGGCGCATTATCAAATCTACGGAGCGGGCGAATCAGCCAGACGCCTATCCGTGCCGGCGATGACGGATGTTTTCCTCACCTTGTCCAATCTTGTCATCCGGTCCGCATCTGACACCGAGTCCGCTCTGGCTGTCGCAACCGGCGCGGTCGCGCGGATCACGCTGGCGGGCAGCAACGGATTGTACGGCGGCGGCCTCGCCGCAGGGATGCAGGTGCCGGCCGGGGCGGCGGTGTTCATCGGCGGGAACGGAAGCTTGGAGGTGACCGGCGGATTTGCCGGGATCGGCGGCGGCAACGCAGAGGCGTGCGGCGAGGTCGTGATTGATTCCGGGACGGTCACGGCCGAGTCCACGCTGACAGGCGCGGGGATCGGCGGCGGTTGTGACGGCAAGGGCGGCACGGTGAAGATCAGAGGCGGCCGCGTGACGGCGCGGGGGTGCCACAGTTCGGCCGGGATCGGCGGCGGCGGCGTGTATGCGGCGGGCGGGCATGTTGAGATTTCCGGAGGCGAGGTGGCGGCCGTCGGCGACAGCGGTGCGGCCGGCATCGGCGGAGGTGCGCGGGGCGGCGGCGGCAGCGTAATGTTGACAGGCGGCTCTATCACGGCACTGGGTGGCACGGGTGCAGAAGGTGTGGGTGCGGGCAAGGACGGGACACCTGCCGCGACAGGCGTCATTTCCGGCAACGTGTTCGTGGCGGCGTCTTCCATCGGTGCGGCGATCGAAAGGTGCGGCGGTCTGATTGTTGACGGCACGACCGGTCTGTTGGTCGGAACCGATTGCGTGCTGACGGCGGCAGCGACGCTGCCGGACGGCACAGAGACCGTCATACCGGCGAATCATGCCTTCACTGTGCCGGCCGGCATGGCGTTCACCAACAATGGCGAACTTCATCTCTATGGCACAATCACCAACCGGGGGAGCATCGTCAACAACGGATGCGTGTTCATGTGCGGTGACGTGGTCAACACGGGCGAGATGTTGAATCCCGGCGATGTCATGCTCTGCGACGGGAACGGAGACGGCTCGGACGCATCTCCTTATGTCATCGCCATCAACGAAGCGACGGCCTTCGGTGCCGGATATTCGTACTCCGGCCAAACCGTGGTTCTGACAAAGAACAATGCGCACTACTTCGTTTACGGAACGGGCACGACGGTCACGACCGGAATATCCGTTCCAGACGGTTTCAACAGCGCAGTGGCCATTTCAAACGTCATGATCGATGCCAGCGGCCGGACGGATGGCGCGCCCTTCGCGCTCAACGGCAACGCGGATGTGACCTGCACCTTCATCGGCACCAATTCATTCAAGAGCGGACTTTACGAGGCCGGCATCCGGGTGCCTTCCGGCGCACGCCTCGTGCTTGACGGAACAACGACGCCCGGCGCGACGCTTGTCGCGCGAGGCCTGTACTATGGAGCGGGCATTGGTGGGGCAGATCGGGGCACATGCGGGACCCTCGAAATCCTGGGCGGCGATATCATGGCTCAAAATCATGGGAACAGCGGCCTTGGCGGCGCCGGTATCGGCGGCGGCAGAGGGTCGGGTTACGGCGGATATGTGCGGATTTATGGCGGACAGATCTCGGCCATCGGCCCCATTCTGGCCATCGGCAGCCTGGGCGGAATGATATCAGGGAATGCCGTGATCGATGCGAGCGGTACGATTGACCCGACCATTGAGCAGGTCGGCGGACTTTATTTTCAGGGCTCGAACATGTGGCAGGCTGGAGAACGGTTCACGCTGTCCACGCCGGTGGTCGTCACGCCCCGGATGGTTTTTAACATCTCGGATACCCAGGCCTTTGAGATCGCATCGGGTACGGTCATGACCAATTTCGGCACGATCTTTGTGAACGGAGCGTTGCGGGTGGAAGGCCTGTTGGTCAATCACGGCGCCATCATGGCCAACGGCGTGCTGGATGCGCCGGGGGGCATCGTCGGCGACGGCGTCATCAGCCGAACCGGAGTCATCGGGCGGTCCGGTCAGCCGGTGAACATCGATTTCGACGCGCCCCCTCCAAACGGTCCTGGCTATTCCATGAGCAAAGGCGTATTGCGTTTCTTCCTGCCCGGCTATTATCAAGTGTCGGGATCGGGAACGCCCACCGCCAACCTGATTACCGTCGAGGTCGGATGTGCGGTTGATCTGGTGTTGTCGAATGTGAACATCCTGGCGCAGTCCTACACCTCCGCCATCAGCATCCCGGCAGACACGTCACTCGCGCTGTCGCTTGCCGGAACGAACACCCTGTGTGGCGGATCTGATCGTGCTGCCATCAGCGTGCCTGAAACCGCCCACCTCACGATTGACACCTTGCGGCAGAGTTCTACTGACGCTCCGTTGATCGGGGTGTTGACATGCGCGGGAGGAGACGGCGCGTCCGGTATCGGAGGGAACAGGGACGCCCCTGCCGGCAGCATCGAGATCCGCGGCGGCATCGTCACGGCGATCAGTCCCGGCGCAACAACGCTGCGGGGCGGGGCCGCCATCGGTGGCGGACAGGGGCCCAACGGCGGCGGCGGCCACATCACGATATCCGGGGGCATGGTGTACGCGCAGACTGCCGCCAGTGATTGGGCCTCGGCAATCGGTGCCGGGTCACCGCAATATACGAACGGCGCGCGCGGACCGGCAGCCACGGGTTTCGTGTGCGGCACCGCTTTTATTGTGGCCAACGCGCCTGTGGACATGACAGATCGGCGCGGCGGCGTTGTCATTGAAAAAGGTGTCGGGCGCATGTACGGAAACGCATGCGCCGTGACCGCCGATGCCGCGCTCGAAACAGGCTGGTCACTGACCGTCACAAACGGTCAGACGCTGGTGATCGGCCAGAACGCGACGTTCGTCAATAACGGGACCATCTCCAATTTCGGCGCGATCACTGTTTACGGAACGTTCATCAACAACGGAACCCTCATCGGTAACGCTCCGCTGCAGACCGCCGTCCCCTGCCCCGGTGTCGGCGCGTTGACCGTGATGCCGGAGCACGTGGTTCTCACATGGCCGGACACACCCGCGCCCGTCTCTGTTTTGTTCGGCAAGGAAACGCTGACAGACCGTTGGACGCGTCTTGATGTTGAGTCAGACCCGACGAATGCCGTGATACCACGCAACCGCTATCGGTTCTTCATGCGGCAACTGCCGTGACGTCCGCACCGATACCCCGATTCCTAAACCCTCCTTCCTCTCCTTCTTTCTTCCTCCCTTCTCCCTGTCTTCTCCCGGCACGCAATCTGTACACATTTTCAGGGTGTTCGTACAAGACAATCGCTTGAACCGCGTTCTAGAATAACAGCGATAGTTGTATTAAGAATCATGTTTACGCCATCTTATCCATTCGCTCGATCGACCTCAGTTTGATGAAGGAGCAACCATGAGTACAATCTTGCGCACAGTCCGGACGGCCTTGTGTGGCTTGGCGTTTTCGTTGGCATTCGGCGCGTTGGACGGCTTTGCAGCGCCGCCGCTGCTGCGCTGGAACGGCCCGGCGGGCGGGGTGTGGGACGCCTCCACCCCCAACTGGCTGGACGCGGGCGACAATGCCGTGGCGTGGATTCCCGGAGCCGAGGCGGCCTTCGAGGGCGCGGGCGGCGGGCTGGTCGAGATCGCCGCCGACGTCAGCGCAACGAACCTCACCTTCACCGGCAGCGGCTACACCCTGCTGGGCGCGGGGCGCCTCCAAGTCGAAGGCTCAATATCGGTCGACGCGGCCACCACCAACTGCATCGCCGCCGAGCTGATGACGCTCGGCGGACTGACCAAAACAGGCGCGGGCGCATTGTCGCTGGCCCGCTGCGCGGGGCCGCTGGCGGTCCAGACCGGCACCCTGCTCGCGTCCGGCTCGCTCTTCGCCGACGCCGAGATCTCCGTCGCGAGCGGCGCGTCGCTGGTGACGCTCGGCGAGCCCGACGCCGCCGCGAACCTGCTCCTCAACCCCGGCTTCGAGGCGCCGGTCGTCAACAACTGGGGCTACACGGTGCCCAGCAACTGGACCGCCACCGCGCTCTCGAAGCATGTCGGACTGAAAAACACCACGACCGCCGGAGAATGGGCCGACGCCAACGCCTCGCCCGAGGGCGTGCAGATGATGATCCTGCAGTACAGCGCAGCCGTGGCCCAGACCGTCACGGTTCCCGCCGACGGACTGTACAGCATCGCCTTCTCGCATCTGCTGCGCCGGGGCTACGTGGAGAACCGGGTCTACGTGACGCTCGACGGCTGTCCGCTGGCGACCTTCCTCAACCGCGGCGTGCAGTTCAGCCCCGGCCGCTTCGCCAGCGCCGCGCTCTGGCTCAAGGCCGGGAGCCACACCCTCGGCATCGGCGGCGAGGGATACTGGGGAGACCGCACCTCGCTCATCGACGCCGCCTGCTTCGCGCCGCCCGCCGCCGGCAACACCAGCCGCGCCTTGGCCGGCGACTCCCTGCTGAAGCTGGTGGCCGGCGCCTCGGTGCGGCTCAGCCACACGGGCACCCTGCCGCTCGCCTATGTGTCGATCGACGGCGCGGCCGCCTCCGGCACGTTCGACGCGTCCCACGCCTCCGGCCTCTTCTCCGGCGCCGGCGCGCTCTCCTGCGCCGCGCCCGGCAACGTCTACACCTGGAGCGGCAGCGGCCTCTGGAGCGCGGCCGCGCGCTGGGCCGACGGCGCCGCGCCCGCCGCGGGCGGCGGCCAGAACCTGCTGCTGCGCTTCCCGCTCGCCGCCGACGCGGCCTCGACGAACGATCTCGCGGGCGAGTTCCTGACCCGCCGCCTCTGGGCTGCGGGCCTCGCGGCGGACGGCAGCGCCACGCTCGCGGGTGCCCCCCTGGTCTTCACCAACAGCGCGCCTCGGCTGTCGCTGACCGCACCCGGCACCTGGACCCTCGCCGCGCCGGTCTTGGCGCGCGCGCCCTTGACGCTGGAGTCCGACGGCGAGCTGATCGTCCAAGGCAACCCCCTCGGCCTCGCCTCCAACAGCACGTTCTACAAGTCCGGACCCGGCCGGGTGACCTTCCCCTCCTTCACGAACCTCGTGGCGGGGGCGGTGATTTACGACGGCACGGTGCAGACCCCGCAGCTCCCCTCCTCCCTGGCCATCAATCTTCTGACGCAGAGCGGCAAGGGCGCCGCGCTGACCCTGACGCAAGGCGGCGTCACGTTCGGCAACGCGATCAACCTGATGGGGTCGGGAACGCCCGCACTGCGCACGCGCTTCGGCGGCGCCACCGCCACGCTGACCGGCTATCCGCGCGGCTATAGCGAATTGGCCGAGTTCGACGTCGGCGCCGGCGACACCCTTTCCCTGCCGCAGATGCTGCTTCAAAACGTGAGCCGCGGCAACAGCGTGGCCCAGATGCTGAAAACCGGCGCTGGCACGCTGGAGATCCGCAACGGCGGCACGGACAACGGCAACAGCCGCGCGTATCAAGGCCGAACCGTCCTGCGCAACGGGACGCTGAAGGTCTCGGAAGACGACTACGGCACGCTGAGCGGGGTGACCAACCCGTTCAACGGCCGCACCTACAACGGCAACGGCGGCTCGCTGGGCTACAGCGTCTTCACGAACGCGTTCTACATCGGCGACAGCGGCACCGCCCCCTCCGACGCGCTCGCCTTCATCGCGAACGGCAACGGCCGCTGGATCGGCCACGACATCGAGATCTTCAACCGCGGCAGCACGGTCACGTTGGGCCTGACCACCGGCACCGTGATGTTCGCGAACACGATCACGCTCCACCGCGACATCGTCCTCGCCGGGCCCGCCGACGGCGTGCTGGCCGTCAGCAACGTCGTGTTCGCCGGCGATTACGCCGGCAGCGGCGGCCCGGCCTTCTCCGGCCTCAACAAGTTCCGCGTCGAAGGCGCCTTCCCCGCGATCGCCTCGCTGGTGATGGGCGCGCGCGGCCTGAGTTTCGGCACCTCCGCCGTGAAGACGCAGACGCTCAACGCGCTCTTGCTGGGCACGCCTTCGGCCGCCGCCACCCTCGACGTCGACTTCGGCGCGGGCGTGAACGACACGGTCGCGGTGACACAGGCCGGTGGCCTGACCCTCAGCAACACCGTGGTCAACCTCTATTACGCGGGCACGGGCCTGCCTTTCGCGGAGCCGGGCACCTACACGCTCTTCACCTACGCGGGCACGCTCGGCGGCGATGTCGCGCTGCTCTCAGTCGGTAATCCCCAGTCCGGCGCAGGCTACGTCTTCGCCAACGACGCGGGCAACAGCCGCGTGACGCTCACGATCTCCGGTAACGCGGGCGGCCTCGCCGCAGTCTGGAAATCGGCGCTCGGCGGCAGTTGGGGCACGGGCGCGAACTGGGACAACGGCCTCGCACCGAACGGCTCGGGCGCGGTTCCGCTCTTCGGCCTCGCGATCACCAACGACGCGACGGTCGATACCGGTGCCGGCTACACGGTCGGCGGCCTGGTCTTCAACAACGCCAGCTACGGCTACACGCTGGCGGGCAGCGGCGGACTGACCCTCGCCACCAACGGCGCGACACCGCAGATCACGGTCAGCGCCGGCACGCACGCGATCGACACTGCGCTGGCCGGCAGCGTCGGCGTGGCCGTCTCTGCGGCGAGCGGCGCAGTCCTCGCGCTGGGCGGCAGCGCGACCGTCGGCACCGACCTGAGCCTGACGCAAGGCACGCTCGAGCTGCGCGGCCATGCCACGGTCAACGGCGCTACCACGCTGGCGGCCGGCACGCTGCTGCGCGCGTCCAACACCACCAACGCCACGGTCGCGACCCTGAACGGCGCGGCCTCCTCAGCGGTTTCGCTGACCGGCAGCGCGCCCAAGCTCACGCTCAATCAGGCGGCGGACGGCACCTTCGCCGGACTCCTGAGCGGCGCGGCCGATGCCCGGCTGATCAAGTCCGGCAGCGGCACGCTGACCCTGAACGGCACGGCGTCGCCGTTCCTCGGCCAGGCCTCGATCAGCGACGGCACGCTGGCCCTGCAGTCCGCCACGATCCCGGCCGCAGTCGCCGTCGGCGCCGCCGGCACGCTGTCGGTCGCCGCGCCGGTCACGAACGGGCTCACAGGCTTCTATTACAGCGTCGCGCCCAACACCAACAACTTCTGGACGCTCGCGGACATGGAGGCGCACTTCGCGACGCTCACGCCGACCTTGGCCTCGCTGAGCGGACTGCAAAACACGGCCTTTGATTTCGGCACGGCCGGCGCGCTCTTCCCGCAGCCCTACGGCGCGGGCGGCAGCCGCACCACCCAGTTCGAGGCCGCCTTCCGAGGTACGATCACCGTGCCTGAGAGCGGCATCTATGTGTTCGGTGCGCAGGGCGACGACGGCTTCATCCTTGCGATCGACGGCCAAACCGTGATGGGCCGCAACGCTTACGTGGCCGGCTGGCTCGAAGGCACGGTCCGACTCGAAGCCGGACGCTACGACATCGTGCTGGGGTACTTCCAGCTCTCGGGCGGCTACGGGCTCCAGCTTCGCGTCAAGCCGCCCAGCGCGACCACCGCCTTCCTGGTACCGAGCACGTGGCTGACGCCCTACACCGCGTTCGGAACGCTGACCGGCGACGGCGCGTTCGCGCATGCGGCGAGCAACGCGGCCTCGCACATCGTCCAGACCGGCATCAGCGGCTATCGCGGCGCCTTCTCCGGCGCGGCCGGCTCGCTGCTCACCAAGGCCGGCAACGCCACGCTCGCACTCGACGCGGCCGGCGCGGGGTCTTTTGACGGCGATATCGAGGTTCAGGGCGGCACGCTCGCGCTCGCGGCCAGCGGACGCCTCGGCGACGCTTCCACGCTGCGCGTGCGCGGCGGGGCGACCCTCTCGTTCATGGGCCAAGAGACTGTCGGCGCGCTGGCCGGCAACGGGACCCTCGCCTTGGGCGACTACGTGTACAACACGCCGTTCACGGGTGACGCCGACTGCGGCGTGTCGAGCGCCAAGACCTATACCCATCTGGTCGACTTCCCCATCGGGACTTATGCGCCGGTCATCAACGGCGTAACCTTCGGCAACACCGGCGCGTGGAGCTTTTCCGGCATCGTCCCGACCTATAACTGGAACGATGCTCCCAACGATGCGACGCGTACCGGCATCGACAGCCTGCTGCGCGACTTCACCTACTTTTCGACCAACTTCACGCTGACCCTGTCGGGCCTGACCTCCAACAAGGTCTACGAGACGCGCCTCTATTTCCGCAACTTCGCCAGCAACCCGCGCAACCTCGTCTTTACCTTTACCGCGGGTTCGACCCTGGTCGGCTCGCTCGCCTACAACCCCGACACCGTCACGCGCAGCATCGTCGCCTGCCGCTTCCGCGCGGACGCGGCGCAGTCGCTCGCCATCCAGGTTGTTTCTTTGAGCTCGACAGACACCTGCCACCTCTACGGCCTGTCGAACGAAGAGGTGACCGACGCGGCGCAGATGGCGCTGACGCTCGCACCGGCCGCGGGCCAGAGCAGCCGCTTCGCGGGCGCGGTCACCGGCAACGGTGCGCTCGTCAAGGAGGGCGCGGGGACGCAGCGTTTCAGCGGGGCCAGCACCCTGTCGACGCCGCTCGACGTCCGCGCGGGAACCGCGGTGCTCGACGTCGGCGCCTCCCTCGCAGGCGGCGCCCGCGTCGCGGCGGGTGCGGTGCTCAGAGTTCCGTTGGGCAACGTCACGCTCGGCGCGCTCGCGGGTGCCGGCACGTTCGAGCTGACCGGCAGCGCCGATTACGCGGTCACCAACGGGCCGCACTTCAAGAAGATCACCGGCGATGCGGACTGCGGCATTTCGCGCGACAAACGTTACACCCACCTGATCGACTTTGGCAGCAGCACCGCGCTCGCGGTTGTGAACGGCGTTACCTTCAGCAAAGAGCGGACCATCAACGGCCCCGTCTTCGGCCAGAGCTGGAGCAACGCGCCGGCAACCACGCCCCATCCCGGCGGCAACACCGGCAACATCGGGGTGCCGTCCAGTCAAGGCATCTACAATCTGATTAACGACTTCTGCTACGGCGGGCCGTATGGGCCCACGGTGATGACGCTCACCGGGCTCACGGTCGGGAAAACCTACGAGGTGCGCTTCTACCACCGCAAATGGGAGGCCAGCAAGGCGCGCGACACGACCTTCACCTTCGACCCGGACGGCACCGGCCCCGTCAGTGACGCTATTTCGTTCAATCCCGACAGCCCGGCCGGCGCGTTTAACGACAACTACCTCGCCTACCGGTACTTCGCCCAGACCAACCGGCTCGCCGTCACCATCACCTGCCCGAAAACGGACAAGTACCACATCTACGGACTCAGCAACGAAGAGGTGCCCGGGACGATGGATGGCGCGGCCACGCTCGACATCGCGGGCGACAGCGTCTTCGACGGCGTGATCACCGGCGCGGGCCGGCTCACCAAGACCGGCGCGGGGTCGTTCACGGTCACGGGCGCGAGCACGGCGACCGGGCCGGTCATGGTGAACGACGGCGCGTTCGGCGTGGCGAACGGCGGCTGCGCGACCCTCGGCCCCGTGAGCGTGGCGGCCGGCGCGACGCTCTTCGGCCACGGCCAGATGGGCGGCAGCGTGGCGGTCGCCAGCAACGGCTGGCTGATGGCCGGCACCCCGGCTGTCTGCGGCACGCTGGCGGTGGGCGGCGACCTGACGTTTGCGCCCGGCGCCTGCATCGCCTGGCGCTACGCCGCCGGAGGCGCGTGCGACACCGTCACCGTCGCGGGCACGGCCAACGTGCCGACCAATGGCCTGGTGCAGGTCGCCTCTCTCACGCCGGGGCTGCTGCCGCCCGCCAAGGGCCTGCTGCTCGCCGCGCCGGCCGCGATTAACGGCCCCGACGACTTGAGCGGCTGGACCGTCGAAGGTGCCGAGAACGCCAGCCTGCGCTACAGCAGCGACCGCACCAAGATCTACTTCTTCACGCCGCGCGGCACGCTGTTCACCTTGCGGTAGTCGTCGGAGGGATCGGGACTGAGACCAGCCACTCGGGATGTTCGCGCACGCCCTCGGCCTCTTGGATCGGCCAAGTCGCGCGCGCGGCGTCCGCGTACGGCCCGATCCGGTCGAACGGGATCGGTTCGAAGCCCAGACGCAGCGCTGGCGAGCCGGGCTTGAGCCGGAAGTCGCCCTTTGCGGCATCCTCGAAGAGCGGGTCGGCCACGACCGATGCGGTGTCGGCCCCCGCCATATGCCACGCCTCCCACTCGGTGGCCGGCTGCATCTCATCCAGACGCAGGCCGCTGATCTCGGCCGCTCCCTGAGCCGACTGAAACTGGAAATGCAGCGAGAGCGCCTTCACGCGTTCGTCATAGCCGGCCTCGCCGGGCTTCGGCAGATAAAAGGAGGTCTCGCAGGCGTAGGCCTCGCTCGCGGTGCTGATGTCCGACATGTCGGCGCGTTTCAGGAAATCGCGCGCGCCGAAGGCCTTCCACAGCCCCTGGTTCTCGCACACGAAGCGCGCCGTCAAGGCACCGGTCGCCGCTTCATGGCGCAGCCGGAACGAGAGCCGGTAATGCTTGCCGGCCGCCAGTTCAAACGGCGCGGAGCGGATGCAGGTGTACTTGATGTAACGCTGCGCGGCGTTGAACGCGCCCGGCAGCCGCAGCGTGCGCACGCCCTCTTTCTCCAGCACGTCGGCCTTCAGGTCCGGCAGGGTTTTATGGTACCAGAACCAGTCGGCCACCGTCGTGCGGCTGGGCTCTTTCGCCAGCTCGTCCGGCGTCAGGCGGCGCGAGAAATCGACGTTCGGGATCGACGCGGTCAGCTCGGCCAGCACCTGCTTCACGCCCTGCCGGCCCGTCTTGACCGGCACGCCGCCGCCGTTCCAGACGAGGTTGGAGTTGATGAGATTGTGCTCGAGGTTCACGCCGTTCTCGCGCACGTAGGTGGAGCCTGGCTGGTTCGGGTAGTAAAAAATATTGCGCGTGATGCGGTTGCCGCGCATGACGGTGCCGTCCGGCAGGAACGGGTCGGCCGGCGACACGTGCATGCCGCGCATCGCGCCCCACGCGGGGTTCGCCATCAGCCGCTCGTAGTCCTTGAGCATCTTCGGCTGGCGGTCGCGCAGGAACACCCCTTGCGACGAGTTGTTCCAGGTCTGCAGCGAGAGCTGATGCGTCTTGCCCTCGGGGCCGGCGTTGTGCGCGAAGATATTGTTGTAGATGTGGTTCTCGCGCGCGTTGTGCAGGTGCATCGCGCCGACCTGGCAGCGCTCGACGATGTTGCCGTACACGTCGTTGCCGCAGCCGCTCTCGTCCAGATAGATGCCCCAGGCGAAAACGAAGAATTTGCCGTGGTTGTTGAAGCCGATGCTGTCGGAGCAGTGGTTGTAGCGGATCGTCTGCCAGCCACCGCACCAGCCGCCGGTATACGTGCAGCCGGTGTCCTCCATCTCCAGGTTGCAGTGGCGGATGCGGTTGTACTCCAGCGTGTTGAGCGCGCCGCCGTGAAAGATGCCGCAGCGCGGCATGTCGTGGATCAGGTTGTGCGCGACGCGGATGCCGACACCGCCGAGCATCACGCCGATCCCGTGCCGGTTGAATTGGCCGACATGATGGATGTAGCAGTTGACGACCTCGTGATCACACCGCTCCAGCTTCTGTTGGTCGCCGCCGTGCACCGAGACGCCGTGCCCGCCGATGTTCCAGATGTCGCAGCCGCGCACCGCACAGGCGCGCCCCTTGTTGATCGCCACGGCCGACCCGTGGAAGTAGCCCAGATCGTGGATCAGGCACGCTTCTACGACAGCCCGCTCGCATTCTGTCAAGCGCAGCGCGTGCTGCTCGGCGCAGCTCAGCTCAAGCCCGCGGACGTGCGCGTGATGCGTCTGGTGGAAGGTCAGGATGTCGTTGACGGTCGGCGCCGTCACCGTATCGCGGGCGAGATCGGCACCCGCCGGCGGGATCAGATAGAGTTTCTGGTTCGCGGTGTCTTGCCACCACTCGCCGGGCGCGTCCAGTTCCTCACGCAGCCCCATCAGGCAGAAGCGGTCCTCGGGCCGCGCGGCGTAGGGCATCTTGCTCTGCAGGGTAAAGGTGCGTGTCGCCGGCTCATACGCCTTGATCCGCTCGATACGGTTCCACCAGTTATAGCGCGGGAAAATGCAAATCTCGCCCTCCTGCGGGCTCGACCATGCGCGCGCGTCGTGTGCCCGCAATACCACGGTGTCGGTGCGTTCGCCCTCGATGTCCTGATACATCGGCGGGCGCTTGCCGTCGACATACGCCCAGCCGCCTGAATACGGCAGCGCCGGGTCTTCGTTCGGATAGCGCGCCCAGATCAGGCGTCGGCCGTTCAGATAGAGCTGCCGGAACGGCGCCTTCAGACCCAGCGGCGCAAGGTCCGCCACAAACACATCGCGTCCGTTGAACGTGCCGGGTGTCCAGCCGGTTACCACCGCGCCGCCCGCCAGCACGGCCCGCGCATCAGGCGCTGCAGGATCGCGCCGCGCGGCGAGCGTCAACGGCGCTTCGGCCGTGCCCGCGTCCTGCGCGGTGAAGGCGACCGTCCGCGTGACGCGGTGGATGCCCGGATACAGCCAGATCGTGACGGGCTGGCCCGGGGCCGCCTGCCGCGCGGCCCGCGCGAGATCGCGCGCCTTCTCCAACGTCTGGACCGGTGCCGCCTCGCTGCCCGCCTGACTGTCCGAACCGGACGGCGCTACGTGAAACTCGGCCGCACCGGCCGCCCACGCTGCCGCTACGAATCCCGCTGCAACTCTAGAAAAGCCTGTCATCCTGTCTCCCCGGTCATTCAGCCGGACGGACAGTCGTTGTCCGCCTCCGGTCAGCCCCCGCGCGATGTCAATTGATGAAACACTAGCATCCCATAGGCTTCTCCGGGCACATGCCGGAACCCATGATTGGCACCTATTATGCGGGGGGGGGTGAAAACAGTCAATCCCTAAAAAAGTGTCGGCTTCGGAGCCGCTTGCCTGTAGCCTACAGGCGCATGAAAAAACACAAACGCAAGGCGCGTGACCGCGCAACCCCGAGGCCAACGAAAACAGCATACACCGCCCTGCGGCAGATCGTCCAGTGGATTCCCGAAGGGCTTCCGGACCGCATCGCACGGGAGGTCGGAGCGGACAT
>Ga0123328_1002824_pt1 | contig 15301 bp, 12 predicted proteins | sample BioC12SIPDNA_2_FD_89702 | JGI IMG/M metagenome (GOLD analysis project Ga0123328, IMG submission 89702) | Anaerobic biogas reactor microbial communites from Washington, USA - Biogas_R1_A C12 SIP DNA | ecosystem: Engineered > Bioreactor > Anaerobic > Unclassified | place: Washington, USA...
CCCCCACGAGCGCCAAGCGCAAACGATAGGTTTACCGCAACGAGCCCCAAGCGCGAGCGCGGGGGGGGGGGCGTGTGACAACGATGCGCATCCCTGCGTTCCTCGCTCGTCAGTACTCGGCGAGACGTTCTGTCGTGTCGCTGGCGCTCCCCTGAACCCGTCGCTCGCGCTCGGGGCTCGTAGGTGTGGACCTGCGTCGCTCGCGCTCCGGGCTGGTTCGAGGCGCCCCCAACGAGCCCCAAGCGCAAGCGATGGGTTTACCCCCACGAGCGCCAAGCGCAAACGATAGGTTTACCCCAACGAGCCCCAAGCGCGAGCGCGGGGGGAGGCGTGTGACAACGATGCGCATTCCTGCGTTCCTCGCTCGTCAGTACTCGGCGAGACGTTTTGTCGCGTCGCTGACGCTCCCCTGGACCCGTCGCTCGCGCTCCGGGCTCGTAGGTGTGGACCCGCGTTCCTCGCTCGTCAGTACTCGGCGAGACGTTTTGTCGTGTCGCTGGCGCTCCCCTGAACCCGTCGCTCGCGCTCCGGGCTCGTAGGTGTGGACCTGCGTTCCTCGCTCGTCAGTACTCGGCGAGACGTTTTGTCGTGTCGCTGACGCTCCCCTGAACCCGTCGCTCGCGCTCCGGGCTCGTAGGCGTGGACCCGCGTCGCTTGCGCTCCGGGCTCGCAGGGGTTGGCCCGTTGCATGCATTTCGGGCTCGTTGGGTTGGTGAGTCACTCGACCTCGGGGAACCACCATGTGCCGTCCTTGAACTTGTAGTCCACGTGCACGTCGCGGTCGGGGTATTCGCCGCCCAGGCCGTTCCAGTAGCGGTTGTCGCGGTAGACTTGCCGCGGCTTGAGGGCCTCGGCGTGGCCGTCGGCGAAGCAGAAGTTCGAGCCGCCCAGGTGTCGGGTGGACATGTAGGTTCTGTGGTTCACCCAAGCGTATGGTTCGAGCGTGCCGCCACTGTAGGTGTGCTCGCTGTACCAGGGGATGTAGGTGGGGTCGAGGGTGTAGCCGTGGTTGCCGAGCATTTCGGGTTTGTTGACGCCGTTCTCGTGCGGCAAATCACGTCCGGTGCCGTCGGCATCGCCGAACGCGATGGTCATGGCGGGTGCGGGTACGCCCTTGACGGGGAAGTTCTCGAGCGGGGCCTTGGGGCCGATGGCGTTATCCCTGCCGCTGCCAAGGTACTTGTAGTTGTAGCCGTACGAGTTGTTTCGCCCGATGTCCCAGTTGGCGGTCTCCGGGCAGCCCTGGACCTCGTACCCGCCGAGGATGCGGGCCATGGCGTTGAACCAGCGGATGCGCACGTCGCCGGGCAGGATCCACTGGTGGGCGGGGTAGGCCCCGTACTGCTGGAGGTACATGGTCATGCCCATGCCCAGTTGCCGCACGTACGCCTTGCACGACGCCGAGCGGGCCTGATGGCGAGCCTGAGCCAGCGAGGGCAGCAGAATGGCCATCAGAAGACCGACAATGGCTACCACGACGAGGATCTCGATCAGTGTGAACCCCTGCCGCCGGTGGAGCGACGAGGTGTTCGGGCGACAGAGCACGCGGACGCATCGCCGATTGACAAGCCTCAAGGGGGCATCAGCGCGGACCGCCGGGCAGGGGTGGGTGCGAAGCATGAGGTTCTCCTTGTGTGAATGGTCTGGCCTCCTGCCGGGAGGGTTCTTGCACCATGCTACGGGGATACAGGAATTACTGTCAAGTCCGCCCGCTTGCGTGCGTCGCGGCGGCCGCGCCCTCTTTGCCGCGGCGGACAGGTTGTGGTGCCTCCAGCTTGCCGGCGATCGCACACAGTCACTTCAGTCCTGCCTTGTCGGCCTGTGACGGCCCCGCGGAATCCAGCCGCCCCCTTGCCTCGGTGGGTAGGCCATGGCGGCTGGATTCCGCGACGCCGTCCGCACGCGGCACCGGCTCCTTCGCCATCCGGCTTGGGTTACCGCGGACGGTCGGACAACCTCTCCGCAGGGGTTGGCCAACGCCGGCTCGATACACCGGCCCGCCGCAAGCCCTGCGAACGGTCTGCCGCCGACCCGTTCGTCGCGGTCCCACGCTTCAGATTCGCTCATCAGTTACTTGCCCCAAGCCGCCGAAATCTTACAACCCCATTCGCCGCTTTCCCGCGGTTCGGACCGGACAGTGCAAGCGTGAACCCCTCGGACGCAGACCCCGATCGGAGCCGCGCCCGTAAGGAAGCGGTTCTTTCCTATTGGGTGCAACTCGCTGGCCGCGTGGCTCCCGGGCAAAATGGCGAATGCCCAAGGCCCAATGACCAATCAATGACCAAGCCAGAAACCAGAACGCCAACCGCGAGCGGGGACGTTGGTCATGGGTCATTCGGACTTCATGGGTCATTGGGGCTTCGCCATGGGTGATTTCGCCCGCGGATGACGAGTTACGCCCTATTGATTCCGCGAGATCACTTTGTGACGGGTGCGGTTCTACCGAGCGGTGGCCCTTTCATGTGGACGCAGCCGACGCGGGCCCAGAGGCGGTGCATCATTGGCCCTGACGGCCCAGACTCATCCGGACGCTCAGCGGCCGGTGGTCGGAGCTGCGGCCGACGCCGGTTCGGCATGCGTGGCACTGCCATTGCCGGCTCAAGTAGACATGGTCGAGGCGCAGGCCGGGCAGGTAACGGAAGATCGAGTTCACCGGCCAGGTGGCCCCGCGGCCTGAGCCGGCGACGGCGTGGGCGTCGAGGTAACCGAGGTCGCGGATCGCGGCGGCGTGCGGACTGTGCTCGGTGAGGTTGAAGTCGCCGCCGATGATGGCCGGCAACGATTCAGTCTTCAGCAGGTCGAGCAGATCCGCCCACTGCACGCGGTGCTCGACGATGTAGTCCAAGCGACGCGGAGGTAGCAGGTGGATGTTGTAGACCGCGATCCGCTGGCCCGACCAATCGATCACCGCCCGCATTTGCGGTTCCAGCCCTTCGCCCAGCGGCAGATGTGTCTGTGGGTCGGCCACGAAAGGATATTTGGCGTAGATGGCCATTCCGAAACAGTCTTCTTGCGGAACGTGCACACGGTGAGGGTAGTCGGTCTCGAAGGCCTGCGTGAGGGCCTCGTGCCAGTGGGGCGTGTACTCCTGCAGCAGCAGGATATCGGCATCCGCTTCGCGGATCTCCGCGATGAGCGGTTCGGTGTGCCGGTTCATTGCCAGCAGGTTTGCGCTGGTCACCTTGAGCGTCGGTCCGTCCGCCGGCGTGACTGACCTTGGCCGGTACTGCCAGCAGGCCGGCGCCAGGGTGGCCAAAACCAGCGGCAAACACACCACAGCCAATCGCCGTCGTCGAATCACCCAGGCAAAGACCGCGACAACTGCCGCGAACAGCCCCAGATGGAACGTGAACGTCCGCACCATGAATGCCGCCCAGGCTGTCAGCACGTAGCCCGGCGAGGTATGGCGAAAATGCGGCGGCCACAGGTAGGCGAAGATCAGCAGGACGTACAGCAACGGGATGCATACCGTGGCCTGAGCAACCAACATCCGCTTACGCTGCTGCCAGGAGGGCCACAGTTGGCGTTTGAGAAACGCTCGCATCACAGTGTCCGTGCGGTTCGGACGGCGCACTCGAAGAGCACGCGGCCGTCGGAGCAGGCGGGGGGGCTGCCGGTCCAGGCCGGGTGCTGCGTGGGTTGCACATGGCGTTCCGGGTGGGGCATGAGGCCGAGGATGCGGCCGGTGGCGTCGGTCAGGCCGGCTATGTCGGCTTCGCTGCCGTTGGGATTGATCGGATACGGGCCCGGCCGGCCATCGGCGTTGCAGTAGGTCAGGGCGATGTGGCCATCGTCGGCCAGCCGCCGCCGCACGGTGTCATCCCGGCAGACCAGCTTGCCCTCGCCGTGGGCGATTGGCATGGCCAGCACCGTGTCCGCCGGCAGGAACGCACTCTCGCGGCTCGACCGCAGGTGCACCCATCGGGCCTCGAACCGGGCGGAGTCGTTGTGCGTCAGCGTGACGCTCTGGTCCGCGAGCGGATCGCCGCCGGCCTGTGCCGCGGGCCCGGGCAGCAGCCCCGCCTTGACGAGCACCTGAAAGCCGTTGCAGATCCCCAGCACCAGCCGGCCGGTGGCCACGAACGACCGCACCGCGTCGGCCAGGTGGCTGGTCAACTGGCTTGCCAGGATCTTGCCCGCGGAGATGTCGTCGCCGTAGCTGAACCCGCCGGGAAGGGTTAGAATCGCGAACTCCCCGAGCATGGCCGGCCGGTCGGTCAGCTCGCGGACGTGGACACGCTGCGTGCGGGCGCCGGCTTGCTCCCAGGCATAGGCCGTCTCTTCGTCGCAGTTCGTGCCCGCGGTACGCAGAATGAGAACTTTGGGGTCAGTCATAGTCGGTGGAGTGTAGAGGAGCGCCGCGGCCGCTGCAAACGCCGCCCCGATCCCTGCCTCGCCGCCTGAGGAGTGCGAGCATTGTGGGTCTCAGTTTTTCGAGTGTTGGTAAGGGTTTTCGCCATCATCGTCTGCCTTCTCGGCGTTTGGATGAGCCATCACCTGATCCTCGAGCACCTGCGGCTGCCGCAGGTCAAGGACACACTCCTCGATAACGTCTGCATCGGCTTTGCCACCTCCAGTTGCCAAGCGGTGGTCGATAGCCCCTGGGGCACGTTGACCATCGGCAGCTTCACCATGCCCACGGCGCAGATCGGCCTGCTGTTCTTCCTGTTCATGCTCTGCTGGCTGGTCATGGTCGGCGAAGTCTCTCCCGAGCGCCGATGGCTCCACCTGCTCATCACCCTGTGGACCGCGGTAGGGCTCGGTATCTGTATTCTGCTGGCTGCCATCATGTTTTTCACTCTGCCGAACTGGTGCCCGCTTTGCACTGGGACGCACATTGCCACTTTCCTGATCCTCATTTGTCTGTTGTTGCTCTGGCCGGCCCGAGGACGCGAAACCACCCCGACGGTGATCGGCGACTCATGCGGCTCAGACACCGGCTTGTTCGATTCCCCATCGGATCCGCCCGCTGACACCGCTTCTATCGCTGAGGTGTCGTCACCGGCAGCCCCTTGGCCTACGTGGCGGGCGCTGGTCATGGTCCCCGTGGTGGCTTTGCTGCTCCTGGCTGTGGGTCATGTTTATGTCCTCGACCTGCAGAGCGACCTTAAGGCCAAAAGTGCGGAGTGGTACCGCGACTACTACATCAAGCAGTACCGGCGTTACGACGATCGCTGGCAGCACACCTTATTGGCTTGGAGTCTTTCGCCCCAATTGCCTCTGGTGACGGAAGGCGAGCCCACCCGCGGTCCGGCGGGCGCGAAACACACCATCGTGGCCTTCAGTTACTTCCAGTGCCCGGCCTGCAATCGATTCGAGGAGTCTCTCAGGACCAAGGTCATTCCCATGAGCGAGCAGCACGGCGGTGTGAAGGTCATTTTCAAGCACTGGCCGATCTGCAAAGAATGTAATCCGCATGCAGCTCATACCCTTCATGCAGAGGCTTGCCTGGCGGCTCGGGCCGCGGAGGCGGCCAGGCTTCTGGGCGGCAACGACGGCTTCTGGCGAATGCATGACTATCTCTTCGCTCACTCGAAGGAGATCAAAGGCAAAGAAGAGGCTTGGTTCGTGGATTGCGGACGGCAATTGGGCTTCCCGGCCGCCGAGTTTCGCCAGGCTATGAACAGCGACGAAGCCATGGCTCGCATCCGGGCCAATATCGAAGAGGGCCAGCAACTTGGCGTGGGGCTCGTCAGGAAGGAAGACGTGGAAGACACCCGCGTTCACTCCACCCCGACGGTTCTGGTGGACAACCGCCAGCTCAGAACTTGGCGTCACGCTGAAACATGGCGGCGGATCCTGCTCAGTCCGGCATCTCCGCCACCCGTGCCCCGAACGGCACCCGCCACATCCCCGGCCGCCGATGCGCCGCGCAGGTCGCCGGGATCCGCAGAGGTTCACCCGTGAAGCAGAAGTTCTGGCCGACTTGTGCGGTAAGACGGGGATAGGTTCTCGCTGGGAAGTACAAGGCCGCATTCCTGAACCGGCTCGCTTCCACCGGACGGGCGGGCTATCCACGTTCGCGGTCGCCGGTGTGATCGAGCTTGCCTTCGACCCGCTTTCTCACCATAGGCGGTGCAGTTCGGCGACACCCAGGATGGTCGTCGAACCGGTAGCGAGGCATTTCATCTACCCATCCACCGCGCTTCTCGCCGGAGAAGCGGCGGCATCGCGGTTCTCCTCCTCGCTCGTTGGTCGGCCGGCGAGTTCGCCCGACATTGTGTCCGCACTTTCGCGAAGAGGGATAAGTTCATGTGCGTAATAACATTACAACTGCATACCCTTTCGTGTTCAACGAGTCCGACGCTGCTCTAGTGGGCCTCATGTTGGCGGGTGAGGCAGAAATGGGGTGAAAATCTGTGAAAAAAGTCACGAGATCCCTTGTTGTCATTCCGAGCAGGCTGTATATTAGGTCAGACGAGTTGTGAATGATATCACAGTGTGAAGGAGAGCACAGTAATTTCGCGGTGATGGGGTTAGCGTGATGTTCGCAGCGTGCCTGGTCAAGAGATTGAGCCTTTATCGCCGTGTTTTGGGAGCGCTGGCGAGCCCGGAAGGCTGGGCGGGCGGGCTTGGGTCGTCGGACGGCGAGTATGTTTTCTCGCATGATCTGGCTTCGTTGGCGGGGGTATCGGCGGCACAGGTGCGGCGAGATGTCATGACCATCGGTTATACGGGTAGCCCGCGGCGTGGGTACGACGTGGCGGGTTTGATTGGTCGGATCGGCGAGTTCTTGGACGCACCGGGCGGGCAGTCGGCGGTTCTGGTGGGTCTGGGGCATCTGGGCAAAGCGGTGCTGGCGTATGTGGGAGGTCGCCGAACGGGTTTGCGGATTGTGGCGGGCTTCGATGTGGATCCCGCCAAGTGCGGTCGGGTGATCCACGGTTGCCGGTGTCACGGCATGGAGGCGCTGGCGGAGGTTATCGCGGAGCACGGTGCGAATGTGGGTCTGGTGGCTGTTCCCGGGGCTGAGGCCCAGAACGTGTCGATACAACTGGTACGGGCTGGAGTGCGGGGGCTGCTCAATTTTGCTCCGGTGCGGCTGCAAGTGCCGGAGTATGTGTTCGTAGAAGACGTGGATATCACCGTGTCGCTGGAGAGCGTCGCGTTCTTCGCGCGACACGATGCGGTGCGCCGACAGGCGATGATAAAGGAAGCGGTCAGATGATTCAGGTTGACGTGGAACCCATTCTGAATGAGTTCGGAGACGCTGGGCGGGACGCCCTGATCCCGATTTTGCAGGCGGTGCAGGAGCGACAGGGGTACCTGTCGCGTGAGGCGATGATTGAGGTAGGTCAGCACCTGGGCTTGCCGGTGAGCAAGATCTATGGGGTGGCGACCTTCTACAACCAATTCCGGTTCCAGCCGCAGGGGAAATTCCACATCCAGGTTTGCCGTGGTACGGCGTGTCACGTGAAGGGGTCGGCTCGGGTGCTGGACGCGGTGCGGCAGGCACTGAAGATCGAGCCGGGCCAGACTTCCCGGGATGGGCTTTTCAGTCTGGAAGTGGTGGCGTGCATCGGGGCGTGCGGTCTGGCCCCGGTGATCTGCGTGAACGGGGAGTTTTACGCTGGCATGACGACAGAGAAGGTGGACAAGCTCATCCGCTCCTGTCAGAGAAAGGCGGCGGAAAATGGCTGAGGCGACGACAATGGCGAAAGAGCCGAAAGGCTGCGGTTGCGGCAACGGGCATCAGGTGATGCGTTATGTGACGCTGGCGGCGAGCGGCGACTTGGCGGGTGCGGCTGAAGCACTGGGGCAGGAGCGTCTGGCGAGTCTGCGGCGTGAGGTCGTGGTTCGTCCGGTGATCTTCGTTGGTGCGGGCACCTGCGGTCTGGGCGCGGGCGCGGGCAAGACGCTGGAGGCTCTGCGGAAGTACCTGGCGGATCATGGGGTCCAAGCGGACGTGGCGGAGGTGGGGTGCATCGGGATGTGCTCGGCCGAGCCGCTGGTGGACGTTCAGTTGCCGGGTCGGACGCGGGTGAGCTTCCGGGGTGTGACGGAGGACAAGATCGGCGGCCTGATGGACGCGTTGCTGGCGGGCAGGATCCCGGGCGATCTGTTGCTGGGTCAGTTCCGGTCAGAGGTTCTGGAGCCTTGGCCCGACGTACCTTTCATCGATGAGCATCCCTTCTTCGCTCCGCAGATGCGGCGGGTGTTGGTGAATTGCGGGGTGATTGACCCGTCGCAGATTGACGAGTACGTGGCTCGCGGCGGGTACCAGGCCCTGGCGAAGGCTTTGCGGACGATGACCCGGGAAGAAGTGTGCAAGTTAGTGGAAGAGAGCGGTCTTCGTGGTCGCGGCGGCGGCGGTTTTCCCACGGGCACTAAGTGGAAGTTCGCGTTAGCTGCTGAGAGCGCTCAGAAGTACCTGGTATGCAACGCGGACGAAGGTGATCCTGGGGCGTTCATGGACCGGGCGGTGATCGAGGGCGACCCGCACCGTGTGCTGGAAGGGATGGCCTTGGCGGCCTATGCGATTGGGGCGAGCAAGGCATACGTTTACATTCGGGCGGAGTACCCGCTGGCGATCGCCCGGCTGGTGTCGGCGATCGAGCAGGCTCGGCAGTATGGATTGCTGGGCGAGAACATCCTGGAGAGCGGGTTCAACCTGCAAGTGATCATCAAGCAGGGGGCGGGGGCGTTTGTCTGCGGTGAGGAGACGGCGCTGATTCACAGCATTGAGGGGAAGCGGGGGATGCCTCGGCCTCGGCCGCCGTTTCCGGCGGTTCGTGGGTTGTTTGGCAAGCCGACGGTGATCAACAACGTCGAGACGATGGCCAACGTGCCCGAGATCATTACCCGCGGGGCTGGCTGGTTCAGCTCGGTGGGCACGGCCAAGAGCAAGGGCACCAAGGTGTTTGCCTTGTCGGGCAATGTCGAGCGTACGGGGTTGCTCGAGGTCGCGATGGGGACCACGGTTCGGCGTATCGTGTTCGAGATTGGCGGCGGTATTCCGGGGGGCAAGGCGTACAAGGCTGTGCAGATGGGTGGCCCGTCGGGTGGATGCATTCCGACGCGGCATCTGGACATCGAGATTGACTACGAATCGCTCAAGACGGTTGGGGCGATGATGGGGTCCGGCGGGCTGGTGGTCATGGATGAAGACACCTGCATGGTGGACGTGGCCAAGTTCTTCATGGATTTCATCCAGCGGGAGAGCTGCGGCAAGTGCGTTCCGTGTCGGGAGGGTACTCGGCGGATGCTGGAGATTTTGCAGAGCATCACGCGGGCACGGCGGAATGAAACGGGCGTGCAGGCCCTGGAGCGGTTCAAGAGCGTGATGTACCTCACGCGGTTGGCGGAGGTGATCAAAGACACGAGCCTGTGCGGGCTGGGGCAATCGGCACCGAATCCGGTGCTGAGCACGCTGCGATGGTTCCGGGAGGAATACGACGCGCACATGTACGACCGGCATTGTCCGGCGGGCGCATGCCGCGAGTTGCTCTTGTACAAGATCCATCCGGAGGACTGCAAGGGGTGTACGTTGTGTGCGAAGAAGTGTCCGGCCGACGCGATCATGGGTGCCCCGAAGAGTCCGCATTACATCATTCCGGACAAGTGCATTGGTTGCGGGACGTGTTTGGACGTGTGCAAGTTTGGAGCGGTGTTTGTGGAGTGAGGTCAACACTGGGGATGATTCCGGTTGTAGACCGGCGAGGACGCAGAGCAGGTTCCTGGTGAAGTGCGGGCTTTTTCCGTGGAGCGGCCTGAGGCCGCAAGCGACGAGGTAGCTACGGTGATTGCGATAGAAGTCAATGGCGAAACGGTGCAGGCGAACGCGGGCGAGATGCTGCTGACGGCGTTGCGTCGGCTGGGGATCAAGATCCCGACCCTATGTCATATTGACGGTTTGCCGCCGAGCGGTGCATGCCGGATGTGTGATGTGGAGGTTGAGGGTCGGCCGAACTTGCAGCCGAGCTGTGCGACGCCTGTGGTGGAAGGAATGAAGGTACATACGCATTCGCCGCGGGCGGTACGGGCGCGCAAGACGATTGTTGAGCTGCTCCTGGCGAACCATCCGGACGATTGCCTGTATTGCGTGCGCAACGGCAATTGCGAGTTGCAGACCCTGGCGGAGGAATTGGGTGTTCGGGTCCGGCGGTATCAGGGCGCCCGTGATCGGTACCATGTGGACCAGTCGAGTCCCTCGATCATCCGCGATCCGGAGAAGTGCATTCTCTGCGGCAAGTGCGTTCGGGTATGTGAGGAGATACAGGGTGTAGCCTGCATCGACTTCATCGGGCGTGGCAGCAAGACGCGTGTCGGGACGGCGTTTGACCAGGGCCTGAACGTATCGAGTTGCATCAATTGCGGACAGTGTGTGATGGTATGCCCGACCGGGGCGCTCCGGGAGACCAGTCACCTGAAGGAGGTTTACGAGGCCCTGAGCGATCCGGACCGGTTCGTGGTTGTGCAGCACGCCCCGAGTATCTCGGTGACCCTGGCGGAGGAGTTCGGCATGAAGCCGGGAGCCGACGTTTGCGGGGCGTTGACCACGGCCTTGCGGCTGCTGGGTTTTGATCGCGTGTTCGACACGTCGTTTTCGGCCGATCTGACGATTATGGAAGAGGCGTCCGAGCTGGTGCACCGCATCAAGACGGGCGGCGTGTTGCCGATGATGACAAGCTGCTCGCCGGGTTGGATCAAGTTTGTCGAGCAGACCTATCCGGATTTCATTCCCAACCTGTCCACCTGCAAGAGTCCACAGCAGATGCTGGGAGCGGTGATCAAGTCGTTCTACGCGGAGCGTGAGTCGATTGCACCGGAGAAGATCTTCAGCGTGTCGATCATGCCGTGCACGGCGAAGAAGTTCGAGGCCGGCCGGCCGGAAATGAGTCGAGACGAAGTGGCGGATGTAGACGCGGTGCTGACGACGCGTGAGTTGGCCCGGATGATTCGCATGCGCGGGCTGGATCTGGCGAATGTGGCGCCGCAACCCGCGGACACGCCGTTTGGTGAGCGGAGCACGGCGGGCAAGCTGTTTGGTGCGACGGGCGGGGTGATGGAAGCGGCGATCCGGACGGCGTACCATCTGGTGAGCGGCGAGGATCTGGCGGATCTGAAGGTTCAGGCGGTGCGTGGCCTGAAGGGTGTGAAGGAGGCCCGCGTGCAGGTTGCGGGTCTTGATCTCGGCGTGGCGGTGGTCAGTGGTCTGGGCAACGCAGCCAAGCTGCTTGACGAAATTGCCGCGGGTCGCAAGGACCTGCACTTCATCGAGGTGATGACCTGTCCAGGCGGATGTATCGCGGGTGGCGGACAGCCTCTGGGTGCTGACGGCGAAGCGATTCGCGCCCGGATGCAGGCTTTGTATAACATCGACCGCAGCGAGGGCGTTCGTACCGCGCACGGTAACGAAGCCGTTCAGCGGCTCTATCGCGAGTACCTTGGCCAACCGCTGGGCGATAAGAGTCACCACTTGTTGCACACGCACTATGCCCCACGGGGAGTCGTGGCATAAGGATCGCATTGTGAAGCATACCGCGCTTATTCCGCTGGTCACGACGATCAAGGAGCGATGTCGCGTTTGCTACACGTGTGTGCGGGAGTGTCCGGCAAAGGCGATCCGGATTCGCGATGGTCAGGCGGAGGTGTTGGCGCAGCGTTGCATCGGGTGTGGTAATTGCGTGCGGGTATGCAGTCAGCACGCCAAGCAGGTGCTCTGCAGTATTCCCGAGGTAGAGGCGTTGCTGGCGTGCGAGACTCCCGTGGCGGCCTGCCTGGCTCCGAGTTTTCCGGCGGAGTACGACGACATCGATTATCGCCGGCTGGTGGGCATGGTCCGGGCGTTGGGGTTCAAGTACGTGGTGGAGGTGGCCTTTGGTGCGGATCTGGTAGCCGCTCGTTATCGTGATCTGCTTTCGGCGGAAGGTCGCAAGCGATACATCGCGACGAGTTGCCCAGCCATCGTGGGCTATGTCGAGCGGTATCATCCGGGGTTGGTGAGTTCCCTGGCGCCGATTGTCTCGCCGATGGTGGCGATGGCCCGAGCCATGCGGGTGTTGTACGGCCCGGATTTGAAGGTGGTCTTCATCGGTCCGTGCATTGCCAAGAAGGGCGAGGCAGCCACGGAACGGGTCAGGGGAGACGTTGATGCGGTGCTGACGTTCGTGGAGCTGCAGCATCTGTTTGTCGAGCGGGGGATTACGCCGCTGTCAGTGGACGCGAGCGATTTTGACCCGCCTCGTCCGGGTCACGGAGCGTTGTTTCCGATCAGTCGAGGCATGCTCCAGGCGGCAGGGATCAGTGAGGATCTGGCGGCGGGGGAGGTGGTGGCGGCGGACGGGCGTAGCAGCTTCACCGAGGCGATCAAGGAGTTTGAGGACGGCGATCTGGACGCAAGGTTGCTCGAAGTGCTTTGCTGCAACGGCTGTATCATGGGGGCGGGCATGGTGACGCAGGCGCCGTTGTTCAGTCGGCGTTCGTGCGTTGGCCATTATGTACGTCGGCGCTTGGAGAGCCTGGACCGCGACGAGTGGCGTGGGCGGATGTCGCAACTGGCGGAGCTGAACCTTAGCCGGAGATACGACCACAATGACCAGCGTGTGGCCGTTCCTTCGAGGGACGAAATAGTCCAGATCATGCAGCGGTTGGGCAAGCACCACCCGGAGGATGAGCTGAATTGCGGGGCATGCGGATACGAGACCTGCCGGGAGCACGCGATCGCGATCTACGAAGGGCTGGCGGAGTGCGAGATGTGCCTTCCGTACACGATCGACCAGCTTCGGCGGACGGTGCGAGCGCTGGAGTTTTCGAACGAGCAGCTCGCCAGCACGCAGGAGGCATTGACTCAGTCGGAGAAGCTGGCCAGCATGGGTCAGCTTGCGGCCGGTATCGCCCACGAGGTCAATAATCCTCTGGGCGTGGTGATCATGTTTGCCCACCTGCTGTTGGATGAGATGGGCAAGGACGCGAAATATCGAGAGGATTTGCAGACGATTGTGGAGAGCGCGGACCGGTGCAAGAAGATCGTATCCGGCCTGCTGCACTTTGCCCGGCAGAACAAGGTGACCCTAGCCGCGACGGATCTGCACGAGTTGATCGAGGACTTGGTGAAGACACTGACGTTGCCGGCGAGAATCACTTTGCGCGTGGAGCACCAGTCGCCAGATGAGGTGGCGAACATGGATCGGGATCAGATCATGCAGATCCTGACGAATCTGGTGGGCAATGCTCAGGCGGCGATGCCCGACGGTGGTACGTTGACTTTGTGGACGGGCGGGGATGAGACGAATGTGCGGATTTCGGTTTCGGACACCGGCGTGGGCATTCCGCAGCAGAACCTGGATCGCATCTTCGATCCGTTTTTCACGACCAAGCAGGTTGGGAAGGGCACCGGTTTGGGGCTTGCGGTGACGTACGGGATCGTCAAGATGCATCGAGGCAACATCAAGGTGGACTCGAACGCGGACCCGGCGGCGGGTCCCACGGGGACCACCTTCACTGTGATCCTGCCGCGCAAGGCGGGTTCCGGCTGACGGTAATCGGCGTCGCTTGGGCGACGTTTTGGGGAGACAATCGGAACCGCGACCGTGAGGGAGCGGTGGTTTCAAGAAGGAAGAACCGCTTCCTCGCGGTCGCGGCTTTGAACGGTCGCGGCCCTGATCGCGACGCGGATCGAAATCGGTTGGTGAGGCCGTCGATGGGCCTCCATGCAGACAGGATGGACAGCCATGGCAACGAAGGTTCTACTGGTTGACGATGACACGGATTACCTTGAGCAGGTGCGTATACAGCTTGAGGCGAAGGGGTACGAGGTGGTGACCGCCGATTCGTTGGCGGGGGCTCGTGAAGAGCTGGGGCGGGGCAAGCCGGGTTTGGCGGTGGTGGACCTCATGATGGAGCAGGTCGACGACGGCTTCCGACTTTGCTACGAGATCAAGAAGCTGGATTCGTCCATTCCGGTGATCTTGGTGACCGGCGTGGCCAGCGAGACGGGTATTGATTTTGACGCCTCGACGAAGGAGGAGCGTTCCTGGATCAAGGCGGACGTGGTGTTGGACAAGCCGATCCGTTTTGAGCAGCTCGAGCGCGAGATTCATCGGCTGGTGCATGGTTGAGCGGTCATGGACACGCTGAGAATTCTGGTAACGGATGACGAGCGGGAAATGCGGCGAGCGGTAGAGCGTGCGCTGCAGAATTACACTGTGCACCTGCCTGAGGTGGATCAGGAGGTGGGCTTCGTGGTCGAGCAGGCGGAGAGTGGCGAGCAGGCCCTGGAGAGGATCGCCGTTCAATCGCCGGACATTTTACTGCTGGACCACAAGATGGGGGGCATGACGGGGCTTGAGGTTCTCGACCGTTTGCGAGCGGATGAGTGCGACATTCTGACGGTGATGATCACGGCGTATGCTTCCCTCGAGACGGCGGTGACGGCGACCAAGCAAGGAGCGTTTGATTTCATCGCCAAGCCGTTCACGCCCAAGGAGCTCAAGGATACGCTTCGCAAGGCGACGCTTCATCTGATCTCGCAGCGGCAGGCGCGGCGGCTGGCCCAGGAGAAGCGTCAGGTTCGCTTCCAGTTCATTTCGGTGCTTGCCCACGAGCTGAAGGCGCCGTTGGGAGCGGTGGAGGGCTATCTCAAGATTCTTCGTGATCCGGGCATGCGTTCCAGTGCCGGGTCGGTTGACCAGATGGTTGAGCGATGCCTTGTTCGCTGCGAGGGGATGCGCAAGCTGATCTATGACCTGCTGGATCTGACGCGGATCGAGTCGGGGCTCAAGCAGCGTGATCTGGCGGAGGTGGACCTTGCGGAGGTGGCCCGAGCCTCGATCGACACGGTGCAGCCGGACGCAGCCGCCCGGCACATCGAGGTCGCGCTGCATGCGGATGGTCCGGTGGTTTTGAGCGCGGACCGCAGCGAGCTGGAGATCATGGTCAATAACCTGGTGACCAATGCGGTGAAGTACAACCGCGACAACGGCCGGGTGGACGTCACTTGCTCCGTGGACGGCGAAGACACGTTGATCGCGGTTGCCGATACGGGCATCGGCATGACCGCGGAAGAGACCGGCCGGCTGTTCCAGGAGTTTGTGCGGATCAAGAATCGCAAGACCAAGAACATCCTCGGCAGCGGTTTGGGGCTGTCGACGGTCAAGAAGCTGGCGGCCCTGTATTCGGGCAGCGTCAGCGTGGACAGTGAACCGGACGTGGGCACGACGTTCACGGTCCGGCTCAATCGGAGATAGTATCGAAACCTGTGTAAATTGAAAAAGCGAGGGGCATCCTCCATAAGTGTTGTTGTGACTGCACTTTGAAAGGAGGAGCCCTGATGGCTACTACAACCGATCGTGGTCGGAAG
>Ga0123328_1002825_pt1 | contig 15290 bp, 9 predicted proteins | sample BioC12SIPDNA_2_FD_89702 | JGI IMG/M metagenome (GOLD analysis project Ga0123328, IMG submission 89702) | Anaerobic biogas reactor microbial communites from Washington, USA - Biogas_R1_A C12 SIP DNA | ecosystem: Engineered > Bioreactor > Anaerobic > Unclassified | place: Washington, USA...
CCACGTGCGACTGAAAACGTCATAACCCAAGGCAGGAGCCCGGTGCGGTAATGCCGCTCGCCGGGATCTGTGCGGGGGGTGGCCCGCAAGGGCCATCCCTACCGCGAATGGTTGGCGGGGGCGGGCGCATGGGCACGGGGCTCGTACGGTGAGCCACTGACCGGCGAAGGCGCCGGTCCCATACCAGGCGCCGGGCCCGAGGAAGCGTTTTTGCGGGGGAAACCGCCTGCGATAGCCCTGAAACGGGGCCGCCGCCGGGCCATTTTCGTGGTATACTGGAGTCCGGCTCGCGAATACGGTCAACGGCGCACACGGGCCCTCTGGGCGAAACCAGAAGGAGGGGCACCATGGTGGCAGTACCTGTAGCACGCGACATCATGAAGACGACCATCCGCGTCGTTCACCCCGACATGAGCGTCCTGGCCGCGATGCACGCGCTCCACAGCAAAGGCGAGAACGCCGCCATGGTTGTGGACGACGATTTCCGGCTGGTGGGCATCCTGACGGAGAAGGACTGCCTGCGCATCCTGCTCCACGAAATGTACGACCGGTTTGAAGAGATTGGCCGCGCGCTGGTGGCCGATTTCATGTCGCCCGTGGTCGAGACGCTGACGCCCGGCATGGACCTGTTCGCCGTCGCTTCCGCGTTTCTCCGGACGAATTTCACGGCGCTGCCCGTCGTGGATGAAGGCGTCCTGGCGGGCGCGGTGTACCGTCTCAGCATGCTGGCGGCGATCGTTGACCTGGTCAAGCGCGAAGATGCCGGCCACGCGCTGTTCCTCGAGAAGATCAAGATGACGGAACATCCGCAATCGATACAGGACCTGTTGCGTCTCACGGGCGAGCACAGCCGCCAGCAACTGAAGGAAGTCTTCAGCCACCGGTACTATCCGCCGCCCGACAACCCGCTCTGATGCCGGCCGTCTCGCGCGCTTGAAGGAATACCCCCGTATCGCACACACTTCTGGTTTGAATCAAAACCATCCGCAGACGGCGCCAAGCCGCGCCCCGGCGCATCACACACCGCCTGCGCCTGAAGTACTGGAGCATCCGGTCATGTCCGAGAGATTGCATCGCCAGGCCGAACCCGAGTTGATGGACGAGGCCGATGAGGCGCTGGCCTACGCCGCGGCGGATTTCGCCGAGGTGAATTCGGCGTTCGTGGAACGCCTGTGCGGCCTGGCGCCGGATCGTGCCGGCGCGGTGGCGCTCGATCTGGGTACGGGACCGGCCGATATCCCCGCGCGCCTGGCCGGCAGGAAGCCCGGCTGGCGGATCATCGCGGCCGACGCCTCCCGGGCCATGCTTCTGCACGGCAAGGCCCTGTTGAGCCGGACCGGCGCCGGCGTGTGCCTCGTGATGGCCGACGCGAAGCGCCTGCCGTTTCGAAACGCCTGCATGGACATCGTGTTTTCGAACAGCATCCTGCACCACATCAACGAGACCGCCCGGCTCTGGAACGAGATCAAGCGGGTGGCCCGGCCGGGCGCGCTGGTGTTTCTGCGCGACCTCGCCCGGCCCCGCTGCGCCTCGGATGCCCTGGATATCGTCCGCAAGCATGCGGGAAACGAGTCGGCGCTGTTGCGGGAGGAGTATTACCGGTCGCTGCTCGCCGCCTACACGGAAGAAGAGATTGCAGAACAACTGGACAGGGCGGGACTGGATGGGTTCGAGGTCAGGATGGTGACCGACCGCCACGTGGATATCTGGGGCGAGATCCCCCCCGCGTGAATCAGTCCCTGCTGCAGATGAACAGCGCCGCGAGAATGCCCGGCACCCAGCCCGCGATCGTCAGCAGCCCCACCAGCAGGACCGATCCGCAGCCTTTGTCCAATACCGCCAGCGGCGGCAGCAACATGCAGAGCAGTGCGCGTCCAAGACCCATGCGTGAGAACTCCTGTCGGTTGGCTCGCCGTTCCTCCGTGCCAGCTCTGATAGTATGCCGCATGCCCCCGCTCCGATTTCAATCCGCGTGCGGCGCGCCGACGCGTTCCTGCCGAGTCCCGCCCGCGGTTTCGGCGGCCCGCCGCGCAGAAATCGCAGATTGCGCAGAACGCCCCCTCGCAAACTTCCTCAAAATGCGCTAGAGTGAATTCCAAGAAACATTTCTCGACTCCCGATGGTTCTGCTAATGGTGACGTAAGACGCGAATTCCACACTGCTTAGCACAGGGTGGCGACGGGAACCACGTGGTAAAAGTGCTGCGGACAACGAATTGCCTCGGGAACCGGCGCCGTTTGCATCGCGAAGGGCGCAGGTTTACGGAGGGGGCGGTCTGCACAAGGCCGGCGCGACTGGACCGGGGGGGCCGCTGCGAGGCCGCCACGGGGGTGCTGCGCGCGGACGGCGAGGGCGGATAGAGCATGGCAAATCTTGAGACAGAACCGAGCAGCCTGAGCCTGGCATTCATGGAGGACCTCTACGAGAAGTTTCTCGAGCGGCCCGATTCGATTCCGGCGGACTGGCGGGCGTATTTCACGCAGCTTCCGGGCAACGGAGGCCCCGCCCCGGCGCCCGCCCCGCCCCGGGAAACCTGTGCGCGCCGGAAATGGTTCCAGGCCGACTGGAAAGACGCGCTGAAATGCCAGATCTGCGGGCGCGATATCGACCTGGCGGCAATGCAGCACAAGGTCGACAAGCTCATCCGCAATTACCGGGTCCGGGGGCACCGGGTCGCGGCGGTGGACCCGCTGGAGTCGCCGGTACCGCGGCTTGAGGAGCTCGCCCCGGCGTATTTCGGGTTTACCGACCACGATATGGACCTGCCCTTTTCCACAACCACCCTGGCGGCGGAGGGCACCCTGACCCTCGCGGAGATTATCGAGCGGCTGCGCAACACCTATTGCCGGTCCATTGGCGTGCAGTACATGCACATCGACGACCTGGACCTCCGCGAATGGCTGCAGGAACGAATGGAACGGACCGAGAACCGCATGGCGCTCAGCCGCGACGAGCAGCTCCGGATTCTGACGCGGCTCACGGACGCGGTGATTTTCGAGGAGTTTATCCAGAAGAAGTACGTGGGCGCGAAGCGGTTTTCGCTCGAGGGGGCGGAAAGTCTCATCCCGCTGCTCGACCTGGCCATCGAGAAGGCGGGCCAGTACCAGATCAACGAGATCGTCATCGGCATGGCCCACCGGGGCCGCCTCAATGTGCTCACCAATATCCTCGGGAAAAGCCCCGGCCGCATCTTCAGCGAATTTGACGATAAACACCCGGAACTCCACATGGGCGGCGGCGACGTCAAGTACCATCTCGGCCATCATTCGGACTGGACCACGGCGACCGGCCACAAGCTTCACCTGGCCCTGTGCTTCAATCCCAGCCATCTGGAGTTCGTCAATCCCGTGGCGATGGGCCGGGTCCGCGCCAAGCAGGACCGCCTGGGCGACGTAAACCGCGCGGGGGGGATGTGCCTGCTGATTCACGGGGACGCGGCGTTCGCGGGCGAAGGCGTCGTGCAGGAATCGCTGAACCTGAGCCAGCTCGAGGGCTACCGCATTGGCGGCACCATCCACGTGGTCGTGAACAACCAGATCGGGTTCACCACCGTGCCCGTGGAGGGGCGTTCGAGCGTCTACGCGACGGACGTCGCCAAGATGCTCCAGATCCCGATCTTCCACGTCAACGGCGAGGATCCGGAGGCCGTCGCGCAGGTGATCGACCTGGCGATGGAATTTCGAAGGGAGTTCCAGCGCGACGTCGTGATCGACATGTACTGCTACCGGCGGCACGGGCACAACGAAACCGATGAGCCGTCGTTCACGCAGCCGCTGTTGTACGCGAAGATCAACCGGCGCCGGTCCGTGCGCGAGGGTTACCTCGAACACCTCCTCAAACTGGGGGAGATCACCCGGGCGGAGGCCGACGAGATCGCGGAACGCCGGCGCGCCGTCCTCGAAAAGGAGTTCACGGCCTCTCGCAGCGAGGAAGAAGAACAGGCCCGCGAGGACCGCACACGCAACCCCAACCGCAAGAGCGTGCTGGGGAGCCTCTGGTCCCGGTATTTCGGCGGCTTCGAAAAAGATGCGCCGGATCCCGATACGGGGGTGGCGCGGGAAACCCTGGGCGCCTATCTGGAGCGGCTGGCCGAGGTCCCCGCCGGGTTCCATCTGCATCCCAAAGCCCGGCGCATGCTGGATGCCCGCAAGGCGATGGCCGCGGGCGGCCAGCCGCTGGACTGGGCCGCGGGCGAGGCGCTGGCCTATGCTTCGCTCGCCGCGGAAGGCGTGCGGGTGCGCATGAGCGGGCAGGACTCGCAGCGCGGCACGTTCAGCCATCGCCATGCCGTGCTGGTGGACACGGACGACGGGCACACCTACATGCCCCTCCAGCACATCGCGCCGGACCAGGGACCGGTCGACATTGTCAATAGTCCGCTGTCGGAAGCGGGCGTCCTGGGCTTTGAATACGGGTACAGTTGCGCATATCCCGACGGCCTGGTGATCTGGGAAGCGCAATTTGGCGATTTCGCCAACGCGGCGCAAGTGCTGATTGACCAGGGCATCTCGAGCGCCGAGGACAAGTGGGGCGCGCTGTCGGGGCTCGTCCTGCTGCTGCCGCACGGCTTCGAGGGGATGGGCCCCGAACATTCGAGCGCGCGGCTCGAACGGTTCCTGATGCTGGGCGCGGAGGACAACATCCAGGTCGTATACCCGACGACGCCGGCGCAGTTCTTCCATTGCCTGCGCCGCCAGGTGCTCCGGCCATGGCGGAAACCGCTGTTTGTGATGACCCCGAAAAGCCTCCTGCGGCATCCGAACGTCGTGTCGCCCCTCGAAGACCTGACGCACGGCCGGTTTCAGCGCATCCTGCCCGACGCGATGGGCATTCAGGGAGGCCGGGCGAAGCGCGTGCTCCTCTGCAGCGGCAAGATCTATTACGAGCTCGCCGAGGAGCGTGAGAAGCGCGGGCGCGACGACGTCGCCCTCGTGCGGATCGAACAGTTGTATCCCCTGCGGGAGGAGTACCTCGAAGACGCTCTCCGGAGCTATCCGGACGGGACGGACATGGTCTGGGTCCAGGAAGAGCCGCAGAACATGGGGGCGTGGTGGCAGTGGCGCGTCCGGTTCTGTGACCGGCTGCTCGGCCGCTGGCCGCTGCGCGGGGTGTACCGCGCGCCTTCGGCGAGTCCCGCGACGGGCTCGGCCGCGAGCCACCGGCTCGAACAGCGGCTGCTCCTCGATGAGGCGTTCGCGGACCTGTGATGGCGTGGCGTAGCATATGGCGCACAGCAGTAGCAGTGGCGCGGTGAAGGAGAAGTAATCCCATGGCGACCGACCTTCAGGTTCCGGAACTGGGCGAATCCATCTCGGAAGTCCAGATTGCCCGCTGGCTGAAATCCCCGGGCGAGTATGTGGAGCAGGACGAACCGGTGGTGGAGATCGATTCCGACAAGGCGACGCTCGAAGTACCCGCCCCGGTGGCGGGCGTGTTGGCCGAGGTGCTCGTGGGCGCCGGAGAGAACGCCAGCGTGGGAGGCGTCATCGCCCGCATCGACGAGTCGGCGCCGGCCCCGGCGCCGGCCGCGCCAGCCGGCCCCCCTGCCTCAACGAAGAAGGCCGCACCGCGGGCCGACGAAAACGGCGCGCCCAAAAAACAACGCGTCATGCCCGCCGCGAAACGCGCCCTGGCCGAGCGGGGGATTGAACCCGGCGCGGTCAAAGCGACGGGACGGGGCGGCCGCATCCTCAAAGAAGACGTGCTCCAGCACCGCGAAGAAGAGCCCGCGTCCGCGCCGCCGAATCCGTCGTTCGCGGGGATCGTCACCGGGGCGCAGCGCCGGGAAGAGGCCCGTCCGATGACGCCCATGCGCCGCCGCATCGCCGAACGCCTCGTGCAGGCGCAGCAGACGGCCGCGCTGCTGACCACCTTCAACGAGGTGGACATGTCGGCGGCCATCGCGCTGCGCAAGACGCATCAGGAGGCGTTCACGGCGAAGCACGGCGTGAAACTTGGGTTCATGTCGTTCTTTGTGAAAGCGGCGGTCGCGGCGCTGCAGGAGTTCCCGGGCGTGAACGCGCAGATCCGCGACGACCAGATCGTCGAGTTCAACTACTGCGACATCGGCATTGCGATCAGCAGCGGCAAAGGGCTGGTCGTGCCGGTCCTGCGCAACGCCGAGCTGATGCGCTTCGCCGACATCGAGCGGGCCATCGCCGATTTCGGCGAGCGGGCGCGTGAAAACAGGATCACGCTCGATGAGTTGCAGGGCGGGACGTTCACCATCACGAACGGCGGCGTGTTCGGCTCGCTGTTGTCCACGCCGATCGTCAATCCGCCGCAGACCGCCGTGCTGGGCATGCACGCCATCCAGGACCGGCCGGTAGCGGCCGACGGCGCGGTGGTGATCCGGCCCATGATGTATGTCGCGCTCACCTACGACCACCGCATGGTCGACGGGCGCGAAGCCGTGACCTTTCTGAAACGAATCAAGGAATGTGTCGAGAATCCCGGGCGCCTGCTTCTCGACCTGTAATGCGCGGCCGGGCCGGAAACGTCCCCGGCCCGCGGCACGCACCGGCAAACGGAAGGAGATGCCATGACCACGGCCACGCATGATCTGATCGTCATCGGGGCGGGCCCGGGCGGCTACGTTGCCGCGATCCGTGCGGCCCAGCTGGGCCTGAACGTGGCCTGCGTCGAGAGCGAGAAGGCCCTCGGCGGCACCTGCCTGCGCGTCGGCTGCATACCCAGCAAGGCGCTGCTGGAATCCAGCGCGCGGTTTGTCGAGGCCCGCGACACCCTCGCGAAACACGGCGTCAACGTGACGGGCGTCTCGTTCGACCTGGCCGGGATGATGCGGCGCAAGGAGGACATCGTCAACGGCCTGACCCATGGCGTGGCCGGCCTGTTCAAGAAGAACGGCATCACGCGGTACGCGGGCCGCGGGCGCATTGCCGGGCCGGGGCGCGTCGTGGTCGAGGGGCCGGACGGCGCGGCGTTGACCGCGAAGCACATCCTCATCGCGACGGGAAGCCAGTCGGCGTCTCTGCCCAATGTCGAAATGGACGGGCGCTATGTCGGCACAAGCACGGAAGCGCTGGCCTACGATGCCGTGCCCGGGCACCTGGTCGTCATCGGCGCGGGATACATCGGCCTCGAATTGGGGTCGGTGTGGAACCGCCTGGGCGCACAGGTGACGGTGCTGGAATACCTCGACCGGATCCTGCCGGGCATGGACGGCGAACTGGCCGCGAAAGCGCGAAAGGTCTTTGAAAAACAGGGAATGACCTTCCGGGTGGGATGCCGGGTAACGGGCGCGCGCAAGAAGGGCCGGGGCGCCGTCGTCGACATCGACGGGGCGGCGCCCGTGGCGTGCGACCGCGTGCTGCTCTCCGTCGGGCGCGTTCCCCACACCGCGGACCTGGGTCTGGAGACCGTGGGGGTTGATACCGACAGCCGCGGCCGCATCGTGGTCGACGAACGGTTCCGCACGTCCGCCGAGGGGTTTTATGCGATAGGCGACGTGATTCCCGGCCCCATGCTCGCCCACAAGGCCGAAGACGAGGGCGTGGCCTGCGTCGAGAACATCGTGAAGGGTTACGGCGAAGTGAACTACAACGCCATCCCCGGCATCGTCTATACGCACCCGGAGATCGCATCGGTCGGCAAGACCGAGGAGCAGCTCCAGCAGGACGGCGTGCGCTACCGGAAAGGCGTGTTCCCCTACCTCGCCAACGGCCGCGCGCGCAGCATCGGCGAGACGGACGGATTCGTGAAGATGCTGGCCCACGCCGAAACCGACCGGCTCCTGGGCGTGCACATCCTCGGCGCGCATGCCGGCGACCTGATCGCCGAAGCCGCCGTCGCGATGGAGTTTGACGCAAGCAGCGAAGACCTGGCCCGCTCATGCCACGCGCATCCCACCCTGGCGGAGATCATGAAAGAGGCCGCGCTGGCCGTCGACGAACGGGCCATCCACATCTGATCCCGGGCCGGGAACGGCGCGCCGTGCTTATCCCCTGTCTCTGGACAGGTCCCGGTCAGTGGCGCACCCGGAGGAGCATGTCGAGCAGCACGGGCTGGGCGGTTTCGCCCTCCTTCATGCCAAACGTAAAGACGTTGTCGCCCTGTTTCACGACCAGGGGGTCGACGGGATAGTCGAGCCAGGGATTGTCCGGCTCGGGGGGCGTCACCGCGGCCGCGGTCAACGAGGCGCCGTTGATCGCTACGGCGATCGTTTCGGGCGACGGGGCCTCTTTGAACCGCAGCTGCAGGGTCACGCTGACAGGAACATGCGCCATGACGTTCTCGCCCACCGGCAGGGTGATCGAGACGGGCGCGCCGGCGGCCAGGGTGCGCGGGTATTCGGGATTGAGGATGTCGCGGTTCATGTATTTCTCGCCGCCCTTGTACCAGAAGCTGAGATTGCCGTACCCCCGCGCGCCGGTGGTGTAGACCTTGTCGAGCGGGCCCAGGACGTCTGGATCGCCCAGCTCAGTCCAGTGCGGCGCCGTCGGATTAAAGAAGTTGAACATGTAGATGCCGTCCGCGCCCGCGTGCCAGACGTTCATGGCGCGCGCACGATAGCATTCGAGACTCGCCCGCACCTTCCGGGCGTCCTCGTCGCGCAGCCGCGATTCGCTCAGCGAGGGATACACGGGGACATGGTATTTGTGGGCCAGGTCGACGCTGGTCTTCCAGGGATTGAGGCGGAAATAGCAGCTTAAGGTGAGCATATCGATCAGGCCGTCCTGCATCCACCGCTCGAGATCGAAGCCCATGTCGCGGCACATCTCGAGGGAATCCGGCACGCGGACGGAGATGAGAATGGGCCGCCCCCGTGTTGCCCCCACCTCGTCGGCCATGACGCGCACCCGGCGGATAAGGTCCGTCATCATGTCGAGCTCGGCCTGGCCGCAGGGCCGCCCTTCGGCGTGCGCGCGGAAATACGCCAGATGCCGGAAAAAGTCCATCTGGACGCCGTCCACGTCGTAGTTGGTGCAGACTTCCTCGAAGAACTTGAACGCGAGCTCGCGGATCTCCGGCTGGCCGTAATCCACGGCGGTCCAGGGGCCGTTCACGGGCCGTTTTTCCGCCGTGCCCATCAGCCACTCGGGATGGTCCTTCTTGAGCCGGGGGAACAGGAGGGGGGAATACCAGCCGCCCCAGCCGTCGTGACAGTCGTTCATGCGCATGGACCAGAAGACTTCGATCCCGTTCTGGCGGCAGAAATTCACCATGATCTCGAGCGGATCCGTGCCCTGTTCCAGGAAGGCCTTCGTCTGGTTCTGGCTGAAGCCCGTTTCGCCCCCCGGTTCGGACTCGGTGCAGGTGAAAAGCTCGCCCACCTTCGTGTTGTGGGTGAACAGGCCGAACCCGGAACTCCACGTGCAATAGACAATCGTGTCGACCTGCGTGCCCACCACCGCGCGCGTGCGTTTGTCGATCAGTTCGTCCGCATCGGCCTTCTCAAGATAATAGACCGGCTCGTTGCCGTCGTTGTCGTAGATGATCCGCCGCGTCCTGTGGGCCGCGTCGTGCCGCAGCGCCTTGATCTGCTCGATCGAGACCGGACCGCCGCCCTCGCCCGCGAAAGCGCCCGCGCCCATGATCACCGCAAGCGTCAACCCGGCCAATATCCCGCGTCCTGTGCCCATGGTTCCGTCTCCTCCTGCGTTATGGCGCGCCCAGAATCTCGAAGCGCTCCTCCAGCCAGCCATCGCCGTCCTGCGCCCGTACCCGCAGCGTATGGCCGCCCGGGGGAATGATCTTGTCCGATTCGTAATCTTCCGTTCCCAGTACGTACGGCAGGCCCTCGCAGCGATGGACCAGCACGTCGTCAAGGTAGAACTCAACGGGACCCGGCGAAATCCCGTCAACCCAGGCCCGGATGCGGTGCCAGCCCGCGTACCCCTGGATCTGCTCGAGCGGGGTGATGTAGATGCCCTTGCTCCGCCGGGGCTGCACCCGCGCATCCTCGTCCCACCACCGCGCCACGTCGGCGCTGCTTGGCAGCAGGCGCATCGTGCGCCGGTCGTACACGTTCGAGACGACGCGCGAATCCGCCTGGTACACGTAAACGCCCGGCGCGCCTTCCCGGTAGAGCTGGTGCACGCGCCACAGGAACGGGCCCGGCAGCGGCTGGCCCCAGCTCAACCCGTCCAGCGCCGGCAACACGAGACACGGCGTGCCTTTTACCGCCTGGTAATACGGCGCCATGTCGACGTGCAGATGGCGCCCCTGGATGTTGCTTGGACAGAGGTAGTCCACCCAGCCCTGCCGTGCCCACGTCGCATAATCAAAGATCTCGCTTCTGCGAACGCCGTTTGCGGGGAACCGCACCAGGATCCGGACCCGGTCGCCCGGCCGGGCGAACGCGTCGGCCAGCGCGCGCAGCTCCTGCATGAACGCATTGCACGTTTCCAGGGTGTCCGGCCCCTCGGGGTAGCGGCAGAAATCGATCGACAGGCCCCGCGCGCCGATGGCCAGCGCTTCGCGGTACTGGCTCAGCATGTACGCCCGGACTTCGGGGACTTCGTAGCGCAGGGCCGAGCCGCGCACCCAGTCGGGATGCGCCTTCGAAAACTCGCCCTGCAACGGGCTGCCGGGATAACAGTTGGTCGCGCCGAAATTGGCGTGCAACGAAAACCCGAGGTCGCGGGCGGCGCGCAACGAGGCTTCGAGGGTGTTGGTGTACTGCTGCATGCGGCCGACATTGTCGGTCAGGGGATTCTGTACGGCGCCAATGGGGTCGCCCTGGGTCGTGTACAGGAGTTGATCGCTTGCGCGCGTCTCGTAGACCGCCTTCATGCCAAGCCGGCTGATCTGCATGTCGACGAGCGGCACCCGCGCTTCGGCATAGGCCGTCAGATAGGCCCGGTGCCACGCGTTGTCCGACACCACGTCGCTGAACGCGTAGGAATAGGGTTCCCAGTAGCCCGCCACAAGCTTGTCGGTTTCTCCGCCGAACTGCGCGTCCAGTCCCGCGCGCACCTCCTCTGAAAGCGGCACGAACTTCACGTAATCGACGCTCGAATCCGCCGGACCCGTGTAGGCGTGCAGTTGTTCAAGCACCAGGTGCTGGTACTCGAGGTCGCGCCATTGCCACAACACTTCATTGAACACCGGAGTTGAGGCCAGGCGCTGTGTGCGGTCTTCGCCGGTGAACCGCAGCGCGATCCCGCCCAGGGACGGCGCGGTACGCACGAATACCGCGTACGGACCGCGCAGATCGAGGGGATACGACAGTTGCGGCAGCCGCTGGCCGCCGTCGCTGTGGCCGATCAGGATGTTGCCGCGGGAGGCCTCCTGCTCCGGCGCCGCATCCGTTCGCCACGCCCAGCGCGGTCCGTTCGTCTGCGGCTCGCCCTCCGGCCCCGGCGTCAGCGCACCATGTTGAAAGACGCCCGCCCAGTCCTCGATGTACACCACGTCGGTATTGTCGGCCTGAAGCGGCGCGGTGTACTCGGCAAGCACGGTCCCCTCGGGCGTCCGCAGCGTGAGGCGGAACAGGGCATCGACCCGGCCGTCCGCCTGGGCGTCCGGATAGGGGTTGAAGACCACGGTGCGGGTCAGGCCCGCGGCGCGCCGCTCCACCACCTCGCCCCGGAGCCAGGGCCCGCATTGCTCGGGCCGGGCCAGGTGCATCGCTGTCTCCGACATCAGCGGCATCACGCGCGCCGGCCGCCACGCCTCGCTGCCCGCGGGCGCCCAGACGCACGCCACCGCAAGGGTCTCGGGCGCCTCCGCCGGCACCGGATACGCCACGTGAAAATACCGCGTGACGGGATCCACGGTCACCTGAACATCCTGCGCCGCGCCGGTTCCCGCCATCGCCACGGCCAGCAGGCCAATGACCCAACCTGTGCATCTCATCCGCGGACCCTCCGGTGTTGTGCGGCGTCTCTGGTTATCCTTCCGGTTCGATGACGTAGGTGCGCGCGTCGAAATCGACGGTGACGGTGGTGCCGCCGGCGTACGTAGCGCGCTGTTTGCGGGGGGAACCGTCAAGCAGCTCGTGATTGACCATCTCCTGAAGCGCGAGCCGTTGCGCGAGCGCGGCCGCCTGGTTCACGAGCGCGATCTGTTCCGGGCTCGCTCCCGGCCCGACGTACGGCAGCCCGGCATTGAGCAGACAATGCAGCCACGCCGCGTCGGCCTTCGGCACGCCCCAGCCCCCGTGGTCGCCCATCTCCCACGGCAACAGGATCGAGTCGTGGTACACCAGGTTGAACAGCGGCACGGGAATGCCCGAAGCGTCTCCCCCGCCGATATGGGGATACGTCGCGTACGGCCCGTGATGGACCAGGTCGAGCGAACGGACCAGGTAGTCGGCGGGTTCTTCGGAACTCACGACGTAGCCCCGCGCGCGGAGCAGGTCGAAGCAGTCGCGACGATACCGCGCGCAATCGCTCCGCGTGATGGGATGCGCCGGAAGCGTGCTTTCCTCGAGCGGCACGACCGCGAACACGTCGAGGTACGCGCCGCGCACGTTGATTCCCTGCGCGGCGAACAGATTGTGATTGCGGCGCACGTACCCGGGCGCGAAGCGCGGATTCAGGATGGTCTGGGGGCCGCCGCACCACGTCGAGGTTTCCTCCCGCGAGCCGTCGAGGCGCACCGCCGCCAGCCGGTCGTCAAACGACACCGCGTTGAGATAGAAATCGCGGTACTGATCGTGCACCGCGAACAGGTAGCCGAGTTCCTCGCACGTGGCGGCAAAGCGGCGCAGGCCGTCCCAGCCGCCCTGTTCCTCGCCCACCGGCAGCACGTCGGGATGGCCGTTGTCGTAGCCGTAGAACCCCCAGCCGTCGAGGTGCACGTAGGCATCGTCGATGCCGGCCGCCTTCAAGGTGCGCAATCCCTCCGCGAGCTGGTCGAAGGTCTGCAGGCTGTGATTGTTCTCGATGCGGTCCTTGTGGAACAGCGACGCTTCCTGCACGAAGTGATAGAGCGCGCCCAGGTGCACCACCGGCCGGCCAATGACCTCGTTCAGGCCGGGCGTGCGCACGCGTTTCTCGGCCAGCGACACGAAATCGCCGTGCTCTTGCACGTAGCGGCGGTACCGTTTCGCCATCTTCACATAGCTGGTGTCGGCGTCGAACACGTACCGGACGGTGCGCAGGTAACGCAGCTGGCCGAGGCTGGGGTACCAGCGCGGCGCGATGCGTGTCGGTCCGCCTTCGGGATGCTGGTATTCGCCGCCGGCATCGTCGCTGGTTTCCAGGATGGTCATCACGCCGGCCGTGCCGTCGAGCTGGCCCCACCACGGCATGTAGAACGAGCGCGAGTTACACAGGTCGCCCCCCGAAATGGCTTGCGGCCAGTTCCCCGGCAGCAGCATCCCCTGCATGCGCGGAATGACCGATACGAAATCCGGGTCCTGTTTCGGCACGAGCGCTTTCGGCCACTGGATCATGGCCAGGTCGCGCTCGTGTTCCACCGCCGCCAGTTCAAAGACGATCTCGCGGCCGATCAGGTTGGCGCAGAGCCGCAATTCAAACCCCGGCGCGTCCGGGAATTCCGCCAGCGTGATCATCATGCCCACCGCATACCCCGGCGCGAAGGGTTCGACCTTCCGCTGGACCGCGTCCAGCAGGCTGAACTCCTTGCCGCCCTTGCTGATGTCGCCTTTGGCGGCCGGTTCGAACCGCCAGACGTGGCCGTCCGCATTCACCTCCATCGCGAAATCGGCTTTCATCAGGCTCAGGACCATCCCGGGCGTCTCGAGTTGCCACCGGTCGTCCCGCTCAGCAAACGAACCGTCCGCCTTGCCCGGTTGTTCGGCCGCGTGGGCCCACAGCCACATGCGGACGCCGTCAATGGCCAGGTAGAGCGCCTTGTATTCGTCTTCGTTCGCCGCGCCTTTGGCCAGCAGGGCCTCGAGTTCAGCCAGTTTCGCCGCCTTCTCCGCATCCAACGCTTCGGGCACCGAGATGGCGCCGAGGCGCTCGACGTGAAAGCGAAGCGTGTCAACGCGCGGAGCAAACTCGTCCGCCGCCGCAAGCTGGGACAACACTACGAGAATCGAGATCATCGCTACCCCCTCCAGGTGATGGACATCCGCGGACCGCAACGCCCACAGGATACGTCCCGGCATCATGGCGCAAATACCGGCGCGAAGTCCACACCCGCCAGGGGCGCCGGGCGCGGCCGAGAACGGCGTTGTCCCCCCGGTCAGGCAGCGTGTTTGGGACACACCGCCGCCCTTGGGTATACTGCCGTCCTGTATGTGGTTCGTCACGGGATAACAGGGGACATGGCATGGCGGGCAAGAAAACAAAATCGATACCACCGCGAAGCGCAGTAAAACGGGAAGACACCTGGGACTTGACGCCCCTCTACGGGAGCGAGGCCGCCTGGGAACGGGCCATCAAGAAACTCGAACGCATGACCGCCGGATTCGCCAGGTTCCGCGGCCGCCTCCATCGATCCGCGAAGATAATCCGTGCCTGTTTCGACTATGAAACCGAGTTCGAGAAACTCGCCGAACGCATCGGCTCGTATGCGTTTCTGAAATCGGCCGAGGATGTCGCCAACAGCACCTACCAGGCGATGGCAGGGCGCTACATGCACGTCGCCACCATCGCGAACGAGGCCGCGAGCTTCATCGCGCCCGAAATCCAGGCCATCCCCGTCGAACGCATGCGGCGCTTCCAGAAATCCAGAGCGCTCGAGCCCTACCGGTTCCAGTTGAAAAAGCTCCTGCGCTACCGCCCCCACATCCTCTCGCTGGCCGAGGAACGCCTCCTGGCCATGCAGGGCGAAGTCGCCGGAAGCGCGGGGCGCATTTTCGGCCAGCTCAACGACGCCGACCTCAAATTCGGATTCGTCACGAACGAGAAAGGGGTCCGGGTCGAGCTGACCCAGAGTTCGTTCCGCACCCTGCTCGAATCCCCCAAACGCGCCGTGCGCAAACAGGCCTATGAGCAGTTCTACACAGGCTACGAAGACCATGCCAACACCCTGGCGGCGGCGCTGAGCGCCTCCGTGCTCCAGGACGTCTACCACGCCCGCGTCCGCAATTTCGGCTCGTGTCTCAAACAGGCGCTGTTTGCCGACAACGTGCCCCCCGCCGTATACGACAGCCTCATCCAGGCGGTTCACGACAATCTGCCGACGGTATACCGGTATCTCGAACTGCGCCGCAGGGCCCTTCGCGTCAAAGACCTGCATTTTTACGACAACTACGTGCCCATCGTGCAGAGCAAGGCCTGGAAACACAGTTTCGACGAGGCCGCCGCCACGGTGGTTGATGCGTTCGCGCCCCTCGGCGCCGCGTACTGCGGCGCGCTGGAGAAGGGCTTGCGCACGGGACGCTGGGTCGACCGCTACGAGAACCGCGG
>Ga0123328_1002830_pt1 | contig 15270 bp, 16 predicted proteins | sample BioC12SIPDNA_2_FD_89702 | JGI IMG/M metagenome (GOLD analysis project Ga0123328, IMG submission 89702) | Anaerobic biogas reactor microbial communites from Washington, USA - Biogas_R1_A C12 SIP DNA | ecosystem: Engineered > Bioreactor > Anaerobic > Unclassified | place: Washington, USA...
TCACTCAATGTCATTGTCATGGTTCAATTCCTTTCGAGAGATAAACACGCCCGTGGCGTACAGCACGCGGGCTACTTCAAGCACCCTATCGCAGTTCGCTTCCACGAGGTCCGCCGCCCGGTCATGGGCAAGGTTCACCCGCAGTTCCCACAAACCAGGGTGATACGGTCTGTTGAGGCACGCCCACCGTGCCAGGGTCATTTCATCCGGTTCGGCATCCGTGACCGCCGACTCTCGGACCACCGACCGGGCCAACTCGCGGCCTCGCTCATCATCCGCTTCGGGCATCGGGCCAACCGGTGGCGATACGTCGGGCGGGTCGTGGTCATCGACCAGCCGTTCAGCCGCCGCACCCGCCGCAACGACCGCCGCATCGAGCACAGTACACGGCTCGCCACCCACCCAGGCCCGGCCCGCGCGGTCATTCAACAGGACCGCACCGACCAGGCGCCGGCCTACCGCTTCGGCAACGGCAACATGGCCCGCCTCATGTAACGCCGTCCGCCATCGGTCATTCTCGCGGCTCAAGAGTTGCCCCCCTTCAGCAGCCGCCGCACCGCTTCGGCGCTTCGGCTGGTGGCGAGTATTCGGCCGCCAAGGCTTCACCCGCCCAACCGCAGGCAGCCATAACGGCAACACTTCGCGTCACACCCGTAGGGCCGGGGGCGAGTCGGGCAAACGTCAGGCCGCACTCACCTTGCACCACCGCCGCCACGGGCCAGTGCCCCAACAGGTGCCCCGCCCCCACCACGTGGGCCGCTTCGTGGCAGCAGATTTCCCAACGTCGCCCGGTGCCGTCGTCGGCCGGGGGGACCGTCCCCGGCAGGTCGGCCGCCGCCGCAACGGAGCTAAGTCGGTGTCTACGAAACCCCCATGAATCGGCCGCTTTGTCTACGATACCCCCCGCCACGTGGGCGCCGTTGGGGGTTTCGTAGACTGTAGACACGTAGACACGTTTTGCGCGGGTCACTTCTCCACCTCCCCGGCCAGCTTCTCCAGGGCCGCGCGGACCACGTCGGCAGGCAGCCCCCGGAGTAGGTCGGCCACGGCGTCGGCCGTGGGGCTCGGGGCCGCCCCCGTCCCGTCGGCCGTGGGGTCGATTGACCCATCCACCGCCAGGGGTAAAATGGGCTCGTTGGTGCCGTTTTCCGGGTCGGTTTGGTGCCGTATATGGTCCCCGGCCGTTTTCGACGTATCGTAAGTGCTTGCTGTATCAGCAGTTAACCTAGGCCGCGCGGTTGGTTCGAATCCAACCGCGCCCATTGCTGGAAGTCTGTATTGCCGCGCCAGTCCCCCCCCCGGAAGCAGCGGAATAGCCTTGGAGCCTCGGGGTTTCCGTGCGCCCGGTGTGTTCGTCGTTTGCGTGGCGAGGAGTGATTGGTGTCGATTGAGTTGATCATCTTCGATTGGGGCGGCACTTTGGCGGAGGTGGCCCGTCAGCCCGAAGCATTACGCCGTGGGGCGTGTGCCGTTGGGCGGGTTCTCACCGGGATGGCCGACGAAACAGTTGCCGCGGAGCTGGCCGCCCGGGCGTTGAGCGCCGAAGCCGCCGCCGCCGCTGACCCCGAGCATCGCGAGGTCAACCTGCGAGAGTTGCTCGCTGAGTGGGCCCGGGATCGCGGACTGGGTGAGGCGAACGGTGACCGCATCGATGCGGCGGTCCGAGCGATCGGCGAGCATTGGGTGGGGGGAGCCTTGGAGCCCATCCCGGGGGCCTTAGAGGCCCTGGGGCTATTGCGTCAGCGGGGGTATCGGCTTGGGCTGCTAAGCAACTGCTCGATCCCACCAGACTTCTGCCAGCAGGAACTCGCCCGGCAAGGTTTTGCGGCGATGATGGACTTCGCGGTGTACTCGAGCGCCATCGGCTATCGTAAACCGTCGCGGATCATCTACGACGCGGCTTTGGAGGCGGCGTTTCCCGCCAGCCGACCCGTGGAGCTTTCCGGCGTGCTATTCGTCGGTGATTCACCTTCTTGCGATGTGACGGGGCCTGCCAAGCTGGGGATGAAGACGGTCATGGTCTCGGCCAAGCCGGGGTTGTGGTCCGATGCGGATTACGCCGACGCCAGGCCCGACCTGAGGCTGGCGACGGTGGCCGACCTTCCCGCCGCGATCGAAACGCTGGGCTGATGTGTCGGGGGCGAATGGGGTGGGGGTTCTGGGGGGCTTGGGCCGCACGGGACCGGCGTACGGGATCCCGAGGACGGAACTCCCAGACAGGTCAACGACTCACGTTTCACGAAAAAGCCCCGGGACAGGGATCCCGAGGCTTATCAGTCTTTCAGTCTTGTCAGTCGTTCGGTCTTGTGGAGGCAACCGGGAATCGGTCACTCGACGCGGGACCAAGTGAGCCGGCCCGGCCGGTCCATCAGCCAGAACGAATCCCAGTCATCGTTGAGCTGCTTCCAGTCGTTTTCCATGATGCGGCGGTGCCGCTCTTGGCGTTCCCGCGAGGTGATGGCCACGCCATCTCCACATCCGACAGCCAGGCTCAACAGGCCCAGAAGGATTGCTGCAATCAACACGCGCTTCATGTTCGGGGACCTCGGTTTGTCGGGGCCTGGGCGAAGGCGAACGTGCCCTCGTCACCGTTCGTTACCAACGGCGGCATTCTAGGGGCCGCGGTTTGTCCCGTCAATCCCGGCGGGGGCGGCAAGCGGGATCGGGGGTGCATCCACCGAACCGTGGCGGCCGGCGGCATCACACCTGGGTGGCGACCTGGCGGAAGTGGTAGCCGATGATCGCCAAGTTGATCGCCTCACTGAAGGCACGGGGGTGACGCAGGAGCGACCGGGCGACGAACTTCCAGTATTCCCGGCGGCCTGGGGTGCGAATCCCGATGACCCAAAGCGATCGCACGAAAGCGAGGAGGTCGGTCAAAGTGACCTGGATTCGTGGTCCACGCATACGGTATCGGCTGAGGAAGGTCAGCGCCCGCTGGTAGTAGGCTCGGGGCGAGTACAGGTGCAGGAGCAGTTTGCGGTAGCCATCCACGAGCGTATCTCGGTCCAGCTTGGGGATGAAGTTGAGGACGCCGTCGAGGTTGTTGCCGGTGCTTTCGCTGAGCAACCGGCCTTCTTCCTTGAGGCGGGCGAACAGCCGGGTCTGGGGCAAGGCGGTGAGCAGACCGACCATCGCGGTGACCACGCCGGCCTCCTGGATGAACCGTCGTTGTCGTTCGAAGATGCTGGCTTCGTCGCTATCGAACCCAACGATGAAGCCGCCCATGACTTCGATGCCGGCGTTCTGGATCTGGGCTACCGCGGCGATCAGGTCTCGCTGCGTGTTCTGTACCTTGGTGCACTCGGCGAGGCCGGCCTCGCTCGGCGTCTCGATGCCGATGAACACCTTCTTGAATCCGGCGTCGACGAGCAGTTCCAGCAGTTCGGGGTCATCGACGAGGTTCAGAGACACCTCGGTGGTGAAGGGCATGCGTACCTTTCGGCGGGTCCGCCACTCGATCAAGGCGCGAAGCAGTGCTTTGGCCTTGGGTTTGTGCCCGATGAAGTTATCGTCCACGATGAAGATGGGATCCTGCCACCCGGTTGCGAGCAAGGCGTCGAGTTCGGCGATGAGCTGAGCGGGGTCCTTCGCGCGGGGGACTCGGCCGTACATGGCGACGATGTCGCAGAATTCGCAGTTGAACGGGCAGCCGCGTGAAAACTGCACGGGCATGGTTGCGTAGGCGCGATGGTCGATCAGGTTCCATCGGGGGATGGGGGTCTGGCTCAGGTCCGGCTTGACGGGCGACTGGTAGATGGGTTGGACTCGGTTGGCGATCATGTCCGCGACCAGCGTTGCCATGACGTTCTCGGCCTCGCCGAGGACGAAATGGGGGATGTCGGGGAAGCGATGATGCCCGGTGGTGAAGAGCGGGCCGCCGCCGATGATTGGCTTGCCCAACTCCTGGCAGCGGGTTGCGATTTGCCGCACCGAGGGCTCATGCACAATCATGGCCGAGAGCATCACGTAGTCCGCCCAGCGAAGGTCGGTGTCGGTCAGTCGTTTGACGTTGAGATCGACGAGTCTGGCGGCCCAATCATCAGGCAGCATGGCCGCCACGGTCAGCAGACCAAGCGGTGGAAACGCTGCTCGCTTGGAAACAAACGGCAGCGCGTGCCGGAAACTCCAGAAAGTATCCGGAGTGGAGGGGGACACGAGCAGAATATTCATGTAATCCTCAATAGGCTGGCTAGTTCAGGAACGCCGCTCAGCCAGCGGCAGTCGGGGCCTCTTCTCCCAGAGGCGTGCTCTATTGTAGGTTCTCCGTCCGTTGCTGTCCAATCGGCGGGCGAGCCGGATTGGGGGCCAGGGCCAAGGCAGCTTGCCGCGGTTCGTTCCATACGCCCGGGCACGTCGATCAACGAGTAGATTCGGTCGCCGAGGGATCGGCTCCCTACCGAATTCTGTGGCGGAGTGATCTGGGTGCGCCGAAGCGGATGGGCTGCCCCGGGTCGCATCGGCTCGCGGTGCGTTGTACACTGTCCACGGCAGGGGGTGTGCCGACGGGCATGCTGTCGCCTATCAACGAGGACGCTATCGAGGGAGTGAGACCATGCCGACGCTGAGTGCCTTTGCCGACGAGATCAGCCCGGACCCGCGGCTCCAGATGGATGGGTTGGAGGCCAACGGCGTGAAGTTCATCGAGCTTCGCGGAGCGTGGAACGTGAACGTGATGAAGTTCTCCGACGCGCAGTGCCGCGAGCTGAAGAAGATGTTTGGCGACCGGGGTTTTGGGGTTGCCTGCATCGCCTCGCCGATCGGGAAGCTCCGCCTGGACGAGGACTACGGTGCCCACTTCGACCAGTTTCGCCAGGCGGTGGACTTAGCCGAGTTCTTCGGCGCCCGCCACATCCGCATCTTCAGCTATTACCCGCCCGAGGGCCGGGATGTGGGCGACTATCGCGGCGAGGTGGTCGACCGCCTGCGGCAGAAGGCGGATTACGTTGCCGATCGCGATGTGACGCTGGTGCTCGAGAATGAGAGCAATCTGTTCGGTGCCTTGCCAGAGCGTTGCCTTTATCTGCTGGCCGCGGTGGGTTCGCCGAGGCTGGTGGGGGCGTTCGACCCGGCCAATTTCGTCAACATGGGCGTGCGGGATGTCTATCAGACCTGCTGGCTGCCGTTGCGGCCTCACGTGGGCTACTTCCACATCAAGGATTTCAAGTACGGCGAGAAGGAACACGCGGTCCCGGCCGGCGAAGGCGATGGCAACATTCCTGCGATTCTCAAAGACGCGGCCGCGGACGGCTACGACGGCTTCCTGGCCCTGGAGCCGCACCTGGCCAAGGCCGAGCATTCCACCGGACAGACCGGCCCCGCACTCTTCAAAGTCGCCGCCGACGCCCTCAAACGCATCTGCACACAGGTCGGCTGGTCAGGCCTCTGACGGCGACCGCAAGCAGAGCCGCGACCGTAAGGGAGCGGTTCCGGACAACCGTCTGCGTGCGCCAACCACTCCCTTACGGTCGCGGCTCTGCTTGGTGTCGCGGCGCGGGATCGTTCTGGTCAGGCGAACCCAACAGGTCGACCACGCTGTCAGGAGTCCTTGCCATGGCATCCTAGCTCAGGCCCCCTTGACGCACGAACTCGTGCGGCACACACTACCCGCATGGACGCATTGATCCTGCGCAATGTCCGCTGCTTCCGAGAGCCCGCTCCGATTCCGCTGGCTCCCCTGACGGTGCTCGTCGGCGAGAACAGCACGGGGAAGACCACTTTGCTTGCAGCCATTCGGCTCGCATGGCGACTGGCCCGAAGCGTCCAGACTCCGGACTTCAATGAAGAGCCGTTCCCCCTTGGGGCCTACGAGCAGATCGCCAATTTTCGTGGTGGACGGGGGGGGCGGGCGGACGCGTTTGAAGTCGGTTTTGAGGCGGAACTGGGGGAGATGCCGGCTTCGGAGCGCAGGAGCAAACAGCAGCAACTGCCTTTCGCCGAGTCAGAACAACTTCCGGAGAACCAGCTTCAACTTGTCGGTCGATTTGAGAACCGGGCCTCCCAGCCCGCACTTGTCAAGTGGAAGGTAGCCTCGGGGCGTTTTGCGTTTGAGATTCAACCGCCGGCGCCAGACAACCCCCCTGTGTTGAACTTGACTTACCCGGATGGAAAGGCTGAAACCAGGGTTGGCATGCCCTTTCCGATGGATGTCGAGGATCTCCGTATGTTCCTAGGGGCGATCGCCAGGTTCCCTAAGGAGATTGACGCCAAGCGCCTGATGCAAGTGGAGGGAGAGTCTCCGGATGATGTGGTTTTTGGCTTTGTCGAATCCCTTACTCAGCGGGTAGTTGCGGAGAACCCCAAAGCCCTGTACGCATCGGCGCCGATCCGAACTCAGCCGAAACGAACCTATGAGCCTCTCAAGGATGCGTTTGAGCCACAGGGTGGCCATGTCCCCATGATCTTGGCCAAGTCATATCAGGAGGACAGATGGAAGCCCATTGTTGATGCTCTGGATCGGTTTGGCAAAGCTTCCGGCCTGTTCGAGCACCTGACCATCAAGCGGCTGGGCAAACAGGAAAGCAGCCCTTTCCAGCTGATGGTTAAGTTGACAGGGCCGGCGTTCAACATGGTCGACGTGGGCTACGGCGTCAGCCAGATTCTCCCCATCATCGTGGACACCGTTCGGGGCGACCCTGGGACCATGTTCCTTCTCCAACAGCCGGAAGTCCATCTCCATCCACGGGCACAGGCTGAATTGGGGACGCTGTTGGCACAACTCGTGAAGAAGGACAAGAAACGATTTGTGGTGGAGACCCATAGTGACCATTTGGTTGATCGCATCCGGATGGACGTCCGAGACGGCAAAGGTCTCAAACCCTCCGACGTGAGTATCCTGTGGTTTGAACGGACCAACGGCGGTGTCGAGGTGCATCCTTTGAAGCTCGACGAACAGGGTAACATTGTGAACGTGCCGCCGGGCTACAGAGAGTTCTTCCTGAATGAGGAACGACGCTTCCTTGGGGGGTGACCCATCTGCCTGATCGTTGACGCCAACGCTGCCGGGCTGGTGTTCGGCCAACCACCCGACCCGGACGCCAAGCCCGTTTTCGACTGGCTGTTCAGCCCAAAGCGGGATGGATCACTCGTTTACGGCGGCAAGCTCGCGGGTGAACTGCTGCGCGTGGGGACTGTCAGTCGGGCTATCAAGGCACTCCGCCAAGCTGGTCGCGCGTTCCTGATTCCTGCCGACGACGTGAAGCATGAGTCTTCCTGCATCAAGGGACAATGCGTCTCGAACGGCGCGCACGTGATTGCGCTGGCGAGGGCCAGTGGTGCGCGCCTTCTGTATTCCCACGATCATGCTCTCCAACAGGATTTCAAGAACGCGAAACTGGTGAGTCAGCCACGGGGCAAGGTGTACACCGCGGCTACTCATGCGAAGCTGCTCCGGCACACGAATACCTGTCCCCGGGCACGCAGATCCCCCCGATGATCCAATTCCAGATGATGACCTTGCCCATGCTCGGCCTGGGATGGTGGGCCAGCAGGGCGGTGCTGGCGAGGCTGGCTTGCTTTCGCGGATGGCGGGGCGTAACTTGGCGGCCATTTGAGTGGCGAAGCGGACAGGTTGGCGGTGCATCGCGTGGGTATCGGGACGGATACGCATCGGCTGGGCCCGGGGCGGCGGTTGGTGCTGGGGCATGTGGCGATCCCGCACGATCACGGCTCGATCGCGCACAGCGACGGCGACGTGGTTTTGCATGCCCTGATCGACGCTCTGGCCGGGGCGGCGGGCTTGCCGGACATCGGCGAGATGTTCCCGGATAGCGACCCGGCCTATCGGGATGCCGACAGTGGGGTGCTGCTGGAGGAAGTCTGCCGGCGGGTAGGCGACTGCGGGTATGCCGTCGTGAATGTGGACCTGATCGTGCACGCCCAACGTCCGCGGCTCAGCCCTTACAAGGCGGTGATGCAGGCGGAGATTGCTCGGCTGCTGGGTCTGCCGCTCGACGCGGTCAGCATCAAGGCCAAGACCGGCGAGGGCGTGGACGCGGTCGGCCGTGGCGAGGCGGTGGCGTGTACGGCGGTGGCGGGGTTGGCGAGGAAGGCAGTGGGCAATAGGTTGAAGACGGAGATCGATGGGGCGTAGGGGCGTAACTCGCCATCCGCGGGCGAAATGACCCATGGCGAAGCCCCAATGACCATTGAAGTCCGAATGACGAGCGTTTTGAGCCGCAGCCGGAGTTCTGGGTTCGGGCGCGGTCATTGATTGGCGATTGGGCCTTGGACATTCGTCATCTTGCCTCAGGAGCCGGGCGGACGGCGGGTTACACGCGAGTCAATAAAGAGTGGGTGGCGTCGGTATGTCGCTGAAGATCTACAACACATTAACGGCGAACAAGGAAATCTTTGTGCCGGTTCGGCCGGGCAAGGTCGGCATCTACCTGTGCGGGCCGACCGTGTATAAGCCGAGCCATATCGGGCACGCGGTCGGGCCGATCATCTTCGATGCGGTCAAACGCTACCTGTCCTACAAGGGCTTCGAGGTCACCTGGGTAGTCAACATCACGGACGTTGACGACAAGCTGATCGAGGAGGCGGCCAAGCAGGGCTGTACGGTCCCGGAACTGGCTCATCGGGTTACAGAGAACTACCTGGCGGCCTTAGAGCAGCTCGGCGTGCACGGCATCGATCACATGCCTCTGGCCAGCGAGCACATCGGGGGCATCATCGCGATGTGCGAGCGGTTGATTTCCCGCAACGCGGCCTACGTTTCCGGCGGCGACGTGTACTTCGACGTGAGCGCGGACGCGGACTACGGCAAGCTGTCGCACCGCAAGCCGGACGAGCAGCAATCCGGGTCGCGTGAGCTGGCCAGCGGGCAGAAACGCAACCCCGGCGACTTTGCTCTGTGGAAGGCCGCCAAGCCCGACGAACCCCCCGAGGTGCAGTTCGATTCGCCGTGGGGCAAGGGTCGGCCGGGCTGGCACATCGAGTGCTCGGTCATGGCCTCGCACTACCTCGGTGAGACCTTCGATATTCACGGCGGCGGCATGGACCTGATCTTCCCGCACCATGAGAACGAAATCGCGCAGTCGGAGACTTGCCACGGAGTGCCCTTCGCCAAGTATTGGATGCACAACGGGCTGACCCGTATCGGCACCAAGAAGATCAGCAAGTCCGACCCCGAGATGGCCCGCCGGATGGGGGAACTCACCCTCGGCAACCTGCTGAGCAAGTACTCCGCCGAGTTGCTGCGTTTCTGCGTTTTGAGCACCCAGTATCGCCGGCCGATCGAGTTCTCCGACGAGGACCTGGACGCCAAACGCAAGGGGTTGGAAACCTTCTACCGCCTGTTCGAGCGCATTCAGCGAATCACCGGGCAGGATCCTTATGCCAGCGGGACCGACCTGGACCAGATTCACAGTTCGGTCAACGGCGAGGTTGAGCAGGCCTTCGTGCTCGCGGGTCTGAATCACCGTGCCCGTTTCCTCGAAGCGATGGACGACGATTTCAACACCGGCGGGGCGATCGGCGTGCTGTTTGAGCTGGCCGGCTGCATCAACCGGTTTATGGAAGAGCAGCGACTGGACACGCGGCACGATGCCCGACTGGCGACGCTCGCGGCGGCGGCGGTTCAAACAATGCGGTCGATTGCCGCCATGTTGGGTTTGTTCGAGCAGCGGCCGGTCAGGCCCGACGCAAGCAGCGGGCTGGTCAATCAGTTGATGGAGGTGATCATCGCCGTTCGGGCCCAGGCCAGATCCGATAAGCAATTTGCCCTGGCGGACCTGATCCGCGATCGCTTGGCTGCCCTGGACATCCGCCTGGAGGACCGCCCGGAAGGTACGCATTGGCGCCAGGGGAGATAAGCCTTGACCAACGGTATCTGTGTGGTTTGCGGGATTGACCCCGGCCTGAGGCAGACGGGCTACGGCGTGCTCCGCATCGATCACGAGGATGATACGGTGCAGGTTGTCGACGCCGGGGTGATTACCTGTTCCCGCGACGAGAGCCTGGGGCTTCGCCTGGCGGAGCTGGCGGCGGGCATCGACGAGGTGCTGGACGAGAACGACGTGCAGGTTGTCGCGGTTGAGCAGGTCTACTCGCACGCTCAGTGGCCGCGGACGGCGATCTTGATGGCTCACGCCCGCGGGGTGATGCTGCTCGAGGCCGCCCGGCGCGATTGCCGCATACTGCACTTACCCGCGACGACGGTGAAACGGCACCTCACCGGTAGCGGGCGGGCCAACAAAGAGCAAATGCAGCGGGCGGTGGCCAGTGCGTTGGGGCTGAGCATTCTGCCGGAGCCCGCCGACGTAGCCGACGCGTTGGCTATCGCTTTGTGCGGCGTAGGAGTCTTGCAGCAGCCGGCACGGCAAGCGTGGGTCCGCGACGACCTGCTGACTAAGTGATGTCTCCGGCCGATGGGAAATCGCGATGATCGTACGCATGAGCGGCATCGTTGCCGAAGTTCATGAAGGCTTGGCCGTGCTCGAACGTAATGGCTTGGCGTACGAGGTCATGGTATGCGGCTACGCGGTCGGCGAACTGACCGCCTGCCAGGGCCGCGAGGTGACCCTGCACACCCTCGAGTACTACGAGGGCAGCAGCGCCGGCGGGAACTTGATCCCGCGAATCGTCGGCTTCCTGCATCCCGAGGACCGGGCTTTCTTCTCGCGGTTCATCACTGTCAAGGGGATGGGGGTTCGCCGGGCGATCAAGGCACTGGCTGAGCCGATCGGGCGGGTCGCCGCCGCCATCGAGGAGGGCGATGAGTTGGCCCTGTCCAGGTTGCCGGGCGTCGGCAAACGTGTCGCCAGCCAGATCATCGCCGAGCTCAAGGGCAAGGTCCGATCTTTTGCCCTTGCCGCCGAAGAGACTGCGGCCGAGCCTTCGCAAGCCTGGACGGACGATCAGCGGGACGCGCTGGAAGTGCTGCTGGCCCTGGGCGAACGGCGGGTCGATGCCCACCGCTGGCTGGAGCGAGCCCGGCAACTATCCCCCGAGACGCGGGGGACCGACGAATGGGTCAAAGTGGCGTACCGCATTCGCAGCACGGCGACCGACTGACGAGCCGGTCTTACGCGACGGCCGCCGCTCTCCGTGCCGGCTGCCGTGGGTAGCGGCCGCCCCCTCCGCCGCGGCGGACAGGCTATGGTGGCCTGGCACCGGCGGGGTGCCGGCGCCACACCAGGAGGCGAAGCGCTAGAGGGCTAGAGTGGCCACGACGACCGGGAGCGACGAAGAATCATGGCACGGCAGCGAATCATATCCCAGGAATCAACCGGCCCGGATGAGGAGGCCGTCAATCTTTCGTTACGCCCCGAACGTCTCGACGACGTGGTCGGTCAACGGCAGATCATCGAGCAACTCATTATCGCCCTCGATGCCGCCCGGCATCGCAACGAGCCGTTGGACCACGTCTTGCTCTCCGGCCCGCCGGGCCTGGGTAAGACCACCCTCGCCAACGTCATCGCCCGTGAATTGGGCGTGACCATCCGCGTGACCAGCGGACCGGCCATCAGCAAGCCGGGCGACCTGATGCACTGGCTGACCGAAATGAAACGCGGCGATGTGCTCTTCATCGACGAGATCCATCGGCTCAGCAAGCCCGTCGAGGAGTTCCTCTACTCGGCCATGGAGGACTTCCGCGTCGATTTCACCATCGACAGCGGTATCAGCGGTCGTACGGTCAACATCGCCCTCAAGCCATTCACGTTGATCGGTGCGACGACCCGTTCGGGCCTGCTGACCGCGGCGCTGCGGGATCGCTTCGGCATTCCGTTTCACTTCGAGTTCTACCACGCCGACGAGTTGACGGAAATCCTGCGTCGGTCCTCGCGCAAGCTGCGTGTGCCCGCCGACGATGCCGCGCTCGCGGTCATCGCCGCCCGATCGCGAGGGACGCCGCGCGTCGCCAATCGCCTACTCCGCCGGATCCGCGACTTCGCCCAGGTCCGGGCCGATGGGCAGCTCACCATCGCGGTGGTCGACAAGGCCCTCGACCTGCAACGCATCGACCAGCTCGGGCTGGACGAGTTGGACCGCGCATTCCTCACCGCGTTGATTCAAACGTATCGCGGCGGGCCGGCCGGCATCGAAGCCCTCGCCGCGACCATCGGCCAGGAACGCGACACCCTCGAAGACGTCGTCGAACCCTACCTGCTCCAGATCGGCTTCGTCATCCGCACCAAGCAGGGTCGCGTGGCCACCCGTGCCGCCTATGGGCATCTCGGCGTTTCCTATGCCGCCCCGGTAGAAACCAGCGAAACCCAGCCTGGGCTGTTTGATGAACCTTAGTGTCGCACGGCCGACCCGCAATAGCTCGCGTCGGCCGCAGAATTCTTCGGGCACCCTTTCGCTTGACGACCTGTGGCCTTGTCGCGCAAGCTATTGCACGCAGCGAACGAAGCGGCCGTCAATGCCCGCCTTGTCGAGCGGTCATCGCGGAACCCTGTGGAGATGAGCCCATGGGTGAATTGGTCAGGATCATGCCGTGCCTGGATATGCAGAACGGCCGGGTCGTCAAAGGCGTGCATTTCGTGGACATCAAGGACGCCGGCGACCCCGTCGAGTGCGCCAAAGCGTATTGCACCGCGGGGGCGGACGAACTGGCCATGCTCGATATCACCGCGACGGTCGAAGGGCGGCGCACGCTGATCGAGGTGGTCAAACGTGTGGCCGCGGTGACCACGATCCCCTTCACGGTCGGGGGCGGGATCGGCGACGTAGAATCCGCGGGCGCGGTACTGGACGCCGGGGCAAATCGGGTATCGATCAGCAGCGCGGCCTTCCGCAAGCCGGAGGTCATCCAGCAGGTGGTCGAGCGGTTCGGCTCCGAACGCGTGACCATCGCTATCGACGTGGATCGCAACGAGCGCTTGCCGTCGGGCTACGAGGTCTACATCGACGGTGGCCGGACCGCGACCGGTACCGATGCCATCGAATGGGCCAAGCGGGTGGAAGGCTTCGGCGTGCAGGTGATCCTTCCCACCAGCAAGGCGACCGACGGCGCCAAGACGGGGTATGACCTTCCGCTCATCCGGGCGATCAAAGGCGCGGTATCCTGCGAGATTGTGGCCTCAGGTGGAGCGGGCACGTTGGAGCATTTCTACGACGCCGCCCAAGCTGGAGCGGTTGTCCTGTTGGCCGCGTCGGTCTTCCACTTCCGGATGATCGAGATCGCCGCGCTCAAGAAGTACCTCGAGGCAAGAGGAATGCGGGTCAGCGAGCCAAAGCGAAGTTGAACGTCGGCGTGGCCGAACACTGTAGGTAACCAGCATGCTGCCGCGGAACGCCCTGGCGGAGCATCATAAGCAGCGGGAGGAGTCATCTTGGGCGATTTCACCATATACGACGGTTCCAATCCACACATCGAGGCCGCGCTACGCATGGTCTCCGACACGCGCTGTCTGCGTCTGGGCGAAGGGGTAATCGGCCAGATGGGCGACGTGTTCACGGCTTATTTCTCTGGCCGGTCGGCGTTGATCGTCGCCGACACCAACACTTTCGCCGCAGCAGGTAAAGAGGTGATTGACGCTCTCACTGCCGCCGGCGTCCAGGTCGTCGAGCCGCTCGTCTTCGACGAGCCCGACCCACACGCCCACATCAGCCACGTCGAGCGTATCGAGCAGCGCATCGGCGCGTCGGACGCCATCCCCATAGCCGTCGGCTCGGGCACGATCAACGATGTGGCTAAACTGGCGGCCCATCGCTGCGGCCGAGCATATATAGCCGTGGGGACAGCCGCCTCCATGGACGGCTACACTTCGTTCGGTGCCTCGATCATTGCGGATGGAGCCAAACAGACTTTCTTCTGCCCCGCTCCCATCGCCGTGATAGCCGACCTCGCGGTCATTACCCAGGCTCCCAGCGAGCTCAATGCGGCCGGCTATGGCGACCTTCTGGCCAAGATCCCGGCAGGAGCGGACTGGATCCTCGCAGCCACGCTGGCCTCCGAGCCGATCGAACCGCAGGCCTGGTCATTAGTTCAGGATCACCTGCGGGCGTGGGCGAGCAATCCGGCGGCGATCCGGCGAGGCGAGCCACAGGCCATTGCGGGCCTGCTCGAAGGCCTGGTCATGACTGGATTCGCCATGCAGTGGAGCAAGTCGAGTCGGCCGGCCGCCGGGGCCGAGCATCAGTTCAGTCACCTGTGGGACATGTGTCATCATCGCCACCAGGGGGGCGTGCCCTTGCACGGAGCCAAGGTGGCCGTCGGCATGCTCGCCTCCACACGGTTGTATGAGGCACTCCTGGCCGAGCCTCTGCACGAGTTGGATGTGCCGCGGGTCTGTGCCGGCTGGCCCTCGCTCGACGAGGTCGAAGAACTCGTACGCCGCACGCATGACCTGCCTGAAGTACGCGCGGTGGCCTGGCGGGAAATGCAGGCGAAGTACCTGACTCGCGACCAACTCGCTCAGCGACTGGAGAGACTCAAGGCCGTTTGGCCTGATCTCCGCAAACGGCTTCAACAACAGCTCATTCCATCGGACGAGATTGCGCAGATGCTTCACGAAGTAGGTGCTCCGGATCACTGCTCCAGGATCGGCATCGATGTGTCACGTTTGAGGCGAAGCCACCACGAGGCGTGGCAGATCCGCAGTCGGTTCACCGTGCTGGACTTGGCCGCCGAGACCGGGTTGATGGATACCTGCCTCGATCGTCTGTTTGGTCCGGGTGGCGCATGGGCAGGCGGCAGGTAAGCCCCGCTTCGCATGATCCGCGGGCGAGCTTCTTATGGGGTCTCGGCTCACCCATCCATCACTCCGCTTATCGCCCCAGGTGAGGCTCGCCGCTGCGAGAGCGCGGTGGGGCGGAACCCAGCTTTTCCCACCGCCCATAACGGATCAGGCTGTAGCCCAGCACGGCAAGGAACGTCGCCGTACAGACTTTGCGCAGGTCCACGAGCAGCTCGTCCCATCTGGCAAAGAGATCGATGCTCGCGACCGCCAGCACCAGATGCGTGGCCAGGGCCAACACGCCGAGCATCGCCAACGCGAGTATCAGGGCCATGGTTGAGCGAGGGGTCTTCAAGGTAAGATGACGGTGTTTCATGATTGCCGCCCTCGTCGCTGATGGGCTGAGCACCCGGACAACTTATGTCCATAAACCCGCCGGCTGTATTGTACGCGGCAAGCAGGAAGAAGGCCATCCTGGAAGATCGGCTTGACTTGTCGCCTCCTGTCCCGGCCCTTTGCCTTGCTGTCACCGGCGTGGTTGACGGTGGCCTCATCCGCGGGTATCAGTGCGGCCGAAAGTTGGTATGATGTCAGTGTGCCGCGGACGTGCTCCGCGAGCCCGGAGGCGTGCCCGAGCGGCTGA
>Ga0123328_1002831_pt1 | contig 15268 bp, 13 predicted proteins | sample BioC12SIPDNA_2_FD_89702 | JGI IMG/M metagenome (GOLD analysis project Ga0123328, IMG submission 89702) | Anaerobic biogas reactor microbial communites from Washington, USA - Biogas_R1_A C12 SIP DNA | ecosystem: Engineered > Bioreactor > Anaerobic > Unclassified | place: Washington, USA...
GTGGTGCTGCGCGATATCAAAGGGCTGGCGTACGAGGAACTGGCGGAGGTGCTGCGGATCCCCGTCGGGACGGTCAAGAGCCGCCTGCATCGGGCGCGGACGGCGCTCCGAAAGGCGCTCGAGCCCCTGTATGGCGCCGAACAGAAGGACGGGCCGGACGATGGCTGATTGCCGAGTACACCGGGAGAGGTTCTCCGAGTACATCGACGACGTGCTGGACGTGCAGGGGCGCCGTGCGCTGGAAGAGCACCTGGCCGGCTGCGCGGCCTGTCGCCGGGAGCTGGACGTGTGGCGGCGGTTGCTGTCGGATGTGGCGGATCTGCCGGTGCCGCCGACCCCCGCCGGTCTCACGCGGCGCGTGCTGGATCGGGTCGAGGACGCGGCGGGCGACCCCCGCCGGCGGCTCGTACGCGTGTTCCGGCAGCGCGTCGGGCCGGTCGCGGCGATGATCGCGGCGGTGGTCGGGCTGACGTTCGCCGTCAACCGCGCCGGAGAGGTCGAGGTGCCCGTGGCGCCGCACCTGGCGCTGATGCGACCGTACGAGGCCAAGAGCGAGTTGACGGACCTGCTGGCGGCGGAAGCCCTGCAGATGGATGATGCTGTGGCCGGAGGCACGCTGCGCCGTGCCGTGCCCAGCGCGACGAGCGCGGTCCGGGTGGCGGACCATGCGGGAGCGGTGACGATGGCGGCGCAGGAGCACGCCGACGGCGTTGGGCCGGAGCGCGACGGCGTCGGGGGGAGGCCGTCGCTGGGCGGAGACGTCGCCGACACGGACGTTCGCGTCAGACCCCGGGCCGCGAGTGCCCCGACGGCGCCGCCGGCCATGCGCCAGTTCTTCAACCAGTTGCCGGGGCCGGAGGCGGTCCCCGCCGGCGCGCCCGTGCAGCAGGTTCTGACCCTGATGGCGGAGGACCAGGCGGTGCTGGCCAGCCGGGTGGTCGCGGTGGCCAACGACAACGGACTGCAGGCCTGGCTGGCCCTGGAGGAGGACGAAGGGGGGGGGGCCATGGATCTCTACATGAGTGTGCCGCCCGAGCGCTACCGGGCGCTCCTGCGACAGCTCCAGAGGCTGGCGCTCCCACAGCATCAGACGCTGATGACCGGCGAGGAGCACGGGTCGTCCTTCTTCGGCGACGAGGGCCGCCGGCCCGAGCCCGTTGCGCGGGGCCGGGCGCCAGGCGGGCGCGGCGGCGGTCTTGACGCGGACGCCCGGGCCGCCGGCCGCGGGGTGCTGGACGCGGTGAAGGAGGAGGAGCAGATGACCGTGGCCGCCGAGGCGGTCAAAGAGGCACGTGCCCGGGCCGAACCTGCAGGCGCACTGAACCTGATGGTGCGCGTGGTGCGGCCGGCAGAGGAGTAGGCGGCTACGGCTCCCGGCGCCGCACGAGCCAGCCCAGCAGGCAGCCGGGCGCCTCATGCGGCTCGGGGCTGCCGATCACCTGCTGTTGGCGCCGGCGCGCCAGCATGTCGGCCACCAGGCCTTCCACGTCTGCGTTGCGTTCCCACGCCTCGGGGTAGTCTTCGCGCAGGGCGAGGACCTCCTCCGCCTCGGCCAGGAGCCGGCCGGCCTTGCCCTCGCCGCGTTCCAGGTGCGCGGCCAGGCGGGTGCGGAGGTCGGCCAGGTGGAGTTCGAACTCGTCGGGAGTGAGCGGTGCGGGGGCCACGTTCAGTCGTCCTCGCCGGGCAGGAAGTCCGTCTTCCTGCGGGCCGGCGTGAGAGGTTCGAAGAGTTCCGTCGAGTGGATGCCCGTGGTCAGGTCGATGCTGAGCAGTCGTTTGCGGAGGTACTCGCTTCCGACGACGAGCGCGCGGACGCCGTTGACGCGGACCTGCTCGGGCGCGTGCCGGTGGCCACAGAAGACGTAGCGGAGCTTGGGGAAGCCCTTGAGGAGTTCGCCGAGGCGTTCGGAGCCGAGGAAGGCGCGGCAGAACTCATAGGCGGTGCTGGACGGGCCGTGCATGAGGCTGCGGAAGGGCAGGGCGTGCAGCACGGCGAGGACGGTGTCCACCTCCGGCTCGACGGAGCGGTAGGCGGCGTCCATCGAGCGGACGCACTGGTCTGTGAACTCCTCGTCGGTCAGCTTCCAGGTGATGAAGCGGCCGTCGTTCCAGGTGCAGACGCCGGGGAGGCGTTTGCGTCGGTACTGCTCGAGCGGGATGCTCAGGTCGGGGCTGCGGAACGTGTAGTCGTACCATCCGATGCTTCCGATGATGCCCACGCCTCCCATGCGGACGGGGCCCGTGTCGAGCATGTGGAAGCCGCGCTCGGCGGCAAGGGCGGGGAGCACCTCGCGGTACTTCGTCTCGCTGTTCGCGCCCGTCACCCACAGGTCGTGGTTTCCGGGCACCAGGAGCTTTGTGCCGGGGAAATCGGCGAACAGCTCAAGACATGCGGCGAAGTTGTCACGGCCGACATCGGCCACGTCGCCGGCGATGGCGAAGGCGTCGGCGTCCGAGGTGCAGACGTACTCGGCGAGCTGGTGCGTGCAGTTGTCGCCGGCCGGGTAGAGGCCGAAGTGGAGGTCCGAGGTGACCAGCAGCCGTTGGGGGTCGCGGTCCATGTGCCCGTCCCGTGATCTGGAAGTCCGTTGAAGGAGCTTTCTTATACTTCCACAACGGGCGGCTGAGGTCCGCGGGGCCCGTGCGTGCCGGGGGGCCGGCCCGCGTCGGCCTTGCCGAAGACAAGGGCCGCCGCACCGATGACACCGGCCTGATCGCCCAGCGTGCCGGGCACGATGCGGACGGCCCGGCGGTTGACGGCGTTCGTGTACTTGGCGGCCTGATGGAGCATGGTCTCGCAGAACAGGTCCCAGGCTGCGGCCATTGAGCCGCCCAGCACGACCAGGTCGGGATCCAGGGCGTTGCACATCCACGCGATGGGCACGGCGAGGTCGGCGCCGAACTCTCGCCATGCCTCACGTGCGTCCGGGTCGCCTTCGCGGGCCAGCGCGGCCACCTGCTGCGCCGTGGCGACGCGCTCGGTCAGCTTCCTGTAGTTGCGGGCCAGTCCACGGCCCGACACCTTCTCCTCGATCTGGTCGCCCTGGTAGGGGGAGGCCCAGACCTCGGCGGCGGCGCCGCGGGGGCCATCGAAGAGCCGGCCGTCGAGCACGAGGAACCCGCCCAGCCCGGTGCCCAGCGTAAAGCCGCAGCAGACGCGCGCCCCGGCGCCCGCGCCGTAGAGCGCCTCGGCCAGGCCGAAGCAGTTCGCGTCGTTGTTGAGCACCACGGGCCGGCCGATCGCCTCGCTGAGCCGGGCGACGATGGGGAACCCGTGGAGAGTCAGGAGGTTGTTGGTCTCCAGGATGACCCCCGCATCCATGTCGAGCGGGGCGGGCGAGCCCAGGCCGACGCCCTCCAGATCGTCGGGCCGGAGGCCGGCCAGGGCGAGGGCCTGCCGGACGGCGTCGGCCATGTCCGCCAGGATGGCCTCCGCCTCGCGCTCGGGCCCGGTGGGCACGCGCAGGTGGGCCAGCAAGCGGCCGCCGGCGGTGACGATTCCGACGCCGATCTTGGTGCCGCCCAGGTCGACGCCGGCGGCGAGGGGCTCACTCACGGACGGGGTCCTCCAGGAGTTCGGCGACGTAGGGCAGGTGCCGCCATCGGTTGGCGTGGTCCAGGCCGTAGCCGACGACGAAGGTGTCGGGGATCTCCTGCCCCACGTAGTCGGGCGGCGGCCCCACGGCGTCGCGGCGGGCCTTGCGCAGGAGCACGCAGGTCCTCAGGGAGGCCGGGCCGAGGGCCCAGAGGCCGCTGCGCAGCACCTCCAGCGTCCGGCCGCTGTTGAGCACGCAGTCGAGCAGGAGCACGTTGCGACCGGCGACCGGCAGGGCCTCCAGGTCGTCGAGCACGCGCACCGGTTCGTGGCGGTCGGCGCCCGCGGCCCTCTTGGTCTCGACCAGTTCCACCTCAATGGGCATCGGCAGGCGGCGGATCACGTCGGCGAGGAAGACGAGCGAGCCCTTCAGGACCCCGACCACGACGAGGGTCTCGGTGGCGGGCACGTCCCTGGTGATGGCCGACGCCAGCACGTCGACGTGCCGGGCGAGAGCGGCCTCGCTGACCAGGACGCGCAGCCTCTCCTGCCTTGCCGGGCGGCCGTCCTCGGCCATGGCGTCTCCCTCTGACACGGAGGTCTCCAACGTGTCCTCCGAGGGTTCCACAGGGGCTCGTGAGGACGCAAGCACACGGGCATCGGCCGGAGAGGGGCGGGCGGGCGTCACATCCAGGCGGCCGTCTCGTCCGGCTCCTCGACGAAGGGATTCGCCTCGTACGTGATCAGGGCCGACCATTCCTCTGTGGGGCTGCCGGGGATGAACTTGATGTCGAGTATCTTGGACCCGTTCAGGCTGGCCAGCTTGCGGTTGACCGACGAGACGAGGCTCTCCTGGTCGCCGGCGCCGACGCTCAGCACGCGGGTCTTGTGCCGGTGACGGCCCTGACTGAGCTGGGCGAGCTGTTGAATAAGCCCCTGTATGAGGTACAAGCGAGTCAGATACTTGTCGCGCAACTCGTGGACGAGCGGGGAGTACGAATAGGGATCGAACGCGGACTCCAGCTCCTGGCCGTGGTTCTGGAGTTCTTCGGCCAACTCCTGGCGCAGACGGGCCTGGATCCTGGCCAACGACCGGGCGAGCTCTCCTGCCTCCTGGTTCATCGCACACCTGTAGAGCTCTGAAGGGGGCTGGGAATCGACTGACCTTCATTATAGACCGCGGGCCGGAGCCTGTCAACGAATCGACCCCACCCGGCGGTCCCGGCCACCTCCTGCGGCGGTCGACCGCTCAGTCGGCGATATCGTAGAACCTGCGCAGCCGGGCGTCGATCTCCGGCGTGAGCGCGTCGCCGTAGGCGGCCACCACCGCATTGTAGCTCTCGTGCAGGGACCAGCGGCTCTCACCCGGCCTGTGGAGCTGCCATTCCGCCGCCCAGAGGACGGCGCCGTCGACACTGAGGACGTTCCTCCCGTCCTCCAGCACGCCCGCGCGGGTGTAGGCCAGGATCACGTCGAACGGCACGTTGGGCGGCAGCGCGCCGACGAACTCGTAGCTCGTCCTGTAGCGCCCGTCGCCGATCGGCCGGGGGGCGGCGTCCTCCGGACTGACGAGCGCGGGCTCGTTGAGGTAGCCGCCGTCCACGAGCGCCGCCAGCGAGTCGGGATACCGGTCGTCGTGGTCCTGCCGGTGCACCGCCAGGGCCACGGCGATCTGGCGCAGGTTGTTTCTGTCTACGGTCTTCCGGGCCTGCGCGCGGCTGCTACTTACCGCCGAACCGAGCCTCCCGAGAAGCACGCCGGAGTACAGGCGCGGCATCTCCCGGTAGAGCTGCCGTGCATCGACGTCGGCCTGCACGCTCAGGTGGAGGTCCGCACCGTCGCGGGCGAGAATCACGCCGATCCTCGTGCCCGAGACGGCCTCGGGGTAGCTCAACATCAGGCGGCCCAGGTCCGCCCGCAGCAGCAGGGCCAGCGGGCGGCCGGCAACCTCCCCGGCCAGCGAGTTGCGCGTTTCCGAACCGCGCCAGGTCAGGTGGCGGACGACGTTCTCCTCGCTGCCGGACACCACCAGCACGCCGTCCTCGATGCAGAGGGAGGCGGGCAGTCCCGGCAGGCTCATCAGCGTGTACCCGTCGCGCAGGACGGTGGAGAGCGCGGTGCCCGTGGCGTTCAGGGCGAACTGATCGAGCGCCGCCCGGAAGCCGGCGGCGTCGCGGAGCGGCAGGACGGAGGTCCAGTCCGCGCGCCCGATCATGGGGTGGTCGGCACCGGCGCCCAGCGACACGACCAAGCCGGACCCCAGCGTGGCCGCGAAGTCGTTCAGCGACCGTCCGAGGTTTTCCTCGACCTCTGCGAACGGGTCCTGCCCCGTGCCATGCCCCGCCAGGGCGTCGACCTGGGTGACCAGATTGCGGAGGATTGTTGCGAACGCCTCCGCGTCTCCCCAGTGGAGGGCCAGGCTCAGCGCGGCGTCCGCAGGCGCCTCGGCCGCCGCCTGCATGGGCGAGGTCGGGAGAAGCTGCAGCAGCGTCGCGCCTTCGTCCGAGAAGCTCAGCGTCAGCCGCAGGGCCTCCGTCGCGGACGGCCGGGCCAGCAGGTAGCGCGCCCTGTCCAGACCCGAGAGCCACGTGAAGGCGTCGAAGCCGTCCCGAGCCCGGTCCGGCATGTCTTCGCGCAGGGCGTCGAGCAGCGCCGGGACGGCGGCGTAGGCCAGCAGCGAGGCGTCCGGGGCCTTCCGGCGGGCGTCCATGTACGAGGCGTCGCGGGCCAGCGAGTCCTCCGGGTAGTGCGGGACGTGCCTCAGGGCCTCCTGCGAGCCGAACAGAAGGAGATCCGCACGGGCTCTGCACGGGATCTCCAGGTCGGGCAGATGGGCCAAGCCGTTCGCGTCTCGGGTCAGCCCCCCGAGGAGGCGGTCGGGCCAGGCGGCGTCCGCGAAGCCCACCAAGACCAGCACGCCGCCCTTGGTGACGGCCAGCCCCAGCCCCGTCACGTGCGGCGCCGCCCGGGAGACCGTTCCCGGCGGCAGGGACAGCACGTGATCCATGTGGCCGAAGGGATCGGTCAGTTGCGGCTGCACGAGGGCGGCCACCGGCGGGAGCGAGGCCATGGACAGCAGGGCCTGCGCGGGCTCCTCTCCCATCTCCGCGTAGACCATCACGTCGGCCGGCACCGCTTCGGCAATCTCCGCTGAGCGGGCATCGCGAACCGCCGCTACGGACAGCAACGCCATCGCCATCATCACGTGCACGAAACGGTTCATCGCACCCTCCGGGGTCTACAGGCTGCCGCACACCCTCTCTGGCCTTCGTCGGGCCACAATCGAGATTACCGGCGGCGGCGACTCGTGTCAAGCCGGTTCCTGCGCGGACGCACGGCCCGCGCGGGCCGCGAACCGTCGGGCGCGGAGGGCAAACGCGTCGGCCACCGTCTGCCCGCATTGGGAGGCGACGTAGGCGGCGATCTGCGCCCAGGATTCGCCCGGCGGCAGGCCGGGCCGGGCCTGCAGGGCCGTCGGGTCCTGAACGGCCAGCCCGCAGGAGCGCAGGGCGGCGACGGGGTCCTGCGTGCGGGCGATGGTGCCGGGCGTGCAGCGCCGGAACCGCAGCCCGAACGAGTGCAGCAGCACGACGAGCGCGCGCAGGTCGTCCAGGCGCCGGGCGACGGTGAGGGTGTCCTGCAGTTCGGCCTCCAGGGGGGTGCCCGCCGCAGGCTCCAGGGCCATTGCGCCGGGCCGGCGGCGCGTCTCCGGGACGATGCCCAGGACGCGGCGGCAGGGCAGCCGGAACCGCTCGGCGATGCAGGCGGCCGCCCACGCGGTGACGGCGTGAGGGGTGTCTACGGCGGGTGCGTCCGGTGGGGCGGCGGCCAGGATCCGGGCCGCCGTCTCCGCGTCGGACCGCAGCACATACGCCGTGCGGCCGTCGGGCAGTCTCCGGCGCACGAGCAGCCGCCCGGCCGTCAGTGCGTGCCGCACCGTGCGCCGGGCGAAGCGGGCTCTGTCGGCGCGCACCTGCTGCAGCAGCCACCGTGCGACCGCGCGGCGGCGCTCCGCCGGCCAGCCGATCGCGTCTGCGTAGGCGTCGTAGAACCGACGGACTTCGCGAAGCGGCAGGCCCGACCGGACCAGGTCGCTGGTCGCGTGCCGGAGGTCCGTGCAGTCGACGTCGCGATCGGGCGGCAGGTCGAATTCGGCCGTCAGCCAGTCCAGCACGCACAGTCGCCGCGTCCCCCCCGATCCCGCGAGCATGAGGTTGCGCGCGCCCAGGTCGCCGTGCCGCACGCCGGCGGGCCCGAGCCGGGCGATCAGCGCGGCGTATTCCTGCAGTATCTGCTCCCGCTCCTCTGCGGTCGGCGCCCGGGCGTCGTCCCGGTTCCTCAGGTCGAGCACTTCGCCGAGGGCGCGGGCGTCTTTCAGGCAGACGAAGGCGATCACCTGGCCCCTGAGGATGCCGAGGCGGCGCCGTTCGACGGCGAACAGGGGGCGGGGCGCGGGCAGGCCGGCGTCCAGGGCCCGCACGGTGTTGTCGAACTCGCGCCGCACGCACGTGTCGCCGCGCAGCGCCCGGCACGCTTCGCGCGTGCCGATGCGGAGATACTGCTTCCAGACCTGCCCCAGCAGGTCCAGGAGGATGGTCCGGCGGGTGTTGCCCCGGGCTAGGCGGACGGCGCCCGGCACCCGGCCCGTCGCGTGCAGTTCGGCCAGCGCGGCGGCCTGCTCCGGGCCGATGGTGCCGCGCACGAGGCGGTATCCTCGGGGCAGCCCGGGGTCTTCCATCGCCGTGTGCCTCCCGTTTCAGCGGTCGCCGGGGTCCGTTCCGTCCGGGACGGCGGCCAGAGCGGCCGCCGCCGCCAGGGCGGCCGCGTCGTCGCCGGAGAGCACGTGGACGTAGCGTGTCGCGGGCCCCTTGACGTAGCGCCCTCCGCCGGGCGTCTCGCGGCCGATCAGGATCCGCTTGCCTTCCGTTCTGGATTCCCGCAGGGTGATGGTCAGGAACGGGGCGTCGAATCCGTACAGGTCCGGCGCCCGGTCGGCGTAATCCGCCAGGCTCGCGGCCCGCAGGTCGCGGAGCCGCGCGGCGGCCTGCCGGACGGCGTCGGCGAGCGCCGCATCCAGCGCGGCGCCCTCGGCGTCGGTCCAGGACTCCGTCGCCTCGTCGTAGGCGAACGACTGCGCGCGGCCGCCGCGTTCGAAGGTCAGCCCGGTCAGGTCCGGCGCGCGGCAGACGTCCAGCGAGGCCAGGTCGGCGCCCAGATGGTCCACGACGGCCGGGGGCAGCACGACGAGCCGTTCGTCGCCGTCCAGTCGGGCGAAGCGCCCGACGGCCGGTTCGCCGGTCTCCGCACCGACGCGCAGGGTGTGCACGCGCAGGGCGGGCGACGCCTCGGATGCCGGAGGAGCGTCTTCGTAGCTGACCTCCAGGACGATGTCCGGCGTGTCCAGGCCGCAGGCGGCCGGGTCGTCGATCTCTTCGGCGGCGACAGCGGCGGCCTTCAGCGGCGCCAGGTCGCCCAGGATGGCCTGCACGGCATAGCGGTCGGCCGGGCCCTGGACCGGGCGGACGAGCGACCACGCCGCCTCGTCCGGCCGCCAGACGGCCTCGAGCCGCCCGGTGCCCCGCTGCAGGACGATGCGGCGGGCGGCCGAGCGGGGTTCGTTCAGGAGCAGACGGTCCAGGAAGGCGGGCCGGCCGCGGGTCAGCGCGGCGTAGTAGTCGCCGCCGGGCACGGCCAGCACCGCCGGGTAGCCGTGCCGGCGGACATAGGCCCGTCCGTCCTCGGCGGCGCCGAACGAGAGCGCCGCCAGGTCCGCCCCGCCGGCGTCTTGAAGCGTCACGGTCACGGCGTCCGCCTCGGCCAGGCCGTAGGGCGACACGTCGGCCGGGTCGTCGGCCGCGAACTCGTCCACCTCCAGCGTCTTGAGCTCGTCCAGCAGGGCGTCCACCGCCTCATCGTCGGCATCGGCGGGGCGCTCGCCGGCGATCCGCCATGCGTCCGCGTCCTTCGCCAGCCGCAGGTCGCCGGCCGGGCCGGAGACGACGATCTGCCGGACGCGGTCCGACGGGAACTCGGCCAGGGAGCGTTCCCGCAGGCCGGCGGGGTCCTTGTCCAGGGCGTCCAGAAGCGAGGCCGGCACGCGCACGACGGACGGCTCGCCCTGCGCCAGTGCGTAGCATTCGTCTGCGTCGCCCCCGGAGGGGCGGGCGAAAAGCACGGTGTACGAGGCGTCCCGGCCGGTCAGGGTCACGGTCAGCGCGGGCTCATCCAGGCCGTAGTCGGTGGCCCGGGTGGGGTCGTCGCTGAGGAAGTCGTCGTCGGCCAGCCGGTGGTCGCAGATCCGGTCGGCCAGGGCCTCGACGGCCGCGCGGTCGGCCAGGTCGCGCACGGGCGCCACCAGTTCCCATCGGTCCTCGACCTTCCGGCACTCGATCCGCACCGGCGGCCCATCGCCGCGCGGCGCCGCCGAGATCGAGACGCTGCGCAGGTCGAACGCGCTGAGGCGCGGGGCCAGCACCTTGCTGCGCAGGCCCGGGACGGTCACGTCCGTTGCGTCGGCGACCTCCTTCGCCACGGCGAAGACGGCGTCCTCGCCGGCGACGGCCACGAAGGTCGTCTCGCCCACGCCCGCGGGTTTGCCGACGTGCAGGGTCCAGGCCGGGGGACCGTTCTCGGCGATCCTGACCGCGACGGTCCGCGCGGGCGTGTCCAGTCCGTAGCCGGTCCGGTCGAGCGGCCGGCCGGGCTCAGGATAGGCGGCGGAGGCCTTCTCGGCGGCCCCCAGTTTGTCGAGAAGGGCCTCGACCTGGCGGCCGTCGGCGCGCACGTCCAGCGGCTCGACGATGCGCCACTCGCGGGACGATCGGCGGCGGCAGACGATGCGCCCGCCCGGGCTCTCGATCACGAGTTCACGCACGGCCGAGGTCTGGAAGCCGGGCAGCAGCTTCCGGCGCTCGCGCAGGGCCTCGACCGACGTCGGCCTCTTCGACAGCGAGTGGGCGACGAGCCCGGCCACGACGACGGCGATGAGCAGAAGGAGTGTGGACTTGTGCTTCATGGCTCCGTCCGGTCCGAAGGGTCAACGTCGCTTCCGGCGCACGATCCAGACGCTGATTCCCACCGCGATGATGGCCGCCGGCAGGATCGCGATGAAGAAGTAGCGTCCCGCCCTCATCTGGGCGGCCGTCAGGGTGGCCTGCGACATGTCGAACGTCTTGGGCGGGATGCCCAGCATGTGCAGCTTGCCGCCCATCCAGTTGAGGGCGTTCATCAGGAAGTAGCGGTGCGCGGGGTTCTGCTCGAGGGCGGCGTCGGTGAACGAGAGCGAACTGCCGATCACCAGAAGCCGGGGGCCGGGTGCGGGCTCCAGTTGCGGCATCATCGGATGCGACGGGGGTTCCCGGGGCGCCACCAGGGCGGCGACCGTCAGGGGGGGCGGGACGTCGCGCGCGGCATCGTATTCGGCCGGCTCGCGCGAGTCCGGTCGGTAGTCCGTCTCGCCCCAGCTCCCGGCGCCCGTCAGCAGCCGGATCGGCGTGCCCGAACCCGGCCGGTCGGGCTCGCCCACCTCGATGGGGCAGGCGTAGACCGGCGAGAAGTTGTACTGCTCCAGTCCGGCGGTGATCGGGTGCTTGCCCAGGCCCTGTGCGGTCACCAGCACCTCCCTCTGCTGGAAGGTGCCCAGCGGGGTGTCATACTTCGTGATGCCCACGGCGTCCGTGCGGGCGTGCAGGCCGTAGGGGCCGATCAGCTCGTTGATGTTGCTCTCTCCGATGCTGACGGCCACGGGGTCGACCAGCACGACGGCGCGGCCGTGGCGTTCGTCGAGATAGGCGCGGATGGCCTGCATCTCGGCCTCGGGGATCGGCGCGGCCGGGCCGGCGATGACCAGGACGGCGCAGTCGTCCGGCACGGCGCCCTCGGCGGCCAGGTTCAGCGCGGAGACCTCGTAGTTGTCCCCGCGCAGGGCCCTGGCGAGGCGCGACAGGGACCGATCCGTCCGGGCAGCCGGCAGGGGCGACATCGGGTCGGGATTCTCGACTTCGAAGGGCCGCTCGCCGTGGCCGGTCAGGAAGCAGACGGCCGGTCGTTCGTCCTCGACCAGTCTGGCGATGGCCGCCGCGAACGCGTCCTCGCCCGTGAACTCGGTGCCGGTGTGCGTGAATATCTCGTAGAAGGGCACGACCTCGCGGGAGTCCTCGGTCAGGAAGACGGCGCAGAAGCGCGGCGGCTCCTCTCCGTCCATCCGCTGGACCAGGTCGTGCAACTGCACCTGGCCCTCGGGGCTGGTCCAGTCCAGCCGTCGCACCTGGACGTGCTTCGAGGCCGACCGGAACTCGTCCAGGAGGTCCAGCACCATGTCCACGGCGCCCTGGGTGCGCGCGTCGGGCGTCGGTTCGATCACGACGACGGCCTCGATCGGTCGGTCGAGTCCGCTCAGTATGTTGCGCGTCTTCGAATGCAGGCTGTAGGTGCGCGTGCCCGTCCAGTCCATGCGCGCGAACCAGCGGGTGGAGATGTAGCAGAGCAGCCCGGCCAGCGTCAGGAACAGCGCGACGACGACCGCGAAGTGCACGCCTTCCAGCGCCCGCCGGCCGCGCACCAGGTTCAGGAGGGTGCGGACGTTGACGAGGGCGCCGGCGGCCGCCAGCGTCAGCCCGCCGATCATCAGGCCGAACGCGATGCGGTCCACATCCGGCAGGGCGCCCGCCCGCACGTCGCCCACGATGAACCCGGCCACCACCAGCATCAGGCCGGCCGGCACGGCCCAGCCGCCCCAGACCTGCAGGGAGGACCTCGGTTCGCGTCTCATGTCCTCACCTCCACTTCCGCAGTTCGAGCGCCTTGACGGTGAGGAACAGGAACGTCACGGTCGTGATGACGAAGTAGGCCAGGCTGCGGGTGTCCACGATGCCCTTGAGGAAGCCGGAGTAGTGGGAGGGCGGGGCGATGTACCGCAACACCTGCACGACGGTGGACGAGGAGTCGCCTCCGAGCAGGCCCAGGAAGTAGAGGCCCAGGAGAAGGACGAAGCTCACGATGGCCGAGGCGATCTGAACCCGGGTCAGGGCCGAACAGAGCAGGCCGATGGCGATGAACTGCGAAGTCATCAGAAACGCGCCCAGGAAGCCCGAGAGCAGGGGCCCCGCATCCATGGGGCCCAGGAGCCGCAGGTAGGCCACCTCAAGCGCCATCGGCACCATCATGATCGTGGCGAACAGCACCGCGCCGACGAACTTGCCCAGCACGACCTCCAGCTCCGTCACGGGCGCCGTCATCAGCGTTTCGACCGTGCCGCTGTGCGTCTCTTCGGCCAGCAGCCGCATGGTCAGAAGCGGGATGCCGACGATCATCAGGACCACGGGCATCGAGAGGGCCCACTGGGCCGCGCTGGCCAGGTGGACCGCCGGCGTCAGCACGGGCGCGAACAGAAGCCCCTGCCCGAGCGCGAAGGCCGTCAGCACGACGTAGGCGATGGGGGAGAGGAAGTAGGCGCCCAGCTCGCGCCTGGTGATCACGGAGACGTTCACCATGGGTCAGTCGTCCTCCTCGGCGCGGTCTCCGGCGTGGGCGGCCGGCACGGCCACGGCGGTCGTGGCGCAGAGCACGAGGGCGCCGACGCCCGCGCCGACAGCCGCCCCGACGCCGGCGAACGCCCAGACCGTGACGCCCAGCGTCAGGGCGACCGTCACCAGGCCGGCGACGGCCGCAGCGGCCCCCGTGACCGGCTCCGCGCGCAAGGCGCGCATGCAGCCCACCACGGCGTCCATGGCCAGCAGCAGCACGCCGGCCACCAGCCCGGCGGTCAGCAGCACGCGGGCCGTCCAGGCGGCGACGCGGTGTGCGGCCGGCTGCGCCTCCGGCCAGGCCAGGCCCAGCAGGCAGCCGGTCAGGGACACGGCAAACAGGACGGCCAGCCCGGCCGTCAGGGGCGCCAGGGCGGCCCCGCCCGCGTAGAGCCACACGCTGACCGAGCCCTCCCAACGGGGCGCGGCGAACAGGCGCGCCCCGACGTGGAACAGGGTGCCCGTCAGCACCATCGCGACGCAGGCGGCCGCCAGCGCCAGCGGCAGCAGCACGAGCAGCAGGCCGCCGGCCCGTGCCGGCAGCAGGGCGGCGGAGTAGGCGGCGGCCCCGACCCGTTCCGGATCGGGCGCGGCCAGGCGGACGTACGCGAGCGCGGCGGGGAAGGCCAGAAGGATGGCGGCGCCCAGCACCACGGCGAAGAACGCCAGCGGCTCGAACAGGCCGCCGCTGATGGCCATCTTCCCGAAGAAGCGGCCCGGGCGCACGAGCAGCTCCGCCAGGCTGCGGCGCAGTGCCCGGCCGGCGGGGACCTCGCTCAGGTTCTCCCAGTCCAGGAGGTCGTTTCTTGCCTGGGTCATCGGTGTGTGCGTCACCCGGCGGCTCCTCTACTCACCAGCGGGACGATCCGGGCCCCCGTCCACCGGGGCGAGTGTGACCCGGTGGAACACGTCCTCGAGCGTTGCGCGGCTGCGCGTCAGTTCGCGCAGCGGCCAGCCGCGCGCGACGGCCAACCGGAAGACGTCCTCCCGCACGTCCGTCTCGGGTGCGGCGGCGATTGTGAACCGCTGCCAGCCGTCGGCCTCGGCCGTCTCCACGGACTCGACACCGGGCAGGTCCCGGAGCGCGGAGGCGGCCTCTGCGGCGTCGGCGCCGATCTCGGCCACGACGGCCGTGCGCATGACGCGCTCCGAGAGCGTCCGGGGGGTGTCGTCGGCCACGATGCGGCCGCGGTCCACGATCAGCACGCGGCGGCAGATGGCCTCGGCCTCGGCCAGGATGTGCGTGGAGATCAGGACGGTGTGCTCTTCGCCCAGGCTGCGGATCAGGCGGCGGGTCTCGCGCACCTGGTTGGGGTCGAGCCCGATCGTCGGTTCGTCGAGCACCAGCACGTCCGGGTCGGCCAGCAGGGCGTCGGCGAGGCCTACGCGTTGGCGGTATCCCTTGCTGAGGGTGCCGATGACCTGGCCGGCGACGTCGCGCACGCCACACAGCTCCATGCAGCGGGCCAGGCGGCGCCTGCGTCGTGCGCGCGGCACGCCCTTGAGCGCCGCCCGGTAAGAGAGGTATTCGCCGACCCGCATCTCGACGTAGAGCGGGTTGCTCTCGGGCATGTAGCCGATGTGGCGGCGGACGGCGCGGGAGTCCGCCCGCACGTCGAGCCCCGCCACGCGGGCGGTGCCTGCGCTGGGCGGCAGGAAGCCGGTGATCATGCGGATCGTGGTCGACTTGCCCGCCCCGTTGGGCCCCAGCAGGCCGACGATCTCGCCGCGGTCGATCCGGAAGCTCACGCCGTCGACCGCCAGGAAGTCGCCGTAGTAGCGGGTCAGGTCCCGGGCTTCCACCAGCACTGTGCCGCCCTCCGGTCTCCGGTCGGTTCCCCTGTGACGAACGGTCAGGCGCCTCGTCCGCCTTTGTGTCGCAAAGGTGTTCGGAGGTTCAAACGGGGCATCGGCGCCGGGCCGGCGGCCGCATCTACCGGGCGGCCCGGTCCCCGGCGAACGGCGTCTTCCCGCCTACCGGCTCCTCCTCGGGGCCGGACATCAGCCGGCGCAGCCGGTCGGCCTCGTCCTCGTGTCCGGCCTTGCAGTGGGCGACGCAGGCCATGGAGAACGCGCCCGCCTCCTCGGCCCGCCGGGCGATCTGCGTCCACTCGTTCTCGGTGGTCGCCGCACCCATAAACCACAAAGCCCGCATGAACAGGGGCACGTTGCCGGCCTTCATAGCCGTCTCGGCGATGGCGCGAACGGCA
>Ga0123328_1002833_pt1 | contig 15255 bp, 15 predicted proteins | sample BioC12SIPDNA_2_FD_89702 | JGI IMG/M metagenome (GOLD analysis project Ga0123328, IMG submission 89702) | Anaerobic biogas reactor microbial communites from Washington, USA - Biogas_R1_A C12 SIP DNA | ecosystem: Engineered > Bioreactor > Anaerobic > Unclassified | place: Washington, USA...
TAGTGCGTTTGTACCCTTTTTTCCATTTTTTGTTTAGTAGCTCAAATGATGGTCGAACAAGGTCAATTTAATCATCCGTTACTCCGTCAAGAGAGTGTAACTGTTCACGCTGCATGGAACGGCCACAAGGCAATGGCAGTGGCTCAATAGAAGTAAAAATGTCAAAATGAAAGGATGATGTAGGGAGCGGGCCCGGAGGGATTCGAACCCTCGGCCCATCGGTTAAGAGCCGATTGCTCTACCTAGCTGAGCTACGGGCCCCCTGTAAGCCCGTGAAATATGGTCGATATACATAAGTCTTTCTGAACTCTCGTGAGGTCAGAGAACAGAAAATGTCGGAGAACATTCCAGCCCCGACCGGCCAGGAAAAGAACGCCGATCTAGGCCATATCGTTACGCCATGCTAGGGAGGAGCTATATTTATGCGCTATCAAGATGGCTGGTACCTCCCATTTGAGCAATAGCATTGAAGAACTTGCCCGCTTCAGCCGATGTCATCGACAACAATGTGATCGAGTGTTGAGACTCACCATCTAGCACACATTGGATACTGCCCTGCGAGCGGAGATCGGGGAAGCCATGACACATGCGACCGTTCCAAGGAACGTCGTCTGTTTGGTATCGTGGTCAGGCAGCGGACGTCGATTAGCGAGCAACTCTTGATAGGGCAAAAGCGTCGTCTTCCTGGGTGACCACAGGTCGCTAGTTATTTTAACCCAAGTACGTTAGAGGTTGGGATGAGATGAGCTCGATAGAGGTGCACGTCCTGGCCAGTGGGAGCGACGGCAACTGTTCTGTCATTTGCACCGAGGACACCATGATCATGCTCGATGCTGGCATCTCCGGCAGGCGGATCGCCAACCTCATGGGCCGCGTGGGCCTGGACCCCTGCGACCTCGATGCCATCCTTCTGACCCACGAGCACTCCGACCATGTGAGCGGGGCGGGCATCATGTCCCGTAAGTACAAGATACCGATATGCTGCAACCGCTCCACGTTGACATGTTCCAACATAGGTGCGGTGCACGACACCATTCTCTTCCAGACCGGCACGAGGTTCGAGATCGGCTGCCTCTCCATCGATCCCCTTCCCATTTCCCATAACGCCGCCGATCCCAACTCCTTCCACGTTCATTACAGGGACAAGAACGTCCTCCTGGCGACCGACCTGGGCAGAGTAGGCGCAGAGGTGTTCACGGCCCTCCGGGATGCTGACCTTGCTATCATCGAGGCCAACCACGACGTGCAGATGCTCATCAACGGGCCCTATCCCCCGCGCCTAAAGAGCGATATCCGGTCCGATAGGGGACATCTTTCCAACGTGGACTGCGCTCATGCCCTGTGGGCCACGTCCAGCGAGAAGCGGAAGGTGTTCCTTGCTCACCTCAGCAAGAACAACAACACCCCGCTCCTGGCAAGGCGCACGGTGTCCCGCACGTTGGGATGCAAGGAGGACAGGATAGACTGCATGCTGTGCCCTGACGATGTACGCTCCATCATCATTTAGGCGGAGAGAACGACGGAAACGGCCACCGCCTTCTTCCTGGCGATGAGGGCCCTGGAAATGGTCGATGGAAGGCACACCAGGTCCTCCTTACGGAGAATGTAGGTTCGGTCAGGACCAACGAACTTCGGAATATCCTCCAGGATCTTGAGGATCACGAACTCGGCGGCAGGCGGAGCCGCGGGAGCGGCGACGGGGGCGCATTCCTCTTTGACCGCGGCCTCGACAGGCACATTCTCCGCAACATCTGAAGGAGGTGCGGCGGCCTCCGTCTCAATGGTGACCTCGGGCGTAGGGTATGTAGGCATGACAGCCGCGGCCTCCTCTACCTCCTCCCTCTTGGCCTCCCTAACCATGTCCGGGACCTCCGCCGTGTCCAGGGAAGGCTCCTCGACCTCGACCACCTTTGTCCTGACCCCCTCGAGCAGCAGGGTACGCTTCTCCTTCAGGAGGGAGTGGACCTCATCATAGATCTCTTTCTCTTCGATCGTAAGCCTTGAGGTCTCGGTCCTATTGCCCTCTGCCGCCCTGAGCGCCATGTCCAGCAGCTTGCCCATGCGGAACCCGAACACCTGCGCCGCCTTCTCCTGGAACTTCAGAAGCTGATTGCTGGCAAGCTTTGACTTGGTGGAGAAGGGATCGGTCGCGAACTCCCGCTCGCTTTCCCGCTTGAGCATCTCCTGGCACTCCGCCATGGCCTGGTAGAGGTCCTTGCGGACGTCGGATATGTTCTTGTTGCGCTGCTCCCTACGGGCGACCTCGGTGAGGTCATCGTAAGTGAAGTTGTCCGTGGAAGCTGTCATCAAGAGGTTCATTCTGTCGGCCATATTTGAGCGTATCCGGTCACCTCGTCCTTTTTCCCCGATGAACGTCACCGCTGTGGAGACATGAGCGGATATCAAGCGGACGATGGGAGCGCCGGCCGTCAAGCCCGGGCACGGGACAATGGACGGAAACCTTTTCACCGTACATCAGCCATCCCGTCGCATGGATGTCTCCGAGGTCCTCCGGGCGGTCAAGGGCGGCGTGGAGGTAGACATCATGGTCACCCCCAACGCCAAGCGGCCCCAGGTCGGTGAGGTCGATGAATGGAGGAAGCGACTGGTGGTGAAGGTACAGGCCCTGCCCACCGATGGGAGGGCCAACCGGGCGGTGGTGGAGCTTCTGTCAGAGCTCTTCGGTGTCAGAGTGGAGATCGTGCGCGGCCACACCGACCGTCAGAAGACGGTCCTGGTCCCATTGGACCTAGAGAGCGCACGCACACAGCTGGAGGGTGCATGAGAGATCCCCAGGAGACGCTGGAGGAGCTGGAGGAGCTGCTCGGCCTGCTGCGGGAAAGGGAGGATAACACGGTCATCCTCATCGAGGGCCGCAAGGACCGGCTGGCCCTGGCCTGCCTGGGCATCGGCGGCGAGATCCTACAGGTGCAGGACGCCCGCGGCCTCTTCGGCGTGGCGGAGGAATTGGCGAGAACGGGGAAGGAGGCCATCATCCTTACCGACTGGGACCGCAAGGGAGGCCACCTGGCCCAGCTCCTCAGGAACGCCCTCAAGGCCAACGATGTACGGTACGATGACACCATCCGCAGCCGCCTATCGATGCTGTGCAAGAAAGAGATAAAGGATATCGAGTCCCTGCCCTCGTTCATCTCCTTCCTGGTCCAAAACGCCTCTGGGGCATAGTTTTGTTTTATCACGACCTTGGGGATGAAACCACCACGGCTCATATTGGCAATGCCTGAACAACATAACCCTCCAGTTCCTGGGGGAACTGACCGATGCCCCATCCCAGAGCGGTGGTCTCGCAATAATAGTATACAGAACCCTCGTACGTGTACGACCGACCTTCATAAACGTCCCCGGAGATGCCTGCGGCCATGTGACCCGAGACGCCTGGGCTTGTGTACTTCAGCATGATCACGTCGTTCTCCATCGGCAGGGACCTGATCAGCGAGGCGAACAGCGCCACCTTGTCCTCGCAATCCCCCCCTCCATCGACCAGGGTCTCCAGGGGATAACGGGGATATTCCATCTGGCCGGCGGTGGTCTCATCGCTGGTGTACGGAATGCCCTGAACGAAGGACAGGATGAACTGGACGGGGTCGTGTCCGTTGAGCAGGGCGGTGCTCCTCAGGTCCTCAGCGATGGTCGCCAAGACGGCATCATCATCGTCGACGTAGGAGCTGTAGTTGAATGAACGGTCCTGCTCATGTAGAGGGTAATAGTCAGTACCGTTTATGGTCGCGGTCATCGACCACACCTGCCCACCGTAGAGCCATTCATATCCTACATTGAATGCCTCGACGCCGAGGAAGAAACGCCCTGTGCCGCTCCAGGGGCTCCACCTCCCATCGTCGGACGTCCTCACCCTCCACGAGTAAGTGGTGTTCTCCACCAGGGGCTGTGATAGGGTGTACACGCTCTCCGTGGTGGTTGTATCCAGGGTGGGGTTCTCGAAGAGATCGGACGGAGAGACCTGCACCTGATAGCTGTCCGCCCCGGACACCCCTTCCCAATCGAGCAGTACCTCGCTGCCCAGAACGGTGGTGGAGTCGGTGGGGCCGATGAGGGAGGGAGGCAAAACGAAAACGTTGTAAGAGAAGGTCCAGGTCTCGCTCCACGTGCTTAACAGTGACATGTGATGAGCCGATACTCTCCAGTAGTACGTGGTACCCTCCATTAAAGAGAACTCGGGTGCGTACGAGGCCTCGCCCAGGACGAGATCCACTATAGTGTCGGTGAAGGCAGGGGTGACGGAGACCTGCAGGCGGTACTCGTCAGCGTGGGCGACCTCCTCCCACTCCAAGATCGGAACGCGGTTGGACAAGGCGCTCCCGTCCGCCGGCGAGGACAGCTCCGGCGCCCTCAGCCCCGTCCGCAAGGAGAACGTCGTGGCCTCGCTCGCAGGACCATAGTTCCCGTTGACCACGGCCCGCACCGTCCAGCGATAGGTTCCGTCCGCTAGGACCTCGTGGAGGACGTAGCTGGAGGTCGGTGACGAGCGGTTCATGCGGAAGCCGTACTGGTCCAGGCAGGTGATGAGCAGGGAGTAGCTCTCGGCCGGACCATATGAAGACCAGGAAAGGGCGACCGAGGCCTCGTTGACCTCCTCCCTGTCGTCCGGTCCCAGATGCACCAGCACCGGGATGCTCGTGCTCTCTCCGTTTGGCCCGTTGAGCAGGCCCAGCACCGGGCCGACGAGGAGGGCGGCAGCGATAAACAACGCCCCCACGACGACCAACCAGGCCTTGGAACGTCCTCTGCTCTTCCCTATCGCTTGTCCATTCGGTTGCTGTGCGCTCGGAGCGGCTCGATCCCTTCCCGGACCGCGTTCGGGATCGGGGCCGGACGGATAGATGTCCGCGTACCTCTTCTCCCTGTTCTCTACGTCCCTTTCCATTTAATGGATCCTCGAATATCCAGCAGTACGCCCGTGGAGCAAGGTCGTACCCATCTTCGGTGGGAGGCAGGCATGCAACGGAAGAACGCGCACGGTCGCTCCCGCCTTGTTCATGTTATCATGCGCTCATCGTTCTTAATGGAACGCATGAGGGTCCACCGCCGCACCCTACCCTAACCATAAATAGCTGGATGACCGCTCTCGTTCCGGGGACGAGCATATCTGGGAGCCTTGGTCCAAGCTCAAGGCACCCTTGACGTTCAGTATCGGTCGTTGTACCCGACGTGCAGTGATCCGCAAACGGAGCGTGAGGAGGGGATGCCTGCTCGAGATCCTCAAGAGGTGCGACCTCCCGGACCGGGGCCGCAGGTGATGAACGCCCATGAACGAAGGTGATGGCCCGTTGATCGAAGATCGCACCGTTGGCAGAACGCTACAGGTCACGGAGGCGCGCTGTATCCCTTCTGGCCGCTTCTTCGTGTTCGAGGGGATCGATGGCTCGGGGAAGAGCACCGTCGCCCGTCTCTTCGCCGAAAGGCTGCGGTCCACCGGCCGGGAGGTGGAGCTCACGGCCGAGCCTACCAGCACCTGGTTGGGAGACCAGGTCCGCCGGGGGAACAGGGATGCGAAGAACGACTTCACCGAGACCTTCCTGTACATCGCCGACCGGGCCGAGCATACCTCTCAGATCCTGAAATGGACGTCGGAGGGCCGAGCCGTGGTCTGCGACCGTTATGTCGGGAGCACTCTGGCCTATCAGGGCGTGACCCTCCGCCCCCACCTAGGACCGGGGACCCTGGAATGGCTCAAGAGGGTGAACGAGCCTATCATCGTCCGCCCCGACGCGACCTTCCTTTTGCGGATCGATCCCGCAAAGGCCATGGCGCGGCTGGAGGACAGGAAGGGGAGGGAGAAGTTCGAGAAGATCACCTTCCTAAAGAAGGTGGCCGCCCTGTACGACAGGATCGCCGAGGAGGATCCCTCCTATATCGTGGTGGACGCGGAGCGCCCCCTGGACGAGGTCCTGGGGATGGTGATGTCCATGGTAAGTAAATATTAAAACGTCCTGCGGGGTTGGTCCATCATGCATCCTTCCGAGACCATCCGGTTCGCCAAGGGACGGGAGCTTGAGGGCAAGCTCATCGTACTGGGCATGACCGGCAGCATCGCCGCGGTGGAATCCTTCGAGCTGGTCAGAGAGCTGATCCGCCACGGGGCGGAGGTACAGGTGGTCATGACCCCGGAGGCCCAGAGGCTCATGACCCCGGAGGCCATGGAGTTCGCCAGCGGTCGGGCGGTGATCACGAAGCTGACCGGGGCTACGGAGCACGTTAGCCTCCTTGGCGATTACCCTGGACGGGCGGACATGTTCCTGGTGTCACCGTGCACGGCCAACACCATATCCAAGATGGCCCTGGGGATCGATGATACGCCGGTGACCACCATGGCGACCCTGGCCATCGGAACTCACACTCTCATGTTAGTGGCCCCGGCGATGCACCTGGCGATGTTTGAGAACGCAGCGGTGCAGCGAAACGTGCTGGCGCTGAAGGACATGGGGGTCGAGCTGGTGGGCCCGGTGCTAGTCGGCAAGAAGGCACGGGTGGCCTCGGTGGAGGAGATCGTGGACAAGGTGCTGGCGATGTTCTCCAAGGGGGACCTGTGCGGGAGGAAGGTGCTCATCATCGGAGGCTCCTCGGAGGAGCCGGTGGACAGCGTCAGGGTGGTTAGCAATACTGGCACCGGGGCCACCGCAGCGGAGATGGTCAGAGTGGCTCGCCAGAGGGGCGCGGAGGTGGAACTGTGGGCCGGGAGGATGTCCGTTCCCGTACCCACGGGCATACCCGTCAGGTCCTTCCGTTCCGTGGAGGACCTGGTGAGCATGGTCGGTGAGGTCGATCACGATGTGGTCATCGTTCCCGCCTCCCTTTCCGACTACGCTCCTACGAAGATCGCTGGCAAGATGCCATCGGGCAAGAGCTCAGTGGACCTCGAACTGCACCCCCTGCCCAAGGTCCTTCCCCTTCTGAGGCCCCGGACGAAGGTGCTGGTGGGCTTCAAGGCCGAGGTCGGGGTATCCCCGGCGGTGCTGTCCAAGAGAGCGGTGTCGAGGCTCAAGGAGTACGGCCTCGATATGATCGTGGCCAATGACCTCGAGGATGTCGGGCAGGGGAGCACCAAGGCGATCATCATCACCGCGGATGGTGGCAGGAAGAAGTATGAGGGGGACAAGCGAGGCCTGGCGGACGCGGTCCTAGACGAAGCGGTCAAGGTCCTGGGATGAGAGTAACCGCCTACTGTCCCGGCCATATCACCGGCTTCTTCGTGCCGTGCGTCCATGAGGACCCGCTCAGGACCGGTTCCCGGGGGGCGGGCATATGCATCGACAGGGGCGTTACCGCCACCCTCGAGGTTCTTCCAGGAGATGGCTCGATGGAGTTCATCGTCGACGGCGTTATGCGCGATGCCCCGGTCATGCGTGACGTCTTAGAGAACCTCATGGGAGGGGGGGATTTCGACATCATGGTGGAAGCGAGCCTGGGGCTGCCCATCAGTTCTGGCTTCGGCATGAGCGCGGCGGGAGCGCTGGCGACCGCTTTCGCCATGGCCGAGGCGTTGGGAAGGACGACGGAGGAGGCCTTCGCCGCAGCCCATCGCGCAGAGCTGGCCAACGGCACGGGTCTGGGGGACGTGGCCGCCCTGTCCCGCGGGGGGATGACCTTCCGCCGGAGGGAGGGTATACCTCCCTTCGGCCGCATCGACCGACTGACAGATGCGCTGGACATAGTGGCGGCCGTGGTAGGTCCGGTCATCCGCACCTCCGATGTGCTGAGGGATCCCACCAAGCGCAAAACGATAGATAGCATCGGCAGGGAGTGCTATCGCCTGCTGGCCAAGGACCCTACCCCGGACATGTTCTTCCGAACCAGCCGGGAGTTCACCATGCGCTCCGGCCTGGCGGGACCTCCCGTCATGGACGCCCTGGAGGCGATAGAAAGACTGGGTGACGCCTCTATGATAATGTTAGGAAACTCAATCTTCGCCCGAGGGGACCTGGACGCTATGCAGAGTGAACTGTCGCGGTTCGGCACCACGTACCGATTGTCCCTGGACCTGCTGGGCCCGAGGGTCCTGAGCTCTGAGGGCTCACTCGTATAGCGTGAAGAGCTTGTCGTCCTCGCCCACGTCGAAAAGGCCTATGCGCGCCCCGCAGTCCAGCCAACCGTGGGCATAGTTTACGCTGGCGAAGGCGTTGACATAGTCGCCGACCTCGCGGAAGTGCCGGGCGTCGTTATAGTAGGAGGTCGCCATATTGAGGAAGTCGTCGGCCAGTTTCTTCCCGAAGGACCGCGGCGGGGCCGCTACCTTGAGCTTGTCCAGGGCCCTCTTGGTGGTGTCCAGGTACTTGGCCAGCTTCTCGTCGGAAATGATGTCCTTCATGCCTCATCATCCTCGGTCGGTATTATCTCCACGCTCTCTCCGCCGTGGCGGCTCTCCCGGGGCCGTACCTCCACGAACAGGGGCATCTGGATGCTCCCGCCGATGCACAGGGCGACCCCGATGGGCAGCCTCTGGATCTCATCAGCCATTCCTGCGGTCAGGCCTTCCACGGAGGCGGTTATGGCCTTGAGGTCATTGGGGTTGGTCACCTTGAGTATCATCTGCGTGTTGCACTGGCTGAGAACATTCTTGTCGATCTTAGCCGCCCTCTGGCTAATGATAGTGAGGCCAAGACCGAACTTGCGGCCCTCGGCAGCGATGGTGCGGAATATCTTGGAGGACGCGGCCAGCCCCTGCTGAGGACAATAGTTATGGGCCTCCTCCACCACCAGCATCATGGGCGGTATCTTACCCATCTTTCGCAGCTCGAACAGCGCGGTGCAGATACGGTTCACGATCAGCTCGGCGATCTCCGGGACCGTGCCCTTGAGATTGATGATGGTCACCTTGCCCTTGACCACCAGATCATCTATGCGCGTCCCCGCGGGGGCGAAGATCTTGCAGTCGTCCAGGAACTGCAGCTCGTTCACGAGGGCGGCGTTGTTCCCCTCCTCGTCGCTCTCCAGCACCCGGATGATGTCCTTTAGGGAGTACTCCTTCTTGACGCTCTTCACCGCATCGATGGCCTTCCGCAACGCGTTCAGGTAGGCCTTGCCGTTCTTGATGCTGGTCAGAGAAAGCAGGTCGCCCGCCTCGATGTTCGCCAGCGTGAACAGCAGGGGAGTGGCCTGGGGGTTCACGGTGGTGTCCGTGGCGAACTCGATGATGCGGTCCGCGAAGCCGCGGTTGGTGACGTTGAAGTTCCGGGAGCTGGTGGAAGGGCGCCCCGCCTCGCGCATGGCGCCATACTCTCCGTGAGGGTCGAGCACCATGATGGTTACGTTGTGCTTCATCAGCTCCTCCACCAGGTCACCACACATGAACGATTTTCCCCCGCCGGTCTTGGCCAGGATGCTGACGTGCTTCTGCACCATGGAGTTGATGTCCATCTCCACCCGGATGTCGTGGCCGAACAGCAGGCCGATGTACGCTCCCGTCGGGGTGTTCTCCTTCAGCCCGATGACCTTCTTGATCAGCTCGTCCCCGGCCTTGTATACGGGCAGGCCGGCATTGAACGGTGTACGCGGGACCTGCAGCAAGCCGCGCTCATCGCGGTAGCCGATGACGTTGACCAGGGCGGTGACCTTCTCGTGTATGAGCACGTCCTCACCCTGCGAGATCATCTTTGCCCGGTCCAGGGAGAGGTCTGTCTTGCGCTGCATATCCATTACCTGACCCAACACCCATCCTGCGGCCTCATGCCGGGCCTGGACATACTCCATCTTCTCGACCCTGCCGGTGACGCTGAGGTTGAAGCTGGAGGTACCCACGTCCCCATAGATTATCCCCACAGCCTCCAATCCGTCGTCATCGGTGAGCGGAGCTGGGTCTGCGGCGATCGTGGTTGCTTCGACATCTTGAACGGGCGCTGGTGCCGCATTCTCCGGTCGTGCTGTCGGAGCCCTTACATAAGGCCCACCAGAAACAGGATCAGCGGTCGGCTCACCAACGACCTGGGGCGGACTGTCCGCCTCGGTTTCCATGTGCATCCCGAAAAGATATTAGATGCTCTCGATAAATAAATTGTTACATGATTACGATACCTGGTGATGAGAGTCGTGGAAGCAGCCAGATATGCCAACGATCCGCATCGTGATGTTGCATTTCTGCAGGCATCGGCCCGCTCAATGATAGGAGGATGATGCATACCGGACTTTCACATATCCATGAGGGTGCTCATGAGGGAGTCCATATGTACAGGAAAAAGGAAGGTCGGACAGCGTAGGATTTAAGACGGAAACGCCAATGCCCTTCGTATGATCGTAGTCGGCGGTTCTTCCTCGAAGATGCTTGCCCAGGACCTGGCAAAGGAACTGGAGTGCAAGTACCTGCAAGCCCATACCACGCGCTTCCCGGACGGGGAATGCTATGTGCGGATCGAGGAGGAGCGGATCGATGATGAGGTCGTCATCGTCCAGAGCACCCACCCCGACCACAACACGGTCGAGCTGCTGCTCCTGCAGGACGCGGCCATTGGCCTGGGGGCGAAGAAGGTAAGCACGGTGGTGCCATACTTCGGGTACGCCCGGCAGGATGAGCGTTTCAAGAGAGGGGAGGCGCTCAGCGCTAAGGTTATGGTCAAGGTGGTGGAGATGAACTCCCGGAGGATCGTCACAGTCGACATCCACAAGCCCATAGTCCTGGACTGGTTCCGCGGGGACGCTTTCGATGTCCATGCGGCCCCGTGCATAGGCGATTTCTTCAAGGGTTCGGAGATCGACATGGTCCTGGCGCCGGACGAGGGGGCGCTGCAACGGGCCCGCGAGGTCGCCACAGTCATCGGCACGGAGTGGGACTACCTCGAGAAGACGAGGCTCTCGGGCGAGGTCGTCAGGATGGCCCCCAAGAACCTGGACGCCAAGGACAAGAACGCCCTCATCGTCGATGACATCATATCCACCGGCGGGACCATCGAGGCCGCCGCCAACCAGCTGAAGATCATGGGCGCGAAGAGCGTCACCGCCGTGTGCACCCACGGCCTGTTCGCCAAGGGAGCGCTGGACCGGCTGCGGAAGTGCTGCAATGCGGTGTATTCCACCAACACCATCGAGGGCGAGGTGTCCGTGATCTCCGTGGCCCCTCAGATCGCCAAGGCCCTGCGCTGAGCAGCACCATCGACCTATTCTCTTTACGATCCGCTCTCCGCCGTCGGTGCTCGTGGCCCCGGCGACCGGCCTTGAAACATTTAAGTGCGGAACCTTATTCGGTGGAGCTATCAAGGGTGTGACGGATGAAGAAGGAAGAGAACTTCAGCGAGTGGTACAACGAGCTGGTCGATACCGCTGGCCTTACCGATAAGCGCTATCCCATCAAGGGAATGAACGTCTGGCCTGCCTATGGGTGGAAGATCATGCAGTACATCGATTCCTTCATCCGCCAGGAGCTGGACGCCACCAACCATGATGAGGTGTGCTTCCCTCTCCTAATCCCCAAGTCCGAGTTCCAGAAGGAGAAGGACCACATCAAGGGCTTCGACGCCGAGGTGTACTGGGTCACGCATGCCGGCCTCAACGAGCTGGACATCCCCCTGCTCCTGCGGCCTACTTCAGAGACGGCAATGTACCCCATGTTCTCCATCTGGGTCCGCTCCCACGGGGACCTGCCCCTGAAGATCTATCAGCTGGTCAACACCTTCCGGTACGAGACCAAGCAGACACGTGCCTTCATCCGCGTCCGCGAGATCCACTTCTTCGAGTCCCATACCTGCCATGTGGACGAGGCCGATGCCCAGCGCCAGGTGGAGGAGGACTTCGTCATCCTGGAGAAGATCATGCAGAAGCTGTGCCTGCCGTACAAGCTGCTGAAGCGCACTGACTGGGACAAGTTCCCCGGCGCTTACTACACCGTCGGCATCGATACCGCCATGATGCGCGGTCGCAGCCTGCAGCTGGGCTCCATCCACCATTACAGGGAGAACTTTTCCCGTCCGTTCGACATCAAGTACGAGGACGTCGACGGAAGCACCAAGTATGTGCACCAGACCACCTACGGGATGTCGGAGAGGCTCCTCGGCTCCGTGGTCGGGGTGCACGGCGATGACAAGGGACTGGTCCTGCCGCCCGCCCTCGCCCCCTTCCAGGTGGTCATTGTGCCCATACTGGCAAAGGGGAACGTGGAAGCGGTGACGGCGCAGGCCCGGGCGTTGCGCGATGAGCTCAAGGATGCGGGGGTCCGGGTAACGCTCGATGAGAGCGATGAGCGCCCCGGAGCCAAGTTCTTCAAGTGGGAGCTGAAGGGTGTGCCCCTGCGCCTGGAGCTGGGGGCTAGGGACATCGAGAAGGGTGTGGTGGCGTACGCCCGCCGGGACGATGGGAAGAAGGGTAGCTTTGACCGCGGCAAGGTCGTGGACGAGGTACGGTCCATGTTAGGCCTCATCGCCAAGGACATGCGCGCCAAGGCCCAGAGGTTCCTTGACGACTCCATCATTGACGTCGACAACATGGAGTTCAAAGAGGTGCCGGAGAAGTGGCTGCGTTTCGGATGGTGCGGGGAGCAGGAGTGCGGACGCAAGATAGAGGAACGCACCGAGCTGAAGATCCTAGGGAGCCCGTACGTCAAGGAGGAGTTCCACGGAAAGTGCCTTTGCTGCAGTAAGGAGACCGACACCGTGGTCTATGCTGCCCGGTCGATGTAAACACCTTCAAAACTTACATTTTTGAAGATTGCCAGCGGGTGTGATGGGAGCTCAGCAACGGACGGCCCGACACTGAGATACAGCTCCCACCACCGCCTCAAGGTACTCGCATTGGATGCTGCTCTTCGACCACATCTCTTCCTTCCCATGGCTCATCGACATTGATCAGAACATGCGGGAACTGAAAAATTCAATCCTTGTTCTTTAGCAACAATAGGCCCAGGCCGCCGAATGCCACCATGATGATGAAGATGGCGTACACGGGGATGAAACGGGACTCGAAGAAGTTCCAGCTGCCGAAGGCGATCCCCCACACCAAGTAGAAAGCCACTCCGCCGATGATCAGAAGAATGGATAGGAACCTGATGGCCTTGTTAGGTAGATCGACCTCTGCCATGAATCCGGCCAACGCCATAACTGTATAAAATGGTTTTCCAGACAGTTGACGCTGGTAGGGATTTGGTAATGAGCCGTGTCTCTTCGACATGTCCGGCATGCTTGCTGTGCAGCTTAACCGATGAGGCGGGGCAGGAGGGCACCTGTACGGGCCGCATATCCATCGTACTCATCTCCGAACTCCTCCAGGAGTATCCTCTCCTCGAGGGGCACTCGGACAAGAAGGAAGGTGGCTATGGCGGCCAGGGGGAGCATCCCGACCAGATAGTTATGAAGGACCAGCGGCGAAGAGATGGCCCATAGCATCATCGCCAGGTACATGGGATGCCTGATGCGGGAGTAGATTCCAGTGGTGACCAGCCGCCTCTTTCTCCTTGTTCCCGGGGAGATGGTAAAGTTTTCGCCCAGGTCCACGTGGGCCTTCGCCCTGATGAGGAAAGCGGTGACGAGGCCGGCGAGGCCCAGTATAGCCAAGAATGGCGGTGTATTATAGTTCAGCCCATCGTACACGCTGGTCACTGCGTACGTGAACGGAAGAATGATGAACGCTAGATTGACGATGAGGAACAGGAGATACTCTGTCCTTGTGCCCTTCACGACGCTGTGGTCCTTCCTCACTCCGCGAAAGAGAATGCTGATGAAGAAGAAAAAGAACATCAGCGCGAGATAAGCCCAGACGAGGGGTGATGAGCTGAGGGACAGGAGGGTGGCCATTGTGAGGCATCCTAGGGACCGCATCGTTATTGAAGGGCATGTTACCATGAAGAACGGATGCCTAACCGCATCGACCTGTTTGGGCGGGAGCTCAGCATGGACGTATGTAGGATGGGGGCAATGAGAGATCGATCGCGAATGAGACTAGCTGCGCATCCATATATTGCGGATGAACTCCTCATCGCCAGAACCGCTTGTGATGCTTGCGCTATATTCGGTCTGAAGGATGGTGCCGTCCTCCTGACGTATGGCCGCTGTGCGACGCCCAGGCATCTCCAGATGGCCCACTGGGTCTATCGTCCTTATCCACTTGACGGTGTTCTCCAGCCACTGCGCGCGATACCACTTGGGCTGATTGGCGAACCAGCTGATCTCATCGAAGCCCCACCAGCTGATCTCCTCCCCGTAGGACGGCCTGTCAAGAAGGCGGGGAGCGTATCCGTTCCAATTGTCCAGTTCGACCAGGTAAGGCAGCCTCGCACAATCCCAGCCGCTCGGCGAGGTGCCACCCAGGCTATGGGTGAAGATGGAGTCCCTGTGGTTCAGGTATAGGTAGTTCTTACCAAGCCCCACCCCTGGCACGATCTCCTGAGGAGCTTCTTCGGAAGCAACGTGGGGGAACGAGCCATTCGGAGCGCGTCCACGCACAGGATGTGCATGGAAATCGAACATAAGCTTCCCATGGGTATCGATGATCCCGAAGGTGTGGGCGTTTATCAGCACATGGTTGCGGCGTGAGCGCTCCGCGGCATGGCCGCGTATCTTGTCCACCACCTCTGTCCAGTATTCCCACGTCCCATCGCGTGTTCCGGTCAGATGCACCTGCCCCAGATGCAGTCCCTCATATCCCGCATCGATGTGCTCGCAAGCCAGGTAGTAGAAGAACATCCGGGTCTCCACGCGCCTGATGTCTGGAACGCTGAGGCCGCGGCCGAAGTGATCGCGAAACGGTCCCCACCATGGGGACATGCTCTTGTACGAGAAGTGCCGCTCCTCCAGCGGCATATCGAACGCCTCCAGCACCCAAGTGGGTATCCTGATGTCGTTCACCGCCGGGCTGACGTGCTCGAATATACAGGCCTCGCATATCAGGTTGTCGTCCGACCGGTGCAGCCTGTCGATGGCAGCTTTCTGCTGTCCGATGGACTCGACGTAGGCCCTCGTTGGGTCCCAAGCTCCTCCGGAGCGGGCTATATACTTGGCTCCCGTGTTGAGTATCATGCGCAGGTCATCGTCCAGGGTGAGAGCTTTGGCCGTGCAGTCGGAGATCACCATGGCACGGGACAGGTAGCCGCAGAGCACCTGCCTGGATATCCTGCCTTGAAAGGTGAGGTCCAAGCCCACTTTGAGGGGTTGTGACGGATCTGCCATGGATGGTTAGGAAGGTGCTTCTCGCTCAAAAATGATAGTTGTGCTAAGCAGCCTTTTGACCTCGGGACCGTCTGTATCCTTGCCTTGGTCTCCATTGGACCTTCCGATGGGGTTCCATCTGAGCCATGCCCTGTGA
>Ga0123328_1002835_pt1 | contig 15251 bp, 10 predicted proteins | sample BioC12SIPDNA_2_FD_89702 | JGI IMG/M metagenome (GOLD analysis project Ga0123328, IMG submission 89702) | Anaerobic biogas reactor microbial communites from Washington, USA - Biogas_R1_A C12 SIP DNA | ecosystem: Engineered > Bioreactor > Anaerobic > Unclassified | place: Washington, USA...
GTCTCGCTCTACATCGTCAAGGTCTTCGGCGATGACTGCAACTGGGCCTACAGCTCGACGCTGGTCGACGCGACCAACCGCTGCGTTGCTGCTGGTGCCAATATCATCAGCATGAGCTTGGGCGGTACCAAGTCCTTGCGGACGGAGCGGACCCAGTTCGACGCGCTATACAATCAGGACATCCTCTCGATCGCCGCAGCCGGCAACGACGGCACCACTGCCTACAACTACCCCGCCTCCTATACCTCGGTGGTCTCCGTCGCCGCGATCGATAGCAATATGGCCGTCGCTGACTTCTCGCAACAGAACGACCAGGTCGAGCTCGCCGCGCCCGGCGTCGCCGTGCTCAGCACCGTGCCCTACGTGGAGACGAACAGCCTCACTGTGGACAATGTCGCCTACAGCGCGAACCACATCGAGTATGCCGCCTACGGAACGGCCTCAGGGGCGCTCGTGGACGGCGGCCTCTGCACCGCGACCGGCGCTTGGAGCGGCAAGGTCGTGCTCTGCCAGCGCGGCGACATCAGCTTCCTGGATAAGGTACTGAACGTCCAGAACAGCGGCGGCGCGGCCGCCGTCATCTACAACAATGAGCCTGGAGGTTTTCTAGGTACCCTGGGCGAGGGCGCCAGTTCCGCCATCGTCGCGATCAGCGTGAGCCAGGAGGATGGGCAATATCTGGTGGCCAACAAGCTCGGTCAGACCGCGACCGTCGCCAGCGCATTGACCCAACCCGCCAGCGGCTACGAAGCCTGGGACGGCACATCGATGGCCACGCCGCACGTCTCGGCAGTGGCGGCGCTGCTCTGGAGCTCCAACCCCGACCTGACCAACGCCGCGATTCGCACCGCGATGACCTCCACGGCCCTGGATCTCGGGACCGCCGGCCGCGACGTTGCCTACGGCTATGGCCTCGTCCAGGCCAAGGCCGCGCTCATTTCCCTGGGCGGCGGCAGCCCCGTCGACACTCCGCCCACCGTCTCCATCACGGCCCCGACCGGGACAGTCGCCGGCACGGTGACCGTCACCGCGAACGCGAGTGACGACCGCGGCGTCACGCAGGTGGCCTTCTTCGTGGACGGCCAGAGCCTTGGAAGTGATACGAATGGCGCCGATGGTTGGTCGATAGCCTGGGACACGACGACTGCGACGAATGCCTCGCATACGCTCACTGCGGTCGCGACAGACACGGCTGGCCAGACGGCCACAAGCGCCAGCGTCGTCGTGACGGTGAACAACTCGACAACGACCGTGACGATCTACGTTGCCAATATCGCGATGTCGGGGACGAAAGCAGGCGTCAACAGAACCGCCACCGCCGTGGTCACCATCAAGGACACCACCGGTGCGTTGGTCTCGGGCGCAGCGGTCTCGGGCACCTGGAGCGGTAGCTACACTGGCTCCGTCTCGGACACAACAGGCGCCGACGGCACGGTCACCTTCACTGCCTCGGCCAAACGCGGTACGAGCTTCACCTTCACGGTGACCAACGTCACCAAGACGGGGACCACGTACGACCCAGCCCTGAACAAAGTGACCTCGGCCACGTACCAGTTCTAGGTCCAGCTAACAAGCCTCACCCAAGAACACAGCCCGGCCAAAACGGCCGGGCTGTGTTCTTGGGTGAGGCAGCATACACCCGCCAAGTCGTAACAGACGGCTCTGCCCTTGCGAGGGTTTCCCCGCGTTCCGATGCGCACCCTCGCAAGGGTTCCGAGCGTTCAACTGCGCCCAGCAGCGAGCTCTTCTCACAGTGCCTTGATTCCATTCGGCGTGACCACGCGAAGGGAGGAAGCGCCCACGGACAACGGTCATGTCCAACTGCCCTGGAGGTTCGAGCTTGCGCTCGTAGCACACTGCGGTATAATGGTGATGTGAGTGGAAAACCACTCCCTATCAAGAGGACAGAGAGATCGATGGTATTCGGCGCACTGGTAATTCGTACAGTCAACGGCAGTGGGGAGCATTCCTTGTCGTAGTGCGCCTGTCTGACGGTCAGTCATTCTGAAAAGTGCGGGTGCATCCAGCCCGCACTTTTTTGTTGATCAGCACAGAACCAAGCCGCGGGCGCACCCAGCCCGCGGCTTTTCCATTCCCTGTGAGGTGACGTATGCCGGTCGTGAGTTTCAGCAATCTGGGCAAAGCATTTGGAGCACTGGACATCTTCGGCGGCCTGTCGGGAGAGGTGCCCCGCGGCGCGCGCATCGGCCTGGTTGGCCCCAACGGCGTGGGCAAGACGACGTTGATGCGCGTGCTCGTCGGTCAGGAGCCGGCGAGCGCCGGGACGATCACGATGGCGAAGGGAACCCGCCTCGGCATCCTCGAACAGGAGGCCGCCGACGCCTTCCTCGCGCCACAACACACGGTCTACGAGGAGATGCTCACGGTCTTCGCGGATCTGCGTGCGCGCGAGGCACAGCTGCGGGAGATGGAGGCGGCAATGGCCGAAAGCTCCGATCCCGAAGCGCTGCTGGAGCGTTACGGCGCCGTCCAGGAGGCCTTTGCCCACGATGGCGGCTACGAGTATGAGCTGCGCATCCAGCAGGTGCTCACGGGTCTCGGCTTCCAGGACGACCAGCAGCACATGCCACTCGCCTTCTGCAGCGGCGGCCAGAAGACCCGGGCCCTGCTGGCCCGGCTGCTCCTCGAACAGCCCGACTTGCTGGTGCTCGATGAGCCCACCAACCACCTCGACATGGAGGCGGTAGCGTGGCTGGAGAGCGCCCTGCAACGCTGGGATGGCGCCGTCCTCGTGGTGAGCCATGACCGCTACTTCCTCGATCAGGTCGTCAACGTGATCTGGGAGATGCGCGGTCAAGGGATGGAGGTCTATCGCGGGAACTACAGCGCCTACGTGATGCAGCGAGAGGAGCGCTGGGCCCGGCGCATCAAGGAGTTCGCCGCCGTCCAGGAACACTTCTACAAGGAGCTCGAGTTCATCAAGCGCTTCATGCCCAGTGGCGACCAGCAGGCCAAGGGACGGCTCAAGCGACTGGCGCGTGCGGCACAGGCGGTGGCCCTGGGTGGGACGCAGGCCCTGAACCAGAAGTGGAGCGAGTTCATGGAGGACGATCCCAACATCTCCAAGCGCACGTGGGACGTGCCGGAGATCGAGCAGGCCGTGAAATCGTTGCGCGCACCCGACCCGTCGCTGGACCGCTTCCGGCTGCGGCTGCGAACCCGCCAGCGCGGCGGCAACGAGGTGCTCAAGGCGCGCGACGTCACGATCGGCTACCCGGGCACCGAGCTCTTCCAGATCGACGACCTGCTGTTGCAGCGCGGGGAGTGCGCGGCCCTGATCGGGGCCAACGGCACGGGCAAGTCCACCTTCCTGCGCACGCTGCTCGACGAGCTGCCGCCGCTTTCCGGCGATCTGCGGCTGGGCGCCAATCTGGACGTGCGCTACTTCGCCCAGGCCTACGAGATCCTGGACCCGGACCAGACCGTGCTCGACGAGTTGCTCGACCACCAGCCGATGGGGTTGGGAGAGGCACGCAGCATGCTGGGGCACTACCTGTTCCGTGGGGACGACGTCTACAAGCCGATGCGAGCGCTCAGCGGCGGCGAGCGGGGGCGCTTCGCGCTGCTCGTGCTGGCGCTCCATCCGGTGAACTTCCTGTTGCTCGATGAGCCGACCAACCACCTCGACATCGAGGCGCAGGAGATGCTGGAGGACGCCCTGCGGGCCTTCCCGGGCACCGTCCTGATGGTCTCGCACGACCGCTACCTGATCGACAAGCTGGCAACGCAGGTCTGGGAGCTCCGCGACGGAGGATTGCGCGTCTATCCAGGCAACTACGGCGCTTATATGGCGGCTCGCGAGGCGGAGCGCGCTGCGCTGGCTGCAGGGCGCTCGGCCGAGATCGAGGCGGCGAAAACGACCCGGACGGTTCAGGCCGACCGGGCGCGATCAGCACCGAGCCTGGCGCGGCAGCAGGCGGAGGCCGAGCGGCTCATCGCTGAGATCCACTCGCAGGAGACCCGGCTGCACGCCCTGGCAGAGGCGATGGTCACTGCGACAGAGTCCAAAGACTGGGACGAGGTCCAGCGGCTGGAGCTCGCATATCGCAGCCAGGAGGCTCACCTGGCTTCCCTGATGGCGCGCTGGGAACGCGCCGAAGTCATGGTGTAACCCGCACCTCAGGCTCGCGTCCGCGGCGTTCTGGCACACGCAACCGCGGACGACTGCGACCTACCACCCGGCGCCGCAGTCGTCCGCCGTAGCGCATGCCTCTGGCTTGCGCATACGCGAGCCGCAATCGAGGCATTGGCAGCACCTGCGCCGCCAGTGGTAAGTTAGGGTGGTTCGTAGTAACCGCTTCAGCGGTTCTGCTGTCGCCCAGCAGGCTGGGCGCGTCTGCTGGGCGCGCCGGCTGCGGAACCGGAACGACTGAAGTCGCACCTACGAACCCCAGATACCAGCTCAAGAATGCAGTAGTTGCGGCGCCGGGGGGATTGTGATATCCTCAAGATGCCGACGGGACACTCTCCCCCCCAGCCCCCCTCCCCAACCCACGGCCCGGTATTCACCCCTTGCCCGCATTAGGAGGCTAACGCGATGACCCAAAACGCATTCCCCATCACCGTCATTGGCGCCGGACACGGCGGCAAGTCGATGGCCGCAGAGATGGCGATTCGGGGTTTCCCCGTAACGCTGTACAACCGCACCGAGACCAACATCGAGGCGATCCGGCTCCGCCAGGGGATCGAGATTACGACCGAGGACGGGGTTGGCCACTTCGGGCAGTTAGCGTGCGTGACATCGGACATGGAGGAAGCCCTCGCGAACGCCCGATTGGTCATGGTCGTGATCCCGGCAAGCGGCCATCGCGATGTCGCGCTATGTGCCGCCCCCTATCTCCGGGACGACCAGGTCGTGGTCCTCAATCCGGGACGCACGGGCGGCGCGCTGGAGTTCGCCGAGGGGTTGAAGGCTGCCGCCTGCGTGGCACGGCCCATCATTTGCGAGGCCGAGACATTCCTGTTCGCCGCGCGCAGCATGGGCCCGGCTCAGGCCCGCATCTTCCGCACCAAGTTTTCCGTGCCTCTGGCGGCGATGCCCACGACCCGGACCGCCGAGGCGGTGTCGCTGGTCCAGCAGGTCTATCCCCAGTTCATCCCCGCCAAGAGCGTGCTCCACACGAGCCTGAACAATATGGGCGCCATCTTCCATCCGGCCCTGATCCTCCTCAACGCCGGGTGGATCGAGCGCACCGGCGGCGATTTCGAGTTCTATATGGACGGGGTCACGCCGGCCACGGCCAAGGTGCTGGAAGCCCTCGACCGGGAGCGCGTCACGGTCGCCTCGGCCGTGGGCATCCGGGCGCAGACCGCCGAGGAGTGGTTGAGCCGGGCCTACAATGCCGTGGGCGCCAATCTGCATGAGGCGATGCACGCCAACCAGGGGTACTCCGGGATCAAGGCCCCGCCGCAGCTACAGCATCGCTACATCTTTGAGGACGTTCCCTGCAGCCTGGTGCCGATCGCCGAGATCGGCCATCAGTACGGTGTGGAAACGAACACGATCCACGCCATGGTCCGCCTCGCCAACATCGTCCACGGCAAGGATTACTGGCGCGAGGGCCGGACGATGGACCGGCTCGGCATCAAGAGCATGTCGGTCCAAGAACTCCATCGCTACGTCGACACGGGCGAGAGGTAAACCGAGATGCGCATCCTGGCAGGAGCACTCGGAGACTGCGTCCACGTCGCAGGGGTGACCCATTTCCTGGCATTGGCGCAGGCGATGGGCCACGAGACCCACTTCACAGGACCGGCGACCGACGCCGAGACCTGGGCCGAGATAGCCCGCGAATTTCAGCCCGACGTGATCGGAGTCAGCTACCGGCTGACCCCCGAGAACGCCCGGCGGATGCTGGCAGATTTCTGGGACGTGATGCGGGCCGCAGGCCTGGGCGATCGGACCTTCGTCTTCGGTGGCACGCCGCCCGTCGCCGCCATCGCGCGCGAGATGGGCATCTTCGCGGCGATCTTTGACGGCAGCGAGGCTCCCACAGCCGTCGTCCGCTACCTGCGGGGCGAAGGGGACGCCGGAACGGGCGCCGCGATGCCGCCGCAGACCGCCGTCGAACGCATTCGCTGGAAGACGCCCTATCCCCTGCTGCGCCACCACTTCGGCATTCCCGCGCGCACGATCGAGCCGACCGTCGAAGGCATCGCGCGAATTGCCGAGTCCGAGGTGCTCGACGTGATCTCGCTCGGACCGGACCAGGATGCCCAGGCGAACTTCTTCCACCCCGACCTGCAGAGCCCGAGCCGCGCCGGCGCCGGAGGGGTGCCCATTCGCAGCGCCGCCGACCTGGAGCGGCTCTACGCCGCCTCGCGCCGGGGTAACTACCCATTGGTGCGCTCCTACTCAGGCACATCGGACCTGTTGCGCTATGCCGAACTGCTCACCGAAACCATCGCCAACGCCTGGTGCGCCACATCGCTCTTCTGGTTCAACGCGATGGATGGCCGTGGGCCGCTGAGCCTGGAGGCGTCGATCCGCGACCATCAGGCGTTGATGGCCTGGCACGGCGAGCGCGACATCCCGGTCGAGGGCAATGAGCCCTACCACTGGGGCATGCGGGATGCGCCCGACGTGATCTCGGTAGCCGCGTCCTATCTCTACGCCCATAGCGCCCGCGTGCACGGCGTGCGCGATTACATCACGCCCTATATGTTCGAGAGCCCACCGCTCCTCTCCAACCGGATGGATCTCGCCAAGGCACTGGCACAGATCCGCGTCGCAGAGGCCGTCTTCCTCGGGGGACAGCGCTTCGATAATGCGGCGTTCGCAGCCGGGCCTCCGCCGGTCTCCGGTGAAAGTCCGCGCCGCATCTGGCGACAGACCCGCACCGGGCTTTTGAGTTACCCCGTGGACCCTGCACGCGCGCGCGCCCACCTCGCGGAGTCGGTCTATGTGCAGATGGCGCTCAGGCCGCACATCGTCCACGTTGTTGGATATTGCGAGGCCGACCACGCCGCCACCGCCGAAGAGGTGATCGAGTCAGCCGTGATGGCGCAACAGGTCATCGAAACAGCGCTCGCCGGCCAGCCGGAGATGGCCCACGACGCACGGGTGCGGGAGCGTGCCGAAGCATTGGTGAGTGAGGCCCTGGTCCTGGTCGCCGCCATCAACCAACTGGGTGAAGGGCAGAGCGCTGACCCGCTGGCCCACGCGCCGACGCTCGCGCGCGCCGTCGAGGTGGGCCTTCTCGACAGCCCGCAGCTTCAGCGCAATCCATTTGCACGCGGGGTCATCCGCACGCGCGCTATCGACGGCGCCGTCGTGGCTGTCGACGATGCGGGCCGCCCGCTCGCCGAGCGCGACCGCATCCGCTCGTTGGGCATGTAGGACGGGTCTCCTGACCCGTCCATTACGGGGTCAACTCAGGCGAGTCGCTTGCAGAGCGGACTGGCGGATCAGTTGGTTCCCGCGACTAGCGCCCCTGACGCAGGTCAGTGACCTGCGTCACGTTGTCCTTGACACCTTCCCGGTCCGTGGTATGATACAGCACGTAGGACGAAGTAAGTGTAGGTCGTAAACCCAAAGACCACCCACTCTTGCTGAGCTGGGTGGTCTTTCATTGTTGGACCGGACTTCGTCCAGAATAGCTGTAAGGAGTGTAGTACATTGTCACAGATGCAGAGTGCAGGGAACACCGGCGTGCAGACCGGTACCGTCAAGTGGTTTAACGCCGCCAAGGGCTTTGGGTTCATCTCGCGCGATGGCGGGGAGGACGTCTTCGTCCACTTCTCCGCGATCCAGGCGACTTCCGTGGGCGGGTACCGCGAGCTTCAGGAAGGTCAGCGCGTTGAGTTTACAGTAGAGAAATCCGATCGTGGGCTCAAAGCAGCCAACGTGAAGGTCCTCTAGTCCAATCTCAACCCCAAAAAGCCGCACGGCCCGCAAGCCGTGCGGCTTTCGTTTTTCCGGTGCTGGCGGAATCGACCGCCGGTGCTATAATGCCCATCGAGCAATCGAGGAAGCCTTGGTTACCGTAGAACCTGCAACTCCACCTCAGACGCCGGTTGACAGGCAACACCGGTTGGACGCGGCTCAGCACGGGTCACTGGCAGAGCACCTCATCGAGCTAACCGCCCAGGAGATTGCGCATGCCCTGCGGCTGCCACGCGCTGGCGCTCATATGCGCGTGCTGACGCCGTTTGTGCGCCCCCTCAGTCGCCGGTTTGCGGACCTTGCCGCAGCCTTCGACACTGCGATTCCAGTGGTGGGGTTCCGTGAGGCGGTCGATCGCTTTACCGCCCACTTCGTCGAAGGCCGGGAGACCACGGACGCCGAGTCCGTACCCACCAAGGGACCGCTGATCGTGGCATCCAACCACCCCGGCGCAACCGATGCCTTTGCGGTGATTGCCAGCCTGCCTCGCGACGATGCAGCGCTTGTGATCTCTGATGTTCCCATCACCCGCGCCCTGCCTCACACCTCAGGCCGGTTCATCTATGTCTCGGGCGAGATGGAGAGCCACGTTGCCGCCGTGCGCGAGATGACAGACCGCCTCAAGGGCGGAGGCACTGTCGTCATCTTCCCGAGTGCGAACCTTACGCCCGATCCGGCCATTGCCACTGAGATGGGGGGTCCGCCAGACTGGACCGCCAAGGGCGACTGGCGATCGCTGGCCAAGGCCACATTCGCACGCTGGTCGCATTCGATTCTGCTCCCGCTGAGGCGCGTGCCTGAATGCCGGATCCAGCCCGCGATCGTCAGCGGTGTGCAGCATCCCAGGTTCGCGCGTCACTGGCTGACGCGCTACATTCCGGCATCGCGGCCCTGGGAACGCCAGTTGCTGGCGGAGGTCCTACAGGTGATGCACCAGCTCCGGACCGGGGACAGCCTCGGTCTGCGCCCCCACGTCCGGTTTGGGCTCCCAGTCGAGGGCCGGGAGCTTGCAGGCCTCGATCGCGAGACCGCCATGGCGGTCCTTGTCGAACGCGCCGCGCAGCTTCTCGCTGCCCCTGCGCCCTGACGCCAGGTTTCCGGCGCGAACACCTCGCTAGTCATCGTCTCGAGCAGACTCTGCCTCAGCGTACTGAGAAGTCCGATCCGCCCGGACCGACCCTGCGGGTGATCTTGCGGTGGCCCACGGCGCACGCCACATCGGGCTGATCCCATCTCGGGCGTGGAAATGCTGGTGCCCGAATCACAGCCAGGCGGCCACGAGCCACGCGTATAGCATCACACAACGCACCGGCCTCGATCGCGATCGAGGCCGGTGCGGCACCTTCCAGTAGCTCTACGGTGGTAACACCCCATCCCGTACAGCCTGTGTTGAAGGCGGAGCGTTGCCCGTCGGCGTGAGCTCTCCCACTACCCCAACGTCGTTTCTTCGCCCTCGGTTGTGCCGCTCTTCTCGGGCTTGGACCAGTCGATGTGCTCAAGATCATCGATCGTATGGGTCTTGCGCCACTCGTCGAAGTCGGCCTCGATCGCCTCTGTCCACTTGGTGTCCATCTGACTGGAGTTGTAGATGCCCTCCCGCAGACGCTGGTGGCTGAAGTGCTCGCGAAGCTGCGTGCGCTCGGAGTGCTCGACCACCTCTTCAGCCAAGTGCGGTGGGATGAAGAGCACACCCGTCATTGTCGCCAACACCACGTCGCCAGGCATACAGGTGGCCGCGCCAATACGGCAGGGCACGTTCATACCGACCAGGGTCACGTTGCGGATGGGCGTGGGGTCCATGCCCTTGCAGAAGGTGACGCAGTTGGGGATGTCGATGATCTGCTCGGCGTCACGGATACCACCGTAGATCACCTGACCTCGTTTCGTGCGTGTCGCGATCGCGGTCGACAGGTTGGCACCCGAGTAGGTACCCTCGTAGACCTTGCCGAACAGGTCAATGACGATGACGTCATCCGTCTGTAGAGTCTCGATCACCCACGAGTTCATCGCGCCGATACGTCCCTCCTGCTCATGCCCGTACTGCATCAGGTAATCGTGAAGGTCAGGACGATGGGGCACGAAGACGCCCGTCACCGCGCGGCCTACGACCTTGTCGTAGGGACGCAGGGTGACCCAGTCGCCTTCGAACTGGAAGTGATAGTCGTGACGCCACAGGACAGCCCACGCCTCTTCCATCGTGACGCGCTGCATGCGCCGGATGATGTCATCGGGTACCTTCGGGCGCCCGTCCTCAAAGCGCTCACCCTCCCACAACGGCGTCAGCTGGATGATGTCCTCGCGATTGTCGAACTTCATGGTCGTTTCTCCTCTCTAGTTTGCTTTGCCAGACGCGCCGAACAGGTCAACATAGTAGCCCACGCGCTCACGGAAGGCTTCCGTGGCAGCGCGGCTGAAAGCCCAGTAGGATGTTTCGCCGGCCTTGGCAGTCTCCGCAGTGGAAGCGCCGGCTGCGCGGAAGAGATCGGTGGCGACGTTTATCTTGGAGATGCCGTTCTCGATTGTGCCCCGGAACTGCGCGTCCGAACAGCCCGACCCGCCGTGCAGAACCAGGGGGATGTCCACTCGCTGCCGGATCACGCGCAACAGGTCCAGATCGATCTCGGGGTCACCCGCATAGAAGCCGTGGGCGGTTCCGATGGCGATGGCGAGGAAGTCGACGCCCGTCTCCGTGACAAAGCGCTCGACGGTGTCCGGGTCGGTGAAGCCCTTCCGCAGGACGCCAAAGCTCTGGTACTCGCTCCCACTGCCCACGTGACCCAGTTCTGCCTCGACGCACAGGCCCACGGCGTGTGCGGCCCGGACGACGGCCTGTGTCTGGGCAACGTTTTCCTCGAATGGCAGACTCGAACCATCGTACATCACGTCGGTGAAGCCGGCGGCGATCGCGTGCATCACGTTCTCGAAGCTCGAGCCATGGTCCAGCATCAGCGAGATCGGGACGGAGGCCTCCTCGGCGCGCGTCCTGATGTAGGCCGCCATTGCGCGTCCATTGGGGCGCTCGAGTGCCCCGGAGTACAGGGCGATCATTGCAGGCGCCTTGCGTTCCTCCAGGGCCTGGATCATCCCCTCAGTGCTCTGAACATCCGCCGTGTCGAAAAGCGGCAAGGCATACCCGCCAGCCTGCGCACGCTTTAGTTCCTCCCCAATCGATACGAGTGGCATTGTTGTGACCTCCAGTGATCTGTAGAAAATCAGCGTTGCGGCGCCACAGCGTGTGGACACCTTCACGTCAAAGGGAAAGACCCGCGGGGAAAGCTCATGCCCGCTGCAGGAAGGCTATCGTCTCCTCAAACGTGGGGATACCGGCGCGCCCCCCCAGACGGGTACACTTGAGCGCCGACACGGCGGAGGCAAAGCGAGCGGTCTCGCGCACGTCCCATCCGTGGAGGAGACCCACGATATAGGCGCCGTGGAAGACGTCGCCGGCGCCGGTCGTATCGATGACATTGCAGGAAAACGCCGGGGTATGGAAGCGCTCCCCTGCACCGGCAGGATCGCGCGTCACAGTATAAGCCCCGTCGGCGCCCTCCGTCTGCACCACGATCCTTGGCCCATAGCCGAGCGCACCCTCAAGCGCGCGCCAGAGATCGGTTTCCCCGGTGAGGCCCTGAACAAACCCCGAGCCGCTGATCAGTACGTCGACATGGGCCACGAGGTCGCGCATCGGGCCGCGGACCGGGCCATTCGTCTTGCTGCCATCGAGCACCACGGTCTTGCCGGCTGCCTGCATCCACTGCGCTGCCTGTAGCGCAGCCGCGCTGTGATAGCCATCAAGGTGCAGGTAATCAGCCGATATGATGTAGTCGCGGTCGAGCTCATCGGGACTGACCTGGGTATCGCCGGTTCGGGAGATTCCGGCGAAGACGCGCTCACCAGTCTCGGCGTGAACGTAGACGATGACGACCTGGTTCTCGGGAATGTCGCGGTAGATCAGGTGGCTCAGGTCGATGCCGACCTCCCGAAAGGAGCGCATCTTCAGGTCAGCGGCCTCGTCGTTCCCCACCGTGCCGACGAAACCAACGCGGGCGCCGAGTTTGGCAGCCGCGACCATCGCCGTGCCGACCGGCCCTCCACCCTGGAAGCTGAAGTCACTGATCCGTGTCCCGTGTTCCCAGGTGGGCATGTCCTTCAGGCGCAGGAGGACATCCAGGGTAGCCATACCGAGCCCGACGATCTGGAGAGGAGGATGAGGCGTCATGAACGTTGTCTTCGCTCCGTGATGGTTTGGTGGTCAGGGATCTGACCTCGACCGAGACCCACAGGATTCCTACACTACTCGTACGGAAAAGGTTGTCAAGCGGTCGCCTTCCCCGACGGTGTTGCACGCAGCGGGGATGCCCTATAATCTTGAGGCATGAGACAACACAAAGGTTCGGCATCCATACGGACACGCGCTTCCCTGCTGGCGGCACTCGTGGTCGCCCTGGCCCTGACATCCTGCCTGCCCCCTGCGGCAGACGGATCCCCCGAACTGGTGCAGATCACGGTGCTCTACACCAACGATGAACACGGCTGGATCGCGGCGGACAACCGGCGTGGCGGCGCCGCCGGGATGCTTACCCGGTGGCGGGAGCAAGAGGGCTATACCGACGATGGGCCTTTCCTGGTGTTGAGCGGGGGCGATCTTTGGACCGGGCCAGCGCTCTCCACGTGGTTCGATGGCGAACCAGCGGTCGACGTGATGAACGTCATGGGCTACGACGCCGCGGTGATCGGAAACCATGAATTCGATTTCGGACGTGAAGGGCTGCGGCTTCGCGGCGATCAGGCCGAGTTTGCCTTCCTCGGAGCCAACGCACTCGATGCCAGCTCTGGCGCACCCATCGACGAAGTGCTTCCCTACGTCATCGAAGAGGTCGCGGGCGTGCAGGTCGGCATCATCGGCCTCGCCTCCCGACGAACCCCGCAAACGACCATGCCCACGCACGTCGCGGGGATCGAGTTTGTCGACTACGATCGCACGTTGGAACGCGTCGTCCCCCAGGTGAGGGCTGAAGGCGCGGATGTGGTGCTCGCGATTACCCACCTCTGCGTGGATGAGATGCGATCGCTTGTCGCCACAGCGGCCAGGCTCGACGTGGCCATGATCGGTGGCGGGCACTGCAACGACCGTGTGGCCGAAGTCGTTCAAGGCGTGGCGCTCGTGGAGGCAGCCTGGCAATATGCGGCCTATGGTCGCGTTGACCTGACGGTCGATCCTGCGTCCGGCGACGTGCGCGATGTCGCTGTAGTTCTGAGAGACAACCCGCCAGGGCCGGCAGATGCCGAAGTCGAAACGATCCTGGCACGTTGGCAAGCTGAACTCGACGACGAGCTGATGGTCACGATCGGCTACACCGAGGACGGCATCAAGCGGGGGTCCTACGCGATGGCCAACATGGTGATGGATGCCTGGCTCGCCGCCTACCCAGCCGACGTCGCGATGAGCAACCCGGGTGGCTTCCGCCAGGACATCGACCGGGGCGAGATCACGCTTGCCGATGTAGTCGGCGTGATGCCCTTCGACAACACCCTCGTCGACGTGGCGTTGACCGGGGAACAGGTCATCGCCAGTTACCTGCACGGATCCAGGCGCCCACCCATCGCCGGACTGGAGCACGAAGGAGCACACTACACCGTCAACGGGGAGCCGCTCGACCCCAAGGCGACCTATCACGTGCTCGTCAACGACTTCATGTACGCCGGTGGAGACGGCTATGCCTTCGCCGACTATGATCCCGATGCTTACATGACGAGCATCGACTGGCGCCAGCCAGTCATCGACTGGATCACGGTTCTGAGAACCACACGCGACCAGCCGATCGAGGCCCACCTCGACACTGCGCCGCGCTAACAAACCGGGTGGTCGGGCCAGGCGACCCGATCACCAGGGCCCTGCGGAGCGCCTGGCCGATCAGGCGTTGGGCAGCAACACTCCACTACAGGATACGCAAAACTAGTGGTCAGGTAGGTCGGTTCGTATTAACCGCTTCAGCGGTTCTGCTGCCGCCCAGTCTGCTGGGCGCGCCGCCTGAGGCACCGGAACGACTGAAGTCACACCTACGAACCCCAGACACCAGCTCAACTATCCACTAGAACGGCCACTCGCGACCCAGATAGTCACGGAGCACCAGCCGGTCCTCGTCTGCGCGCGCATCCAGGAAGAATGGCAGCGCGTAGGCCGCCGCGACCTCGGGCTCCAGATCCGCCTCGTTGTTCTTCTGTCCCCCCATATAGGAACGCACCCATCCCGGGTGGTAGAGACGGAAGGTGTAGCCCTCAGGGCGCAGATGGTTGAACATCAGCTTGACGCCCATATTGAGTGCAGCCTTGGACATGCAATAGGCATACCACGCCGTCCGCTGTGCCATGCCCACACTCCCAGCCTCAGAAGAGACGAAGCAGAGCCGCTTGAGGTCGCTCTTCCGGGTGAGAGGCAGGAAAGCCTCAACGGTTCGCAGGGGCCCGAGGGCATTGACGTTGTAGAGGCGATGCATCTCGTCATAGTCCTGCGGCTCGCTGATAGGAATGCGTGACGTGCGGGACGAGACGCCCGCGTTGTTGATGATCACGTCCACCCGGTCGGTGCGCGCAGCCACCGCCTCGGCGGCTGCACGCGCGGACTCGATCGAGGCCACGTCGAGCGGCACGATGTGCAGCCGGCCGGGATGCTGCTGAGCGAGCTGCCCCAACTCGGGCCAGTCGGGCATGTACTGTCCGGCGAAGACCTGCCAACCCCGGGCGCAGAGCCCTGCCACCAGGGCCTGTCCGAGCCCCCGGTCAGCGCCGGTCACGAGTGCAGTTTGGGTCATGGGAAGCCTCCTGTACGAAAAGCGAATGGGCGAATGAGCGAATGGGCGAAACCAGAATCATTGAGTCACAGAAAGCAGAATTATAGTGTTCAGCCAAGCTGGTTCGTAGTTACTGATTCATCGGTTCTGCTTCCGCCCAGGCTGCTGGGCCGTCTGCTGAGGCACGAGAACGACTGTTGTCGTTACTACGAACCCCAAACATTAGCCCAGCTAAGGAATAGTGTCAGCAGCCCCAGAAGGAGATGGGTGCACGTGCTGTCAGCGCCATCAGCGCCCCAGCGGGATCAGGGATTCACCACGATGCGCGACGCGCGGTGATGGCAAGGCCACCAGGCGGAAGGACATCCAGCAGCCAGGCGACCTCATCGTCCGTGAGCTTGCCCTCAATCAGCAGCGGCTTGACCTCCAGAATGCGCCGGAAGGTCGGCAGAAGCGCCCGCAACGTGGGTACGTTGGGCCCCTCCTCCAGGATCACCTGGATCGCATGCGGCAGGGGCGTCTCAAGAAGGGCGTCGACCGTATGCATCGAGCAC
>Ga0123328_1002837_pt1 | contig 15249 bp, 10 predicted proteins | sample BioC12SIPDNA_2_FD_89702 | JGI IMG/M metagenome (GOLD analysis project Ga0123328, IMG submission 89702) | Anaerobic biogas reactor microbial communites from Washington, USA - Biogas_R1_A C12 SIP DNA | ecosystem: Engineered > Bioreactor > Anaerobic > Unclassified | place: Washington, USA...
AGAGCGGCAAACTGTCTGACCGCAGGGAGTTTTTGCCGCTCCCCGAAACGGCGGCGGCATGGAGGGTACCCGCCGGTTTCTGGCGGGCCAGTCAACGGGGCGCCCTTTTTCGCTTCCTTTTTGGGCGCGCAAAAAGGAAGCCGGGCGCGGGGCGGAGCCCCGAGGCAGAAGCGGAAAACCTGAAATTTTGCGCCGTCAGCCGATAGCAGCTTCTTGCCGATTTTGGACTTTTGATTTCGCCTTGTCCGGCGACCCCCTTTTCTTTATGCCGATAAAGAAAAGGAGGCAAAAGAAACCGGCCCCGTTTCCACTCGCCCTTCGGGTTCCCTCCGGGCCGCTTTTTTTGGCGGCGAGCGCAAAAACTCGGCTGGGGAACGCCTCAGACAGTTTGCGCTCGAATTCCCCGCCAAAAAACCGCCCCTCCGGCGAGCGGAAAAATGGGGTTTGAAAACCTTTTGAACCTTTTTAAACCCCATGGTTGACGCAGCCGGAATGCCGCAGCTGTTCAACCGGCCGCCGTCAGCTCCCGGTAGCGGTCGAAGAGGAAGGCCACGCGCTCGGCCTCGCCGGAAAATCCCCGGCGGCCGTAGGCGGCGTCCACCGCCTGGTCGAGCCGGCGGTGGGCGCGGGAAAGTTCCGGCGGCATGGCGAGCGGATCGTAGAGGTCGGCGAGGGAAGCGCCGGGGAAACCGCCGCGGGCGTCGAGCACCCCTTGCGCCGCCGCCTCGATGGCGGCCCGCTGCTTTTCAGAGGGATCCGGCGGCCAGGGAAAGTTGTTGTAGACGATGCCGACCGAATAGCGGTAGCGGCTCTCAAGCCGGCCGCAGACGGCGCGGGTCCAGGCGTTGTGCAGGGTGGAGGAGAGGATGCCGAAGTGATAGAGGGTGGCGTCGGGGAGGATGAGACAGAGGTTGCTGGCGATTACCTGGGGCGGCATTGGCGCAATGGGGATAAATAACCTTCGTTCTGAAGAGACGCTGGGGACGACAAGATAAGGCTTCTCATCATGGGAAACGAAAGCAAATTGTGACGGCGAATCACCCAGTTCGCGGGTGGCAGGCCGCTTACTGGCCAAGCGAAATTGTTTCACCGCTTCAATCCGCGCCATCACTTGAGGCAACTTCCGGTATTCAGCTGGATTGGCATCTTTTAGCCACAAACACCACCTTTCGCTGCCATTGATAACCTCTTCCGCCCCCAGAAAGGGGCGAAGCCATTTGGCAGCATCAGGTTCTTTCTGGAGAAAATTTTCTCTTTCCTCCCTGGAAAACAAAAAATGGCCCCCATCAATCGGTTGGTTGCCAAATTTCATAATCGGCACCGGGCAAATGGGCTGGTTTCTCTTGCTCAGCACCAGATCCGGGGCGTCGACCAGGTAGGGGTTGATGCGGGAGACGCGGTGGGCCAGCGGCTCGCCCCGAACCGATTGGTACTCGAAGAGCCACTTCCGCGGCTCCTCCTCCAGGGCTAAACCGATGATGACGCAATGCACCGCGGCCTTGCCGCGCGCCTCGGAAGACCACTGGAAGGTGCGGTGGGCGAAATGGATGCGGACCCCGGCCCGCAGCAGTTCCGGCCACAGCGCCCCGACCTGCTCCCCTTGCGTGATGGAATTGGTGGAGACCAGGGCTGCGCGGATGGCGGGGTTGGCGGCCATATACGAGGCCGCCTTGCGGTACCAGCAGGCGACGTAATCGAGCAGCCCGGCCCCCTTGATCCCGGCGAACAGGCCCGCGACCTCGGCCCGCTGCCGCTCGTCCAGGAACTTGGCGCCGACAAAGGGGGGATTGCCGACGATGTAGGCGAGGTCACGAGGGGCGACGATCTCCGTCCAGTCCAGGGCCAGGGCGTTGCCGTGGGCGATATGGGGGTGTTTGGAAAGGGGCAACCGGACGAAATACTGGCCGAACTCCTGGGAGACCCGCAGATTCATCTGGTGATCGGTGAGCCACAGCGCGACCTGGGCGATCTGGGCCGGGAACTCCTCGATCTCGATGCCGTAGAACTGATCGACATCGAGCAGCACGATCTCCTCCACGTCCAGGAAGCCCGATTCACTCCCCTGGTACAGTTCCCGCAGCACCTCCAGCTCCAGCAGACGCAGCTCCCGGTAGGCGATGACCAGGAAGTTGCCGCAGCCGCAGGCCGGGTCGAGAACGCGGATGGCGCCGAGGCGGCGCTGGAATTCCACCAGCCGCCTGGGGGTGCGCCGCAACCGCTCGAACTCCTCCCACAGGGCGTCGAGAAACAGGGGGCACAGCGCCTTGAGAATGTTGGTTTCGGTGGTGTAGTGGGCGCCCAGCCGCCGCCGCTCGGCGCGCTCCATGATCGACTGGAACAGGGAGCCGAACAGGGCCGGGGAGATGCGGCTCCAGTCGAGGCCGCAGCCGTCGAGCAGGGTTTCCCGCATGGCGCAATCGAAGGCGGGGATCGGCAGCAGCTCCGCGAAGAGATGGCCGTTGACGTAGGGGAAGGCCGCCGCCTGCTCATCCAGGTTTCTCAGCCGTTGCTCGGCGGGGGTGTTGAGAACCTGGAAGAGCTGGGTGAGGTGCATTCCCAGGTCGGCGCCGTCCTCGGCGGTGCGCAGCTCCAGGTATTCCTGGAACTGGCGGCGCTGGAAAAGGCCGGTGTCGTCGGCGAAGAGACAGAACAGCAGCCGGACCAGAAAGAGTTCCAGCGGATGGCCCGCGAAGCCGGTGGCGGCCAGCTGGTCATGGAGCCTTCCCAACTGCTCGGCGGCGAGGACATTGACCGGATCCTCCCGGCCGAAGGAGCGGGTCTGGTAACCGGCGATGAAGCCGAAGAGATGAACCTGGGAGGGGAAATCTTCAAGGGGAAATTCGGCGACACTGTCGGCGTCGAGGTCGTAGAGGCGGAAGCGGGCGAAGTCGGAAACCAGGACGTAGCGGGGGAGATCGCGATCTTTAAGGCCGGGGAAGTAATCGAGGGCCTGGCGGAAGGCGCGGTCCAGATCCCGCCCCCGGCTCTTGTGCTCGACCAGGAGCACCCCTTTCCAGAGCAAATCGATGAAACCGCCGGCGCCGTCGGACTTGGTGACGGGCGCCTCGAAGGCGGCCACCCGCCGCCGGGTGACGCCGAAGACATAAAAAAAAGCGTCCCAGAAGCTCTTGGCCTCGGCGCTCTCGGAGGCCTCTCCATCCCACTCCCTGGCAAAGGCCAGGGCGCGGTCCTTGATCTCGTTCCAGCTCAGCGGCATGGCGGCGTCCTTTGGGAAACGGCCCGGATGGTCCGTTACCGCCGCCAAGGATGCCATAGAAACATTTAACACTCAACCAGGATTTCCCTCATCCCTTCTTCAAAGAACTTTACAAAAGGCCAAGAAGACTTAACACCCTCTTTTCACAATCCCCGCTATAGTATCGACAACAAAAAAAACACTGTTGCCTCCTCTTGCCGCCGGGAAAAAGCGGGAGTACCGCCGGCAAGCCTCTCTCCCAAAACCCTTTAGCCCTTTGGCCGCCCTCCTGGCCAAAGGGCATTTTTTTTGCGGAAACGGGAATAAGATCAGATCTCCGGCGCGGCTTGGGGCGGTTCGGCCCCTGGCGCGGGGTCTGCTCTACGATTCCAAACATCCCTTTCCTTTATTCCGGTTGAGCGGATTTTCCGGTTGCTTCGTTTGGTGAACCTGAATAGCTTAATGCTTTATGGAGATTTCCTTTTTCGCCGCCGACCAAAAAATGGGAGTTTGCATGGCCTTCATGATCAACAGGGATAAAACCTCCCTGCCCCCTGCCACCCTGCTCAATCCGCTTCCCGTCGTCATGGTTTCCTGTGCCGGAAAAGACCCCGAAGACAGCGCCCGGCGGCCGAATATCATCACCGTCGCCTGGACCGGCACGGTCAATTCGGAGCCGCCGATGGTCTCCATCTCCCTGCGCAGGTCGCGCCACTCCCACGGCATCATCGCCGCCAGCGGCGAGTTCGTCATCAATCTGGTGGGACGTTCGCTGATCCGCTCCTGCGACTACTGCGGGGTCCGCTCCGGCCGCGACGAAGACAAATTCGCCGCCTGCCGACTCACCCCCGCCGCCGCCGCGGGACTCCGCTACGCCCCGGCCATCCACGAATCCCCGGTGAACGTTTCCTGTCGGGTGCGCTCGATTACGGAGCTGGGCTCCCACGACCTGTTTCTGGCCGAAATCGTCGCCGTGGCGTGCCGCTCATCGCTCATCGACGCCGCCGGCAAGATATGCCTGGAGAAGGCGCGCCTGGCCGCGTACTGTCACGGGGAATATTTCCAACTGGGGGAAGTACTGGGCTTCTTCGGATTCTCCGTCGCCTCCCCGGCGGCCTACGCCCGCCGGATGAAGGGGAAAAGCGCCCAAAAAAGATCGAAGTGAATCGTCCTTTTGCCGGGGAAACCCGCACCCGGCCCGCCGGAATCGGGGGCCGGAAGGCGCCGCCGGCACATATTTTTCAACCAAAAAAGCCCCTCGGCCGTCATCCGGCCAGGGGCTTTCTCTAACCTTCCTTCATCCTCTATAAAGTCACGGCAGGCGGATCTTTTTTCCGGCTTCCCAGAATTCCGTCGGCCCGTAACCGCCCAGGGTCTGATGCTGGCGGAAACTCACCTGGGACCAGAACGGCCCGTCCCCATCACCCGACAACACGGCGGCGTGAAGATAGCGGTACTCCCCTTTGAGCACCCACCAGTCCTTATCCACAATGACCAGATTGTCCACCTTCCAGCCCCGATCCTGCAAAAGGTCGCGCATCTGCTTTTCCAGGGCGGCACTGGCCATTTTGGCCTCCGGAAAGGGGCGGGGACGGTTTTCCCAGGCCGTGCGTTTTTCAACCCAACCCTGGTTTTCCTCCTGCAGCCGGGTCAGGCGCTTGGAGAAGGTGTCGGCCTCGGCAGGGGAAATCCCTTTGAGCTTGTCGATTTCTCCGCCTATCCGCTGGAATTTATCGGCGCGCACGATGAACAGGGAACGCCCCGAATCCTCCTGCCATTGTTTGTTCTCCGCAAAGCGTTTTTCCCACTCGGCCAGTTCGTCCTCGACAACCCGCCGCACGTCGCCGACACCGGCGTTCCTTTGCCTGGTGTAGTTTTCGATGGCGCTGCGCAGGTCCCTGGCCGCTTTCTGCAACTGCATGTCGGCCGCGGCTTCCGCAACCTCCTGGTCGAATTCCATGAGAAGGCTCCTGGCTTGGTCGAGGTTGCGATCCTGTTCGGCCAGGCGCGGGGGGTCGTGAGCCATGGGGAAATCGATATAGTTGGCACCCCCGGGGCGGATGAAGGCATTGATGCGCGGCAGCCATTTTTCCGCCACCGCGGCGCTGTTCGCCTGCGCCGCCTGTTGCGCGGCGGAAACCTCTTCTTTTGTGGCGTCGCCCTGCTTTTTCGCTGCGGCTGTTTTTTGTTCCAGATCGGCGTGGCGCTGATGGAAAGGCACGGCCAGGGGATGGGACGGCTCGACCCTGTAGGAGCGGCCGGCCCGGTCGAGAAGTTCCTTGGCCTTGCCGAGATGGTCCTCGGCCTTGTAAAGCCGCGAAGCGAATTTGTTGAAATCCTTTTCGGCCAGAGCTGCGTCGGCCTGGGTCAGGGAGGCTTCGGCGGCATCCAGCTCCTTGCCGGCCCGGTCAAAGGTTTGCACGGCCCCCGGCTTGAGTTGCTGTGCGCCCCCGGCGGAGGAAGCCGCCGCCACGGGCGCTGCCGGCCTGGCGGCGATAGATGCCTGCCCGCTCTTTTCGGCCACCCTCTTATCGAGACGCTCGTGGCGCCCGGCAAGGGAATTGAGGGATTTATGGCCGGGATTCAGGGAGCGGATTTCGGTCAGCTTGGCCGCGGCCCGATCCAGGTTGCCCTGGGCGTCGGCAAGGTTCCCGGCGAAAAAGGACTTTTCGGCTTTTTGAATGAGATTGCCCACCTCCCTGGTTAAATCGTCGGCCGGATCCGCATAGGCAAACAATGCGGTCAGACAAAGCAGCACTCCCGCAACAATACTTTTTCTGATCATCGTCCCTCCTGAATCGGTTTCAATAACGGTTACGAAATGGCGGATTTTTCTTTGCCGGATTCCTGCGGTTTACCGTTTTATCAGCCAAAAGCCGCCAGGGCGGCATTGAAAGTGGCGCTCGGCCGCATCGCCCGGCCGGCCTTTGCCGGATCGGGGTGGTAGTAACCCCCCAGATCGACGGGTTGGCCCTGGGCGGCGTTCAGTTCGCCGACGATGGTCTCTTCGTAGTCGGCCAAAATTCCCGCCAAAGGCGTGAAGCGGGCCTTGAGCTCCCCATCCTCGTCCTGTTCGGCCAGGGCCAGGGCCCAGAACAGCGCCCAGTAGAAGTGGCTGCCGCGGTTGTCGAGTTCATGCACCTTGCGGGACGGGGATTTGTCGCTGCGCAGATAGCGGCCGTTGGCGGCGTGCAGGGTTGTGGCAAGCACACTGGCCTTGGCGTTGCCGGTGACGCGGCCGAAATGCTCCAGCGATTCGGCCAGGGCCAGGAACTCGCCCAGGGAATCCCAGCGCAGATGTCCTTCCTCCTGGAACTGCTGGACATGCTTGGGCGCCGAGCCGCCGGCCCCGGTCTCGAAAAGCCCGCCGCCGTTCATCAGGGCCACGATGGAGAGCATCTTGGCGCTGGTGCCGAGTTCGAGAATGGGGAAAAGGTCGGTGTTGTAGTCGCGCAGCACGTTGCCGGTCACCGAGAGGGTGTCCAGCCCCCGGCGCAGGCGCGCCAGGGAAAAACGGGTGGCGGCCGCCGGGGACAGGATGCGGATATCGAGGCCTTTGGTGTCATGGTCGGCAAGGTATTTCTCCACCTTGGCGATAAGCTGCGCGTCGTGGGCGCGGTCTTTGTCGAGCCAGAACAGGGCCGGGGCGCCGGTCAGGCGGGCGCGGTGGACGGCCAGCTTGACCCAGTCGCGGATGGCCGCGTCCTCGGTCCGGCACATGCGCCAGATATCCCCTGCCTCCACCGGCCGCTGCAAAAGAACCCGGCCGCTTTCGTCCACCACCCGGATGACCCCTTTTGCGCAAGCCTGAAAAGTCTTGTCGTGGGAGCCGTATTCCTCGGCCTGCCGGGCCATGAGGCCGACATTGGAGACGCTGCCCATGGTGGCCGGATCAAAGGCGCCATGCTCCTTGCAGTCGTCGATGACCGCCTGGTAGACGCCGGCGTAGCTGCTGTCGGGGATGACCGCCTTGGTGTCGTGGAGTCCCCCGTCGGCCCCCCACATCTTCCCCGAGGCGCGGATCATGGCCGGCATGGAGGCGTCGACGATGACGTCGTTGGGGGCGTGCAGGTTGGTGATCCCCTTCTGGGCGTTGACCATGGCCAGGGCCGGGCGTTTATCGCAGGCGGCCTGGATGTCGGCCTCGATCGCCGCCCTTTGCCCCGCCGCCAGACCCTGGATCCGGGCGTAAAGGTCGGCCAGGCCGTTGTTGGGGTCGACGCCCAGTTTTTGGAACAGGGCGCCGTGTTTGTCGAAAACCTCCCGGAAATAGACGGAAACCACGTGGCCGAAAAGGATGGGATCGGAGACCTTCATCATCGTCGCCTTGAGGTGGACGGAGAACAGCAGCCCCCGCTCCCGGGCGTCCGTCATCTGCGCTTCGAGAAAAGCCCGCAGCGCCCCGCAGTTCATGACAGTGGCGTCGATGACCTCGCCTTCCTGCAAAACCAGCTTCTCCCGGAGGAGGGTGACACCGCCGCCGGCGCCGACGAACTCGATGCGGGCCTCGCCGGCGGCGGCCACCACCGTGGAAACCTCGTTGCTGCGGAAATCCCCGTCCTCCATGTGGGCGACGTGGGTTCTCGAGTCCGCCGTCCAGGGGCCCATGGGATGGGGATGTCTGCGGGCGTATTCCTTGACCGCCGGCGCGACACGGCGGTCCGAGTTGCCCTCCCGCAACACCGGGTTGACGGCGCTGCCGAGGATCCTGGCATAGCGCTCGCGGATTTCCCTTTCGCCATCATTTTCCGGTGCGGCGGGATAGGCGGGGACGGGGTAACCCTGGCCGCGCAGTTCGGCGACGGCGGCCATGAGCTGGGGAAGGGTAGCGCTGATGTTGGGGAGCTTGATGATGTTGGCCGCGGGCTTTCGGACCAGGTCGGCCAATGCGGCCAGATCATCCGTCCGGCGCTGGGCCGCGGTCAGGTATTCGGGGAAGGCGGCGAGAATGCGCCCGGCCAGGGAGATGTCGCGGGTTTCCAGGCCGATCCCCGATCCCCTGATAAAGGCGTGGATGATGGGCAAGAGGGACCAGGTGGCCAGTGCCGGGGCCTCATCCACCCGGGTATAGATGATTTGCCCTGTCTCGTTGATCATCATTTTCCCCATCGTCAGAAAGGTTGGGGCTTGTCTCCGGAAACGGCGGCGTCCACGCCCCCGGCACCGTTCCCCTGGAAGGTCATCGGCGCCGGCTTCAGGACTTGTAGACCGACAGCAGGACCGCGGCCATGTCCGCCGGTGAACGCGCCACCTTGACGCCGCATTCCTCAAGGACGGCGATCTTCTCGGCGGCCGTGCCGCGGCCGCCGGAAATGATCGCTCCGGCGTGCCCCATCCGCTTGCCGGAGGGCGCGGTCATGCCGGCGATGAAGGCGGCGACCGGCTTGCTCATGTGATCGCGGATGAAACGGGCCGCCTCTTCCTCGGCGCTGCCGCCGATCTCCCCCATCAGCAGCACCGCCTCGGTGGCGGGGTCCTCTTCGAACAGGGCCAGCGCGTCGACGAAGCTGGTGCCGTTGACCGGGTCGCCGCCAAGGCCGATGCAGGTGGACTGGCCAACGCCGCGGCTGGTCAATTGCCAGACCCCTTCGTAGGTCAGGGTGCCGCTGCGGGAGATCACCCCCACCGGCCCCGGTTTGTGGATATAGCCGGGCATGATGCCGATCTTGCACTCCCCCGGGGTGATGATGCCCGGGCAGTTGGGGCCGATGAGCCGGGTCTTCCGGCCCTTCATGTAGTGCTTGACCTTGACCATGTCGAGGACCGGAATCCCTTCGGTGATGCAGACCACCAGCGGCAGTTCGGCATCGACGGCCTCCATGATGGCGTCGGCGGCAAACGGCGGCGGCACGTAGATGACCGAGGCGTTGGCGCCGGTCGCCTTCACGGCGGCGGCCACGGTGTCGAAAACCGGCACTCCCTGGACGTCGGTTCCGGCCTTGCCGGGAGTGACCCCGGCGACCACTTCGGTGCCGTACTCGAGGGCGGCGACGGTGTGAAACAGGCCATGGGCCCCGGTGATCCCCTGGGTGATGACCTTGGTGTCTTTGTTGACCAGAATGCTCATGCCTCGTTCCTTTCGGCGGCCACCGCCGCGACGATCTTCTCGGCGGCGTCGGTCATCCCCGCGGCGGCGATGATGTTGAGGCCGCTTTCCTGCAGCAGTTCCTTGCCCTTGTTTACGTTGGTCCCTTCCAGGCGGACCACCAGCGGGAGGCCGAGACGGACCTCATGGACGGCGTCGATAATCCCCTGGGCGATGATGTCGCACTTCATGATGCCGCCGAAAATATTGACCAGAATGCCCTTTACCTTGGGGTCCTTGAGAATGATTTTGAAGGCCGCGGTGACCTTTTCCCGGGAAGCGCCGCCGCCGACATCGAGGAAATTGGCCGGCGCGCCGCCGCTGAGCTGGATGATGTCCATGGTGGCCATGGCCAGCCCGGCGCCGTTGACCATGCAGCCGATGTTGCCGTCGAGAGAAATATAGGAGAGATCGTATTCCGAAGCATCGATCTCGTTGTCATCCTCCTCGTCGAAATCGCGCAGGGCGCGGATGTCGGGATGGCGGAACAGGGCGTTGTCATCGAAGTTGAGTTTGGCATCCAGGGCGAGCAGGGCTCCCTCTTCGGTCACCACCAGCGGGTTGATCTCGACCAGAGAACAGTCCTTGTCCACAAAGGCACGGTAGAGGTTCTGGAAAAAAGCCGCCGCCGGACCGAGCTGCTTTTTCTCCAGACCGAGTCTTAAGGCCAGGCGCCGCGCCTGAAAGGCGCCCAGACCGACGCCCGGGTCGATAACCTCGCGGAAGATCTTTTCGGGGGCCGTGGCGGCCACCTCCTCGATGTCCACCCCCCCTTCCGGGGAAGCCATCAGGGTCACCCGGGAAAGGGCGCGGTCGAGGAGCATCCCCACATAGAGCTCCCTGGCGATCCGGCATCCCTCTTCCACATAGACGCGGCGCACTTTTTTCCCCGCCGGGCCGGTCTGATGGGTGACCAGTTGCATGCCAAGCATTGCGGCGGCGGCTTTTTTGACCTCGTCGAGGGTCTTGACGACCTTGACCCCGCCCCCCTTGCCCCGGCCGCCGGCGTGGATCTGGGCCTTGACCACATAGGGTCCCGGGCCGAGATTGCGCGCCGCCTCCCGGGCCGCCGCCGGGTGGCAACAGATCTCCCCCCGGGGCACCGGCACGCCGAAGCCCCGCAACACTTCCTTGGCCTGATACTCGTGAATGTTCATCCGCGCTCCCTTGAAAAAATACCTGTCACCGGCAACGGGTGACTGGCAACTGAATTTCCGTTCCTGGCTCGTAGCTGGCGGTTCCTGGGAAACCCCCAGGAAGGGATCTGCCGGCCAGAAGCCGCGCCATCCCCTTCATCCCTGTTGCCTTGAGGCGGAGAATCCGCCTTGTGACGAAGAGCCACCGGTCTTTTTATTTTTTGTGGAGGAATTTGTCGCGGCATTCCGGGCCGCAGAAATGGTGCTTTTCCCCATCGATCACGGCGCTGACTCCTTCCGATTGGGGGAAATAGGCGCCGCAGTGCGGATCCCGGACCAGTTCCTCCCCCTGGCCGCCCCTGTGGTCCGCCTTTGCGGCGCGGCGGCCGCTCAGGTGCCGCAGCGACTGGATCAGCTTGTAAACCAGAAAGGCGATCAGCAGCAGCCAGAGCAGACGCACCATCGTCATCACCATTCCTCGTCCAGGACCCGAATGGCGCCGCCATCCTGAAGGCAGGCCGCCAGTTGCGAGGCCGTTTTTCCCAGGAGGGGGTGGCGCCAGCCGGGAGCCACATCCAGCAGCGGCAGCAGCACAAAGGAACGCCTGTGGAGGCGGGGATGGGGCAGAACCAGCCGGGGATTCCCGGACACCCGGCCGGCAAAGTCCAGGATGTCGATGTCCAGGGTCCGCGCTCCCCAGCGTTCGCGGCGCTCGCGGCCAAACTCCCGTTCAATCTCCTGGCAACGGGCCAGCAGGTCCTCCGGGGACAGGGTCGAAACCACCTCGATTACGGCGTTAAGATAGGGAGGCTGTCCCGGCGGCCCGCCCTGGGCCGCGCTCTCGTAGAGGCGCGAACAGCGGCGCACGACCACCTGGCCGCCCCTTGCCAACGCCCGCCGGCCGCCACTCAGACAGTGATGGCGCCGCCCCAGGTTGGAGCCCAGAGCCAAGAGAGCGATTTCCCCGTTGCCTGCCATCCCCGTCCTTTCGAGGGCATTAAAACACAGCCGGTCGAAGGGGTCAACGGCCGAGGTTTACGGAGTTTTATCCGGTGCCGACATTAGGGGTCGACCCGGCCGCGGGACTCCCCTATAATCGCCAAAAAGCAACCGCCGGAAAAAAGACATGCCGATGCCCTATCCTTTCGATCTGCTCACCGTTCTCGGGCCTACCGCTTCGGGCAAAACCCGCCTCGGTGTGAAGCTGTGCCATGAGCTGAACGGTGAGATCATCTCCGCCGATTCCCGCCAGGTCTACCGCGGCATGAATATCGGCACCGGCAAAGACCTGGAGGAGTACGGGGAAATCCCCTTTCACCTCATCGATATCGCCGCGGCGGGGGAGGAATTCAGCCTCTTCGATTTCCAGCGCCGCTGCCTGGAGGCGATTCGCAGCATCCGCGGCCGCGGCCGCCTGCCGGCGATGGTGGGGGGAACCGGCCTCTACCTCGACGCGGTGCTGCGCCGTTACCGGTTGGTGGCGGTCGCCGCCGATCCGCGGCTGCGCGCCGAACTGGCCCCCCTGCCGATGGAGGAACTGATCCGGCGCCTGCTGGAGCTCAAACCCGCCCCCCACAACACCACCGATTTCCGCGACCGGGAGCATCTCACCCGCGCCATCGAAATCGCCGCCGGCGAAAAGCAGGCGGCGGCGCCGGACCTGCCCGACTTTCCACCGGTGACGCCGTTGATCCTCGGCATCCGCTGGGAGCGGGAAGCGCTTCGCCACAGGATCGGAATCCGCCTCCGCCAGCGCCTCGACCAGGGGATGATCGAGGAGGTGGCGGGGCTCCACAACAGCGGCGTCTCCTTCGCTGCCCTCGAAAACTACGGTCTCGAATACCGCTTCGTCGCCTGGTTTCTGCAGGGGAAACTGAACCGCGAGGAACTCTTTGAGAAGCTCTACCAGGCTATCGGCGCTTTTGCCAAACGGCAGATGACCTGGTTTCGGCGCATGGAACGCAACGGCCTGGTCATCCATTGGCTGGATGGCAACAAAGACCCCCTCGCCACGGCCCTTGCCATTATCGGCAGGCAGGTGCGCCGGCAATGACATCCCTGGCTGTCCCGCCGATCCCCGGACAACAAAAAAACAGGGGCAATGTTTTGTCCGGTATTTTGCCCGGGTTCCAAGGAGTGCCGGATATCAACCGTATACACGCCCTCTTCCGTCATTTTTCGCCTGATAGAGAAGTTTGTCGGCGCGCTCGATGCATTGGTCGACACCCTCCCCATCCTGTGCCCGGACAACACCGGCGCTGATGCTCACCTTTATTTCACCAGCCGTGGTGGGAAGAGGTTTCGAACGGAGAAAATCAAAAACCCGGTTGACGACATTGACCGCTTCCTGCAAGGAAGTCTGCGGCATGATGAGAAGAAATTCTTCGCCTCCATAGCGACATGCGGTGTCATAGGTGCGGATTTTTTGCCGAACAATGGCGGCAAAGCCTTTGAGTATCTCATCGCCGGCATTGTGCCCGTAGGTGTCGTTGACACGCTTGAAATGATCCAGGTCCATCAGGGCGATGCTCAGGGGTGCTTTCCCGCGGGCCGTTCTGGCCAGTTCCTGGGTCAAGGTCTGGATCCCCGTCATGCGGTTGGCCAGACCGGTCAGAAAATCCGTCGTGGCGAGGCGCGTCAGGGCTTCCTGGGCCTGCTGCAAATCACGGATAAAAAGCCGCGAGATGAACCATATGGAGGCTATCACCAACAAAATGACGGCACTGCCGGCCAGGACAATGAAGACTTGCGCCTGGCGGATTTTCAGCAGGGGTTTGTCGGCCTCCAGGGTGACGGCAATGCCGCCCTGGATACCTCCGACCGCGTATCCCTGCTGGGCATGACAGACCAGGCAGGATGCGTCGGTCACCAGTGGCGCCACGTAGCGATAGCGGGCCGCACCGTCACTTTTTTCCAGTGCGCCGACTTCGCCCACCCCCTGCTCGAATCGTCTCAGGGCCGAGGTTTCAAAATGATCCGCTGAGTTGTCGGGATTGATCGGTTTCAGGCTGGTCATCTTATAGCGCACCTGACCCGTCCGCGACGGCCAATCGGAAAGCTCCTTGGTGACCAGGGAAGGGTTCTTGAGCACATATGGGCCATTGTCACAGGCGATGGTCGTTTTTATGCCCGGAACGGGCTCCAGATAAGGATTGATGCCGGATGTTTTGTCCAGTGGCACGTAGACGCCGCCATGCTTGGCGACCCACTTGCGGACGGTGACGATTTCCCCGAAGAAAGCCCTGGCCTGTTGGTGAAGATGAAGCTGCAATGTTTGAAGGACGTTGAACTGAACCGCGAAAAAAACGCCGGCCAGAACCAGGGTGACAAAGATGGCGATTATCCCCAGATATTTCCGGACACTTCTTTTGGTGGACTCAATGCGGGCGATATGATTGACGGGATTGGAGTCGTGGTGACTCATATGTCCTCTTTATGCGGATCGGCAAATGGGCGGCACAGACGTTCCTGTTTGATTTTTCCGGCGTCCAAACCCGCTCCGTTTAAACCCTATGACGGAAACCAAGCAGAAACGGACGACGGCAACGGCTGGCGAAACACCCCATGGGGAGGGAACCCGGCCGCATCGAAAATAATGAATATTAATAGGTTGGTTGAATAATTTGAAGGGAAAAATGGGCTACCTTGAAAAACGGGGGCTGAAAGGTCCTTGGCTCCTCGACGGCGCCGGAGGGGATAATTTCTCTCTGGCCGTGGTCATTCCCGCCCTTGCTGAAAGCCGGACCCTGCCGGCCACCCTGGCAAGCCTGGAGCGTAACCCCGCCGATTTCCTCGAACGCACCCTGGTCGTGGCGGTGGTCAACAACACCCCCCAGGCGAGGGAAGCGGACCGGGAAGACAACCGCCAAACCCTGGCACAGCTGAAACGCTATAGCGGCCCTCTGCGCCTGGCCTGGGTGGACGCCGCCTCATCGGGGCGCGAGCTGCCCCTGGGGGAAGGGGTCGGCAGCGCCCGCAAGATCGGTTTCGACCTCGTTCTGCGGCACTGCCGAAACAACCGCGGGCCCCCTGCCATCCTCGTCTCTCTGGATGCCGATACACTGGTGGACAAAAACTATCTGGCGGCTATCGATTCCCACTTCCGTTGCCATGACGAAGGCGGTGCGGTACTCCCCTTCCGCCACCGCTGTTGCGGGCATCCCGCCATCGACCGGGCCATTGCCCAATACGAGCTGTTCCTGCGCGGCTATGTCCTGGGCCTGTCCTGGGCCGGTTCCCCTTACGCTTGGCACACCATCGGCAGCGCCATCGCCTGCCGCGCCGACGCCTACGTGGCCTGCGGCGGAATGAACCGCCGCCCGTCGGCGGAGGATTTCTACTTCGTCCAGCAGTTGGTTAAAACCTGTGGAGTGACCCCGCTCCACGGCACCGTCGTCGGTCCCTCGCCGCGCCCCTCCCGCCGCGTCCCCTTCGGCACCGGTCCCACCGTGGCCGGGCTCCTCGGCACTCCCGGCAAGGGACTCGACTTCTATCCCGTGGAGGCCTTCGATATCCTCAAGGAGTGGCTGGCAACCATGGCCCGCAACCACGGGGATGAGGGACGCTTTCTCCTGGACAAGGCCCGCAACCTGTCCCCCCACCTGGAAAATTTTCTCCAGATGCTGAATTTTGCCGAAAACTGGCGCAAACTGCAGCGCAATCATGGGGATCCGCAACGTTTGCTGGCAGCCTTTCACGGCTGGTTCGACGGACTGCGCACCCGGCAACTCCTTCACCGCCTCGCCTGTAACCCCTTTTCCTGGCGCCGCAGCGACCAGTCGGTGCCTCCGCTGATGAAGCGGCTTTTGCTTCCCCTGTCGCCGCACCCGCAG
>Ga0123328_1002845_pt1 | contig 15226 bp, 15 predicted proteins | sample BioC12SIPDNA_2_FD_89702 | JGI IMG/M metagenome (GOLD analysis project Ga0123328, IMG submission 89702) | Anaerobic biogas reactor microbial communites from Washington, USA - Biogas_R1_A C12 SIP DNA | ecosystem: Engineered > Bioreactor > Anaerobic > Unclassified | place: Washington, USA...
GTCCGGCTCGGCGGAATCGTCGCCGCGCTCGAAGCGCGCGGAATCCCAGCGGTCCGCGTCGACCACGGCGCTCAGGACCGTCCGCGCGAGCATGCCCAGCTGGAACGCGCGCTCGCCCGCGTCCGAATCGAGTTTTTCCTCCGCGGCGCGCATTTCCCCGCACACGCGCTCGAACAGCAAATTCAGCTCGTCGGAGCCGGCGACCTCGCGCAGGTAGTTGTCGACCGCCTCGGAATAATGCAGCTTTTCCCTCCCCGCAGGGTCGAAGTGGAGCAGATAGGGCGACTTTCCGTGGATGTCGAGGCAATCCGGAAGCCCGGCGTGGTGGCCGAAGACGGCCATCGAGACGATCTGCGCGGTCCGCTTGCGCCCCTCATCCCCGTTGAACCATTGCTCGCAGGCGAAGGCCGCGCCGATCGGGGCGTGGGCAGGGGAGTCGGCGGGCTTCCGGTCGGGGTGCGCGGCGGGCTCCCGGAGATAGGCCTGAAACGCGGCCGTCGCCTTGCCCATGTCGTGCAAAAGCCCCGCGAGCGCGCCAGTCGCGCCGAGGCCGATGGGTTGAAGCGACCGCCGCGCGAATTCCGACGCCGCACGACAGTGCGCGCCGAGGCGCTGCTCCGCTTTGTCCGATTTTCGAATGTGTGCGATCATAATTCATCCTATAGGGTCGATTCAGACATCCTTGCTCGGGTATCATGGGGTGTTCACGACAGATGGGATCACACAAATTGGAAGGATAATGCAATTATAGCATATCTTCTCCAAAAATCAACATCTTTTTCGAAATTTCCCGAACAAAAAATGGCGGAACCCCGCCTGCGCGAAGCTCCGCCGCCGATGGAAGATCACTTGGGCGCGTCGCCCTCGTCGAACACATCCCCGCACTCGGGGCAGAACTTCGGAAGCGCGGCCCCGTCCTTCGGCTCCCAGCCGCACTTGTCGCAGCGGTAGGCCCTCGCGCCAGCGGGCCGCTTTTGGCCGCACTCCTCGCAGAATTTGCCCTTGTTGACCGCGCCGCACGCGCACGTCCAGCCGTCCTCCGGCTTCTTCGCGCCGCACTCCATGCAGAATTTCCCGGTGTTCTTGTGCCCGCACGCGCACGTCCATCCGCCCGGCGCGGCGGCCGCGGCGGGCTGGGACGGCTGCCGCTGGCCCATGTTGAACAGCGCCTGCGCGCTCGCGCCGCCCGTTCCCTGCGCGGCGTTCATGCCCATGAAGCCCATGAACGCGCCGCCCTCGTTCTTCGCGGCGTCCTGCATCGCCTGCGCCTGTGCGCCGACCAGGTGCGCCGCCGCCATCGTCGGGTTGCGGAGCGTCGCGTTTCTCTGCAGCTCCTTGATCATCTGCTCGTCCTCCGGGGACGCGGTCACGGAGCTCACGCCGAAGGACACGATCGAGAGGCCGCGAAGCCCCGCCCACTTGTCGGAGAGCGCGTCGTTCAGCGCCTTTGCGATCTCGGCCGTGTGGCCCGGCAGCGCGCTGTAGCGTATGCCCATCTCGGAGATGCGCGCGAACGCGGGCTGCAGCGCGGTCAAAAGCTCGGTCTTGAGCTGCGCGTCGATCTGGTCGCGCGTGTAGGCATCCTCGACGTTTCCGGAGACGTTCGCGTAGAACAGCACAGGGTTTGCGATTTTGTAGGAATACTCGCCGAAGCAGCGGATCGAGATATCGACGTCGAGCCCGACGTTGTTGTCCACGACGCGGAACGGCACGGGGTTCGGGGTGCCGTACTTGTTGCCCGGAATCTCCTTCGTGTTGATGTAGTAGACGCGCTGGTCCTTGGGCGCCTGCCCGCCGAACGCGAACCGCCGGCCGATCGTCGAGAGCGCGGCCATGATGTTCTCGCGGTTCAGCCCGCCAAAGAAGATGCTCGGCTCGGTCGAAGTGTCGTAGACGAACTCGCCCGGCTCCGCGCAGATCTCGGCGATCTTGCCCTGATCGACGATCAGCATGCACTGGCCCTCGTTGACCGCGACGATCGAGCCGTTCGAAATGATGTTGTCCTCGGCGTTGCGGCTGCCGCCGAAGCGCCGGTTCATGCGCTTGGTCGCCTTGACCGACAATACGTCCGCGCCGAGCGCCTCCGCGTGAAAGTAGTCCCGCCACTGGTCCGCAAGCGCCCCGGAAAGCGCGCCGATTCCCGCTCTCAAAAGTCCCATATGCAACCGTTCCTTTCGTTAGGCTAGTATTTTCCGCTGCTGCCGCCGTGCGTCCGGCCGCTGGAGGACTTAAACGTCGAGCTCCCGCCTCCGGAGGAAGAGGAACTCTGCCTCGGCCTGTGCACGCGCGTGCGCGTCCGGTAGAGGAAGTAGTCTCCGGAGCGCGACACCGAGATCGCGCCGCCGCGCACGTACCGGTCGGCGTCGTACGCCGGGCGCGCGGTCTTCATGCCGCGGCTCAGGATGAACAGCGCGACGCCCGCGATCGCCGCGGAGATGAGCGCGGCGATGGGCAGCGCGGCAAGGAGCCGCTGAAGCGGCGGCTGAAGCCTGAGCGGGCGGTTCACGTCGTAAGGGCGGCCGCTCTCGTAGCCCCGGAGGATGATCTCCGCGTCGCTCAAGAATCGCCGGAACCCGCCCGCGTAGTCGTCGCGCTTGAAGTAGCGCAGGATGTCGTCGGAGAGGACCTTCTGCCCGTAGTCCGTAAACGCCCCGATTCCGCGGCCGCTCGTCTGGATCGCCCAGTCGCGGTCGGCCGTCGCCAAGAGCAGCATCACGCCGTCGCGCCGCGCGCCGCGGCCGTAGCCGTTGTCGTCGAAGTAATCCGCCGCGTAGTCGAGCGCGGCCTTGTTGCCGAGGCTCTTCGTCGTCACGATGGCGACGTCCATGCCGTATTCGTCGGAGAGGCTCGCTGCCGCCGCGGAGAGGCTTTCGATTTCAACATCCGTGAGCAATCCCGCGCCGTCGACGACGAGCGGCTGGCCCTCCGCGAGCGCCGGAAGCGAAAGCGCGAGGAAGGCGAGTAACAGTATGAGCGCGCGCTTCATCTACATCACCCCCATTGCGATCAGCGCGAAGGCGGCGGCGGTCAGGACGACGAACGCGCCGCCGAAGACGCCCAGCCCCCATTTGAGCGCGAGGCCGCCGTCGACCGGGAGGTTTCCGACGATCCTGCCCGTCTGTCCGTTCATCGCGAACGTGTACGTCTTGTCCTTCCACCGCGTGTTCAGCATCCAGACCGGGATCATCACTTTTCGGACGCGCCCGCTGCCGATGCGAACGCTCGCCGACTCCATCGAGACCGACGAATAGCCGGTGACGGTGCCGGTGAACCCGTCGATCACGCTCTGGCGGATGCGCTCGTCCGCGCGGGGCTTCGCGGCCTCGGCGTTCACGTCGTACCGCTCCGCCTGGTATCCCGGCAGGTACGCGGCGCTGAACGCGACCTCCTTCGCGTGGTCGAACGGCTCGATCGAGTCCATCAGGTCGTCGGCGAACTTCGTGGAGCCGTCGACCGGCACGCCCGCGAACTGCACGTCGCCGCCGCGCCGGACGAGGTAGTGGTCGGTCTCGGTGACGATGTAGTCGCCCTCGGTGTGCGCGTGGCTGCGCGTCGCGCGGTAGGCGATGTCTGCGTCCGCCTGGCAGTCGAACATCCAGAACGGCACGTAGACGCCGGTGATCTTCTCGATGCGCCCCTCGCGCGAAAACAGCTTCGGGAGCAGCCGCTTTCCGGAGATCAGCTGCCGATAGGCGGCCTTCGCGTCCTCCTTCGTCTTGACAAACGGCAGTATCGCGTCCGGTCGGAAATCCCCCTGAAGCCGTGCGGGCAGTATCGACGAATTGCCGCAGTAGACGCACTCGGTCGCGGCGGTCGTGCCGTCGGCGACGATGGTCGCGCCGCAGGAAGGGCAGGAATAGCCGTTGAGCTGCTCCCGCTCGGCCTCGGACCACGCCCGGTTCCCCCCGATATTCCAGTTCGATTCGGATTCCCGCCTGGATTGGCGGATCGCCTCGTCCGCCTCGCGCATCGCCTCGGGCGCGAATTCCGTCCCGCAGGAGGCGCAGGTGAGCTTCTGCTCTCTGCCGTCAAAGCGAAGCGCCGCGCCGCAGCTTGGGCAAGTCACGTTCATTGCCGCGTTTTCCACACACGTCCCCTCCTTCGAGCACATTATAGCACACGCCCGCGCGCGTGGAAATAGTTTCCGCAGGCTCCGCCAAATTCTTTGCGGGGGCTTTGAAACGCACAGGTTTTGCATTCGCGCCATATGGTGGAGTGACACTTTGCGCAATACGACCGACTCCAAGGAGGGGTAAGGATGTTTCCCCAGGAAGAAAACGGATCAGGGAACTGTATGGCGTGCGAACAGGTGAAAATCCTGAACACGTTCCGGCGGCTCTGGATCGAGCATGTGCTCTGGACCCGCTTTTTTGTGATCAGCACGGCGTTCTGCCTGCCGGATCTGCCCTATGTGACGCAGAGGCTTCTGCAAAACCCGATCGACTTTGCCGAGGCGCTCTGCCCGTTCTACGGAAAGCAAACGGCGGCGCGGTTCGGGCAGCTGTTGGAAGAGCACCTGCTGATCGCGGGGCAGCTTGTGAACGCGGCGAAGTGCGGCGACGTCGAGGAGGTGGAGGTGCAGCGCAGGAGATGGTATAAGAACGCCGAGGAGATTGCGTGCTTCTTGGCCTCCATCAATCCGAACTGGAGCGAGTGCGAGTGGCGAAAGCTGCTGTTCGACCACCTGCGCATGACCGAGGACGAGGCGGTCGCGATCTTGAGCGGCCAATACGAGCGCGGCATCGAGCTGTACGACGAAATCCAGGCGGAGGCGCTCGCGATGGGCGACGTGATGGCCTGCGGCATCATCCGGCAGTTCTGCATCCGGTAAAAATGAAATGGAATGGAAAAGGGGCGGCGCTTTCGCCGCCCCCGGTCAGTCCAGCGCCAATGAGAGATACCCCGGCGCTTCCACCTCGGGCTCGGGGATGTACCAGCGGATCATGCCGAACGGCGCGACCTCCGCGCCCGGAATCGCGCCCGCCGGAAGCCGCACGCGGTAGGAGGATGCGCCGAGCTCCCGGTTAAGCAGCGCGAGCGCCGACGGGACGTCGATGCCGACAAGCGCCAGCTCGCGCACGAGCACGGTGCCGCCGGCGCGCGACCAGCAGGCCGCTCCCTCGCCGCCGCCGAACATAAGCCGCGCCGCGCCGCCGTCGCCGAGCGCATGGAGCGCGTAGCCGACCGCCCGCTCGTCCCAGCGCGCGTAGAGGCCGCCCCCGGCGAAGGCGCGGTCGCGTATGCGCGCGTATTCGCCGGCCGAACAGCCGGCGACTTCCCCGCCGGGGGGCGGCGGCAGCGCGCGCGCGTCGAAGTCGGCGACGCTCAGCGAAAACGCGGTGCGAAAGCCGCGCTTCGCGTAGTAGCCGAACAGGCTTTCGGACGCCGGCACCAATGCGGCCGCGGCCTCGCCCCTTTCGGCGATCCGCTCGCCCGCGCGCTCGAGCAATTGACCCGCGACGCCGCGGCCGCGCCTGTCGAGCGCGGTCGCGACTGCGTAGATGTAGCGCGCCGGATACTCCCTTTCGCCGAGCGCGAGCTTGAGCGGCAGCATCGAGAGCATGCCGCCGATCCGACCGTCCTCGGCCCACACGAGCATATCCTCGTCGCGGTGGCGCAGCGAAAAATACGCGTCGACCGCCTCCGGGGCGTCGCCGAACACGCCCGTCCACAGCGCCTTCAACTGCGCGTGATCGCCGCGCCGCGCCTCGCGGATCATAGGTCCTCCGCGATCAACGTCGCCGTGTACTTTTCGACGAGGTGATGCGGGTCGTAGGAGAGCTTCGCCTTGCGCAGCCCCTCGAGCCCGGTGTCGTCCTCGCGGTTCACATAGGTATAGTCCATGCAGTTGTTGAGCACGAACTGCTGGTTGATCATCGGATACGCGCCCTGGATCTCGGCGAACGCCTTCTCAAAGTGCACGAGGAACGTGTCGTCGTTGAGCGGGTCGCCGATCGAGAACGCGACGACCTCCCCGCCCGCGCGGATCAGCCCGCCGGAGAGCCCGAGCGCGTCGTAGTGGCGCAGCGACTGCTCGACCGCGCAGTACTCGCCGCCGAGGTCGGACGTCTGCCGGTTGCTGGCCTCGACGCACCAGGCGAGGTTCATCCGCCGGACCTCCTCGATGTTCGCCTGCGAAATCGGCTCGTAGCGCCAGTCGGGGTTGTTTTCGAGGAAGCGGTTGATGTGGTTGCGCTTCGCGGAGAGCTTCTTGCCGTGCAGGGTCGCCAGCCGCTCGCGCTCGTAGACGTAGTCGTATGCGTCCCGGCACGCCTCGAACGAGAACTTGCCGGGGTACTTTGCCTCGAGCCACGCCCTGTCCTCGGGGAGCACGGAGTGGAACCGGAGCGGCACCTTCGCGATGAGCGCGTCCTCGGCCATCCGCTCGATCGCGGGCTCGAGCGGGCCGCGGCCGGCGGGGAAGAGGAAGGTCGGGCTCTCCGGGTCCGAGAGCATCAGCATCCGGTCGCCCATGCGCGCGACGCGGAGGCGGTAGACGTGCCGCCAGACGAAGCTGTTCGTGAAGTTGTACTCCAGGGATTCCCGCCGGCTCGCGGCGAACAGCTCGTCCATCCACGGCTTGTCCGCGAGCTCGATCTCCTTGTACCGCCCGGGCGAACACAGCGCGCCGTCCAGATGCAGCTGTCTGTCCGCCAATTCGATCTCTTTACATTTCAGCAAGCGCCAAAGACCTCTTTTCGTGTTTTCGGGACAATCATAGCATTCCTTTGTAAAGCCCGCAAGATCGCCGCGGGCATGTCTCCCAGAGGATAATAACACGCGGGAGCCGTTTTTAAACAGCGGGAAATTTTCAAGGGGCTTGACGGGCGCTCGATCATATGGTATCATTAACATATAGTGAGGTGATCCTATGTCGATCGGGCACGCGATACTGGGCCTCTTGAGCGTCAAGCCGCTGACGGGCTACGACATCAAGAAGATCATGCGCGAATCCCCGTTTCTGTACTGGTCGGGCAACAACAACCAGGTCTACCGGGCGCTGATGCAGCTTCGGGACGAGGGGTGCGTCGTCGGCGAGGTGCTCTACGCGGACGACGCGCCGACGAAAAAGCGGTACACGATCACGAAGAGCGGGCGAAGCGAGCTCCGGCGGCTGTCGCTCGAGCTCCCGGAGGCGCCGGACGTGCGCAAGGGGTTCCTCGTGCAGCTCGCGTTCTGCGAGGGGCTGTCGAAGGCGGAACTGGAGGCGCTCCTGGATCGCTACGAGGAGCAGGTGCGCGGCGCGCTGTTCATCCACGAGCGCGGCGCGAAGGCGGGCTTCTTTGCCGACGCGCCGACGCCCATGCAGGCCGAGATTTGGAAATTGGTCCACGAGAACGTCCGCGGCGACTATGCGCGGGAGCTCGACTGGATCGAGCGCGTGCGGGAGGACGTGCTGCCGCTCGCACCGGACGGGGAAGGGGAGGAGGGGATCGGATTGAACTGCGAGCCCGTCGAGAAAAACGGCGTGCGGTATATACGGCTGACGGGCGGCGAGATCGCCCGCGAGGCGGACGCGCTGACGGTCGTGCAGTTCTGCGCCGAGCACGACACGAACCTCGTGCTGATCCCCGGCGAGCGCCTGTCGAGCGAGTTTCTGCGGCTTTCGACGGCGGTCGCGGGGCTCGTGCTGCAAAAGCTGTCGAATTACTTCATCCGCGCCGCGGCGGTGCTCGACGCCGCCTCCGTCCGCGGCAAGTTCCGCGATTTCATGCTCGAGACGAACCGGGGAAACCTGTTCCGGATATTCGACGGCGAGCAACAGGCCGAGGAGTGGCTGACAGGAGGGGGAGAGCGATGAAGGGCGCTTACAGGTCCGAAGCGGGGAGGAAAGCCGTGCTCGTGCTGTTCGGCGACGGCGGCAGCCCGCTCCGCGCCGGGGACAGCGTCGCGCGCATCTCCCGGACCGCCCCGGATGTCAAATCGGAGATACTGCCGAACACGGGTCACGCGGTCGTCGCTCAAGCGGAGCGCACGCTCGCGTTTCTCCGGAGCGCCTGAAATCTTCGCCGAGGGTCAAGAATCCCCCCGCGCCGCATACGCTGGTACGGGGTGATTCTATGAGCGGCCAGATCGGCGTGGAGACAAAGTCCCTCGTCAAGAGCTTTACCCATGAAAATACGACCGTGCTTACATACACGATCCATTATCCGCAGTTCGCCTCTGCGCTCTATCCCGTCACCGCGCAGATGATCAACGCGTATTACCGGAACCGGGCGAACCACCTCGCGCGCAGGATCGCGCTGCAGATGTACCCGCAGGCGGTCGAGGGATACCGGGACAGCGTCGAGCAGGGCTACCCGTTCAACGAGTACCAGGTGTTCCGCACGTTCGAGGTGACGTACGCGCAGGGCTGCCTCGCGAGCCTCTACCTGGACCTCTACCAGTACACGGGCGGCGCGCACGGGACGACGGTGCGCTCGAGCGACACCTGGGATTTGAGCCGCGCCGAGCGGCTGCCGATCCGCGCGGTGTTCCCGGGGAATCCGGACTACCGGGCCGACCTGATCGCTGCGGTGCAGGCGGAGATTCGCCGGAACAGCGACCTCTATTTCGACAACGCCGTTGAGCTCGCCGAGGAGAACTTCGACGAAAACAATTTCTACCTGACGCCGGACGCGCTCGTGATCTACTACCAGCAGTACGACATCGCGCCGTACGCGTACGGAATACCGCAGTTCCGCATCCCCTACGGCACCTACGGGGCGACGCTCCCGCGCTGTTCGCCCTACAACCGCAGCCCCAGGGCTCGGAAATAATCGCTTCCCAAGCCGGCCGCCGCATGGTATACTGTGGCCGGAGGTGGGGGCGATGGCGATCCCGGAGCGATACCGATCGGACGCGGACGCGATCCTTTCCAGGCGGCACGACAACGGCGCCGACCTCTGGGCGACGAAGGACGGCAAGCTCAACGTCGGAAGCCCGTTTTCGACGCTCGGCAGCGCGATGCTTCTCGCGGAGCTCGGGATGCCGCCGGACGACCCGGCGCTCCGGGGCGCCGCCGATTTGATCTTCTCGGCGCAGCGCGGGGACGGGCGGTTTCGGCTGTCCCCGGCCGGCGCGATCTACCCCTGCCACACGATCAACGCGGCGAACGCTCTGTGCCGTCTGGGGTACGCCGCCGATGGCCGGCTCGAAAAGACCTTCGCCCACCTGCTCGAAATTCAATACCCGGACGGCGGCTGGCGCTGCAACAAGTTCAGCTTCGGGCGCGGCCCGGAGACGGAGTTCTCGAACCCCGGGCCGACGCTGAACGCGCTGGACGCGTTCCGGTTCACGCGGTTTTTGAACGTCGAGCCCGCGCTCGACCGGGCCGTCGAATTTCTATTGAACCACTGGACGATCCGCAGGCCCATCGGCCCCTGCCACTACGGCATCGGCACGCTGTTCATGCGGACCGAGTATCCGTTCGGGAATTACAACCTGTTCCCATACGTCTACGCATTGTCCTTCTACCGGAGCGCGCGGAGGGACCCGCGCTTCCTCGAGGCGCTCGCGGCGCTGGAATCGAAGCTCTCCGACGGCGGGATCGTCGCGGAGCGCGTCAACCCGAAGCTCGCGAAGTTCGCGTTCTGCAAAAAGGGCGAGCCGAGCGAGCCGGCGACCGGGCGGTACCTCGAGATTCGCAGAAACCTCGCCGAATAGCCCCTCCCGGCCCGGAGGGGTTTCTTTTCGCCCGAATGGTTGACTTGTCAACTTTTTATGCTACAATGGACGCGGGGACGGAGGTGTCTTTATGCTGTCCATTCGCAACATCTGGCTGGACATGAAGGCGATACTGCGCGCGTCGCGCAGGAGGATCAACGAGGAGCTGGAGCCGCTGAACCTTTCGGGCGCGGAGGGGGACATACTCTTTCACCTGCTGACGGGCAACGACGCGTTCCGGCAGGAGCAGCTCGCGGAATTGCTCGACATCGGCAAGGCCGCGGTATCGCGCACGGTCGACGCGCTCGAGGAAAAGGGCTACGTGCTGCGCGTCCGCCGGGCCGAGGACCGGCGCGCGTACAGCATCTGCCTGACGGACCGGGGGCGGTCGCTCGGCGACAGGGTCACGGGCGTCTACGAGAGGCTGTACGCGCTCGTCCGGCAGGGCATCGAGGACGAGGACCTGCTGCGCATCGAGGCGCTGTTCTCGCGCGTCGCCGCAAATCTCGGGGCTCCGGAGGAGAGGTCATGCTGCCGGAACGGGTGAGGGGGTTCGCGGCGCTCGTCGGCTATTTCGCCGCCTGCGCGGGGGCGGCGCCCTTGCTGCGCCGGTTCGCCTGGATGCCGAGGGAGGTATTCCGCAAGACGCTGCACGGGATCGTCTTGGGGTCGCCGTCGCGGTCTATCTGGCTGCGAGCGGCGTCCTCGTGCTGCGCGCTACTTCCGGCGCCACTTCTCGCGGTATTCGCCGGGCGTGACGCCCTCATACGAGCGGAACAGGCCGATGAACCGGCTCGCGCTCTCGACGCCGACCATCCCGGCGATTTCGCTGACGGGGTGGTCGGTCGTCTGCAGCAGTTCCTTCGCGCGGTTGACGCGAATCAGCGCCTGAAACCGCTTCGGCGACAGGCCCGTGAACCGCTTGAACTGCTTCTGAAAGTAAAACCGGTCGAGCGACACGAGCGTCGAGAGGTCCGAGAGCGTGACCGGATCCCGGTAGTGCTCGGTGAGGTACGCGCGCGCGCCGGCAATCGCGGCGGGCATCTTCGCCGCGCCCGGGCAGCGGCGGCTCGCCGCCTTCACGCACTCGGCCATGACGCACGCGACGAGCGCGGCGGCCTCGGCGTCGTCCGGCAGCGTGTTGTCCCCGCCGCGGTAGATCGATGAGAGCCTGTGGATCAGCGCCGGCACGTTCGTGTCGACCGGCAGCTCGACCGCGTTCGAGCCGCCGTTTTCCGCGAGAAACCACTCGTAGAACTTCGCGCAGCCCGGGCCGTAGAAGTGGACCCACGCGAAGTCCCAGCGTTTTTCGCCCGGGTCGGTCCTGTAGTACTGCGGCTCGATGCAGTCGATCCAGAACGCGTGGCGCGCGGGAATCTGCTCCTCCCGGCCGGCGTACTCGAGCAATCCCGCGCCGCCCAGCGTGTATTTGATCAGAAACGAGGGCAGGTTCCGCCGCCTCGTATAGTACCTCTCCCGCGCGAAAAACTCGCCGACCTCCATCACGTGCGGCGCGGCCTGCTTGACGGTCGGGTCGGGCGTCGCCACGATCCACGTCGATTCCGGAAGGATGTCCAGCTCGTAGTTGAGGCTGACGGGTTCCGGTGCGGACATTGCGGTCCCTCCCAAACACAACTTCTGTATATCCAAGCACAACAACTGCTCTTGACATCCCGCAATCTGCGGCGCTATACTTCAATATAGTACCACGATCGTGGCATGGAATACCACTATATTAACACGAAATCCCGGGTTTTGCAAGCGCGACGCCGGAACGCCGCGCGTCGTGCCGCGCGCGTGTCAGGTATGCGCGCGACAACAACGGTGCATGGGAGGGCGGGCATGGAGCGTTACGCATGGAGGGCGAGGGTTCTTCCGGGCATGCTAAGCGAGTATATCCGCAGGCATGACGAAATCTGGCCGGAGATGACCGCGCTTCTGAACGAAGCCGGGATTCGCAACTACACGATCTGGAACGTCGGCGACGAATTGTTCGGCTACTACGAGTGCGACAGCATCGTTGAGGCCGCGGGGGTGCAGGCACACAGCCCGGTCGTCGCCCGCTGGAACGCGTACATGAAGGACGTCATGGTCATGGAAATGGACCCTGTCACCGGCGCGCAGCCGCCGATGCGACAGGTCTTTTTGCACGAGGGCGACGAGCCGAAAGGAGAGGTATGATGGACAGGGAGCAGATCGTCAAGGGCTACGAGTACGCAAAGTCGGCGTTTGCCGAGCTTGGCGTCGACGTCGATCAGGCGATCGCGAGGATCGACCGGATTCCGATCTCGATGCACTGCTGGCAGGGCGACGACGTGATCGGCTTCGAGGGGTCGGGCGCGCTGACCGGCGGCATCCAGACCACCGGGAGCTACCCGGGCCGCGCGCGCACGGCGGACGAGCTCCGCAAGGACGCCGAGTTCGCGATGAAGTTGATCCCGGGCGAGACGAAGTTGAACCTCCACGCGTCCTACGCCGAGAAGAACGGCAGGGACGTCGACCGCGATCAGTATACGATCGCCGAGTTCCAGGCGTGGGCGGACTGGGCGAAGGAAAATGGGATCGGGCTCGATTTCAACCCGACGTTCTTCTCCCACCCGATGATGGACGGGGACTTCTCGCTCGCGAGCCTCGACGAATCGAAGCGCCGCTTCTGGATCGAGCACGGCAAGCGTTGCCGCGAGATCGCGCTCGAGTTCGCGAAGCAGACCGGCAAGCCCTGCGCGGTCAACTACTGGATGCCCGACGGCTTCAAGGACACCTGCGCGGACACGAAGCTCTACCGGGACGTGATGAAGGCCTCGCTCGACGAGATCTTCGCGGACGACATCGATCCCGAGCTCGTGCCCTGCGCGCTGGAGAGCAAGCTGTTCGGCATCGGCGTCGAGAGCTACACGGTCGCCAGCCACGAGTTCTCCTACGGCTACGCGGTCAAAAACGGCATACTCTACACGCTCGACGCCGGCCACTTCCACCCGACCGAGGTGATCTCCGCGAAGATCAGCGCGACGCTCCAGTTTGTCGACAAGGTGCTTTTGCACGTCAGCCGCGGCGTCCGCTGGGACAGCGACCACGTGATCACGCACGACGACGAGTTGCAGAAGATCATGGACGAGATCGTGTTCAACGGCTTCGACCGCCGCGTGCTGATCGGCCTCGACTACTTCGACGCGTCGATCAACCGCATCGCCGCGTGGGTCATCGGCATGCGCAACGCCCGGAAGGCGCTCCTGTACGCCGCGCTCGCGCCGATCGGCCAGATCCGCCAGGCGGAGGTCGACGGCGACCTGACCGCCCGGCTCGCGCTGATGGAGGAGCGCAAGAACCTCCCCGCGTGCGCCGTCTGGGAATATTACCTGATGTCGAAGGGCATTCCCGCCGGAGACGCGTGGCTCGCGAAGGTCAAGGACTACGAGGAGACGGTGCTCGCGAGGCGCACCTAGGTAGCCGCTGATTTATTCGGCGGCAGGCTTGCCGGTCGCTTTTCCGCCCCCACAAGGTTGTTTTCCCGAAGGGAAAACAAGTCGCTGCGCGACCGCGCGATTCAAATGAATTTGAATCGCACGCCGGTGTCGCTCATCCGGTCGCCGTAACGCTGCTACGGCTCCCTGCTGGCTTCGCGTGGGGACGAAAAATCGCCTCGGCAATCCACCACCTCATTAAGTCATCGTCTACCTAGAGAAAGCGAAGGCCCGCGGCATCAACGCCGCGGGCCTTTCCGCGCTTTAAATCTGCGGATGGTCGAGCATGCCCATCTTGAGCTCGTAGAGCTTCGGGCTCATGTCGAGGTAGTGCTCGTGCGGGTTCTCGAACCGCTGCTCCTCCTCCCAGACCTGCCCCTCGAGCTGGCGGCGCACATAGGAGCGGATTTCAGAGAGCGGCGGGGTCGGGCAGACGAGTTCCCCGTTCTCGAACACCGGCACCTGCAGATCCTCGAACCGGCAGTTCGTGAAGTGCCGTATGCGCCACGGGCGGATCGGGTCGACGAAGCGGTACGGCTCCGGGCCGGGGATCGGCTCGTCGGCGAGCGTCAGGAGGTCCGCGACGCTCTTTCCGTGCTCGTCGTAGACGCGCAGAAGCCGCTTGAGCCCGGGGTTCGTGACCTTTTCGACGTTTTCGGAAATCTTGATCCGCGGCGCGAATTTGCCGCCTTCCTCGACGGCGACGAGCTTGTAGACCGCGCCGAACACCGGCTCCGAGCGCGCGGTGATCAGCCGCTCGCCGACGCCGAATATGTCGATCTTCGCGCCCTGCCCGAGCAGCGATTGTATCGTCGCCTCGTCGAGGCTGTTGGACGCGACGATCCTGCAGTCCTCGAGCCCGGCCTGGTCGAGCATCTGGCGGGCTTGCTTCGAGAGGTAGGCGAGGTCGCCGCTGTCGAGCCGTATGCCGCGCAGCCGCTTGCCCATGGGCTCGAGCACCTCCTTCGCCGTGCGGATCGCGTTCGGGACGCCGGTCTCGAGCACGTCGTAGGTGTCGACGAGCAGCGTGCACGCGTTCGGGTACGCGCGCGCGTATTTCGCAAACGCCGTGAACTCGTCCGCGTAGAACATGACCCACGAGTGCGCCATCGTGCCGGAGACCGGGATGTCGAACATCTGGCCCGCGAGCACGGTCGCGGTCGCGTTGACGCCGCCGATGTAGGATGCGCGCGCGCCGTAGACCGCCGAATCGATGTTGTGCGCGCGCCGGGCGCCGAAGTCGCTGACCGCGCGCCCGGCCGCCGCGCGCACGATGCGGTTCGCCTTCGTCGCGATCAGCGACTGGTGGTTGATCTCGAGCAGCAGCGCCGTCTCGACGAGCTGCGCCTCGATCAGGGGCGCCACGACCGTCACGATCGGTGTGTTCGGGTACATGATCGTGCCCTCGCGCAGCGCGTAGATGCTGCCGGTGAACCGGAAATTGCGGAGGTAGTCCAAGAATCCCTCGTCGAATATGCCCTGCGCGCGCAGGAACGCTACGTCCTCCTCGGTGAAGTGCAGGCCCCGTATATAGTCGATCACCTGCTCGAGCCCCGCGAAGATCGCAAAGCCGCCGCTGTCGGGGTTTTTGCGGTAATACACGTCGAACGCGACGCGCGCGCCGCCGACGCCGTCCCGGAAATAGCCGTTGGACATCGTCAGCTCGTAAAAATCCATCACCATCGACAGGTTTCTCTCCCGGTGCTGCTCGTACATATCCGCTTTCCTCCCTGTCATTCGCCCGATTGCCGCCATTATAGCATACCCGGCGCCGCCGGTGGGCATAGATTCGGTGAAATATCCGATCGGGTGTTGTCGGATTTCTCATATTCTGCTATAATACGAAGATAAAGACGGGGCTTTTCCGGGAGGGAACCGGTTCCGGACAAAATGACGGAGGAAGCGATTATGCGGTACATCCTTGCGCACGATCTGGGCACCTCGGGCAACAAGGCGACGCTGTTCGGCGAGGACGGAAGGCTCGTCGGCAGCGAGGTGTTCTCCTACGGGACGAACTACTTCAACCAGAACTGGGCCGAGCAGGACCCGGAGGACTGGTGGCGCGCGGTCGCGGCGACGAGCAGAAACCTGATCAAGTCCTCCGGCATCGCCCCGTCGGA
>Ga0123328_1002861_pt1 | contig 15179 bp, 10 predicted proteins | sample BioC12SIPDNA_2_FD_89702 | JGI IMG/M metagenome (GOLD analysis project Ga0123328, IMG submission 89702) | Anaerobic biogas reactor microbial communites from Washington, USA - Biogas_R1_A C12 SIP DNA | ecosystem: Engineered > Bioreactor > Anaerobic > Unclassified | place: Washington, USA...
GCAGGGACCGCTCTCCATGGCTTTGATGACGCCCTTTTCGACGGCCGGGATATACTCGTTGGGGATCACGCCGCCCTTGACTTCGTTGACGAAGGAGAAGCCGCGTCCCGGCTCTTGGGGCTCAAGACGCAGGCAGACGTGGGCGTACTGGCCGCGTCCGCCGGACTGCTTGACGTGCTTGTATTCGCCCTCGATCTGGTGGCGGATGGTCTCGCGGTAGGCGACCTCCGGTTTGCCGACCTCGCACGCGACGCCGAATTCGCGGCGCAGACGGTCCACAATGATTTCGAGGTGCAGCTCACCCATGCCGGCGATGATGGTTTCGCCGGTCTCCTGGTCAAAGGTCACGACAAAGGTCGGATCTTCCTGCGCCAACGAATGCAGCGCGTTGCCGAGCTTCTCGTTGTCGCCGCGCGACGCCGGCCGGATGGCGATCGCGATCACCGGCGCCGGGAACTCGATCGACTCCAGCACAATCGGATTCTTCGGATCGCAGATCGTGTCGCCCGTGCGGGTCTTGGAGAGGCCGACCACCGCCACGATGTCTCCCGCGTAAGCCTCGTCCAGCGCCTCCTGGTGGTTGGCGTGCATACGGAACAGACGGCCGATGCGCCCGTCCTGATCCATCGTGCTGTTGAAGATCGAATCACCCACACGCAGCGTGCCGGAGTAAATGCGCACAAAGGTGATCTTGCCCATGTGCTTGTCCGAAAGAATCTTGAAGGCCAGGCCGGCAAAAGGATCCTTGTCGTCGGGTTGGCGCTTGGCCTCCGGGTTGTCGGCAGACGCCACGGCCCCGATGTCCAGCGGCGAGGGCAGGTAGTCGATCACGCCGTTGAGCAGTGGTTGGACGCCCTTGTTCTTGAACGCTGTGCCGCAATATGTCGGAACGATCGTGCGCGCGACGGTGCCTTTGCGCAGACCCTTCTTGATCTCGTCGATGGTCAGCTCGCCGGTTTCAAAATACTTGTTCATCAAGGCGTCGTCCTGTTCGGCCGCCTTCTCAACCATTTCGACGCGCAGGCGTTCGCACTCTTCGCGATACTCTTCAGGGATCTCGTCCTCGATGATCTTGACGCCACGTGAGGACTCGTCAAACGTTAACGCCTTCATCGTCAGCAAGTCGATCACGCCGCGGAACGTCTCGCCCGCGCCCATCGGATAAACCATGACGACCGGGTTGCCGCAGAGCGTGTCGCGGATTTCGTTGACCACGTTGAAGAAGTTCGCGCCGATACGGTCCATCTTGTTGACCATGCACAGCTTGGGCACGGCGTATTTCTCGCTCTGACGCCACACCTGCTCGGTCTGCGGCTGCACGCCGCCCACCGCGCAGAACAGGGCGATCGCGCCGTCGAGCACACGCAGCGAGCGTTCCACTTCGGCCGTGAAGTCCACGTGTCCGGGGGTATCGATCAGACTGATCTGGTGCTCGCGCCACATCACGGCGGTCGCGGCCGAGGTGATTGTGATGCCGCGCTCCTGCTCCTGCACCATGTAGTCCATGGTAGCCGCACCCTCGTGCACCTCGCCGATTTTGTAATTCTTCCCGGAATAGAAGAGGATGCGCTCGCTGGTCGTCGTCTTCCCCGCGTCGATGTGCGCCATGATGCCGATGTTGCGGACCTTTTCCAGCGGTGTGGTTCTGGGCATAATCTTGGACTCCTTGGATCGTTGCTCGCTTCCGGACCTCAGTCGCCGATCGACATGCCCGGATATGGGTCGGAACTTTTCCGCCGACCATCTTGCTCCCTGTCACGGGGCAATTAAAAGCGCGTATTTTTGACTTTTTTTTCAGGGTGTTCAAGTGCAAAACGCCAAAATCGCGTTTTTTTTGTTTTTGACCCCTTTTTCGGGGCAAAAAAGGCCTCTCACCACACAATCGGCTTGTACCCGCGAGCCTGCAAGTAGCGGTTCGCCTGTGAAAAATGCCCGCATCCGAAAAACCCTGCGTGCGCCGAGAGCGGAGAAGGATGCGCGGCTTCAAGGACCAGATGTCGTGAGACATCGATCAACGCTTTCTTACGGCGCGCATCGCGGCCCCACAGCATGAAGACCAGGTGGTCGCGCCGGGCGCTCAACCATTGGATCGTCGCATCGGTGAACGGTTCCCATCCCCGCCCGCGGTGGCTGCCTGCGTGCCCGGCCTCGACGGTCAACGTGGCATTCAGCAGCATCACGCCTTGGCCGGCCCAGCGCTGCAGATGGCCCGCTGCAGGTATCGGCGCGCCGGTGTCGCGCTGGACCTCGCGAAAGATATTCCGCAGGCTCGGCGGCAAGGGCACCGTGTCGCTCACCGAAAAAGCCAACCCGTGCGCCTGCCCGGGGCCGTGATAAGGGTCCTGACCGAGGATCACGACCTTCACCGTGTCGGGATCCAGCGCGTAGGCGTTGAAGAGGTCATCCTGAGGCGGATAAACGGTTTGCGTGGCATACGCCGTCTCCAAGAAATCCATCAGCGCCTTAAAGTAAGGTTTCTGGAATTCGTCTTGCGTGAACTCTGCCCATGAACCATGCATGCGCATCGCCTCCGTCCCCCGTTCCCCGCCCGGGCGCCACGGGCCATCAGGCATCATGCGCCAGCCGCGCTTCCAGCGCCTCAACACGCGCCTTGAGCTTTTCGACCAGGCGCGGCAGCAGCAGCGTGCCGGCGAACTCGCGCTTGGGCAGGGCCGGCAGGCCGAGCACATACTCGCCGGGCGGCACATCCTTGGAGAGGCCGCTCTTGGGGCCGACCTGCGCGCGGTCACCGATGGTGAGGTGGCCGGAGATGCCGGCCTGCGCCCAGATCAGGCAGCCGGAACCGATGCGCGTGCTGCCCGCCACGCCAGCCTGGGCGATGACGCCGCTGAAATCGCCGATCTGCACGTTGTGGCCGATCTGCACAAGATTGTCGATCTTGGTGGCATTGCCGATGCGGGTACGGCCGAAACGCGCACGGTCGATCGTCGTGTTGCAGCCGACCTCCACATCGTCGCCCAACTCAACGATGCCGAGCTGCGGGATCTTCTCTACCGCGATCGTGCCGTCCGGCTTAAACACAGGGTTGTATCCGTAGCCGTCGCCGCCGACGCGCACGCCCGAATGCAGGATCACGCGTCGTCCGAGCAGGCACCCCTCGCGGACAGTGACCTGCGGATAGAGGTGGCAGCCCTCGCCCAGCCGGACACGCTGGCCGATAAAAACCTGCGCCTCGATCACGGAGCCGTCGCCGATCTCGGCACCCGCCTCGATGACCGTCCACGGCCCGACATGCACGTCACGGCCCAGCCGGGCGTCGTCCGCGATCACGGCGGTGGGATGGATGCCGGGGGTGCGCACGACCGGTGGCGGCGCGAACCACCGGGCGGCCTGCGTGCAGGCGGCGTCCGGATCCTTTACGTAAATCCGCGCCGGCGCCGTGCATTCACCCTGCCATCCGGCCGGCACCAGCACCGCGCTCGCGCGCGTGCTTGCCGCCATACGGGCGTATTTGGCGTCCTTCACGAACGACACGTCGCCGGGGCGCGCCTCCTGCAGGCTGGCCAGCGCGCACACTTCCAACGCGCCGTCGCCGGACAGATCGCCCCCCAGTCGCTCAGACAATTCCCTGACGGTCATCGCATCACCCTCTTCTTAAAACACCGAGAGCACGGAGACCACAGAGGAGAATGGGTTTTCTCTGTGCCCTCTGTGCTCTTTGCGGTTATCCCAGAATCCTACTTCTTCTCGGCTGCGGCCTTTTCGGCCTTCTCCTTATCGGCCTTCTCCTGCGCTTCTTTACGCAGTTTCGGATCCACGCCCATGCGTTTGAGGACCTCATCGGTCACATCCAGCTTGGGGTCGAAGTAGGCGATGGTCGTGCCGTCGAGCATGACGCTGACATTCGTCTCCTGGGCGTATTTGGTGAGCACCTCACGAATGTCGCCGGTCACCTGGCGCAGCAGGCGCGCATCGAGGTCGCCCAGCTCGCGCTGCAGCTTCTGCATCTCCTGACGCAAGTCGCGGTCAGCTTCGGCCAGCACGTCGCGATGCTTCATGGCCTTGTCCTCGGCCTCCGCCTTGGCCTTTTCATTGAGGGCCGGGTTGCGCGCTTCTTTGACCGCTTTCTCATACTCGTCACGCAGTTCCTCGAAGCGGTCGCGCTGCTTGTCGAGCTTGGCCTGGAACTCCTTTTCGGTGTCCTGCATCAGTTTGCGGTCGCGCTCGCGGCTCGGGTGGAAACGCACCAGATCCACCATGTTGACCACCGCGGTCTTTTCCTGCGCCATCATCACGGTGGCGGCCAGAGCCGCCGCCAGCATCACCATCATCTGTTTCATACGTGTCCTTCTTGCCACATGGCAAACGGGCGGACGGTTGAACCGCCCGCCCGTCTTCAGGTCCTTATTCAAAGCCGATCGCGAACGAGAAGACTTCGTCGTCCGTGTAATCGTCATCTTCAACCACCGGCACGGCGAAATCGAAGCGGATCGGGAAGCCCGGGATGTCAATGCGCAGGCCCACGCCGGCTGTCACGCACACATCGGACAGCTCGGGATCAAAGGCGTCCTCCCCGATCGAGCCCACATCCATGAAGGTCGCAAAGCGCACCGCCTTGAAGACCGGGATCGTGTACTCCGCCGTGAGCAGCGCCAGCGTTTCTCCGCCGATCGGCGCGTGGCCCTTGCTGTCGTTGCCGCGGAACACCTTGGGGCCGATGTCACGGTACTCGATACCGCGCACGGTACGCGGGCCGCCCAGGAAAAGGCGCTCGTAGATCGGCACTTCGTCATCACCGTAGGAATCCACAGTCTCCACGCGGCCGCGCAGACTCAGCACATGCTTGTACCACGGCATACGGAACCAGTGGCGGTAGTTGGCGCCCAGCTTGTAGTACTCGGTCTCGCCGATGCCGCTCTCGGAGGCCTCGCCGAAGACCGTCGTCTGGTACCCCTTGGTCGGGATGAAGGCGTGGTCGCGCGTGTCGTGCGCCCAGTAGAGGCGCAACACGCTGTTGAGGGCGTCGCCGAAATCATCCTCCTGCCACTTGAAATATTTGTCGGCGTCACCGTCCCAACTGTCGGGCACGGCCGACTCCATGCCTTCGGCGTCGGCGTACCACTCGCTGTTGTTAACGTCGTCCATCTCAACCAGCTCGAGGGTGTAGCGCATGCCGACGCGTCCGACCTTGACGGGATAAGAGAGCCCGACCGACCCGCCGGTGCGGATCTCATCGTACTGATCATACCAGCGCATGCGGCGATAAGCCTCGACGGTCAACGCCAGCGGCCTGTCCAGGAACCAGGGTTCAGTCCAGGAGACCTCGGCGGTCTGGCGTCGCGAACCGAGTTCCACGCCCAATCGCGCCTTCTGCCCGCCGCCCGTGAAGTTCGGCCAGTTCAGGATGTCGAAGTTGCTCTGGGTGATTTCCAGGAAGCCCACCACGTTATCGATGCTGGACACGCCCGCGCCGACCATGAAGTTGCCGGTACGCTGCTCTTCAACCTCATAAACCAGATCGCGCACGCCGGCCTTGTCGGTCTGCTCGGAGTAGTGGCGCACGGTCTTGAAGTACTGCAGGTTCTTCAGGCGGTTCTCGCTGCGCTCGATGCGCGGCTCATTCATGATTTCACCGGGGCTGACCATCACCTCGCGGCGGATCACCTTATCCTTGGTTTTGTTGTTGCCGCGGATCACGATGTTGCGGATGTAGACCAGTTCGCCCTCGCGCACCTCGTAGGTGATCGCCATGCGGCCCGGCTTGCCCGGCACGGTTTCCTTGAGCGCGCGCACGGCGGTGTCCACGTAACCGCGCGAACCGTAGTAGTCGCGGATGTCTTTAGCCGCGTCGTCGATCGTCTGCTGACCAGCCACCGCGTCGATCTTGAGCCGCTCGCCCGACGCCAGCACCTCACGCTCAGGGAAGAGCTTCACGCCGCGGATTGCGGTCGCATCAACCGTGTACTGGTCGCCTTCGGTGACCGCGAAGACCACATCCACCTTCTCCTTGCCGACCTTTTCCATGGCCGGCGCGGCCACGCGCGCGTCCAGATAGCCAGCGTTCTTGTAGACATCCTCGGCCATCTGGCGCGCGTCTTCAAGATCCTGAGCCGAGACCGGCGTGTCGGTGAACCAACCGCGCGGATCGTACCACGGACGCTGACCGAAGGAGGAGCGCAGTTCTTTGTCAGGAATCGAGACGTTGCCGGTAAAACGGTATTTGCGCACCTTGGCGCGCTCGCCCTCCTCGACGGTAAAGACCACGTTCGCCGCGCCGGCGCTGTTCGGGATCGGCTGGATTTCGGCACCGATCTTGACGTTCGGGTAAAATTTCTTCACGTATTCGTCGCGGATCTTTGAGGCCTTGGAGGAGAGGACAGGCTCATCGATGTAATCACCGCTCTTCAGCTCGGAGAGCTTGCGGATCTTGCGCTCACTGAGGGACTCGGCGCCTTTGATGGCCAGCGGCTCTTGGAAGCGGTAACGGCGCTTCACCACATAGACCACGCGCACGCCGCCCTCGACTTTCTCCAGTTCCACGCCGGCATAGCCGTAGCGGCCGGTGTCCAGCAACGCGCGCACATCTTTGGAGAGCGCCTCCTGCGACAGGTTGGCCCCCGGCTGCACACTGCAGAAGGAAAGAACATCCGTCGCATCGGTCCCGAACTGGTCCAACACGCGAACCGACACATCTTTGACCAAGGTTTCGGCACCCATCACACAAGCAGCCGAAAACATGACGGCCACCGCCCACGCACGAATAGACATTCGCATCGGTTCCACTCCTCATCTTCCGCACCAACGCTCATCGACCAACGTTGAGCGTGTTGCGTTTACTTGACACCTGATTAGAATCGAAGATTGCGAAATTAAACCCCATCCCAAGCAGGAATACAAGCCCGGATTCATCCGGACGCAGCCAACGACGATTCCCCTATTGCCCAACCCCACCCTTCAAGCCTATGATAACCCGTGTATGCAATACTGGAAGGTTCTTTTTGTAAAGCCCCGAACCGAGAAGAAAGTCGCCGAATACTGCCAGCTCTACGGGATCACGCACTACCTGCCGCTGCGCGAGAAGACGCGCACCGCGCAGCGCCGCAACGTCACGGTGCGGCTGCCGGTCTTCCCGGGCTACGTTTTCGCCCGCGTCACACCCGGCCAGCGCCTGACGTTGCTCCAGACCAACCTGCTCGTGCGTGTCCTGGAGCCGGAAAACCCGCGCCGCATGCTGCGCGACCTGGTGATGGTGCGGCGCGCGCTGCGTGCCAATCCGGCGCTCGAGGCGGTCAAGCCGCTGACTGCGGGACGTCTGGTGCGCATTATCGGCGGCCCGTTCCAAGGCGTGGAAGGGCGCGTCGCGCGGCTGGCCGGCACGCTGAAGGTCGTGCTGAACGTGGACATGATCGGCCAGGCGATCTCGGTGACCGCTGAAATCGGCCAGGTCGAGATCCTCTAAACCTTTGCCTCTTCCCCCCGTTTTCGCTAAACTGGGGACTATTATGAAACAGGAAGGTGAATGGCTATGGATGCCTTACTTGATCTATTGAAGAAAAACGCCCGCGAATCCGACGCGACGCTCGCCAAGCTGCTGGGCACCACCGAGCAGGAGGTGCGGGCGCGCATCGCCGCCTATGAACAGGAGGGCGTGATCCGCGGCTTCCAGGCGCTGCTCAACACCGACCGTCTCGACACCAACGACGTGCGCGCGGTGATCGAACTGCGCATCCGCCCGGAGCGCGAGGGAGGCTTTGACCGTGTGGCCGCGCGCATCGGCAAGTTCCCCCAGGTCGAGTCCATGTACCTGATGTCCGGTGCCTACGACCTGCTGCTCTTCGTCAAGGGCGCGAGCCTGCAGGAAGTCGCGAATTTTGTCAGTGCGCGGCTCGCCCCGCTCGACGGCGTGCTCTCGACGGCCACTCACTTCATGCTGAAAACCTACAAGGACCAAGGCGTCCTGATGGAAAGTGAACCCCATGACGACCGACTCCAAGTCTGCCCCTGATTTTGTGGCTCCGCATGTGCGGGGCCTGCCCAAGTCCGGCATCCGCGATTTCTTCGACATCGTCGCCGGCCGCAAAGACGTGATCTCACTGGGCATCGGCGAGCCGGACTTCCAGACCCCGTGGCACATCCGCGAGCGGGCGATCGAGGCGATCGAGCGCGGCGCCACGCGTTACACGTCGAATCTCGGGGCACCCGAGCTGCGCCAGGCGCTCGCCGCGTACATGCGCCAGTCGTTCCAGTGCGACTACGACTGGCAGCACGAGATCCTCGTGACCGTCGGCGTCAGCGAGGCGTTCGACCTCGCGATGCGCGCCGTCCTCTCGCCGGGCGACGAGGTGCTCTACCACGAGCCCTGCTTCGTGGCCTATGCCCCGCTCATCCGCATGGCCCACGGCGTGCCGGTGCCGGTCGAGACCTTCCGCAAGGATGACTTCCGGCTGACGGTCGCAGAGCTGGAGAAGAAGGTCACGCCGCGCACCCGCGCGCTGTTGCTCAACTTTCCGAACAACCCCACCGGCGCCACGCTCGACCGCGCGGATACCGAGGCGCTGGCCGATTTCGCGATCCGACACAACCTGCTGGTGATCTCGGATGAAGTCTATTCGGAGCTGACCTATGAGGGCGGGCGCCACTCCATGGCGGCCATCCCGCGCCTGCGCGACCGGCTGATTTTCCTCAACGGTTTTTCCAAGGCGTGGTCGATGACCGGCTTCCGCTTGGGCTATGTCTGTGCGCCGGCGCCGCTGACCGACGCCATGATGAAGATCCACCAGTTCGGCATGATGTGCGCCTCGTCGATCAGCCAGACCGCCGGCCTCGAAGCGGTGCGCCACGGCGACGCCGCCATCGCAGAAATGCGCGACTCCTACCATCTGCGGCGCAACTTCGTCGTCGCCTCGCTCAACGAGATGGGGCTCGACTGCTTCATGCCGCGCGGCGCGTTCTACGTGTTTCCGTCGATCCGGTCTACCGGGCTCTCCTCCAAGGAGTTCGCCCTGCGCCTGCTCAACGAGTACAACGTCGCGTGTGTGCCGGGCGGCGCTTTCGGCGCCTGCGGCGAGGGGTTCCTGCGCTGCGCCTACGCCACCGGCATGGAGTCGCTCAAAGAGGCGATGGACCGCATGAGGACGTTCGTGAGTTCATTCGTGCATTAGTGCATTGGTGTATGAGTTCGGGAGTTGCCGTGCCCACTGCCCGGAAAAGGAGGAGCGAAACCATGAAGCTGCCACTCGCACTGCTCACCGCGCTCGTCGTCTGGGGGGGGTGCCGCTCCGCGAAGGACGACGACGGACCGGCCGCGGCCGCCCTGACGCCGGAAGCCTGCGCCGCGCTCGCGCCCGTCGAACGCATGGCCGTCGTCTCCGCCGAACTCAAAACCATCGGCACGGCAGTCAAGGCGTACCGGGGGCGGCACGACGGCCGCTGGCCCACCAGCCTCTCCGTGCTGATCGTCGAACGGTTGCTGCCCGCCGGCGCGCTCATCTCCGCCGCCGACCCCAGCGGCGGCCGCGAGGGCGGCGTGCCTGATCGCTACGACACCTGGCAGCAGTCCGCCGAGACCGACGAGGCCAACAGCAGCTTTCTCTATGAACTCAGCGGCGCGGCCGCCACCTGGGACTGGAAGTCCTATCTCGCCGGCAAGCCGACGCTGGCCGCGCTCGACACGGACAAAAACGGCGAAGTCTCCTGGCAGGAGGCCAAGCTCTGGCAGTTCGCGCACGGCGACATTGCGCAGACCAACGCGCCGGCCGCCTACGCCAGCAACCGATTCCCGGTCGTGCGCTGCTACTGGCACGCCTACCCCGGCTCCAAGGACGACCTCACGCAGCGTTCGGTCATCAGCCTCGCCGCCGACCTCGACACCGTCTTGCTCTCGCAACCGTGGTGGGAGAAAGATTTGCTGCCGGTCACGCTGCGGTAGCCTGTCAACACGCTGAGGAGAACCTGATGTGAAAAGCCGACTGCTCACGCTCTCTCTGCTTTGTGCCTGTCTCGGTACTGCCGCCCGTGCGCAGACCAACGCCCCCGCGCCCTACGGCCCCGTGCCGTCCGAGCGCCAGTTGCGCTGGCACGAGACGGAGATTTTCGCGCTGATCCACTACGGCCTGAACACCTACACCGACCGCGAGTGGGGCTACGGCAGCGAAGAGCCCGCGCTTTTCAATCCGGCCCGACTCGACGCCGGACAGGTCGTGGCGGCGCTCAAGCGCGGCGGCATGAACGGCGTCATCCTGGTGGCCAAACATCACGACGGTTTCTGCCTCTGGCCCACCCGGACCACCGAACACAATATCTCGCGGTCGCCCTGGCGCGGCGGCAAAGGCGATCTCGTGCGCGAGTATGCCGACGCCGCCAAGAAGCACGGTCTCCGCTTCGGGCTCTACTGCTCGCCCTGGGACCGCAACAGCGCGGCCTACGGCACGCCGGCCTACCTGCCGATCTACCACGGCCAGCTCCGCGAGCTGCTCACCCGTTACGGAACCCTCTTCGAGGTCTGGTTCGACGGCGCCAACGGCGGCGACGGCTACTACGGCGGCGCCCGCGAAAAACGCAACATCGACCGCTTCACCTATTACGACTGGCCCGCCACCTGGGGCCTGGTGCGCCAGCTCCAGCCCTCGGCCTGCATCTTCGGCGACGTCGGGCCGGACTGCCGCTGGGTCGGCAACGAAAAAGGGTTCGCCGCCGGGGAGAGCTGGGCCACCTTCACGCCCAAAGGCCGGACCGACCCCGCGCGTCCGGCCAACGGCGACTCCATGAACCACATCGAGGGCCCGGCCGGCCACCGCGACGGGACGGCCTGGATTCCGGCCGAGTGCGACGTGCCGCTGCGCAAGGGCTGGTTCTGGCACCCGAACGAAGACACCACCGTGCGCAGCCCGGCCCAGCTCATGGAGATCTATTTCAACAGCGTCGGCAAAGGCGGCTGCATGAACCTCGGCGTGGCGCCCGACCGCGACGGCCTGGTGTGCGCGGCCGACATCCGCTCGCTGGACGAGTTCGGCGGCCTGCTGCGTACCCTCTTCGCAAACGACCTCGCGCGCGGCGCACGGGCCGCCGCCGATCTGGTGCGCGCCGCGCCGGCGGCCGCGCCGGACGCCCCCGCGCCCTTCGCGCCCTCGCGCGTGCTCGACGGCGACCGGTACAGCTTCTGGTCCACGGACGACGGCGTGACCAACGCCACCCTGACCCTCACCCTGCCGGCCGTCTCCGAATTCAACGTGATCCGCCTGCGCGAAAACATCAAGCTCGGCCACCGCGTGGATGCCTTCGTGATCGACACCTGGCAGGAGGGCGCGTGGCGCGAATACGCCAAGGGACAAAGCATCGGCGCATGCCGGCTCTTCCGGGGCCGCAAAGTCAAGAGCGACCGCATCCGCCTGCGCATCATTCAGGCCGCGGCCTGCCCCTGTATCAGTGAAGTCGGCTTATTCGCGATGCCGGCCGCCTTGAATTTTTCCTCGACGGAGCCCCCCGTTCTTGTGCATCCTGCGCATTGAAACGTATCAGCAGGTCTTTTTCGTTGTGTCCCATACCCCCATCTGATTTTTTTCCCATGCTTTCCTCACAAGAGACCTCTGCATTAACCAGCATCCGGTCACGCTTCAGCCTGATCACGGGGCTGATGTTGCTTGTCCTGCTTTTCTCTGTCTATGTCGGCGGCCGGTACATTGTGGTGCAAATGATCCGCCAGACCGAAGAGAACATGCAGATGGTCGGGGATGACATCAAACGGCTCGTGCATGCCGAACTCAGGCGGCTAAATCTGCAGGCCAGTCGGCTCGCGGATCACGCATCTTCCGAGGAAGACAACCGTCTGGCCGACAGTCTCCGGCGCGCGTGCCTCTCGTCCGGCTCAGACACCACGCCGGTTCATCTCGCCCTGTTCGCGGCGGAAGACGGCCGTCTCATCAAAGGCTACGCATGCTCGGGCGGCCAAGATCCTGACGAGGTTGACGCCGAAGCCCTCTCTCCTTACCTGGCCAAAGACTCTGCCTTGCTGACCGCGCTGCGCAACGGCAAACCGGTGCCCGGCATGATCGTTTACCAAGGCTCGCTTTATTTCTTTTCTGCAAGGCCTGTTTTGACCCCGGAGTCCCGCGTCCGGGGTTTTCTCATGATCGGGTCCCAAGTGCAAAGCGCAACGTTTGTCAACCAAGTCACCGAGATCACGCCGGGCATGCATGTCAAGCTGGACCCGTTCGGAAGCCGGTCGGCTGCCGGCGCGCATGCCGTGAAAATGCGTAAGACGCCCTCCACTGTCGTCAATGATATGCTGACCTTTGCCTCGGGGGGGAGCTGGCATCTGGGCGACAACGCCTTCGAGATCGTAATCCCCGTGACCGACGTCCTTGGGCAGAATGTGACAGCCCTCACCGTCCGAATGCCCGGATCGTTTACCGCGCGCGCCAGTCTCGCGCTCGGCTGGCTGACCTGCTTCATCGCCGCGGTGGGCATCGTTTTCGTGATCCCGATTTTCTGGATCCAGTCGCGGTTAATCCTGAATCCGCTTTGCACGCTAGCCCGGCAGATCCGCGAGATCGGCGAACATCATTTGGACGGAGCGTGCCCGGCCATCAACTGGCCGCAAAACGACGAATTCGGTATTCTCGCGAGAAGTGTCAATGAGATGATCGGGGCGTTGGCGCTCAAAACGCGACAGAACGAACAGGGTGAACAGAGTCAACGCGCGCTGATCGCGGGCATGCCGGACGGACTCTGCGTGTTCGACGCCCAAGGACGTCTGGTCTCACTCCGCAAGCAGCCTGATTATGCGCTCCCCATTCCGGGACTCGTCACGGGGCAGCCCCTTTCTCCGCCCATTTTCCCGGAGAGCGATTGCGAGGCGTTCCGCCGGGTCTTAGGCGAGGCCTTCCGTTCGGACCGCACCCAAATGATGATGCTGTGTTGCCGGGAGGCGGACGGTTCATACCGCCACTTTGAAACGCGTATCAGCCGCATGGATGAAGGGCAGGCCGTGGTGGTCTTGCGTGATGTCACCAAAGAGTGGCGCGAACGCGAGGCACGGGAACATGTCGAGGCGCACCTGGCGAAAGTGCAGAAGATGGAAAGCCTCGGCACCATGGCGGCCGGCATTGCCCACGATTTCAACAACATCCTTGCCATTATCCAAAACACGGTGGAGTTCACTTGGGAACAACCCGACGGCGCCGAGGGCGAGGCGCTCAGAACCATCCGCCAAGCGACGGACAAGGGGGCCGCATTGACGCGCGAGTTGATGACTTATGCCGGCCACACCCGGACCGAGTTCAAGTGCCAGGATCCCAACGAGATGATTCGTGAACTTGAGAATTTGATGAGCGGCGTGGTCGCGCAGAACGTCATCCTGGATTTCAAATTGGCTTCGAACTTGCCGCCTGTAGCCGCAGATCCCCACCAATTCTGGAAGGTGATGATCAACCTGCTGAAAAATGCCTCGGAGGCTTTCAATGGCGCCAGCGGGCGCATCACCGTCAGCACCGGCCTCCTGACCCTGACCCGGCAGAGCGCGGCTGACTTTTTCAGCACGCGCCCGCTCCCGCTTGAACGCGGGCTGCTGGTCCAGATCGAAGACACCGGCCCGGGCATTCATCCCGATGTGATCGACCGCATCTTCGAACCTTTTGTTTCCACCAAAGCGGTCGGGCGCGGTCTGGGCCTGGCAACGGTCTTCGGCATTGTCGATGTCCACAACGGCGGCATCGCGATCCGCTCGGAACTCGGCAAAGGCACCTGTTTCCGCATCTGGCTGCCCGTTGTCAAACAGCCGCCGCCATTGTCTGACGCAGCGGACACGCAATCCGTCGCTTTAGGCGGCCCGCTGACCGTCCTTGACCCGTACACCGCCGTGTCGGGCGGAACTGATGCACGGCCGCTGGTGCTGTTGGTTGAGGACGACCCCGCGATTCTGCGGACCACATGCATGGTGCTGCGCTCGCTGGGAATCGAGACGTTGGCAGCCGCCAGTCAACGGGAGGCGCAGATGCTCTTCAGCCAGTATGCCGATGCGATCCGCCTGCTCCTCTTGGATGCGCAGGCAGGCAGCCTCGACAACGTGCGGCTACTCTCGATTCTGCGCCTCAGCCGCCCGGACATCCCGACCATCATTCTCTCGGGACATGCAGAGGAGCGTATCCGCGCCATGTTCGCCACCGAGCATTACAATGCCTTTCTGGGCAAGCCCTACACACGCGACGAACTTAAAGCCGTGCTCCAGAACTTTATTGCGTCATCGTGATTTTTGCGGCCGCCTGCTGCCACGTCCTGGGGTGCGCCATGAAAAAATGACAGGGCCGTGCGGCGCGAGCAGCCGTTTCGTCTTGCAGCGCCACGTTGAGAGGATTCAACACCGCGACCAACACATCGCCTCCCAGCAGCGCGAAGGGCAGCACGCCCCGCACATGCACGTAGGCCGGGGCCAGAACGGCCGCGGCGGCCCGCTGAACCTCGAAAAGTTCTATCGGGATCATCGGCATCTCGCTCTCCCGCTGCATCCGCTCCATCAGCGCGTCGGTCAGCTCCGGATGCTGTTCATCCAGCAAAACCAATGCCGATATCAAGGCCGGCACATCGGTGACCGGACGGTCTGTCAGCACATGAAGAACGTCCATGCAGATTTCCTTGGGGAGAAATTCACGTTCTTTCCACAGCCAAACCAGATCCATCTCGGCAGCCGATGCCGCGCGCGAAAGAGCATGCACCTCGAGTCCGACATCCTGAAAGGCGGGTGCAAAAGCCGGCGCGTCAGCGCCCGGGATCCCGCCGGAGCCGGAAATATCACTGTGGTACTGGCCGCGCAGGATCTCGTCCTGGATTACAGCGGCCACCTTCTGGACCGCCGCGCGAGCCGGCGGAAAATCCGTGTAAGCGCTCAGATACCCGGCAATCACCTGGGCATTGTCGTAGTCCCTCTCGTTGAGCAACGTGTGCGCCAGCTTGATCAGGCAGTCACGTCGCTTCTCGTCCTGCCCGGTCTGTTCATAGGCGACGACCAGGAACTCCAGACTCGTCCGGTCCCCCGGCATCGTCTGCAACATCTGCTCAAAAAACGCGATCGCTTCAACCACTTTTGCATCAGGCTCAGCCATTTCACACTCTCCCGTAACGAGTAAAGCATTCTTCGTGCCCGTTGCCAACTCCGAAATCGTAATCGGGAGCCGGGAGCCGGGATTCATATTTCTATTATCACTGCAGGTCGCGCAACACCTGCC
>Ga0123328_1002865_pt1 | contig 15174 bp, 10 predicted proteins | sample BioC12SIPDNA_2_FD_89702 | JGI IMG/M metagenome (GOLD analysis project Ga0123328, IMG submission 89702) | Anaerobic biogas reactor microbial communites from Washington, USA - Biogas_R1_A C12 SIP DNA | ecosystem: Engineered > Bioreactor > Anaerobic > Unclassified | place: Washington, USA...
GATCAAGTTGATGAGCCACAGTGCAGACCCACGCAAGGCCTTGGCCGCCGACCGCAATCCCTACTCGAATGAGGTTGCCAGCGGCCGCGTGTATCAAGCATCTACGGGCCGGGGGTACGGCTGGTATCAGTTCAACAGTAGCTCCACTCTGGGACCTTACGCCCCGCCGCCAACGGGTAGTGGCACAACGTTCCGCGACAAGCTTTACACGAAAGAAGCAAACTCTCGCAACCATCAACGCGAAGGCCAAGTGGTGGCCAAGATGGATGGCTCCGCCAAGTGGTCGGTGCATTCCAAGGCCGGTGCGGACGAGGACTGCATCTGGATGACGCTTAGCGATAACGAGAGAGAAGACGAAGAGCCCGATCAGGGGACTAATTACGGCCTCATGCGGCCGAAGAGCCACTGGAACACGGATTCGCTGCTGATCCCGTAAGGGTTTGGCGAGGGCCGAAGCTCCTTTCGGCATAATCCTGCGACAAACAAGCACCCGCGGTCGATTCTGGCCGCGGGTGTTTCTTTGCGCCTCTGTCGCCGCAATGCTTGCGAGGTGCTCCATCGCGGGCGGCTGCAAGATCGAAGGAGCCAGCGGAATGCGGCGACGCGACCAGCAGGGCGCATGTCAGCTATCCGAGATAAAGCACAGCGCGCCTGCAATGTGGCCGAACCGGCCGGATTGCCGCAACCGTTTTGCCAGACTGCGGTTACAAGATTAGGAAGACTCGAGGGGAACGACCCGGCGGCCCCGCCGGGCTGGGGGTGGGTGTGGCTCGGCAGCCTTGCCGGGCGAAGTGATGTGAGTCATCCTTGGATACTCAAACCGACCGATGCGTGATCGTGAGCCGCGGGCATTGATTCGCACGGCCCGCCTGCCGCGTTGAGCGGTCGCCCCGCGGGCGAGCCTCGCGTGGGCTGAGTCTGGCGGCGTTCTTGAGTCGGGATCAGCGGTAGCCGCGTATCGGCCGGTTTGATGGATCGAATGGTTAAGCGGGGTGAGCAGGAATGCGTATTGGGCAGGGTCGAGTTCTCTTGACGGCATGGTGGGCACGGGGTGGCCTAGTTATCGGACTGATGTTGTGTCCTCTGGCGGCGGCGCTGCGGGCTCAGGATGCGGGCTGGGATACCAAGAGCGACACCTGGGTGCTGACGGACTGGCTTGGGCGAACGGTACCGGGTCACCTGGAATGTGGACCGCCGCGTTCGCAGCGCTACGTCGCGATGTTCTACTTCCTCTGGCTTGGGCAGCACGGGACCGGCGGGCCGTACGACATCACCAAGATTTTGGAGGCGGACCCGGTCAACCCCGCCTGGGGCCCAATCGGCGACTACCACCACTGGGGCGAGTCGGAGTTGGGCTACTACCTGTCGACGGATCCGTACGTGCTGCGTAAGCACGCCCAGATGCTCAGCAATGCCGGGGTCGACGTCATCGTCTTCGACGTGACCAACGGCCCCACATATCAGACGGTGTACATGGCTTTGTGCAGTGTGTTTGAGCAGATCCGCAACGAGGGCGGGCGCACGCCGCAGATTGCCTTTCTGGCTCCGTTCTACGATTCGCGAGCGGTGGTCCAATCTTTGTACAACAATCTGTACGGCCCGAACTTGTATCCCGATCTGTGGTTTCGCTGGGAAGGCAAGCCGGTCATTCTGGCGGACCCATCCCGCTTTACCGACAGTCCCTTACTGAGCGTGTTCACCTTCCGCCGCTGCTTGCCGGGGTACTTTGGCGGACCGACCGGACCGGATCAATGGGGTTGGCTGCAGATCTACCCACAGCATGAGTTCTACAGCAGTTGCGGGCTGGCCAATCAGATGCCGGTCGGGATCGGACAGAACGCGATCGGCTCGAAGCTGGCGCCGTTCAGTGTGCCTGGGGCTCGCGGGCGGAGCTGGAGCAACGGTCACATGTCGTCCGATCCGAACGCGGTCATGTGGGGGCTCAACTACGCGGAGCAATGGCAGCGTGCGCTGGCCGTGGATCCCACGTTCGTGTTCGTCACGGGCTGGAACGAGTGGGTGGCGCTGCGTTTGACGGAGTTCAACGGCTACACTGGGGACGCGCTGTTCGTGGATTCATACACACAGGAGTACAGCCGCGACATTGAACCCATGAAAGGCGGCCACACGGATCTGTATTACTACCAGACGGTCAGCAACATTCGTCGGTACAAGGGTGTGCGTTCTCCGGAGAAAGCCAGTGCGCCCAAGACCATTGCGATCGACGGCGATTTCACGGACTGGGACGATGTCGAGCCCGAGTTCCGGGATACCATCTATGACACAACACATCGCGACTACCCGGGTTGGGGCAGTGCGGGGCGTTACGTCAACACCACCGGCCGCAATGATTTCACCGTGATGAAAGTGACTCACGACGCCGATCACGTATACTTCTCTGTAACGACGCGGCAGAATACGACGAGCTACGCGGGCGCGAACTGGATGATGTTGTTCATCGATGTGGACCGCGATCGGGCGACGGGATGGGAGGGCTACGATTACCTGGTCAACTGGCCGCCGGTGAGTTCAACGGCCACCACGGTGAAGAGGAACACCGGCGGATGGTCGTGGAGCACGGTGGGCGACGTGTCCTATCGACTCGGCGGCGGAAGGATGGAATTGCGGATTCCGCGTGCGGACCTAGGGATGGATGGTCTTGCGGATCTGGAATTTGACTTCAAGTGGTCGGACAACATTCAGGTTCCGGGCGACGTGGACCAGTTTGCGGTCAGCGGCGACAGTGCCCCTGATCGGAAGTTCAATTATCGTTACAGCAGCGACATCACCGCGCCGGCCACACCGGCGGGCGTACTGGCGACGGTGGGCCGGGATCGAATCGTTTTGACCTGGGCCGATCCGACAGAGGGGGATCAGATCGGTTGGGTGGTCCGATTCAGCCGGGCAGGCTATCCTGCCCATCCGTTGGATGGTGAGCTTCTCGGCGACTTACGGACCACAGTCTCATCCCCAAGTTTGTCCCACACGGATGTGTCGGATGGATCGTACTACTACTCGGTGTTTGCGTACGACGAGATGCTGAACTACTCGGCCTCGGGACAAGCCTTGGCGGTTATTCCGAGTGGTGTCGGCCAAGCAGCCGGGCCGGCGCCGACGGACGGGGCGGAAGGGGTTCGGCTGACCGTTTGGCTGTCTTGGCAGACAGGATGGCGAGCCACGCATCACGATGTGTACTTCGGGCAGTCACCCGAGACCCTGGAGTACCGTGGCAGGCAGACCGCGACGTCGTTCAATCCGGGCAGGCTGTCGCCGTCGGCAACCTACTACTGGCGCATCGACGAGGTTGAGGGGGAAGAGGTTTCGACCGGTCCGGTGTGGCGGTTCACAACGAGGAATCCACCGATGGACTTCGACGGCGACCTTGATGTGGACATGGATGATTTCGGCTTGCTTCAGCGGTGTCTAAGCGGAGCGGGGGTTTCCGTGGCCGGCTCCGCATGCCAGGCGGCCTGTCTGGATGATGACGAGGACGTGGATCTTTCTGACGTGAGCATTCTTCGGCGATGCCTGAGCGGCGCGGGCGTGCAGCTCGACCCGAGCTGTGCAGAGTGACCACCCGGCTCGCTTGCACGCCTTGCCTCCTGATTCGCGGAAGGCGTTGATTGCCGTTTCGTTGGACAACTCACGAACATCAGGGGGCCCGCAGCGGATCGCCTTGGCTGATCACGGTGACCGCCGCTCGGGGATGCGGGCCGGTCAGGGTCTGAGCGGCGAAGCGTATGGTGTTATCGCCCGCAGCCAGTCGAGGGACCGCGCCGGTGGGCGCGACCTTGGCAACCACATCGCCTTTGGGTCCGATTACCTGGCAGTCATCCGGCGAGCGGAATTCGAGGTATTGTCCGCTCTCGAGTTCGACCGGGAAGGTAATGGTCTCGCCGCCGATGGAGACCGACGGGTTACTCAGTCGGCAATGCAAGAGCGGGAGGGCCTTGATGGGGCTGAGTCGGCAGGTGGTGCCGTCGGCCGGCAGATCGCCGTACCACAGGTTGACCGACTCGATCTGGTGATACATGACGTGGTAGTGGAAAGCGGGATAGGCGTAGCCCATGAGGCCGGTGGCGATCCGGGCCCACTCGTCGCGATGAGGCATGTAGGGCCAGCCGTGGTTGACGATGTCGTCGCTTTCGGGCTCGATGAGTTCGATGTACCGCCACCCTTGGAAGTCGATGCGGGCATAGCGGTCGCAGACGCCGCCGAAGGCGTGGGCCGGGCTCTTGATCTGCACGTTGAGTACCGCGTTGCTGCCGTCGCCGTGGACCCACAACCCCAATCCCTTGTTGGCCAGGTTGATGCTGGGGTCGTGCTTTCGACCGACCATGGCCCACGAGCCGGCTGTCCCCTGCGCGGCCCGGGAGCTGACCAGGGTGGCTACCGCCTTGTCGGAGCCGTCTGCCTTATCGAGTCGCATGGTTACGCCTTCGGCGAGCCGCTGCTGGTCGAAAGCGGCCGGTTCGCTGAAGTCCTCGATGATGCTGCTGTCGGGCGAGTCGTATTCAGCGGCTGACAGAAGGGCCTCGATTCGCAAGCTGATCGGTTGCTCGCCGAAGTGGTTGGCCACCGTCCAAGTGGAGCCCCCGGTGTCGATCTGGGTGATCTTGTGCTTGTCATAGCGAATGGGGCGAAAGACGGGCAGGCCGGTGTCGGGATCGGCGGGCGTGACCAAGGTGAACTCCTCACCCCGCGTGCCCAGTCGTTGGCGCACAGGATCGGGTACGGTATTGGCCCGGCGCAGATCCTCGTACTGGCGAACGATCTTGCCCAAGCGTTGGATATTGGGGCTGTTCTCGTACGCGTCCGGGGTGAAGCCGACCGGGAACGACAGCCCGCAGCCATCGGCGATGCACCGGGTGCCCAGGTACTCGATCACATCCGGCGTGGTGCGTTCGGGCTGGATGCCCTGCCAATCGAAGATTGCCCACCAGCCCAGGTGGGCGGGCAGGAACATGTCTCGGCAACTGCGGTTGACGATGCGATGGATCTCGATGAAGGGCTTAGGTGCGCGGGCTGGGCAGTCCCACGCCCCCATGCGTGAGCGCACGTACCACAGGTGATGGTGGAAGGTACTCATCTCGAAGATGGCGGGTTTCTTGAGGCGGTTGGCCAGCTCGAACGCGAACTTCGAGCCGTAATACCATGCCCATTCGTTTCCGCGATGGATATTGGATCCGTCAAGGGCATCGAGGTAGATCATGTCGAATCCGCCGTCGTTATAGACCTCTGCGGTACGGGCGATGACGTCGTTCCAGAGCGGGCCGTCGGGATCGGGCACGAACAGGCCGAAACATTCCTTGAGGTGGTACACCTTCTCGCCGGCCGGGTGCACGGCCGGCTTCGTGCCGTAAGCGCCGCGCTGACACTCGATGAACCCGAAGGGAGTATCCTTGCGAACCGCCTTGTAGATGATGAGTTCGTCGCCAATGCGGAGCGTCACGCTGTTGTGGATGAAGAAGCCGGTGATGGCCGAGGCTTCGGCGGTGGATTCAAGCACGGGCACGGTCGCGGCGTCGGCGGGCAGGGTCTCGGCCAGGGTATACGTCGCGTCGAACGCCAGGCCTTCGCGAGGCACCGGGGTCACGAACGGCGAGTCCTTGGCGATGAAGAATGCGTAGGTGTGGAAGCCGGCCAGCATGCTCGCGGCGTGCAGCTTGTCGGTCATCGCCCGCACGCTTGCGATGCCTCGGGGGTAGACCTCCGGATGCGGCGTGTAGTCGCCGAAGCGGAACGATCGGCCGCAGTGGAAGTCGAGCTGGCTGATGCCCAGCTCGTGCAGCATGTGAATCCAGCGGTCGATTTGTTCCTCGCCGACGTTGCCGGTGCATTCGAGGATGTACGAGCCCTGATTGGCGGCGGAATCGAGGGCCCACGGCCCACCGATGCGGGTTTTCGGAAGCTCGTCGGCCGCGGAGACGACCTCCTTCATCACCTCGCGCAACCGGGCTTGCGGGCACATGACGACGGCGACCTTGGCGCCGGCGAAGCCAAGCTTGGCATAGGCGGTTGCCTGCAGGCGGCCGCTCGGCTGCGGGACGATGTGCACATTCGTCTGCAGGTTCAGGGCCATGGCGCACGCGGCCACGGCCTCATTGGGTATGCCCTTGAGGGTCAACGGCACATTGATCAGGTCGATCGAATGGGCGTGATCCGCGGACGCGGCCAGGAGTTCCATCACGAAGTAGTGTTCAGCGGCGGTCACCTTGAGCTCGGCCGTCGCCCCGGTCTCCCCGAACGTCAAACGCAGCCGATCGTCCTGTTTTTCTGCGTGGGTGACCGGGTGTGTCTTGCCCGCGACGGAGGCGTACGCCAACGGTCGCGGCTGGCTGTGGTCGAGGTAGTCGGTGCCTGACGATCGGTCGATCAAAGCGATCATTTGACCGGCCTCGTTCACGCTGATGCTCGCCAGGTCGTTATCGAACTGAAACGTCTCGGCTCCGGCTGAGTTTGCCGGTGCTGCTGTCGCCGCGCCGCTGCAAAGCAAAGGAAACGCAACCGCGGCCAAGATGAACGCATGGTGGTGTCGCATAGAGAGGCTCCTTATGGACGAACGGCGTCAGGATAACACGGCCTTGCCCGGCAGGCCAAACCCGCCTTGCGCCATGGCGACTCGCCGCAGTATCGGGCGGGCATCGTCATTCACACGAGTCCGTCGCGATTCCTCGCCGGACGGCGCATGACACCCGCGCGGCCTGTCAGGATTAGACCCAGCAGGAAGAGGCCCGCAGCCGTGACGATGATGTGGGCCGGCAAGTGGGTCGGGCTGGGGTCGGCCGACGCGGGGATGCGCAGCCAGGCGCTGATCGCGGGAAAGCGGCTCAGCAGGATGGTCGAGCCGTTATGGAGAGTGTGGAACAGCACCCCGGGCCAGATCGATCCGCTCTGCCAGCAGAGGTAGCCGAGCACCAGGCCGAGCAGTGCGGTCAGCGGCAGGCGGTCGATCATGAAATGGAAGACGCCGAAGACCAATGCGGCGGCGATGATGGCCGGCCATTTGCGCAGCGTGGTGCCCAGGCCCGTGAGCAGGAACCCGCGGAAGAACACCTCTTCGGAAAGTGCCGGGGCACAAGCCATAACCAGCAGGATGAGCCAGACGGGGGCGTCCTTCAACTGGCTTTCGATCTGGCGGGCGGCCTCGACCATGGAGTCGGATTGCGGCTGGAGGAGGATGAACTCATGGGCCAGGGCCCAGCTCGATGCGCCGAGGAGTAAGGCCGCGAGCCAAGCGGGCCAACGCGGGGCGGCCAGCCGCAGACCGGTACGCAGGTTGATCTTGAGGTACACGCACATCGCGATCGGCACGAGCAGAAACAGAATGCCGAACTGCACGAGGGCGACGCGTTGGAGCTTGTCCACAAAGCGCTCCACGGTATCGCCGATCAGCGCCCCTTGGACGTAGAAGCTGACGGGAAACAGGACGGCCGCCAGTAGGAGAACCTGGGCCAATGACGGCATGGTCCGTGGAGTCAGGAAGCGCCGCAGCAGCAACGTCTTGTAGGATCCGGTATCGACAAAGAGAACCGCTTCCTGCCCGAAGAGCCTGGTGGCCAGGGCGATAGCGGCCACCGCGTACAGTGAGGTCGACAGGAGCACGATCACGACGGCCGTCCAGTCGCAGGTTTGCTGAAACAGCTCGCGAGCCAGCAGCACCATGTTGCCGACTGGCAGCACGAGCATCGCCCCCTGCAGCCGAATGGTGGGCACGGCGACGGCCATGCTGGGGATGAGGGCGGCGATGATGACCGGCATGACGTAGTTCTGGGCTTCTTTGAAGGTACGGGCGAAGCTGCACACCGCAATCAGGATCGCGGCGAAGAGCAGGGCGAACGGCACCATGCACAAGAGGATGATGGGCAGGACGTGTAGCGGAAACTGCACGGGGTGATCGGCGGTGAGCACGCGGGTAAGGCCGCCGAAGTGCATGGTGGCCCCGACGCTGGCGAGGTTGAGCACCGCGGTGAGCAGGCCGACGGTCGCGACTACCAGGAACTTGCCGATGATCAGGTGCAACGGCGGAACGGGCGTGGCCATGAGGGTTTCGAGCGTGCCGCGTTCGCGTTCGCCCGCGGTCAAGTCGATGGCCGGGTAGATCGCCCCGGTGATGGTCATGAGCACAAGGATGATGGGAATGATCTGGCCGAGCGCCCATCCGCCGCGCTGACTGTCGGTCGCGAGGGAAAGCGATTCAACGTGGACGGGGTTGAGGACCAGATCGATATCCGGGCGGGCAGGGGCTTCAGGAAAGACCCGCTCGAGAATCGCGCCAACGGATTCCCGGGCGGCCAGGTTGCCGAACCGGCCGAGCGTCGCCGTCAATTGCTCCATGGCCGTGCGGCTGCGAATGTCGACCTCGTTGTAAGTCATGTGCACGGCCACCCGCGGGGGAAGAGGCAACTCGGCCGGCACGCTCTCCAGGGCCACGTGCAACTGAACGCCGGGGTCTTCACCGGGCATCGGCTGGCTGATGACCCGCACATCAAAGGTCGTCCTGTGCGCCGACGATTCTTGCCGGTCGGCCTCGACGCGGGCGAGGATGGACTCCAACTCGAGGCGGGTACTCTCGTCGTCGACGGCCACCACGAAGCGCTCTGCCTTGAGCCGGCTCTCCTCGAACTGGGCCAGCCACAGGAAGCCGAGCATGATCACCGGGTAGAGCACCACGGGGATGACGATCATGGCGGTTAGCGTGCGGCGATCGCGCAGGATATCGACGAGTTCCTTGCGGTAGATGATACGGATGCGACGGGTGGGGGTCATGCGTCCGACTCCGGAGCGGCAGGCGGCGGGTCGGCGAGCACGGCGTCGGCCTGGCCGTCGATGACGTGCAGGAAGATATCGGTCAACCGCGTGAGGCCGGTGCGGGTCTGGAGGTCGGCGAGCGGCCCCTCGGCCACCAGTCGCCCCTCGTGCAGCAGGCCGACGCGATCACACAACGATTCCGCCTCGTCCAGGTAATGCGTGCTCAGCACAATAGCCTTGCCCGCCTGTCGCTCGTGGCGGATGAACTCGAGGATTACCCGGTTGGTCAGCACATCCAGGCCCAGCGTGGGTTCATCCAGCACCAGGATGGGCGGATCGGCAACGAGCGCCCGGGCGATGTTGGTGCGCTGGCGTTGCCCGGTCGACAGGGCTCCGCAGCGCGTGTCCGCGAAGTCGGCCATACCCAACCAGCCGATGAGCGTTTCGACCCGTTGCTCGATCACCGACCGGGACAGGCCGTGCAGCTCTCCGAAGTAGGGCAACAGCTCCCGCGGACTGAGCCGCTGATACAGCCCCGTGTTGGCGGTGAGGAAACCCAGTGACCGCTTGGCGTGCTGCGGATTGGCGACCATGTCCACATGATTGACCAAGACGCGCCCACTGGTGGGCTGCATCAGGCCGGCCAGAATCCGCAGGGTGGTCGTCTTGCCCGCCCCATTGGGGCCCAGCAGGCCGTAGATCTCGCCTGCCTCGACGTGAAAACTGATCCCACCCACCGCCATTTTCTGGCCACCGGTGGCGGTGGGGAAGGCTTTCGTCAGCTCGCAGACATCAACCATACTCAACGCGGGGCTCCACCAAGTCAGGGCGTATTGCCTAACGGACATTGTCCACGGGAGAGCAACCAGTGACAAGACCGTCGGCCGCGTTGGGCTCGGCCCGGTGGCATGGGCTTACCCCCAGTGCCGTGGTATGCGATCACGGCGACTGGTGATACAGCCCCGCTTCGCCGGGCACGACGGCCGGGTGGCATGGGCCCTCACGGCGACTGGTGATACAAGCCCGATTCGCCAGCCACGACGCCCGGGTGGCATGGGCCTGTACTCAGGCCCGTGGCGTAGACCTTGCAGGCATTTGACTTGCAGAATCACGCCCTCTGGAGTCCAACCCTCTCGCGGCATAGTATACAGGCATGCTCCGGTCTGACGGAAAATGCTCCAAATATCGTGTGACCTACAACGAGCCCGGCCACGCGCACGAGCTCACCTTCTGCTGCTATCGGCGGTTGCCGTTGCTTGGCAAGGAGCGCACGCGACACTGGCTCATCGCGGCACTGGATAACGCACGACGCCGATTGGAGCTGGAATTATGGGCGTTCTGCATTATGCCCGACCATGTGCACGTGTTGCTGTTGCCGCTGCGAAACGACTATGACGTGGCTGTGATCCTCAAGACGATCAAGCAGCCGGTCGCGCAGCGGGCTCTCAACTATCTGCGGGCACGGGCGCCGGGGTTCCTCACGCATCTGCGGGTCAAGCGGACTGACGGCCGCATCGAACATCGCTTCTGGCAACAGGGCGGCGGCTACGATCGCAACATTCGCAAAACCGCCACCGCCTGGGCCAGCGTGCACTACATCCATGAGAATCCCGTGCGCCGTGGATTGGTCGATCGTTCGGAGGACTGGCCGTGGTCAAGTGCACGCTGGTACGTGGGACGTGACGATGCGCTCCTGGCTATGGATGGCTGCCCAGCGTAGCTCGAGTCCACGGGCGGCCACGGGTCTGAGTACAGACCCATGCCACCCACCCGTGGTCAAGTGCACGCTGGTACGTGGGACGTGACGATACGCTCCTGGCTATGGATGGCTGCCCAGCGCAGCTCGAGTCCACGGGCGGCCACGGGTCTGAGTACAGACCCATGCCACCCGCCCGTGGTCAAGTGCACGCTGGTACGCGGGACGTGACGATGCGCTCCTGGCTATGGATGGCTGCCCAGCGTAGCTCGAGTCCACGGGCGGCCACGGGTATGAGTACAGACCCATGTCACCCACCCGTGGTCAAGTGCACGCTGGTACGTGGAACGCGACGATACGCTCCTGGCTATGGATGGCTGCCCAGCGTAGCTCGAGTCCACGGGCGGCCACGGGTCTGAGTACAGACCCATGCCACCCACTGTGAGTGAAACGGAAGCAACCAGCCAGCCACAAGAACGCCGAACTCCAGCCATGGGTCTGAGTACAGACCCATGCCACCCACTGTGATCGAAACGGAAGCAAGCAGCCAGCCGCAAAAATGCCAGACTCCAGCCACGGGTCTGAGTACAGACCCATGCCACCCACTGTGATCGAAACGGAAGCAACCAGCCAGCCGCAAAAATGCCAAACTCCAGCCACGGGTCTGAGTACAGACCCATGCCACCCACTGTGAGCGAAACGGAAGCAACCAGCCAGCCACAAAAACGCCAAACTCCAGCCACGGGTCTGAGTACAGACCCATGCCACCCACTGTGAGCGAAACGCCGGGTGGCATGGGCCTGTACTCAGGCCCGTGGGGCGTAGACCTTGCAGGCACGTGACTTGCAGAATTACGCCCTCTGGAGTCCAACCCTCTCGCGGCATAGTGTGCAGGCATGCTCCGGCCGGTTGGCATGGACCCTCACGGCGACTGGCGATACAGCCCCGATTCGCCGGCCACGACGAAGGACTCGGCCACGCGTTTGAGCTTCTCCCAGTGGAATCGGATGCGGGCCGCCTCGGCCGGCTCGATCAGTCCGTCGTCGGCGATCGACCGACTGACTTCCTCCAGCATGTTGCTGAACTTGCGCACCAACTGCTGCGTCCCGACCAGCAGATCGGTGTTCATCCGCTTCATGTCCACCTCGGGGTTGGGCACAAAGAAGCCCCCGGCCTGGTGACACAGCCAGTTCACGACCTCCAGGTCTCCCGTCGCCTCGACGATGTCCGCCAAGCGATCCAGCGGATTGCGTGCCCCGCTGGTATCCGGGTCCGTGGGATCGTACGCTTCGCACCACTTGTAGACCAAGGCCGGCGACAGTTTCAGACGTGCCGCCAGCGCTTTGACGCCGATGGTATCTGACGCCTGTTTGAGCACTTCATCGGAACGCAATATGACGCCTCCCAAGGTTGGCACGACATCGTTGGATCGCGTTTTCCAGTAGCGGCCGCCCATCCCGCGGCGGAGGGGGCGTGCCGCGACGTACGAACCCTGCGGGGTATTGTACGTCACCGGCCGGATCGCCGATACTGTCGCCCATGCCGCAGACCAAGACCGAGATCCAGGCCATTCTCGCTGCCGCTGGTATTCGCCCGCTCAAGCGGTTCGGCCAGCACTTCCTCATCGACGGCAACCTCATGGGCAAGCTGGTGGCCGCGGCCGGGCTGGAACCCAATGACGTGGTGCTCGAAGTGGGCCCGGGCACGGCATCCCTCACCGAGGAACTGGTGGGGCACTGCGGGCATGTTGTGGCCGTCGAGATTGACCGCACGCTGCATCGCGTCTGCCGGGACCGGGTGCGGCCCGCTGACAAGCTGACGGTCATCCATACCGACGTGCTGGCGAACAAGACCAGCGTGGCAGCGGAGGTGCGGGAGACGCTCACCGCCCGGCAGCGTGAGCACGGCGGGCGAATCCTGCTGGTAGCCAATCTACCCTACCAGGTGGCGACGCCGTTAGTTCTTGATCTGCTGGTCGGCGAGCCGACGTTTACCCGGCTGTGCTTCACCGTTCAGGCCGAGGTGGCCGACCGCCTGCTCAGCCCGCCGGGCGGACGCGACTACGGACCGATCAGCATCCTGGCTCAGGCCGCGTCGACCATCGAACGGATCGCCCGTGTACCCCCGACCGCCTTCTGGCCTCGGCCCAAGGTGGACTCGGCCATGCTTCGCGTGGACCCTCTGCCGCCCGCTGTTCGCCCCGCCGTCTGCCAACCGGCGGAAGCATCGGCCATCGCGCGGCTGGGGCTACGCCAACCGGACGAAGACGGCGCCGGTTTTCGCCATGGCCTCCTCGCCGGTCTTGTCCACGCCTGTTTCAACCACCGACGCAAAACCCTCAAGTGGAGCCTGCGGCACCTGCTGGACGAGACTGCACTGGCGGCGATTGAGGCCGACGGTGAATGGGATCTGTCACTCCGCCCGGAATGCCTCGATGTGTCGCAATGGCTCGCCCTGGCGGAGTTCCTCGTCCGACCCGCGTCGTGACCGCACCGGCCGCCACCGCCCGTCGCTACACGGGCTTCCAGGTGTGGTCCGGGCTGAGCAGTTCGCATGGCCGGTAGCGCGTCTTGTAGTTCATCTTGCGGCAGTCGCGGACGTAGTACCCGAGATAGAGGTAGGGGATGCGCTCTCGGCGACAGTAATCCACGGCCCAGAGGATGTTGAACGCGCCCAGGGATCGCTCCGGCAGGTCGGGATCGAAGTAGCAGTACACCGTGCTGGCCGCCCGTGGCTCGACATCCAGAATAGCGACGCTGACCAACCGGCCGGCCAGACGGAAGACTACCTCGCGGGTATCCAGCGGCGAGTCGTAGAGAAACTCGCGAAACTCGGACCAGGAACCGCCCATCTGACGATCGTGCCGGGACTGCAAGTAGCGAGTGTATAGCTCGTGACGATCGGGCGTCGGGACAGCGGCACCCATCTCGACTTGGAGATCCTGGTTGCGCCGGAGACATCTCCGCTGTCCGCGGTCCGGGCGAAAAGCCTCGACGGGCACGCGGATCTGACAGCACTGGCGGCACTCATCGCACCACGGCCGGTAGAACACGGCGCCGCACCGCCGAAAGTTGAGATCCATCAGCGTGTGGTACACACCGGGCTGAGGCTCATCGAGCAGAAAGGCCTGCGTGCGCATGCGCTGGCCCGGCAGATAGGGGCACGCGGCGGGAGGTCCCGGAGGAGGCACGATCTGCTCGATAGCCCGGAGCATGGCGTCGCGGTCACATTTCCTGGAAGAGCGGCGTCGAGAGGTAACGCTCGCCGGCGCTGGCCAGAATGGCCACGATCATCTTGCCGGCATTCTCGGGACGCTGGGCGACCTGGTTGGCGGCACAGAGGGCGGCCCCGGACGAGATACCGCACAGGATGCCCTCCTCGCGGGCGGCCCGGCGGGCCCATGCGAAGGCGTCCTCATTGGCCACGTGCACCACGTCGTCGACCACGTCCAGGTTGAACACGTCGGGAATGAAGCCCGCCCCGATGCCCTGAATCTTATGCGGGCCGGGCTTGAGCGGTTCGCCCTTGCGCTTCTGGGCGATGACCGGCGAATCCACCGGCTCGACCGCGACGCAGCGGAAGGAGGGCTTGCGCTTCTTGAGCACCTCGCCAATGCCCGTGATCGTGCCGCCGGTGCCCACCCCCGACACCAGAATATCCGCCTGGCCGTCGGTGTCGTTCCAGATCTCCTCGGCCGTGGTCTTGCGGTGGATCTCCGGATTGGCCGCGTTCTGGAACTGCTGCGGCATGACCGCGTTGGGGGTCTCCGTGACGAGCTGCTCGGCCCGGCGAATAGCTCCGGGCATACCCTCCGACGCCGGGGTCAGCACCAGCTCCGCCCCGAGGGCCTTGAGCAGGTTGCGACGCTCGATGGACATGCTCTCGGGCATGGCCAGGATGAGCTTGTAGCCCTTCGCGGCGGCCACAAACGCCAGAGCGATGCCCGTATTGCCCGAGGTCGGCTCGATGAGCACGGTGCCGGGCTTGATCTTGCCCGCTTTCTCGCCCGCCTCGATCATGGAGACGCCGATGCGGTCCTTGACGCTGGAGAGCGGGTTGAAGAACTCGAGCTTGGCGTAAACCGTGGCCGGGGCCTTGATGATGCGGTTGATGCGAACCAGCGGGGTATGGCCGATGGTCTGGGTGATGTCCTCGAATAGGCGGGCCATGGGCGATCCTCCACACAAGCATACCCTGATACTCTCGCCTTACACCGAGAGCACTCGGATCATAGGTGTCGCCCACGCGAGCGTCAACGCGATTTCGACAAGCCAGGTCGCGTCTCGGTGCCAGAATCGGCCGTCATGCGACCAAGGCAACTCTTTCATGGAGGACCGCGTCAACTTGTTGATGGAGTCCGCCCACAGAAAACGAACCTGTGGCGTCTTCCCGTTTGTTTACCCGTCGCAACCCGCTGACTTGCGTCAGCGGCTCGACGACGCGTTGCGAGCCGACGACACGTAGCAAGCTGACGCATGGCGAGCTGATGCACAGCGAGTGGACACAGAGTGAGCTGACATACAGCGAGTGGACGCGGAGTGAGCGGACACATAGCGAGCCGACGACGCAAGTCGTCGGGTCCGGAACCCTGCCCGGCGTCCCTTCCGGCCAAGGCTGCGATGAAGTTCGGCGCTCCTCGCGAGGATGTACGCGTCAATGGTGCGAACCGCAACGCGGTTCCAGACCACAGCCCGGGGTCGCGCAGCGCACCCCGGGAAGCCATGCCC
>Ga0123328_1002873_pt1 | contig 15141 bp, 8 predicted proteins | sample BioC12SIPDNA_2_FD_89702 | JGI IMG/M metagenome (GOLD analysis project Ga0123328, IMG submission 89702) | Anaerobic biogas reactor microbial communites from Washington, USA - Biogas_R1_A C12 SIP DNA | ecosystem: Engineered > Bioreactor > Anaerobic > Unclassified | place: Washington, USA...
GGCAAGGGGCGGTTTTCTGGTGCGTCGGGACGACGCACCCTACTTGCTCCGATCCGACTGTCCGGTTTGCCAGCGGACCGCGTCGACCTCTGCGGGAGGCGTGTCGGGACGATCAGCGGTTAGGGGCAACTTCTGTGGTTGGCCGATCGTGCCTGCCCGAACGATGCCTGGCCCGGATTGGTCGATGGGCGAAGGGGCAGGCACGAGGCCTGCCCGTACGGGGGTGGATGATTTGGAGCGTTGTTGTTTAGACGGTGTCGGCGACGTCGGCTTGGAAGTATTTGGCCAGGTCGTTTGGGAGCGGGGGGACGTCGCAGGGTTTGCCGTTGTTGCGGAGGGATTCGGTGGCGCAGCAACCGGCGGCGACGGCGTATCGTCCGGCGACGGCGGAGGTGGCGATGGTTCCGCCTTGGCGGACGTAGCGGACGAACTCGGCGACGATTTTGGGATCGGCTCCGCCGTGGGTGCCGCCCTCGCGCGGGATGTAGTGCTGCTCGGCGCCGTAGGGGTTGTAGCGGTCTTCGCGGCGGTTCCAGACTCGGATCACGCAGTGGCCCGGGTCGTCGCCGAAGTTTTCGAGTCGGCCCTCATCGCCGATGAAGGTGTAGTTTCGCCACGCATCCGGGGCGAAGTGGCACTGCTGATAGGAGGCGAGAACGCCGCTGTCGAGCTGCATGAGGACCATGCTGAGGTCTTCGACGTCGGCGGCGGGGTTGAGGCCCTTCTGGGCGCGGGGCGGCCAGATTTCGGTGGGCTGCCACGAGACGGTGCCGGTGCGGCGTGAGGCGTCGCGGTCGGCCACGCCGCCGTAGACGGCGAGGGTTCCGAAGGCGGTGACGGTGCGGCTGTAGCCGCGGCAGAGCCAGTGGAGGACGTCGATGTCGTGGGCCCCTTTCTGGAGGAGGAGGCCGGTGGATTTGGCGCGTTCGGCGTGCCAGTCCTTGTAGTAGGCGTCGCCGCCGTAGGAGACGAAGTGCCGGCACCAGGCGGCTTTGACGTTGCCGATGGCGCCGGCGTCGATGAGCTGTTTCATTTTTCGCACGACGGCCATGTGCCGCATGTTGTGTCCGAGGTAGAGCTTGACGCCGCGCTGGCGAGCGGCGCGGAGCAATCGGTCGCAGCCGTCGATGGTGATGGCCATCGGTTTTTCGAGGTAGACGTGCTTGCCGGCGTTGAGGGCGGCCAGGGCGTGCTCTTCGTGGCAGAAGTCGGGCGAGGTGACGAAGACGGCGTCGACGTCGCTTCGGGCCAGAAGCTCGCGGTAGTCGGCGGTGGCGAAGGCCTGGGCGCCGTAGCGCTGCTGGAAGTCGGCGAGGGCCTTTGGGCTCACGTCGGCTCCGGCGACGATACGCGATCCCTGTTCGGGCTGATGGGCGTGGCCGGCCAGTTCGCCGCGTCCGCCGACTCCGATGACTCCGATGCGAAGTTCGCTGACGGTCATGTCGTGCTCCTTAAATGACCGGTCTTGTTTACCGAAGCGCGGCTGGAAATGCCAGTGAAAGGTTTGGGGCTTTTGGGGGGCTGTGGAAGGAGAACGATCAATCCGGGGATTCGATCGTCAACAGCCCGGGAATCGTTTTCCGGTGCGTCGGGACGGCGCAGCCTACGTTTGGAGGTCGCGGAGGACGTCGGCGAGGGTGTAGTCGCCGAGGGCGGCGCGGACGCGGTCCTTGACGCGGCGGACGGCCTCGGCGACGTTGGGATCGGCTTTGGTCGGCGGTTCGAGGCGGTCGTCCTCGGGCAGGAACTGCATGATGTGCGGCACGCTGATCTTCTCGGGCGGGCGTGCCAGGACGTAGGCGGAGGTTTCGGCTTGTCGCTCCACGCAGGTGACCACGCCCATCGCCGCCAATTGGTCCATGATCTTGTTGACGGTGGGGCCGGGCAGTTCCAGGCGGTGGACGATGTGTTGGAAGCTCAGCGGGCCTTCACCGGCGGCATAGGCGCGGGCGACGGCGACGGCTCCGGCGAGGACCTCGATCGGGCCGAGGGTGATTTTTTCGGCCAGTTCGGCGGCCTCCATGTGGGAGACGTTGGCCCACGTGTAGGCGATCTGTCCGCCGAAGAGGAAGATCAGCCACGAGAGGTAGAGCCAGAACAGGAACAGCGGCAGGAGCCCCAGGGCGCCGTAGAGGTTGCCGGTGGCGACGAACCGGCTGACGTAGAAGGTAAAGCCGCGTTCGGCGATCATCCAGAGGGCCAGGGCCACTCCGGCTCCGAACGCACAGGCGGAGATATCGGTCCGCACGTTGGGCACGATGCGGTAGACGGTGGCCAGCACGATGATACCGACAAGCGCGTTGCCGATCCATCCGAGCACGACCACGACAAAGCGCAAGGCCGGCATGCCTTCGAGGGCTCCGGCGGCGGCGTTGGCCAGGAAGACGGCGGCGGCGACGGCGATGGGGGCGAGCGTCAGCGCGCCCCAGTAGAGCAGCAGGCGGCCTCCGACGGTGCGGGCCTGTCGGGCCTCGAAGATCCGGTTCAGCGCCCGTTCGAGGAGGAGCATCAGCGTGATGCTGGCCCAGATCAGGACGATCGCGCCGATCGGACCGACCGCGCCGAGGGTGAGTTTTTCCTGGACGCCTTCGACGGTGTCGATGATCCAGTCGGTGGCGGTTCGCTGTTGGAGGATGGGCGGCTCGCCGGCGGCATCCGGCTGGGTCTGGGGGGCGAGGGTGATCTGTGAGAAGCCGGCGGCGGTCAGGACGCGGCGGAGTTCGGATTTGCTGTCCTCGAGGACGCCGATGGAACTGGCGATGGTCATGGCCAGGACGAGGGCGGGGACGAGGGCGAAGATGGTCTGGTAGGAGAGGGCGGCGGCCACGTCGAAGGCATTGGTCACGCCGAGGCGGCGGAAGGAGTATCGCCACAGTTGGATTTGGAATCGCAGGATTCGGCTGACGCGATCGAGTTCGTTTCTGGGCGAGCTCATCACTCGCCGCAGGTAGTTTCTGGCTCGTCCGAAGAGGCCCATGCGATCACTTTCGCTTTCGTTCCCGCGGTTTGGACTTGGATTCGTCCTCACTCTTGTCCTGTTCTTCGACGATGTCCTTGATCCGTTCCTTTATTTTCTCTTGCGGGGTTTGCCTGGGGGCGGGCGTGGGCGTCGGCTCGGCGCGTCGCCGCGGCCGGGGTTCGGTCGGCGTCTCGGTCTTCTGGCCGGGCTTGATGATATCGCCGATGCGTTCCTCGGCTTGGCGTTTGAGGATTTGCTCGGCGGCCTTTTTGATCAGCGGTTTGACGTCCACCTTGTCCCATCGCACTTCCGGGCTGAGGCGATTGCCGGCGAGCGGAAGGCGGATGGGGACGGCTTGGAGGATGGAGGCATAGTCCTCGACGGGCCCGCTGACGCCGGCTTTGCGCAGCAGTTCGGCGGTGATCGGCACGGAGACGAACAGGTTGACCGCGCCGTCAAAGGCGACCGATCCGCTGAACGCCAGTTGATTTTCGGGTCCGAAACTGACGAGGAAGTCGTCGTAGAAGATTCGTCCTTCGCGGATGGTGAAGTTCAGGTCGCTGGCGGTGACCTGGTGGGTGGGAGCATCCTGCGGCTGGCCTTGCGGCTGGCCCTGCGGCTGGTTCGGGGTCTGCTCTTTCGTGCCGGACGACTTGATAAGCAGAGCCAGAAAACCTGAGGGCGTGAGCTTGAGCTTACTGAGGGCCAGGGTGCCGGAACCGGAACCGCCGGTGTAGAGGGCCTCGCCCAGCGGGAGCTCGATGTCGCGGGTGGTCAGGCCCATCGTGCCTTCAAGCCGGGTCAGCGAGGCGAAGAGCGGGTTGACGCGGCTGAGCAGTTCCTTGCCGATCTCCTGATCGACCTGGACGTTGTCGATCAGTTGGACCTGGCCGGGCAGCCGATAGACGGGCGTGTCGCCGGCGAGGTCGATCTGTCCGGCGAGGCGCAGCGTGCCGCCGGAGGCGGGCACCGCGGTTTCGGGCACGGCCAGGATTGAATTCTCCAGGTGGGGCAAGAGCGCGGCCTGGCCGAGTTCGAGGCCGGTGACTTCGCCCGACTCCCATGCAACTCCGACATCGGCCTGCAGCGTGCGGAACTCGGGTTCGGCCAGCGGTCCGGTGACCGTGAACTCGCGTGACGGATTGCCCTGGAGGGCGAGCAGGTCTTTGGTGCCCGGAGCCAGCTCGTGCAGCAGCGTGGTGAGTTCGGCCCACGAGGCGGTGTATTGGCCGGAGAGGTCGAGGATCCGGCGGGTCAGGTAGTCGGCGATCGTGCCGGTGATCGCAGCGGTCAGCGGCGTGGAGGTCAGCTTGGTTTGCCGCAGGGTGATCGTCTGGTTGTCGGTGTCGGCTGAGAGGTCATGCTCGAAGACGATGCGATCCTCGGTGAACTTCTTTTCGCCGCTTCCGGCTTGGAAGTTGGCGACGGTGGCGGTTCCTTTTACGTCCACCATCTGGCCGGAGGTTTTGGCGGAGGCGTTCCATTGGAGTTGGCCGTCGACGGCGGGCGGTTGCTCCCATTCGGCGAAGGGTTGAGCGGCGGCCAAGGACGCGCCGACGTCGGCGCTGACTTGCAGTTGTCCTTCCATCGTCGTCTGCTGCGTCCAGGCGAGTTGGGCATCCTCGACGATTGCCTGGACGAGGCCCTGCGAGCGGGCCTCGAAGCGTTCGAGCGAAAGCTGGCCTTGCGGCGGGGCGATGCGGAGGTTGGCCAGTTGGAATTCGATCGGGGCCTGGCCCACCGGCTGATCCTGGATAGTCAGGTCGCGGATGGCGCCGTCGCTGTTGATCGCGTAGGCGTTCTGGTCGGCGGGGCGTGACATCGTGGCCTGCAGTTGCAGGCTTCCGGTCGCCGAGCGGAGGTCTTCGTTCTCGAGGCCCAAGACCTGGACCAGATCGCTGATCTGCGAGGAGTTGACATCGGCCCGGACGGTCATCGCGCCGGTTTTGGCGTTGAGGTCCATCGACACGGCTGCGGTCGTCGTCTGGTTGACGGAGAGCTTGGCCTGGTCGATCCGCAGGGTCTGGAGGGCCTGGTCTTCGAGCGTCATCGCGATCGGCGCGTCGATCGTCGCCTGCTGGGCGCGGATTTCGGTGCCTTCGGCGGCGTAGAGCAGGTCTTCGGCGCGGGCGTTGAGGTTGAGGTTGAGCCGCTGGTCGTCGGGCCGGGTCAACGTGAATTGTCCGCTGGTTTGGCCGGCGAGCTGGAAATCGCCGAGCGTGACGATCTGGTTGATCTGGCGGTGGAGTTGGGCGAGGTCGGCTTGGAACTGGCCGGTCAGGTCGTTGATCGTCCCGTTGGCTGAGACGGTGGCGAACTGCGACTGGAGATCGGCCTGGTTGACCTTCAGGCCCGTGCCTTCGACGACGACCGCGTCGGCGGTCAGTTCGACCGGCTGGAGTTCGACCGGCTGGCCGTTCTGCCGGGCGGTCAGGCCGGTGAGGCGGACGTGGGCGTCGAGCGACGGGGTTTGGCCGCCGGCGGCGCGGAGGCTGTCGATCTGCAAGGTTCCGCCGGTGATCTGGACGCCTTCTCGGAGGTTCAGCAGTCCGGGCACGGCTGAGCCGAGTCGGGCCAGGTCGGCCTGGCCCTGGAGTTGCACTTCGACCGGTTCGAGGCGGCTGGGCCGGCCGTCGAGCACGGCTGAGACGATCCTGTCCCAGGAGACTTCGGCGAAGCTCGCGTCCGGTTGATAGCTGGCGTCGATCAGGACCCAGAGCGGTTTTTGGCGGATCGTGTCGACCGGCTGGGTCGGCTGATCGGCTGCTTCAACGCCGGTCGGCGCGAAGGTGGCGAAGAGGGCGGCGTCAACGGGTTCGAGTTGACCGGCTGGAGGTTGGTCTTGTCGCTGGGCGGTCAGGTCGCGGACCTGGGCGTCGATGAGGCCGCGGGGTTTGCCCTGCTCGACCCGCAGGTCGGCGTTCAGGTTGAGCGTGCCGGTCATTGGCGGCGCGCCGGCGGCTACGGCGATCGGACCGACGGCCACCGGTTCGGGAGTCTGGGCCTGCAGGTCCATGTGTCCGGCGCCGAACTGGAAGCTGCCGTCGGGGAACATGTCCTGGAGGTTAAAGCGGCTGGTCAGTTGGCCGCCCTGGGTCAGTGTCAATTGGATTTGGCCCTGGAGGTTGTTGAGGGTATCGACGTCGACGCGGCTGTCGAGGTCGCGGATCTCGGTCTCCTGCCCGTCGGGGCGGACGATGCGGATGCTGGCGACGTTGAGGGTGAGCGTGCCGCGATAGTCGGCAGCCGGCGGCTGGTTGGGCTCGGCTGGGGCCGGCTGAGGCGACTCGACCGCCTCGGCGATCGAGACCGTCTGGTCCTGTTGGTAGACCACCAGTTCGGCCACGTCGGCGTCAAGCTGGCCGAATTGCTGGTAACCGGTGATCAGGGCCCAGAGACCCTTGGACCAGGCCAGATTGCCCGCGAGCACCGGACGGCCCTGCGGGTCGTAGAGCCGCAGGCCATCCACCGAGCTTGGTCCGGTCCAGGTCAGCGAGAGATCGGCGGCTTCGGCCTGTCCGGCGATGTAGGAATTGACGAGCGAGGTAACCACCGGCGGACCGAGTCCGGTTGAGAGGATGTAGGGCGCGGTCAGGACCAGGACGATCAGCACCGCGGCGATCACCAGCAGGACCCACGGCCAGCGGCGGCGTCGCTTTGGCGGCTGCTGTGAGGCGGGATTGTCCGTATGGTTTTGTCTGGAGCTCATGGCAGGACCCCCTTTCATGCTCGTTGGCGGCCGCCGAACCGGGCCTCGGGGCCGATGATGTTTCCTTTTTGTATTATGGCGGGCGTCCGGAGCGGTCTCAAGGGTAATGTGGGATGACGACGGCTGTAGGAATCCGCATGTTGCTGATATGTCACCCGTGATTGTCCTGACGCGGGTTGGCGAGTATGATAAGGGTTTTCCCGCGCGCGGATGCGTCGGGTAAGGTCGGCCAGGAAGGTGCAGGCGGCGATGTCGCTGGTGATTGCCGAGAATATTACGATTTCGTACGGACCGCAGCAGGTGCTGCGGGAGGTGTCGTTTCGTCTTGGCGAGGCGGAGCGGATCGGGCTGGTGGGGGCGAACGGGGCGGGCAAGACGACGCTGCTGAAGATCGTGGCTGGGATGCTTGAAGCGGACGACGGGCAGGTGCACCGGTCGCGCGGGCTGCGGATCGGCTATCTGCCGCAGTCGCCGCCGCGGGTGGATGGCGGGACGGTACACGGGGCGATGCTGGAGGTGTTCGCGGATTTGCGGCAAACCGAGGTCGAACTGCACGAGATGGCGGCGGAACTGGCTGAGCGGCAGGACGATCAGGAGCTGCTGAAGCGCTATGGAGCGGCCCAGACGGCGTTTGAGGCTCGCGGCGGATACGACTATCTCAAACGGATCGAGCTGGTGCTTGAAGGGTTGGGGTTCGATCGATCCGGCTGGGATCAGCCGTTGGCCCAGCTCAGCGGCGGTCAGCGGACGCGGGTGTATCTGGGCACGCTGCTATTGGCTGATCCGGACGTGCTGATGCTCGATGAGCCAACCAATCATCTGGACCTTGACTCGGTGGAGTGGCTGGAGTTCTGGCTGCGGTCGTTTCGGGGGGCGGTGGTGGTGGTTTCGCACGATCGGTATTTTCTGGACCGCGTGACGCAGAACACGTGGGAGATCGCGTTCGGGCGGCTTGAGACGTATCGCGGGCCGTACAGCGAGTACGTCGAGAAGCGTGCGGCGCGGTACGAGGAGCGGATGCGGGCGTGGGAGAATCAGCAGGAGTACATCCGCAAGGCGCGGGATTTCGTGGCCCGTTACGCGGCCGGTCAGCGGTCCAAGCAGGCCCGCGGACGCCAGACGCGGTTGGAGCGGTTTCTGGAGAACGAGGCGGTGGATCGGCCGCAGGCGAGCCGGACGATGAATTTGCGGCTTGAGACCAAGGAGCAGACGGGCGACCTGGTGCTGCGGGCGACGGATTTGGCGGTTGGGTATGAGGCGGGCCGTCCGCTGGCGTCGGCGGAGTGGCTGGAGGTTCGGCGTGGCGAGCGGGTGGCGATTGTCGGGCCCAACGGGATCGGCAAGACGACGCTGCTGCGGACGCTGATGGGCGAGCTTGCGGCCCTGAGCGGGCAGGTGCGTCACGGGGCGAACGTGAAGTTCGGGTATCTCTCGCAGACGCACACGGAACTGCGGCCCGAGTTGAGCGCGCTGGACTCGGTGCTGGAGGTGGACGGCAAGTGCACGCTGGAGCGGGCGCGGACGATCCTGGGCGGCCTGCTGCTGAGCGGCGACGACGTGGTCAAGAAGGTCGGCGACCTGAGCGGCGGCGAGCGAAGCCGCGTGGCCCTGGCCCGGCTGCAGCTTCGGGCGACGAACGTGCTGATGCTCGACGAGCCGACCAACCACCTGGACATTCCGTCGACCGAGATCATTCAGGACGTGCTGCAGCGGTTCGACGGGACGGTGATCTTTGTCAGCCACGACCGCTACCTGGTCGATGCGGTGGCGAGCCAGATCTGGGTGGTCGATGCCGGGACGGTCACGTGCGTGCCCGGCGGCTGGGAGGAGTACCTGGAGTGGCGGCAGCGCCGTCGCGAAGCCGAGCAGGTCCGGCCGAACGCCGAGGGCAAGCCGCAGTCCAAAGAAGACCGCAAGGCTGAACTCCGCGAAGCCAAGCGCCAGGCCAACCAGACCCAGCGGCTCAAGCGCCGCCACGAGCAGCTTGAAACCCAAATTGACGCGGCTGAGAAGGCCCTGGCCGAATTGAACCGCCGCATCACCGAAGCCGGCCAAGCCGGACAGCTCGGCAAAGTCGAACAACTCGGCCGCGAATACCAGACCAAAGACGCCGAACTCAAGACGCTCTGGAAGGAATGGGAAGAGGTCGGCACGCGGCTGGAGGAGTAGAGGCCCACGCCTTTCACGTCGGGTGCTGCGCCTCAATCACCCTAGCTTATTCTATATTGGCTTTATTCGCCTTCCTTGCTCCCAGCCGAGGGCATCGGGCCTGCACTTCGCTGCTTGGACCTTGCCCATTGACATCTGTGACCGAGCTCTGTATCCTAAGCATTAGACAACGCTAGACAAGGGTTGTGGAAGGGCGTGGTCATGACGGGAACGAAGACGAAGATGAAGGCGGTGAGGCTCAATGGGGAGCGTGGGGTGCCGCTGTACCGGCAGATCGAGGAGCATTTTTCGCGGCTCATTCTGTCGCGGCAGCTTCAGCCGGGGGATCGGCTGCCGAGTGTCTCAGCGGTCATGCGGGAATTGGGGGTCAACACGCGGACGGTCTGTCAGGCGTATCAGCGGCTGAGCGACCGGGGGCTGGTGCATGCGGTCAACGGCAAGGGGACGTTCGTGGCTGAGGCGCGGGCGGCGATCCAATCGATCGTCGTGCTGGCCGACCACCCGGTGCGTCACGGCAGCAGCGAGTGGTCATCGTTCGAGCAGGTACTCTACGACGGGGTCCTCAAGCAGGCCAGGGAACTGGAGTTGCCGTGTCAGTTCCAGGTATTCTGGGAAGAAGGGTTGGCGGGGCTGGAGAGGCTGCGGGATTGCGGGGTGATTCTGTTTGGTGGTGGGGCGGCGATGGCCCCGGCGGCGGCTGGGCTGGTCGAGCGGGAGATCCGGTCGGTGGCAATCTCGGGCTGGGGAAACCTCTTGCCGCTGATTCGCGGCGACGACGGCGAGGGCATCCGGCTGGTGATGGAGCACCTGTTTGAACTGGGGCATCGGCGGATCGCGTTCATCAACGCCCCGCTGGACAACTTCAGCGTGCTTCGCCGGCAGGAGGCGTATCAACAGATGATGGCGGAACGCGGGCTGCCCGTTCTGGCCTCGTGGGTATCCACGGCGAAGTCGTGGTGCATGAATGACTCAACCGAGCAGGACGAGATGCTCGACCGAATGCTCAGCTCGCCCGAGCCGCCGACCGCGATCGTCAACAGCGGCGGGTATCTGGCGATGGCGATGCTCCAGGGGTTGCACCGGCGAGGCGTGCGGGTGCCGCAGGAGGTCAGCGTGACGGCCTACGATGACTCGATGGCGTTCGAACTCAGCAGTCCGGCACTGACCACCGTGCGTCAGCCGTGGGAACAGATCGGCCGCGAGGCGGTGCGGAAACTGGTCGCGGTAATGGAGGGGCAAGAGGTCGAGGACTCGCTGCTGCCGGTGGAGTTGGTGGTGCGGGAGTCGACGGGAAAGGCGGGGAATTGCTGATTTCTGATTGTTGATTGCTGATTGAGGAGAAGCACGAACATGAACGGGTTGGCGGCTCCTTCAAATCCGAAATCGTTCACGTTGATCGAGCTGTTGGTAGTGGTGGCGATCATTGCGGTGCTGGTGGCGATGCTGCTGCCGGCGTTGCAGTCGGCGCGGGCCCAGGCCCAAGCGGTGACGTGCCAGGCCAACCTCAAGCAGGTCATCTGCGGCGCGCAGGTCTATTTCGACGACCACCGGACGCTGCCGCCGTACTGGATCTACGGGTCGGATGGTTACGGATATCGCGGGGCCAAGTTCTATATGGACCGTGTCGGCATCTGGGGCGGGCCAGAGCCTCGGAACCTGTCGCCCGACACCGTGAACATGAGCCGACAGGTCAAAGAGTTTTGCTGGTGCCCCACAGGGCATAGGCCACCCGAGACCAAAGACCCGAGCAGCGGCTGGTACAGGGCCGAGCGGTATTCATACGGGACGCCCGAGCATTGGCCCGTGCAAATGGCAGCAATCGAGTATCCCGCAAGCGAGCCCTTTTTCGCGGACTCCGCGGCGGCGTTTACCGATACCCAGCTTGTTGTGATTCACCGGAACCGTTGGCCGCACGATCCGCGAATGAGTTCCTACGCCGTCGCGCTTCGTCATCTCGGGCGCGCGGAGGTGGCGTTCGCCGATGGCCACGTGGCAGCCTTGGACAGGGACGGAGTGTTCAAGGTGAAATTCAACTCGGTCGTAATCGGCGGAATTGACACGGCCTACAATCCCTACCCCTGGTAGGCCGCTGATGTCGGAGAGAATCGATGAACAGAGGATTTCCCATTGTCATCATTGCGCTGTGTCTGATCTGGTCGGCGGGCGCGCTGCCTGCGGGCGTGGTCCCGGAAAGTGAGCGATCGGTCAGACCGGTGGTCGATCCGGAGTTGCTGATCGCCCCTTCGCTCCAGATTGATCTGGGCGGGACGTGGGAAATGACGAACACGGGGCAAAAGAGCGTACTGGGACCGGACGGGAGCTTTGTGCCGCCGATGACGGATGCCGAGTGGACAACCGTGCAGGTCCCGCATCCCCCGTTCGCTGGGTGGGTTTCCTGGTACCGGCGGAAGGTGGACATCCCGGCTGATTGGGCGGGCAAACGAGTGACGCTGCGTTTTGGCAAGACACACTACAAGACCGATGTCTACTGGAACGGCGAACTGGTGCACGTGCAGATCGACGCGGGCTATGCCTACGCCGTCGATCTGACCGGGAAGGTTCGGCCGGGCGAGGCGAATGAACTGATCGTGGGCACGTGTCAGTATTTCGTGTACAACCCTCCGCATTCCCCTCCCTACATGGAAAACTGCTATCGTGGGATCGCGGCGCCGGTGACTCTGACAGCCGAGGCGCCGGTGCGCGTGGCGGATGTGTTCCTAAAGCCCAGCGTGCGAAAAGGGACGCTAACCCTGGAAGTGACGGTCGATCGGCTTGACGGAACGCCGGACAACGGTGAAATGGAATTGGTCGCCTGGGTCAAGGACGACGGCAACGTTGTCCAGCGGTTCGAACCGGTCAAGGTGAACATGGCGGCGGGCCAGAGTGAGGTGGTCGAACTGAGCAAGCCGTGGCCCGACGCCGAGCTCTGGTGGCCCCATCGGCCGTATCTGTACCGGGTCGGAGTGGAGTTGCACAATAACGGCCAATGCATCGGCGGCAGGACCGCTCGATTCGGTTTCCGGGAGTTCTGGATCGACGGCCACCTGATGCGGATGAACGGCAAGAAGCTGTTTGTGCGGCGGTATTCGATGCTGCCGTACCAGACCTGGCCGGACGGCAAGCTGATCCGCGAATACCTGCGGCAGTACCGCCAGTGGGGCTACAACGCCATTCGCACCCACCGCAACACCAGTGACTACATCAACGAGATCGCGGATGAGGAAGGGCTGCTGGTTTTCGTGGAGATGCCGATCAAGCACGACGATCTGCCTGAGGATCCAAATACGGCGGCCTGGAAGATGGCCCGCGAACACGTCGAGGGCGTGGTGCGGGAGGGCCGCAATCACCCCTCGGTGCTGTTGTGGGACATCTGCAATGAGGTCACGTTCTACTCGAAGGACAAGTACGACCTGCACGTTCAGCGGCTGGATGAACTGGGCAAGCTCGCCCAGAAGCTCGACCCAACGCGGACGGTGCACTTCGACGGCGACAAGGACCTGGAGGGCCGGGCCCCGACCGCGAGCCTCCACTATCCGTGGCAGATCTACAAACCCGGCTGCATGCTGCCGACCACGATGTACTGGCTGGATGAGAAGCTTCCGCCGTGGATGCAGTGGATCTGGCAGAAGGACAAGCCGTTAAGCATCGGCGAGTATTTCTTCCCGCCGTATTGCCTGCGCTACCCGCACGGCGTCAGCCAATACGCAGGCGATGCGGCGTACGTGGACCCGGACGGCTGGGTGGCCGCGGGATTGCAGGCGTACAGGTGGATCAACGAGGGCTACGCCCACGCCGAGGTGTTCAGCGTCAATCCATGGGACGTCTGGGAGGTGATGCGCAAGGCGGGCCCGGAGGTCCGTCCGATCATCCTCGCCGTCTACGAAAAGAACGGCACGTTCTTCTCCGGTGAAAAAGTGCGGCGGACGATCTACGTTTACAACCACACGCTGGTCGATCGGCGATTCGTGCTGGAAGTCCTGGTGGCCGGACCGCAGGGCGAAGTCTTCTCCAAACGCGAGGAATTCGACCTGCCCGGCGGCGAAACGGCTGAGCGGATCATGGAGATCGCCATGCCGCAGGTCTTGGCCAAGCAGGAGTTGACGTTCACGACGAGACTCCTCGACGGCGATCAAGACGCGACTGACGGCGAGCGGATGGCCTGGAGCGTCTTTCCGCCGACCGACAAGCTGGATTGGCCCGGTGATGGCGTGGTCGCGGTCGCCGGCAATGAGACGCTGGCGAACGAACTGCAGGCGACGGTTAAGGCGGTGCGAGTCGCATCGAGCATCACCGAGGCGCTCGCCGCCAAGCCGAAGCTGCTGTTGGTGTACGGTGCGAAGGTCAACGCCGACGATCTGTGGCGGCTGACGGAGTATGTGGGCGGCGGTGGACGGGCGGTCCTGTGCAACGTACCGAACGGCAGTCGGCTGCCCGGCGGCGTGACGATCGACGCCGGAGGGACGCATTTCTCGACGCACGCATTCGCGGCAGCCGCCAACCATCCGCTGCTCGGAGGGCTCGGCCCACAGGATCTGCAACTCTGGCGGCCGGACACCTACGCCTGCCGCGAAACGTTCGCCAAGCCGACGGGCGGCGGCCTGCGGGTGGTCCTGGACGCCGGCGGAACGACGGGCATGCGCTGGGCGCCGCTGATCGAGCTGCCGATCGCCGATGGCCGATTCGTACTGTGCCAGATGAACATCGCCGGCCGACTCGCCACTGAACCGGCCGCAGCCGCCCTGCTGTGCAACCTGTTGCGCGGCGCCCTTCGACCGGTGGCGCCGGCCGACAAGGCGCTGTGCGTAATGGCCGACGAGAGCGGCCCGATCCGGGAACTGCTGCGAAACCAGGGCGTGAGCCTCGTGGACGTCGAGCAGGCGACGGTGTTCCTGGTCGACGGATCACTGCCGATTGAGGCGTTCACGGAAAAGTTGACTGCGGCAACCGCGAAGGGCGAGACAATCATACTGCATCGCCTGACGCCGGCGACGGCCGAGAAAGCCGCCGAGTTGTTAGGCGTTTCGATCGGGCTGGCCGAGCAGTCGGTCAGCCAGGTCATCCGCAACGGCCGCGACCCGATCCTTGACGGTCTGTCGAACGATGATTTCTTCTGGCAGACCGGCTATTTCGGCGTCAACTGGGAGTGCTTCCAGATCAAACCAACCGAGACGCTGTGCGAATACGTGCTGAATGTCGAAGAATCGAGTCCGTGGCGGCCGGCAACGACGCCGGGCGCACTGGCGACAGTCGAAAAGGACGGACGGCGGATCGTGATCGACCAGATCCGCTGGGACCAGGGCCTCGAGCAGGAGAAGACCCGCTGCATCCGGATCATCACCACGCTGCTCAACAATCTTGGCGTTGCGGTGGCTTCGAGAACAGCCGAAGAGCCGGCCAGCCTGACCTTCGTGGACCTGGAGACCGCAGCCAACCGCGGCTTCGTCGATGAGGAGGCCGGCGACGGGACCGGCGGCTGGTTCGACGAAGGGCCGCAGTGGGACATGCGGTTCTTCCCGGTCAACCAGGTCGGCCTCGACCGCAAAGGGATGGGCTGCCCGAAGGAGGCTTTCCCGGACCGGCTGATGCTTGGACCATGCGAGTTCGACCTGATCGACCCGCAGGAGAACGAGGGATGCTCGTGCGTGGTGATCGGCGAAGCGGCGCCGGACCCCAACGGCTACGAGATCCCGATCGGTTCGCGGGCGAAGGCGATCTGGTTCCTCCACACCGCCCAGATCGGCTGGAACGAGACCGAGCCGGAACCTGTCGTACACGTCGCCGTGCATTACACGGACGGCGCCGAGGCGACACACCAGATGCGGAACCTCCACGAGTTGGCCGACTGGCGTGCGGCCCCGGCCTTGCAGTCGGGCGACGTCGCGTGGCAGGGATACTGCATCCGCCACGACCCGGTCGCTATCTACGTGTACCAATGGGAGAACCCGCAGCCGGACAAGACGATCGAGCGGATAACGCTGCAGGCGGCCAAGGGCAAATACGCACTGGTGGCGTTAACATTGGAATTGGCCGGACCGGAATAGGAGTAATCATGGGCGGCAATGCGCTCTACCTGGACGGATCGGTGCGATGGCGGCAGGGGCACGAACTCGATCCGCAACAACGACGGTTCTCGTCGACGTCGTACAACCAGATTCTCTTCCGGTGATGCCGGGGAGATCCGGCGGTGGATCGACAGACGGGAAGGAGTCTATCCGTGAAGACGATAATCTGGCTGGCGGCTCTGGCGCTGGTTCTTGCTCCGCGCGATTCTGCTGCGGAGGCCGATACGCAGCCGGCGATTCAA
>Ga0123328_1002878_pt1 | contig 15129 bp, 17 predicted proteins | sample BioC12SIPDNA_2_FD_89702 | JGI IMG/M metagenome (GOLD analysis project Ga0123328, IMG submission 89702) | Anaerobic biogas reactor microbial communites from Washington, USA - Biogas_R1_A C12 SIP DNA | ecosystem: Engineered > Bioreactor > Anaerobic > Unclassified | place: Washington, USA...
CGGGGTATGAGAACAAGGTCAAGAAGAACCTCGAGCAGCGCATCGAGACGATGGGCATGCAGAACAAGATCTTTCGCGTCGTCGTGCCCACCGAGGAAGAGGTCGAGATTCGCGACGGTCAGCGGCGGACGAGCCGTCGGCGCGTGTTCCCCGGCTACATCCTCGTGCAGATGGTGATGGATGACGAGTCCTGGTACGTCGTGCGGAACACCCCCGGCGTGACGGGCTTTGTCGGCTCCGGCACCCGGCCGACTCCCCTCAGTGAGGAGGAGGTCGACAAGATTCTGCGTCGCATGGAGACGGAGCAGCCGCGCATCAAGGTTAGCTTCCGGGTGGGTGAGACGGTGCGCATCACCGAGGGGCCCTTCGCGGACTTTATGGCGGTGGTGGACGAGTTGTACCCCGACCGCGGCAAGGTGCGCGTGCTGGTGTCCTTCTTTGGACGCGAGACTCCCGTGGAGATGGATTTCCTCCAGGTGGAGAGGATCTGATCACGTTCGGTCGCGGCTCGCGCGGTTGAGCCGGGCTAGGAAGAGGCAAGGGTTACATGGCAAAGAAGGTAGTGGCTGTCGTCAAACTCCAGATTCAAGCGGGCAAGGCCAACCCGGCCCCTCCCGTAGGCCCGGCGCTGGGTCAGCACGGCGTGAACATCATGCAGTTCTGCAAAGAGTACAACGCTCGCACGCAGGGCGATGCCGGCATGGTGATCCCCGTCGAGATTACCATCTATGGCGATCGTTCGTTCACCTTTGTGACCAAGACGCCACCGGCGAAGGACCTGCTCCTCAAGGCGGCCGGCGTGCCCAAGGGCTCCTCGCAGTCCAACGCGGACAAGGTCGGGCGGGTGACGCGCCAGCAGGTGCGCGAGATCGCCGAGTCCAAGATGAAGGACCTCAACGCCGTGGACGTCGAGGGCGCGATGCGCATGATCGAGGGCACGGCGCGCAGCATGGGGATCACGGTTACCGAATAGCGGCTCGTGGGGCGCGCCTCACGAGCACAAGGTGGGAGGGCGGCGGCTAGACCGCGGCCCGCTCGTACCACGAGGAGAGAGTCATGGCAAAGCGCGGAAAAAAGTACGCCGAGAGAGCGACGCAGATCGACCGCATGCGCGCCTACGCGCCGCAAGAGGCGGTGGATCTCGTAAAGCAGTTGGCGTTCGCCGAGTTCAATGAGACGGTGGACGTGCATCTGCGTATGAACGTCGACCCGCGGCGCGCCGAGCAGCAGATCCGTACCGTGGTGACACTGCCGGCGGGCACGGGGAAGCAAGTACGCATCCTGGTGTTCGCCGAGGGTGAGGCGGCGCGCCTCGCCGAGGAGGCCGGCGCCGACTATGTCGGCACCGACGAGTACGTAACCAGGATTCAGGACGGGTGGCTCGACTTTGATGTGGCGGTGGCCATCCCCCAGGTGATGGGCAAGATCGGGCGGCTGGGGCGCATCCTCGGCTCGCGCGGCTTGATGCCCAACCCCAAGGCCGGCACCATCGTGCAGCCCGATGAGATTCCGGACACGATCCGGCAGCTGCGACAGGGGCGCGTCGAGTTTCGCGTCGACCGCACCGCCAACATCCACATCCCCATCGGCAAGGTCAGCTTTACGCCAGAGCAGCTGATGGCCAACTGGGGCGCCGTGATGGAGGCGATCATGCGCGCGCGGCCGGCCACCGTGCGCGGGCAGTACATCCGCCGGGTGACGCTTACCTCGACCATGGGCCCCGGCATTCGTGTGGACGTGGGCGCGGCGCAGGACCTGCGCGGCTAGGCACACAATCGCATATCGCGCTGCGCGGCGCCATCGCCGCGCAGCATGCTCAAGACAGCATGCGCGGGCAACCGCTTAATCACATGGCCTGCCGAGGCAAGGATGACGCCTGAACCCGGGTATGCCCCGGAGTGGAGTCTTTGTGTCGGCATGGCACAAAGACTCTTTTTTTTCATCCGTATGGGGAGGAGGTGAGATCCTTTGGCTCTGACACGGCAAGAGAAGGAACAGATGCTGCAGGAGTACGGCGAGAAACTGCAGCGCGCCCAGGTGCTCATCTGGGCGGACTATCGTGGCACCACTGTGTCACAGATACAGGATCTGCGCGGGCAGCTTCGGTCGGTGGGCGCGGAGGCGATGGTCGTCAAGAACACGCTCATGCGCCTGGCGCTGGAAAAGGCCGAGCTGCCGGTGCCGAGCGATGCCATGGCGGGCCCGTCCGCGGTGACGTTCGTGTACGACGACGTGACGGCTGCCGCCAAGGTGGTGGCCGGCTTTGCCTCGTCCAACGACCGCGTGTTTCGTATCAAGGGAGGCATGGCGGGCGGCAAGGTCATCGATGTCGCCCAAGTAGCCACCCTGACGACGCTGCCCTCACGCGAGGTGCTGCTGGCCCGGGTGTTGGGCGGTATCCAGGCGCCGGTCAGCGGTCTCGTCGGTACGCTGGCGGCGGTGATGCGCGGCTTTATGACCGTACTGAACGCGCGCGCGGAGCAGTTGGAAGGATCCGCCAGTTAGGCGAGCGACTGACGCCTGCTCTCTTGGCGGCGGCGTGCGCTCGGCCGGACTGGCTATACTGCCATCATAACCGATTCCAGGTAGGGAGGTTCCAAGGTGACGAAGGAAGAATTGATTGACGCCATCGGCGGCATGACGGTGCTCGAGTTGGCTGATCTCGTCAAGGCGCTCGAGGAAAAGTTTGGCGTCAGCGCGGCGGCTCCGGTGGCCGTGGCGGCCGGCCCGGCGGCGGCCGAAGCGGGCCCGGCGGTCCAGGAGGAGGAGCAGACCGAGTTCGACGTGGTGCTGAGCGCCGTGGGCGACCAGAAGATCCAGGTCATCAAGGTCGTGCGTGAGCTGACGAGCCTGGGCCTGCGCGAGGCCAAGGAAGTGGTGGACGGCGCGCCGTCCGACGTGCTCAAGGCCGTTCCCAAGGAGGCCGCTGACGCGGCCAAGGAAAAGCTGGAGGCGGTGGGCGCCTCGGTGACCATCCGCTAGGCGACGCCCTCCGGGCATAAAGAAGACACCGGCTCAACGACGAGCCGGTGTCTTGCTGTGGGCAGGATAGGACTCGAACCTACGACCTCCACGATGTCAACGTGGCGCTCTAACCAGCTGGGCTACCTGCCCACGAGACAGTCCCCATTATACGAAATAGGGGACGCAATGCAAGTGGTGGGCACCTCCCGGCCTAAGGCTCAAAGCTTGCCAGCCACCCCCAACCGGCGTATAATGGTCGTGCGGGCGCGCCGGCACTGGCCCGAGGCGGGCGCTTGGCCGCTCGAAACGGATGAATAGGCGCAGAATAGTCTTGATTCGTTTCGCCCATTGGCGTATAATGGGAGTTGCCTCAGCATGACATGGACGGGGGTGCGTTCCTCTCCAGGTTGAACCTCCCCAACGGCCGGTCGGTCGTGCCTCGGGCGCTACACACCACCGGAACGCCCCGGTGAACGTGGGTCGATGCCAGCAGTTGGCCCGCGGGAGACGCGCCAATGGATTGCCCGCTCGGAGTCATAGATCACAGATGAAGCTCACCGTGGAGTTGCTTGGGCTGTCGCGCCGACTTGCCCAAACCAAAGAAAGCCTGGTCGAGCTCGATGACCAGGCTACATTTCGCGATGTCCTGGCACACCTCGCCGCGCGTTTCCCCGCACTCGTAGGCCCGGTGATTGTCCCTGATACGTTTGGCATCGTGTCGTCCCATATGATCAACGTGGACGGCCGTAGCGTCGTGACCGATCTGGACTCGCACCCCCAGGATGGCCAGCGGCTCATTCTGATGTTCGTGGAGGCAGGAGGTTAAGTACATGTACTCTTACAGTGGCCGGATTCTGCATGTTGATGCGACGACTCGACAGTCGAGGGTGCAGGAGGTCAGCGCCGAGTTCCTCAAAAAGTACTTGGGCGGTGTCGGGCTCGCCAGCAAGCTGGTGTACGACAACACCCCCAAGGGCTGCGACCCCCTGGGACCCGATAACGCCCTGTGCTTTGCGATCAGCGCCTTTGCGGGCACGACGATGCCGGTGGGCACCAAGCACGGCGTCGCATCCAAGTCGCCCCTGACGGGTTTCATCGGCGACTCGCTCTCGGGCAGCCACTTCTCGGAGATGATCAAGCGCGCCGGCTGGGACGGGCTCGTCATCAAGGGGGCGGCGCCGGAATGGGTCGTGGTTTTTATCGACGATGACGATGTGCAGTTCCTGGACGCTACGCGCTACCTGGGCATGGGCACCATCGAGTCGCAGCAGGCCATCCGCCGCGACCTGGGGGATGAGAACATCCGCGTCAGCTCCATCGGCCCGGCCGGCGAGAACCTGATCCGCTACGCCATGATCGACAACGATGGGCGTCAGGTGGGGCGCACGGGCAACGGCGCCGTCATGGGCTCGAAAAAGGTCAAGGCGATCGCCATTCGCGGCTCCAAGCCGATCACCGTGGCCGACCCTGAGGGGCTTCTCCAGGAGACGCTCAAGCTCATCGAGGTGAGCCAGGGCTCCGCCACGCAAAAGTACCGCGTCCTGGGCACCCCCACCAATGTCCTCAACATGAACGCCATGGGCACGTTGCCCACGCGCAACTTTTCCGAGACGACGTTCGAGCACGCCGAGAAGGTGAGCGGCGAGTACATGAAGGAGCACTATACCGTCAAGGCGGTGGGGTGCTCCGGCTGCTCCATCGCCTGCGAGCAGTGGGCGGCCGTCAAGGAGGGCAAGTACAAGGGCGCCATCGCCGGCCTCGACTATGAGTCGCTCTTTGCCCTGGGGCCCAACTGCGGCATCGGCGAACTCCCGCCCATCATCCACCTGGCGCAGCGTTGCGATGAGCTGGGGATGGACACCATGAGCGCCGGCGTGGTGGTGAGCTGGGCCATGGAGTGCTATGAGCGCGGCATCCTCAGCAAGGAGGATTGCGACGGCCTCGAACTCAAGTTCGGCAACGACGAGGCGGCCGCCGCCCTGGTGGAAAAGATCGCCAAGCGCGAGGGGATCGGCGACCTGCTCGCCGAGGGCACCAAGCGCGCCTCGGCGAAGGTGGGCAAGGGGAGCGAGCATTTTGCCATGCAGGTGAAGGGCCTCGAGATGCCGGGCTATGACGTGCGCGGCATGAAGACCTTTGCCATGGGCCTGGCCGTGGGCACCCGCGGGCCGTGCCACAACCGCTCCCTGGCCTACGAGGCCGACGTCAAGGGCGAGGTCAATCGCTTCACCGTCGAGCCCGGGCGCGGCAAGATTGCCAAGGAGAAGGAAGAGTACGCGGCGGTCTTTGACTCGCTGGTGCTGTGCAAGTTCCTGCGCAACTGCTTTGACGACTTTTTCGCCGACGCGGCGCGCATCTACACCATGGCCACCGGCATTCCTCTGACGGCGGAGGAACTCAAGGCGACCGGCGAGCGCGTGTGGACGCTAAAGAAGGCGTTCAACATCCGCGAGGGGTGGACCAAGGCCGACGACTGGCTGCCTGGCCGCTGTCTCCACGACCCGATGCCCTCTGGCCCGGGCAAGGGCGTGTTCATCACCGAAGACGAACTACGCATGGAGATCGATGACTATTACCAGGCGCGCGGATGGACGAGCGAGGGGCTGATCCCCAAATCCAAGTTGATTGAGCTGGGGCTCGAAGATATTGCCGAGGACGTGGGCGTCGATAACGGCGTGATGTCGATCCCCGCGAGTGCCGAGGCGGCTGCCAGCGAGGAGGCCAACTGATGGCGACGCAGGGTTACCAGCACGTAATCTGTGATCCGACCAAGTGCATCGGCTGCCGCATGTGCGAGTACGCCTGCTCAGCCACCAAGACCGGTGCGTTCGATCCCAGCCTGTCGCGCATTCGCGTGGTGCGCATCGAGCCCATCACCATGACGGCGATCACCTGCCGGCTGTGCGCCGACGCGCCCTGCATCACGGCCTGCCCGCGCGACGCGCTGACGCGCTCGGAAAAGAACGGCGCCATCCTGGTGGACGAGGACAAATGTGACGGCTGCGGTTGGTGCGTGGAGGCGTGCGATTTCGGCGCCGTGGTGCTCAATCCCGCCACCCGCAACGCCGAGATCTGCAACCTGTGCGAGGACCAGCCCGAGGGCCCGCGCTGCGTGCAGTTCTGTCCCAAGGATGCGTTGATTCTCGCCACGCCCGAGGTGCTGCGCCAGCAGGCACGGCGCGAGGTCGTGGCTCGCCTGTTCGAGGAATTGGCGGCCGAGGACTGACGGCGAGCCGGCCCCGAGGATGAGCGCTCCACGGGGCCGGCTTCTGTGTGCCTTTGGGACTCGACATCTGCCGAAATGCAGCGAAACGACTTGCGTTTCGTCATTCCACGAAATGAAGTGGATTTCGCGAAATGCACTTCATTTCGCAGCCATCTGGCCGTTGTAGGAGCAATCTATGAGTGACCATGACGAACTGCGGGTGGGCGTCTACGTCTGCAGTTGCGGTTCCAACATCGGGGGCGTGATCGACCCGGCCGCAGTGGCCGAGTTTGCCAAGGGCCTGCCCGACGTGGTACTGGCGCGCGACAACCTGTACATGTGCGGCGACCCCGGGCAGAACCTGATCCGCCAAGACATCCTGACGCACAAGCTGAACCGGATCGTCGTCGCGGCGTGCAGCGTGCGCATGCACGAGCCGACCTTCCGGGCGTGCGTGGCCGAGGCGGGGCTCAACCCGTTCCTGATGGAGATGACCAACATCCGCGAGCAGGACACCTGGGTCCACGCCCACGACCCCGAGGGCGCCTTGCTCAAGGCGAAGGAGATGGTGGCGGCGTCGGTGGCCAAGGTTCGCCACGCGGCGCCCCTGCGCACCATCACCGTCCCCGTCACCAAGAAGGCTATGGTGATCGGCGGCGGCGTGGCCGGCATCAGCGCGGCCCTTGACCTGGCCGATATGCAGATTCCCACCTACCTGGTCGAGAAAGAGTTGTCCATCGGGGGAACGATGGCGCAGTTGAACAAGACGTTCCCCACCATGGACTGTTCTATTTGAATTCTCGCCCCCAAGATGGTTGACGCGGCGCGTCATCCCAAGGTTGAGGTGCTGGCCTACTCCGAGGTGGAGCGGGTCGACGGTTATATCGGCAACTTTCGCGTTGATGTTACGAAAAAGCCTCGCTACGTGCTGGAGGACCGATGCAACGGCTGTGGCGAGTGCGCCCAAGCCTGTCCCATCGAGGTGCCCAACGGCTTTGAGTTGGACATCGCCCCGCGCAAGGCGATCGATGTGCCCCACGGGCAGGCCGTGCCCCTGATCTATGCCATCGACATGGATAACTGCATCCACTGCTACAAGTGCGTCTCGGCCTGTGGCAAGCTGGATGCCATCGATTTCAGCCAGGAGCCGGAGACGCTGGACCTGGACGTGGGCTCCATCGTCGTCGCCACGGGGTTCGAGTCGTTCGACCCCACGGTGATCCCCGAGTACGGCTATGGCGTCTATCCCAACGTGATCACGGCCATGGAGCTGGAGCGCCTGGCGAACTCGGCCGGGCCCACGGTGGGCCGGCTGGTGCGACCGTCGGACGGCGCCGCGCCCAAGAGCGTGGCGATGATCCAGTGCGTCGGGTCACGCGACGCTCGCTACAACGAGTACTGCTCCGGCTTTTGCTGCATGTACACCATCAAGAATGCCCTGCTGCTGAAGCAGATGAACCATGACATGGATATCACCATCTTTTACATGGACATCCGCACGCCGGCCAAGGGCTATGAAGAGTTCTACAACCGGGCCCGCGAGATGGGCATCCGCTTCGTCCAGGGGCGCCCCTCGCAGATCACCGAGGACCCGGTGACCCACAACCTCTACATCGAGGCGGAGGACCAGGCGCTGGGCGAGGTCATCGAGCTGGAGGCTGAGGTGGTGAGCCTCTCGTCGGCCGCCATCCCGCGGCTCGACTCGGAGGCGCTGGCCTCGACGCTGACCCTGTCGCGCAGCCCCGGTGGTTTCTACATGGAGTATCACCCCAAGCTGCGGCCGGTGGATTCGCCTACTGACGGCGTGTTCCTGGCCGGCGCGGTGCAGGGGCCCAAGGACATCCCCGCCAGCGTGGCCCAGGGAAGCGCGGCGGCGTCGCGCGCGGCGCGGGTGCTCCTCTCCGATAGCTGGGAGATCGAGCCCATCGTGGCGCGGGTGTGGGCCGACCGCTGCGTCAGCGCCCAGGGGCGCAAGTGCGGCGTGTGCGCCAACGCCTGCCCCTATGGCGCCATCACCGTGGTGCAGGGGCAGCCGGCGCAGATCACCCAGGCCAAGTGCCACGGCTGCGGTGGCTGCGTGGCCGAGTGCCCGCACGACGCCATCTCGCAGGATCACTTTACCGACGCGCAGATCGTGGCGCAGCTCCAGGAACTCCTCAAGGACAAGCCCGAGGAAAAGATCCTGGCGTTCATGTGCCACTGGTGCAGCTATGGCGGCGCCGACAACGCCGGCACGAGCCACTTTGAGTACCCCTCGACCTCGCGCGGCATCCGCGTGATGTGCTCGGCGCGCATGGACCAGGATTTCATCCTCGAGGCGTTCCGCCGCGGGGCGGGGATGGTGTTGGTCTCGGGTTGCCACCCGCAGGACTGCCACTATATCTCCGGCCAGCAGGTGGCGGCCAAGCGCTTTGACCGCATCCCGCGCGCCCTCGAGCGCATGGGCATCAACCCCGAGCGCTTCCGGGTGGAGTGGATCTCGGCGGCCGAGGGCGAAAAGTACGCCCGCGTGATCACCGAGATGGACGACAAGCTCGCCACCCTGGACAAGGAGACCCTCCGCGAGGAGACGGCCAAGGCCCGCCCCGAGATCGCCAGGCGCCTGAAGCGCTGGGCGACGGTGCCCGGGATGGCCGAGATGCTGGAGGAAGAGGAGGTGCTGGCGTGATCAAGTCACAGCGACTCGATCATGGCTTTGTCGAGGAGATCCTGGCAGAGCCCGGCGGCGAACACCTCCTGACGTGCTGGTCGTGCGGCACCTGCGCCGCCACGTGCCTGGTGCGCCGCTACGAGCCGGCCTTCAACCCGCGCCTGGTGCTGCGGCGCGCGGGCTTGGGCATGCGCGAGGCGGTGCTCTCCAGCGCCGAGGTCTGGCAGTGCTCGGCCTGCGACGCCTGCTATCCGCGTTGCCCCAAGCAGATCCATATCTCGGACGTGATGAAGGCGATCCGCAACATCGCCATCCGCGAGGGATACGAACGCCCTGGCGCGGCGGCGCGCGTGGATACCGAGAGCTGCATCGCGTGCGGGCTGTGCGCGGCGGCTTGCCCCTACGAGGCGATCCATATCGAGGAGGTGGCCTCCAATGGGACGGGCAAGCTCGCCGCCCAAGTGGATGCCAACCTCTGCATGGGGTGCGGCATCTGTAACTCGGTGTGCCTCTCCTCGTCGATCTCTGTCGAGGGGATCACCGACCAGGTCGTCAGCCAAGACATCGCCGCGCTGCGCCGGCAGCCGGCGCGTGGGGCGCTGGCCATCGTCTGCAACTGGTGCCTCCATGCCACGACGGATTGGGACGTGGCCCAGAACCCCCCCGCGGGGGTCCGAGTGGTGAACGTCCCCTGCAGTGGCCGCGTGACGCCCACCTTCCTCACCACGGCGCTCATGCAGGGCTATGACGCCGTGCTGGTGGTGGGCTGCAAGACGGACGAGTGCCACTACAAGCACGGCAACGCCCTCGAGCAGGGGCGCGCCGAGGTGGTGGGCGGCCTTCTGGACCTGCTGGGGCTGGAGCCAGAGCGCGTGCAGTTCGCCTGGATCGGTGCGCTGGATCGCGGGCGCTTCCCCGCCCTCCTGGACAAACTGGCCGCCGACGCCAATGCCCTGGCGCCAGTGCACTGGGGCGATACGCCCGGGTACCGCGGCGAGGTGCCGGCGTATCCGAGCGCGGCGACGGCGCCCCGAGGTGAAGGATGATGGAGAGTAGCCACATGCTCCTGGATCAAGTCAGACAAGCCGTGGCGGCCGCGCTGGAAACGCTGGACGGCGTGGTGGCGCTCTCTGTCGAGCATGCCAACGTGGCGCCGCATCTCTTTCAGCCGGGGGACGACCTCGGCTCGCTGGTGCTGGAGCCGCGCTACCCCCTCGCCCTGACGGTGCGCGAGATCCTAAAGCGCTATCCGGAGGCGCACATCGGCGTGGTGGCGCGGGGCTGCGACGAGCGCTCGCTGGTGGAGCTGTACAACTGGAAGCAGGTCGATCCCGACCACGTGACGGTGATCGGGTTGGCGTGTACCCCTGAGGAGGCCGCAGAGTGTCGCTGCGCCCAGCCGTATCCCACCGCCGTGGCCGTGGGTGAACCCGCCGAGAGCGTGGAGGATGCGGTGTTGGCCGAGTTCATGGCCACCAAGACGCGTGAGGAGCGGCTGGCCTTCTGGCAGCGGCAGTTTGCCAAGTGCATGAAGTGCTACGGCTGCCGCGACGTGTGCCCGCTCTGCTTCTGCGAAAAGTGCGCCATGGAGGAGCCCACCTGGGTGGCGCGCGGGCGGCTGCCCGTGGCGTTCCCCACGTTCCACCTCATCAAGGCGCTACATACGGCTGGCGCGGGCAAGTGCGTCGAGTGTCACGCCTGCGAGTTGGCGTGCCCCGCGGATATCCCGCTCTCGATCCTCTACAGCCTCTTGCGTCGCGAGGTCAAGGAAGGATTTGGCTACGAGGCGGGAGCACAGCGCACCGGCAATCCGCCCGTGTTCCTGAGCGCCTAGGAGGCGAACGTCGTGAAGCTATCATACCAAAGCGTGGGAACGGTCTGCATCTACTGCGGCGCTGGCTGCGGGCTGAACGTGCAGGTCATGGACGGGCGCCTGGCCGGCGTGCTGCCCGCGCGCTCTCACCCGGTCTCTCAGGGGCAATTGTGCGCCAAGGGATGGAATGCGACCGAGTTCGTGGAGCACCCCGATCGTCTCACCACGCCGCTCATCAAGCGCAACGGCCGCTTTGAGCCCGCGAGCTGGGATGAGGCGCTCGACCTGGTGAGCGACAAGCTGGCCGCGTACGCGCGCGCGTCGGGCCCCGACGCGTTAGCCTTCCTGGCCTCGGCCAAGTGCTCCAACGAGGAGAACTATCTCCTGCAAAAGCTGGCGCGAGGGGTGGTCGGAACGAACAACGTCGACCACTGCGCGCGTCTTTGACACGCTCCCACTGTGGCCGGTCTGGCCGCAACGTTTGGGAGTGGCGCCATGACCAACTCGATCCCCGAGTTGGGCGAGTCAGCCTGTATCTTGGTCACCGGTTCGAACACCATGGAGGCGCACCCCCTGGTGGCCTCGTATATCCTGCGAGCCGCCGAAAAGGGCGCCAAGCTTATCGTTATTGATCCGCGTAATATCCCCATGGCGCAGTTCGCTTCTCTGCACCTGCGTCCGCGCCCCGGGACGGACGTGGCCTGGCTCAACGGCCTGATGCACGTCATCCTGGCGGAGGGGCTGGAGGACAAGGCCTTTATAGCGTCACGCACCGAGGGGTTCGAGGTGCTGGCCGAGATGGTGAAGGCGTATACGCCCGAGTACGTGGAAGAGGTCTCCGGCATCCCGGCCGAGGGCCTGCGGCAGGCGGCGCGCATCTATGCGCAGTCCGGCCGATCGGCCATCGTCTATGCCATGGGCATCACGCAGCACGTGACGGGCACGGATAACGTCATGTCGTGCGCCAACCTGGCGATGCTGACGGGCAACGTCGGCAAGCCGGGGACGGGCGTGAACCCCCTGCGAGGCCAGAACAACGTGCAGGGCGCCTGCGACGCCGGCTGCCTCGTCAACGTCTACCCCGGCTACCAGAGCGTGGCGAACGAGGACTTGAGGGCCAAGTTCGAGCAGGCCTGGGGCCGCACCGCCGGCCTCGCCCCGGGACGGACGCTCACGCGCATGATGGACGCTGCCATCGGCGGCGAGCTGCGGGCGATGTACATCATGGGCGAGAACCCGGTGGTCTCGGACCCGGACAGCGGGCACGTGCGCCGCGGGCTCGAGGCGCTCGACTTTGTCGTGGTGAGTGACGTGTTCTTCTCCGAGACGGCCGAGTACGCCGACGTGGTGTTGCCGGCGTCCAGCTGGGTGGAGAAGGACGGCACCTTTACGGCCACCGATCGGCGCGTGCAGCGCTTCCGCCGCGCCATCGACCCGCTGGGGGACAGCCGGCCCGACTGGCAGATCGTCGCCGACCTGGCCCAGCGGATGCGGGCGGAGCTGGGGCCCGCGTGCGACGCCCCCTACGCAGGATGGGACTATGCCCAGCCGTGCGAGATCGCGGCCGAGATGAGCGCCCTGACGCCCATCTATGGCGGCATCTCGTGGGAGCGCCTGGACGCGCTGGGATGCCTGCAGTGGCCCTGCCCGACGGCCGACCACCCCGGGACGCCGTACCTCCACAAGGAAAAGTTCTCGAGGGGGCTCGGGGCCTTTGTGCCGGCCGAGTACCAGCCGCCGGCGGAGGAGACGGACGAAGAGTACCCGTTCCTCCTGACCACCGGTCGCATGGCCTTCCACTGGCACACCGGCACGATGACGCGCCGCACGGAAAAGCTGCACCAGGAGGTGCCCGAGGGGTACGCCGAGATCAACCCGGCGGACGCCGAGCGGTTGGGCATCGGCAAGTCAGGCTGGGTGCGGCTCAGCAGCCGGCGCGGCCAGATCGAGGTGCGGGCCTGGATCACGCGACGCGTGCCCGAAGGGGTGGTGTTCGCGCCGTTCCACTTTGCCGAGGCCGCGGCCAATGCATTGACGAACAAGGCGCTCGATCCCAAGTCGGGGATTCCCGAGTACAAGGTCTGCGCCGTACGGCTCGAGCCGGTCTGCTCGACCATGGCGCAGGAGGCATAAGATGGGCCGAGGAACCACGCAGAAAACAGATACACCGCAGGCGCTCACCCTGCTGCGCCCCATGATCACGCGGCGCTACGAGCTGGTGGCCGACCACGAGGCGTGCTGCGGCTGCCGCATCTGTCAGGTCGTCTGTCCGCGCGAGGCGATCGCGCTGAGCGAGCCGGTGCTGGCCGAGGGGCGCCTGGCGGAGCAGCCGCGGGTCGACATCGACCCCAAGCTGTGCAACTTTTGCGGCGAGTGCGTCGTGCTCTGCCCCACCCACGCTCTGTCGATGACGGTGAACGACCAGCCCGAGATCCCCGTGCTCAAGGGCGATGCCTTTCCCGTGCTGACGCGCGCCAACGTCGTGGACCAGGCGGCGTGCAGCGCTAGCACCGACGTGGCGTACATCGACGACTGCCCGGTGGGGGCGATCAGCGCCGAGGTGACGCGCGACGCCGCCGGCCAGGTGACCGCCGTGCGCGACGTGCAGGTGGATGATGAGAAATGCATCAACTGCACGCGCTGTATGGAAGAGGGGCCCAAGGGCGGCTTTGCCGTCACCAAGCCGTACCGCGGGTTTGCGCGGCTGAACGTCTCGCTGTGTCCTGCCGGGTGCCAGGCTTGCGTCGACGTCTGCCCGACGAACGCCATCACCTACGACGGCAGCGAGGTGGCGGTGGACCGGCGGTTCTGCCTGTTCTGCGGGGCGTGCGAGAACGTCTGCCCCGCCGAGGGGGCGATCCGCATCGAGCGCACGGGGTTTGTGCACGCGGCGGTGGAATCGGGCGCCTGGACCGTTGCCCTGGAAAAGCTCGTGTCGTACCAGGCGGCGGTGCGCGAGCACGACGTCAAGGGGCAGGCCAAGCGCCGCAAGCTGGTCATCGGCGGGCTGCACCTGGAGATCGAGGCGTAGGCGCACGGTTGGTAGGATATAGCGGCCCCGCGGCATTCGCCGCGGGGCCGTTCTGCTATGCGGGAGGCGCCTGAATCGCGAAAGCACGCAAGCTCGCGAAAGGCGCGAAAGGCCTTGCCATCAAAGGCCTCCCATCAACGTATGGCCGACCTTTGACGCACGCACCTTTCGCGCCTCTCGTCCATTTCGTGCTTTCGCGATCCAGACGTTCTCGCCCCTTGGTCGGCGCAGGGGATTGCCCTATAATGCGGCTATGAGCTTGTCGCTACCGTTCATGCAGCGGAAGAGGGCGGCTGCTGGGCCAAGGCCCCGGCCATCCCGGCTGTGTGCGCAGGGGGAGGACCTCGAGGAACTCTTCAGCAACCTGTGTGAGGCCGTGGAAGGGTGCCTTTTGGTTTGGAGCCGCCCGATGAGTCGCCGTCACCCTGATGGAGGGACTATGCGCTGGCAAGACTATATCGTGTTTGATCCAAACATCTGCCACGGCCAGGCCTGTGTCAAGGGCACCCGTATCATGGTCTCGGTGGTCCTGGACAATCTGGCCAGTGGACTGACGCTGGATGAGATACTCGCGAGCTATCCCTCATTGACGCGCGACGCGGTGCAAGCAGTGATCGCCTATGCGGCGGACCTGGCCCGAGAGCGCGTCATCGCTTTGCCCGTCTAGCTACAGAAATGCGCATCCAAGTCGACGAGAACTTGCCCCTAGACGCTGCTCGCCTGTTGGTGATGGCGGGTTATGACGCGCTGCATGTCCAGGACCAACAGCTCAGTGGCGCCTCGGATATGGAGTTGACTCTCGTCTGCCAGGACGAGGATAGGCTCTCATCACACTTGATACTGACTTGGCCAATATCCGGCAGTACCGGCCGAAAGATACCGCTGGCTACATTGTCATGCGCCTAAGGTATCAGGACAAAGCCCACGTTACTGACGTCATCGCCCAAGTCGCTGAACTCCTCCGTACCGAACGGGTTCGGGGGCGCCTGTGGATTGTTGAGGAGGACCGAGTTCGTATTCGCGACGGGTAAAGCGCAGAATCGTCTATTCGTGGATGGATCGAGAGAAACGCTCATCCTGGAGGTACTCTGATGGGAGTGGGCGCCCCAGAGTGCATATCGGGAGCGTTGTACAGCCTCTTCAGGAGGAATAGGCAATGCAGGCGTATACGGCCGTCGTGAAAAAGTGTCCGGACACGAACCTATACGTGGGTTACGTGCCGCGCTTTCCCGGCACCCATTCTCAGGCGGAAAGTCTCGACGAGCTGCAGGCGAATCTCAAAGAGGTCATCGAGATGCTTCAGGAGGAGGATTGCCTGGCGGATGGTAAGGAGCACGAGTGACCCGAGCGGCGCGCACCGGCGCGCGCGCCCTACCCCATCACGGTAGGCCTTGCGAGCCGGTGAGCCCGAAGCAGAACCCTCAACGTGGATGACGATGCTATCCTCTCACGATCTTCAAGACGCC
>Ga0123328_1002879_pt1 | contig 15121 bp, 11 predicted proteins | sample BioC12SIPDNA_2_FD_89702 | JGI IMG/M metagenome (GOLD analysis project Ga0123328, IMG submission 89702) | Anaerobic biogas reactor microbial communites from Washington, USA - Biogas_R1_A C12 SIP DNA | ecosystem: Engineered > Bioreactor > Anaerobic > Unclassified | place: Washington, USA...
ATGCCGGCGGCGGCGGCAACGCGCGCGGGAGAATGGCCGCGTACGAGCGGCCTGAGCCTTGCCGGCAAGACGGTCGGGCTGGTCGGCCTCGGCGCTATCGGCCGGGAAGTAGCGCGGCGGCTGGCGGGCTTCAACTGCCGGGTGCTGGCCTATGACGTGGTTCCCGATACCGCCTTTGCGCGGGAGCACGGCGTGACGATTGTCACGCTGGAGCAGCTATTGGCGCAATCGGACTTCGTCTCGCTGCACGCGCCGCTTCTGCCGTCCACGCGCAATATGGTGGACGCGGCTTTCCTGGCAGCGATGAAGCCGGGCGCCTGCCTGATCAACACGGCGCGGGGCGAGCTGGTAGACGAGGCTGCGCTGCTGGACGCCCTCCAGAGCGGCCATCTCGCCGGCGCGACGCTGGACGCCTTTGCTCAGGAGCCGCCGGGCAGCGACAACCCGCTGCTGGCCCTGCCGCAGGTCATCGCCACGCCGCACATGGGCGCGCACACCGACGGCTCGACTACCGCGATGGGGGCGCTGGCTCTGGCCGATTGTCTGGCCGTGCTGGAGGGCCGGCCGCCCCGTTATCGCGTCATCTAACATCGAGAGAACTATGGACAAAACAGCAACATTGCAGCAACTGAAAGAACTGGGCCTGATCGCCGTCATCCGCGGCCCATCGGCCGACAAGACGATGGAAATCGTCGCGGCGCTGGTGGCGGGCGGCGTGCGGGCCATCGAAATCACCTACAGCACGCCGCAGGCAGCCGGGGTGGTGCGCCGTCTCAGCGAGCAATATGGGGACGAGATCCTGCTGGGCATGGGCACGCTCACCTGCCCCGAGCAGGCTGAGGAAGCGGCCGGCGCCGGTGCTCATTACCTCGTCAGCCCGATGATTGACGAGGCGCTTGCCGGGGCGATGGTCGCCACGGGCCGCGTTGTCATGATCGGCGCGCTGACCCCGACCGAGATCGTGCGCGCCCACCGGCTGGGCTCCGACGTGGTCAAGCTCTTTCCCGGCTCGCTCGGCGGGCCCGCCTATCTCAAGGCCATCCGCGGGCCGTTTCCCGATATCCCGATCATGCCTACGGGCGGCGTCGAAGCCGGCAATCTGGCCGACTGGTTTGCGGCGGGCGCGTTTGCCGTCGGCGCGGGCAGTAACCTCTGTCCGAAGCCTCTCGTGCAAGCGGGCCACTGGGACGAGATCACGGAGCTGGCCCGCGCCTTTGTCGCTGCGGTTTCCGCCGCCCGCTCGTAAAGCGCTCACCTTTATCGACAACAAACACAACAGGAGTAGCAGTGAACGACTTGACGCCCGACGGCAATCGCAGCCTGGAATATGAGATCGTCACCAAAGAGGTGCCCACTTTTTACTTTATTGGCGTGACCACCGGCAAGTCCTCGATCAACAAGGTCTTTCCCCTGTGGATGCAGGAGATGGGCCGGCCGGAGGTGGTGCTGGAAGGGATCGACCACGCCATCCACGACGACCCGGAGGCGTACCGGCGCTCGGTGGCGCAGATCAAGTATGACCCGAACAGCCTGGGCGCGCTGGTGACCACGCACAAGATCGACCTTTTCAACGCCGCGCGCGACCTGTTCGACGAGGTTGACCCCTATGCCGGGCTGACCGGCGAGGTATCCTGTATCGCCAGCCGGGAGGACGGCCGTCTCGCCGGCTATGCCAAAGACCCGATCACCGCCGGGTTGAGCATGGACGCGATCGTCGGCGAGAACTACTTCGGGCGGACAGGCGGCCATGTTCTGCTGCTGGGGGCCGGCGGCTCGTCGGTGGCGACGGTGCTCCATCTGATCAACAAGAAGCAGCCCGGCGACCGGCCGGAGAGAATCGTCGTCGTCAACCGCTCGCAGGGGCGGCTGGACCACATGAAGCAGATGGTCGATTCGCTGGAACCGGACATCGAGATCGTCTACGTCTGCAACGACGACCCGCGCGTGAATGACCGGCTGATGGCCGAGCTGCCGCCCGGAAGTATCGTCATTAACGCCACCGGTATGGGCAAGGATACCCCCGGCTCGCCGCTGACGGACGCGGGCGTGTTCCCGCAGGACGGCATCGCCTGGGAGTTCAACTATCGCGGCGAGCTGGACTTCCTGCACCAGGCGCTGGCGCAGGCCGAAAAGCGCAACCTGCGCGTCGAAGATGGCTGGGTCTATTTCATCCACGGCTGGTCGCAAGTCATCGGTGAGGCGCTGAATATCCCGATAACGCCGGAGCTGTTTGAGCGTCTGGAGAAGGCAGCCGCTTCAACCCGTAGCTCCCTGACAGATAGCAAGAGAGGAGGTTTTACGATGAGCAAAGCAAGACTGGCTCCGGTCTATTTCGATCCGGGCCGTGATGAGGATTTTGACAGGCAACTGGCAAGACTGCAGGAGATGCTGGCCGGCGAAGCGACCTTTCTGGAGCCGGTGGCGCTGGGCGCGGCTATCCCGGACGAAGCGGATGCCGTGATCTTCCCCCAGCTTCTGGGCGAGGCCTATCGTAAGCTGGACGCGTTTAAGGCGATGAACCGGCCGGTGCTGCTGGTGACCAGCGAGTTCGGCACGATCAACATGTGGGATTGGGAGATTGCCAACTACCTGCGCGTCGAGGGGCTGGATCCCATCGCGCCGTATAACCTGGAGCAGACGAAGACGGCCTGCCGGGCGCTGGCGGTGCGGCGCGCGCTGAGCGAGAGCAAATTCATCGTCTACCAGGACAACCCCGGCGAAGGCTTCCAGGCGGACATCTTCAAGCGCTTCTACTGGTGGGAAGTCGAAGCCGTGCAGCGCATCTTTGACCACTATGGCGTCACCATTGAGAAGCGCAGCTTCAAGGAGCTGGCGGCAAGGGCCAAAGCCCTGCCCGATGCGCAGGCCGACGCCGTGTGGGCACAGTGGAATCTGCCGGCTAGCGGGCTGGGGCCGGGGCAGCTCCGCAGCGCAGTGAAGATGTACATCGCCCTCAAGGCGGAGCTGGAAGCAGAAAGCCACGTCGCCGGCATGGGCATCAACTGCCTCAACGAGTCCCATTTTTCGGACACCACGCCCTGCCTGGCCTGGAACATGCTCTACGAAGAAAAGGGGCTGATCTGGGGCTGCGAGGCCGACACAATGTCGATGCTCACCAAGCACATCCTGCACAAAACGCTCGACGTGCCCATCATGATGACCAACCTGTATCCGTTCCTGATGGGCCAGGCGGCGCTCAAGCACGAGCGTATCCCCAACTTCCCGGAGGTGGACGAGCCGGAGAACCACATCCTCGTGGCCCACTGCGGCTACCTGGGCGTCGTGCCGCAAACTTTTGCAACCGAGTGGCAGGTGAAGCCGCGCGTGCTGGCGATCACCGACCCCAACGCCATTGCGCTGGACGCGCGCCTGCCCGAGGGGCCGATGACGCTGGCCAAGCTGATGCCCACGATGGACAGGATGACAGTGGTCGAAGGCCACCTCGAAGGGTACGTGCAGTATGACGATTCCGACTGCCTCAACGGCGGCGTGCTGCGCGTTGCCGACGGCCACCGGATGGTGAATAACATCTCGTCGCACCACTACCTGCTGACGACCGGGCACAACCGCAAGGATATCGAGCTGATCGGCAAGGTCTTCGGCTTTGCCGTGGAAGCTTTTTAGGGCTGGCCGCGGGCGGACATGGCGACAGCGCTGTCCGCAGCTTGCCGCCAGACAGCGCCGCCTGACGTTCATCACTTTTGGCTTTGGCCAGGTTGACCTATACTGGGCAGCGATCCTGGCTGCCTGCCCTCCCGTGCGCCGGCAGTGAGGAGTTTCATGCTGCCAGGCGTAAGGCTCAATGGAGCCGGTTCGCCCAGTTGAGGAGAATCAGATGAGCAGACCCAAGCTGTTGAGCCTCTTCTTCGCCGTATTCCTCATCTTCATAGGCATTACTGCCAATCTGTGGGCGAGTGGCTCCGCTCCCGGCCAGCCTTTGCCGTTCCCGACACGCCCTAAGGTGGTAGACGAGGCAGAGATCGCGGCAGAGACGCTCAGGCAGACGTTCCTGCCGGCCCTCTTCGCGCCGGGCACAGGCGAAGCGCCGCCCTGGCTTGACACCGGCAGCAGGTCGGCTGTCGAGCAGTTCTATCTGGTCGACTACAGGGCCTCTGAGGGAATTGCGCCGGCGTGGGCGGGCAATCATGGGAGCTGTAGTCCGGGAACGACCTCGGCGCAGTTCCAGGATGCCGTTCTGCGCCGGATCAACTACTTCCGGCGGATGAGCGGCATCCCGCCGGTCACTGGCTTCAAGGCGGAGTACAACCAGAAAGCGCAGGCAGCCGCCTTAATCATGAGCGTCAACAACCAGCTGAGCCATACGCCGCCGGCAAGCTGGGACTGTTTCAGCGACGACGGCTATGAAGGCGCGAGCAGCTCCAACCTCTTCCTGGGGATTTACGGGGCGCAGGCGATCAGTGGCTATATAGCAGATCCCGGCGACGGCAACTACTTCGTCGGCCATCGCCGCTGGATTTTGTATCCACAAACCCAGTATATGGGCACAGGTGATGTGCCGCCCACCGGCGGCCACCCGGCGGCCAACGCCCTCTGGGTATTTGACGACGAGAATATCTGGGGTGAGCGCCCGGAGACAAGAGATGACTATGTCGCCTGGCCGCCTCCCGGTTATGTGCCCCGTCAGGTCGTCTATCCGCGCTGGTCGTTTGCCTATCCGGGCGCCGATTTCTCAGCCGCCACGGTCTCGATGACTCGGAACGGTCAGGCGGTGGCGGTGACCGTCCGCCCTGTCGCAACCGGTTTTGGCGAGAACACGATTGTCTGGGAGCCGAACGAGTCCATTCCGAATGAGGACACGACGTACTCGGTTACGCTTCAGAATGTCATCGCCGAGGGCAGCCCACGGAGCTTTTCCTACGAAGTGATTACCTTTACTGCGGGCGACTAGAAGCGTGGAAAATGCCAGGGCGGATTGAAGTGTCGTTGGTTACGGATATTCGTCCATCCAGAACCCGTCAACCGTAACGCGACCCTAGCCTTTCTCCAGGCGACAGCTTGTTCGCAGACCCTCTCGAGGGTGCTGCTTGGCTTTCTCCTGAATGCGACGATAATTGCCGGATTCCAATCATCAAGGAGAAATCAACGTGAAAGTGCTCGTAACCGGCGGCGCCGGGTACATTGGTAGTGTCGTGGCCTGGGAGCTGATCCGCCAGGGCGACGAGGTGGTGGTTCTGGACAACCTGTATATGGGCCACCGGGAAGCGGTTCCGGCCGGAGCCGCCTTCGTCGAGGGCGATCTGGCCGACCGGGCGCTGGTGGAGCGGGTCATGGCCGAGCACCGGCCCGACGCCGTGATGCACTTTGCCTCCCACACGCTCGTCGGCGAGTCAATGGCCGAGCCCTCCCTGTATCTGCGCGATAACGTGGTCAACGGGCTGAACCTGATCGAGAGCGCGGTCGGGCACGGCGTGCGGCGCTTCATCCTCAGCTCGACGGCGAACCTCTTCGACGACCCGGCGGAGATGCCGATCAAGAGCAGCGAGCGGATCGTGCCGGGCAGCCCGTATGGCGAATCGAAGCATATTCTGGAGCGCATCCTCTACTGGATGGACCGTATCCACGGGCTGCGCTACGCGGCGCTGCGCTACTTCAACGCCTGCGGCGCTGCGCACGAAGACCTGGGCGAAGAGCACCACCCGGAGACACACCTAATCCCGCTGGTGCTGCAGGTGGCGCTGGGACAGCGGGAGAAAATCGTCATCTTTGGCGACGACTACCCGACGCCGGACGGCACCTGTATTCGCGACTATATTCACGTGCTCGACCTGGCGCAGGCGCACATTCTGGCCCTCCGCGCGCTGGACGCCGGCAGCCGGACCTACAACCTGGGTAACGGCAAGGGCTACAGCGTGAAAGAGGTGATCGAGACGGCGCGCGCGGTCACCGGGCACCCGATTCCGGCCGAGGTCGGCCCGCGCCGGCCCGGCGACCCGGCTGAGCTGGTGGCCGACAGCCTGGCGATCCGCGAAGAGCTGGGCTGGGAGCCGCGGTACGACTTGCGGGCCATTCTGGAAAGCGCCTGGGCGTGGCACAAGAAGCACCCGCAGGGGTACGGGGATCAGTAGGTAGCAGCCAGTGGCCGGTGATCAGAGGTCGGGTTTCCCCGATCTCTGGTCACCGCTCCCACGTTATGAGGGGTAAGTAACGGGCATGGGTGTGCGGCGGCGGTGGCGTCGGGGGCGGGGGCAGCGGGCCGTCGAGGAACCACGGCTGGGTGGTGCTGTCGCTCTTGAAGAATTCCAGGAGCTGGGCGGCGACCTTCTGCACGCCGCTGTCTGAGGGGTGGGTGCAGTCCTGTGCGAGGTCGTCCGGCGACCAGACGAGGCCATCGGAGCGCGGGTTCAGGCCGTCAATCCACAGGTACGGCCCCCAGGAGAGGAAGGGGGCCACGACCGGGCCGCTTTGGGGATCGTAGTTGAGGGCCGGGTCGCCATCAATCTGCTGCTCGATCAGCCACTTGACGGAAAAACCGCTCTCGAAGGCGGCGGGCTCTGGGCTGAGTCCGTGCCAGTAAGTGTAGCTGCGCGTGCGGCTGCTGAGATAGGCGAGCTTCACGTTGGGATAGCGAATCTTGAGCGCGCGCACGATCTGGACGAGATCGCCCTGCAGCAGCTCGGCCCGCTGGGGGAAAAGGCCGTTGCCCGTGCGCACGTTCTTGATCCAGGCTACCTGTACCTGCGCCGGGCTGAGACCGGCGCTGGCAAGCCTCGCGTCCACCCGATCCCAGGCGGGCGCATTGGGGTCTGTCCAGTCCGTGGAAATCTGGCTTGGCTGCGCGCCGTTAATCAGTCGTAGCTGCGGGTGAACGTCAGGGTCGGCGTTGACGAGGCTGATGAACGCGCCAAACTCCATCGCCGCGTTGGACATCCCAGACGAAATCATGACGATGTGCCCGGCGGGATCGGGCTGACCCTGCAAGTTGAGCGGCCTGATCTGTTGGGCAATAGCAACCCCTGCTGCTTCGTGCGCCGCCGGGCGGACGTTGCTGCCGCCGGGGTAAAGGCCGCCGCTATAGCCGGTGGGGCCTTCATCCATACGCACGTACTCGGCCGGTCCGAGGTCGTTCAGAGGCAGGCTGACGGACTGGAAGGGTCCGGTGCAGACGTTGTCCGTCTGGGCGCGGGCGACAGGCGCGAGAATCGGTAGGGCCGCCAGCAGGAGACAGGCCAGGAAAAGCGCCAGAGAACCTTTCCGCCGCGCCAATCCGATGCCTTACCCCGTGCCCGTGCGCAGCATGCCGGCGAACTCGTGGGGCATGCCGCCGGGCATCGTCGTGGCCTCGATGGCCCGGGCAGCCTTCTCCACGTCATAGGGCACGCGCCGGAACTCGACGTCCAGCTTGTCGTCGCGGGCGCGCAGTACGACGTAGCCGGCGCGTGGATCGCCGTCCATGGGCTTGCCCACGCTGCCGGCGTTGACGACGTGCCGTCCCGAGGGCAGGACGCGGTGGTAGGGCTTGTGGGTGTGACCCACGACGAGCACGTCCGCTTCGGCCAGGTCGAGCAGCCGCTCCAGGCTGGCGTCGGGGCGGTCTTCGTAGAGGTATTCGTTGATGCGGCGCGGGCTGCCGTGGGCCAGTACGACCCGCAGATCGCCCAGCCGGAACGAGATCTGGGGCAATAGCTCGCGCAGGTAAGCCTTGTTTTCGGCCGTCGTATGGGCTTTGCTCCAGGCGATGGAGCGGTTGCCACGGGCGCGGGCTTCGGGGGTAGGGCAAGCGCAGCCGCAGTCGGCGCTGTTGTGCCCGACGCCCTGGTCGTAGTTGCCTATGATTGTGGGAATCTGTCGCTCGCGGATGGCGGCGATGACTTCGTTCGGGAAGGTGCCGTAGCCGACGAGGTCGCCAAGACAGTAAAGGTGATTGTCCAGGCCGTGCGCCGCCATGTCGGCGAAGACGGCTTCCAGGGCGGGCAGGTTGGCGTGAATGTCGCCGAAGATAGTAATCTGATCCACAGGTTTTCCTTTCCCGTGCTGGCGGACTCGGACAGTGATTACGGGTGGAAGCTTAGTTGATCTGCAGATGGAAGGCAAGCGAGGTCCGGCTGCAGCCGGTTTGTTGCCGGATTGGGAAGGGGTTATCATCCGGCGACTATGGCGGGTTCCACGAGAGCCGGCAATAAGGAGACGTGCATTGAAAGGAAAACAGAGCGTTCTCGGTTACTGCAGGTGGCTGCTGGGCGGGCTCCTGCTGCTGGCGGTATTGTCCGGCTGCCGTGATGGCGTGGTGACGCCGACGGCGACGAGCGAACCGGCGACGGCCAGCACGCCGACCACGGCTCCGACGGCGACGGAAACGCCGGAGCCAACGGCGACCACCGCCCCGGCGGCGACGACAACGCCTACGGCGACCCCCGAGCCAGGGACCGAGCTGCCGCACTTTGAAGAGGCCGCCTGTAACTTTATCGTGCCGGGGGGTGTTGACGTCGAGTGCGGTTACCTGATCGTGGCCGAGGATCGCGACGATCCCGAGAACGACCGGACGATCCGCCTGCACGTGGCTATTTTTGCCAGCGAGAGCAGCGCGCCGGCAGCCGAGCCGATTGTCTATCTGGAAGGGGGACCGGGCGGCGACGCGCTGGAGCTGGTTCCCTTCACCTTTGAACAACGCTTTGCGCCGTTCCTGGCAGACCATACCTTCATCATGTTCGACCAGCGGGGTACGGGTTACTCGGAGCCGTCCCTGGCCTGTCCGGAGAGCACGGAGCTGGCTCTGGATCTACTGGACGATATCCTGTCCGACGAAGAGGTAAACGCCCTGTACCTGGAGATGCTCGGCGAATGCCGCGAGCGGCTGCTGGCGGAGGGCGTCAATCTGGCGGTCTACGACAGCGCGGCGAGCGCCGCCGACGTGGACGACCTGCGCCGGGCGTTGGGCTACGAGCAGTTCAATCTCTACGGTATTAGCTATGGTACGCGCCTGGCGCAGACCATTATGCGCGACTACCCGGAAGGGGTGCGCAGCGTCATCCTCGACTCCAGCTATCCGATCGCCGCCGATCTGGTGGCGGAGATGCCGGCCAACGCCAGCCGGGCCTTTGAGACTTTCTTCGCCGGCTGCGAAGCCGACCCGGATTGCGCGGAAGCCTTTCCCGATCTGGAAGCGCGGTTCTATGCGCTGGTCGCGGCGCTGGACGAGGAACCGATTACGGTGCCCGTCTTCTACGTCTTTGACCGCCAGAATTACGATGCGGCGCTGCAGGGCGACGACCTGATCGCCATCTTCTTCCAGTCGCTCTATTCGTCGGACGTTATCCAGCTACTGCCGCAGTTGATCGCCGACATGGAGAGCGGTGATTACGAGCTGCTGAGCACCCTGCTCTCCAACTTTATCCTGAACAACGAGTACTCAAGCGTGGGCATGTATTACGCCGTGCAGTGCGCCGAAGAGGTTGCTTTCGCCGGCGAGGAACAGCTAGACGACGTTGAAAACCCGCGCCTGCGCGACTATTACGAAGGCGCTGCCGTCGAGGAGGTGCAGGCCTGCGCGCTGTGGGACGTGCCGGCAGCGCCCGCATTGGAGAATGAGCCGGCGAGCAGCGACATTCCCACGCTGGTACTGGCCGGCGAGTACGATCCGATTACGCCGCCCGAATGGGGAGAACAGGTAGCGGAAACACTGGACAACGCCACTTTCGTGCAGTTCCCCGGCCTGGGGCACGGCGTCAGCGTAGACCACCCCTGCCCGCTGCAGATTGCGCTGGATTTTCTGGAGGCCCCGGAAGCCGAGCTGGATACCGGCTGTGTCGCGCAGATGGCCGGCCCATCCTTCATTCTGCCGGGCGAGCCGGAAGCTGTGACTCTGGTGCCCTTCACGGAGGAAATACTGGGCACAGAATATAGCGGCGTCGTGCCCGAGGGTTGGGAGGCGCAGGGTAATGGCGCCTACGCCCGGCAGCAGACTGCGCTGGACCAGACGCTTCTGCTACAGCAGGTCGTGGCGGGCGGCGATGCCGACCTGTTCCTGACACTGCTTTCGGACCAGCTTGGGCTGGAGGATACGCCGCAGACCAGCGGCGAATACGTGGATGCGGCCGGGCGAGCGTGGACGCTTTACGAGACGGACGTGCAGGGCACGCCGGCCAACCTGGCGCTGGTCGATGCCGTCGGCCTGACTTACATCGTCATTCTCTTCAGCAGCGCAGACGAGCAGCCCTTCTATGTCGACGAAGTGTTCCTGCCGGCGCTGGAGGCAATCGAGGCGGGCGACTGAGAGGCAATTCAGGCGTCGAAATAGGTGCGCGGGTCGCCACGCCAGGCGTTGTAGGCGACGGGGATGCGGCTGATGTGGCCGGGATCGACGGGCAAGCCGGCCAGCTCGGCTTCCGCAAACCAGCGGACCTCGAGCACTTCCTGGGGGTGTTTGGCCGGGCCGGGCGTGCCTTCGGCTTCGAGCGGGCGGCAGAGGAAGAGGAAATGGTAGAGGTGGTAGCGGGTAAGACTGCCGCAGAGTCGGGAGTCGTGCACGGCGGCGAGTTGCACCGCCTCGCAGCGCACGCCGGCCTCTTCCCACGCTTCCCGGATGGTCGCTTCGGCCGGCGTCTCGCCCACGGCAATCGCGCCGCCGGGCATGGCCCAGAGGCCGTTGTCGGCGCGCCGGATGAGCAGGATACGGCCTGCCTCGTCGATAATCGCGGCGTCGCCCACGCTCATCGGCGTGGGCCGGACAAAGATTGTCTCGCGTAGCGGTTCGAGAGCGGCGAGGTCGTCGCCGCCGGCCAGGGCCATCATCTCCAGGGCCATCGTCTGCAGCCGCCGGTAGTTTTCGCGGTCGTGGCTGCTTGTGCTGAAGCGCAGGCCGAGGGCCGTCATGTCGCGGATCTGGTCGGCCCAGAGGGCAATGCGGGCAGCCGGCGTCACAGCGCGCTCTCCAGGAAGGCGGCGAGATCGGCCCTGAGGCGGGAGAGCGACGGCTGCTGCACGTACATCATGTGCCCGGCTTCATAGTAGGTCAGGGTCACGTCGGCGCGGCGGGCGGGCGGCAGCATGAGGTGGTTGAAGGTGTATTCGGTCGCCAGGAAGGGGGTCGCCAGATCGTAGTAGCCGTTGGCGACGAAGACCTTGAGGAAGGGGTTGATATTCATCGCCTTGCGCAGCGTCTCGGCGACGTAGACGTGGGCGTTCTGGAAGGTCTCGTAGTTCCAGGGATGGACGCGGCCGGTGAGGATCTCGTAGGGTAAATCGATCTCGAACTGCAGCTCGCGCCGCACGTAGTCGTTGAAGGTGGCCGTATAAGGCCCCTGGATGACGGCGTAGCTGGGGTCGTATTCAAAGCGCTCGCCGCCCCTATCCCGGTCGGCGCCGGTGAAGCGGCTGTCGAGCCGGCCGGTGGTCAGCCCCTGGTCGCGGAGCAGCTCCTTGGTGAAGCGGTAGATGGGCACGCGCAGGTTGTGGCGCTGGACAAAATCGACGGAAACGCCCATGTAGGCCGCCAGCCGGCGGGCCATCTGCTCCTCCTCTTCGGCCGGCAGCGCGTGGCCCTGCAGCAGGGCGCTGGCGTAGTCGCCGAGGGCGAAGGCGCGGACCTCGCCGAGCAGGTTGGCCAGAGGCCGCCCCTGCAGCTCGGCCGGCAGCCGGCCGTGGTAGTGAGCCGTGGCGGTGTAGGTGGGCAGGAAGAGGATGTAGGGCAGGTCGTTGCCCGGCTGGAAGAGCAGCGTGCCGAAATCCAGCACGGAGGAGATAAGCATGATGCCGTTGAGGTAGAGGCCGTGGCGCTCCTGCAGATAGCCGGAGAGGCCGGCGGCGCGGGTCGTGCCGTAGCTCTCGCCGATGAGGAACTTGGGCGAGCCCCAGCGACCGGCGCGCGTGGTATAGAGGCGGATGAAGTCGCCGACGCTGTGGATATCTTTCTCGAAGCCGTGAAAGCCTTTGGCCTCCTCGCCGGGCAGCGGGCGGCTGAAGCCCGTCGTAACCGGGTCGATGAAGACGAGATCGGTTCTGTCCAGCAGGGAGGCGTCGTTTTCGACGAGGCGGAAGGGCGGGCGCGGCAGGTTGCCCGCGTCGTCGGCCATCGCCACGCGCCGAGGGCCAAGCAGCCCCATGTGCAGCCAGACAGAGGAGGAGCCGGGGCCGCCGTTGAAGCTGAAGGTCAGCGGTCGGTCGGCCGGGTCGTCTACCCCCTGCCGGGCGTAGGCGACGTAAAAGAGGGTGGCGCGGGGCTTCTCGCCCTCGAACTTGCCGTCTTTCTCCGACTCCTCCTTGAAGACCATCGTACCGGCGGTCGCCGTGTAGCGGATCTCCTCGCCGCCGATGGTGATCGTGTGCTCGGTGGTGGCGATTTTCTCTTCGACTTCAGGCGTGAGGGTTGTCTTGCTCTCTTCCTGCTCGACCATGGTTGTCCTCCTCCGATGATGGGGCCAATTTTCTCTGAAGGTGGGCGAAGGGGCAAGCGACGGGGAGCGGGTGACGCGGCGATGCGGGCAGCCCGCTCCCTCGGTGGCGGTGGAAAAATCAGACGGCGGGCGGCGGATCAATCCACTCGTCGGGCCAGTGGACGACGTTAAAGTAAGCCCCCTGGGGATCGCGAATGACGGCAAAGCTGCTGCGCTCGTCGAGGTTCGTTTCGGGAACGTGGATCTCTGCGCCCAGAGCTTCGGCCCGGCGAACCGTATCGGCCACGTCGTCTACAAGGAAATAGACGGTCCAGTTGCTGGGGATGTTGGCCCGGCTTTCGTCCAGCGGCAGGATGCCGGCCTGGCGACGCCCATCCACGGCGAGCCCAACATAACCTTCCTGCTGGCGCACCTCGTCCCAGCCAAAGACCTGCTTGTAGAAGGCGATGGCTTTTTCGACGTTGTAGTCGCGTGTCTGCAGCTCGTTCCAGACCAGGGCGTTGGGGGCGTTGACGAGCTGCGCGCCGGTATGCCGGCCCGGCTGCCAGACGCCGAAAAATGCGCCAACCGGATCCTGGGCCATCATGAAGCGCCCTTCTTCCATCACGTCCATCGGCGGCACGATCACGGTGCCGCCGGCTTCGGTAATCCTCGCGGCAATGGCCTCGGCATCGTCATGCTTGACGTACGAGGACCAGTGTGAGGGCATGCCCTGGGCCTGCTGGTCGGGCATCAGCTCGCCCATGCCGGCGACGGTCAGGCCGTCGAGCCGGAAGTTGGCGTACCGCGGGCCATCAGGCGGCGGGTCGTCGGCCTCCCAGCCGAAAAGCTTCGAGTAGAAGGCTTTAGCGCCTTCAAAATCGCTGGTCGAGAGATCGACCCAACAGAAGATACCGTTGGGATAAGCTGTTACCTTTTGCATAGACTGATCTCCTTTTCGGGTTGCGACCTGGACGGGAAAGGTGGCGACAACGCCGCCAGGAAACAGTATAGCATGAGGTAGAACGTATGGTCTATAGTAGAAAATGAGAATGGTGAGCGAAATCAGCCGGCGGGATGCATGTTGCCACGCCGGTGGTCGTGCTCGGCCGGGTAAAGCAGGCGAGGCAGAAGGGCAAAGAGGGCGTAGCTGGCGGACAGGAGGCCGGCGAGGGCCAGGGAAAAGAGCCAGGGGCGGGGATCGCCGAGCAGGCGGGCCGTGTCGCCGAGCACCGCGCCGGGCCGCAGGAGCAGGTCCCAGCTATTCCAGCGCAGGAAACGGCCGACGTAGACGCCGTAGCTGCTGAGCGCGAGGCTGCTGATGGCGAAGAGCCAGCCGGCGGCCTGGCCGTATCGCCCGGTTACGGCATTCTGCAGCATTGCCAGAGAGACAAAGCCGAGGAGCAGGCCGGTCAGGGCGTAGGTCAGCAGGAGGAGCAGGTCAAACCAGAGGGGAGCGCCAGGCGCACGGCCGAGGTGCAGTAGATCGGTGAGGATGTAGGGGGCGTTGGGCAGAAAGAGCAGCCAGAGGCTACCGACGGCGAGGCGCGGCAGCAGGCCGCGCAGGTGCAGGACCATCCAGGCGGCCGCCAGCGGCATCCAGGCCAGGAACAGGTTCCAGACGAGGAAGAGGTAGAAGGGGAAGCCGCTGTAGCGCCAGCGTACGGCGACGAAAGCCAGCGCGGCAAGCGAGCTGAAGCCCAGCAGAAACAGGACCGGCAGGGGCAGATGGGGGCGGGCAAAGCGTGGTTTCTTCAAGCGCATCCAATCTATTCTCCAGGTGGGCCTTCGGCGTCAGGGTCCGGGCGATACGCTGCCGGGTTCATAATCTGGCGCGCGGACATCTTCCAGCGGCGGGCAGAGCTCCTGCCAGCCCTCCTGCCGGAGCGCGTTCCGGGCGCGCAGGCGGCCGAGGTTGAAGGCGAACCAGGGATCGCCCTGGACGTAGCGCATCTGCCGCCAGCGTAGGGTCGTGCAAATGGACTCGCGTTCCTGACCCTCGACGAGGGTGACGGCATCGACGAGCACGGGCACGGCGTCGTCGCCCAGCCAGGTCAGGTAAGCCGCGTCGATGCCGGTAGCGACGCGAAGGTCTGCGGCGCCTGCTTCGGGCTGGAACTGCCCGCCGGCGAGATAATGGCCGAGATTGTGGCGGGCGATGAGCGCGTCGGGGTTGAGCAGGTTCAGGCTGAGCAGAAAGCCGAGGGCGGCAAAGAAGGCGCCTGTGGCGAAGCGGTGCGTCGTGTGCGGCTCGCCGCCGGGTAGCCAGAGCGTGAGCAGCGTCCAGGCCAGCAGCAGCGCCAGCCAGACGAGCGAGACGTGGACGTAGAGGCGCAGGCGGGTCAGGCCATAGGCGCTCTCGTAGAGCAGGATGCGGTAGAAGGCGGAGGCGAGCATGACGCCGACCAGGGCCAGCAGCAGGCTGCCGGCGACGTTGAAGAGCCAGCGGGCGCGGCGGCTGGCCCGCGGCGTCAACCAGACGAGCAGCAGGAGCAGGGCCAGGGCGACCAGCGCCACCGCCAGCAGCTCGAAGTAGCCGCGCCGGGCGTAGCTGGCGTAGGTGACCCCTTCGGCCAGCGCGAGGTGGGCCTGCCCGCCGAAGAGGTAAAAGGCCTGGATCCAGACAAAGGCGAGGAAGAGCAGATCGACGAGCAGCAGCACAATCGCCGCCTCGACGATGCCCAGATGCACGATGTCGCGCACGCGCTCGCCCAGCCAGCCGCCCGGTGCGGGCAGGGCGCCGCGCAGCAGGGCAAAGGCCAGCCCTCCGGCGCTGATCCAGGCGACGGCGA